>Ga0136633_1000162_pt1 | contig 49511 bp, 55 predicted proteins | sample AntDrymeUQ832206_2_FD_105494 | JGI IMG/M metagenome (GOLD analysis project Ga0136633, IMG submission 105494) | Polar desert sand microbial communities from Dry Valleys, Antarctica - metaG UQ83 (22.06) | ecosystem: Environmental > Terrestrial > Soil > Desert | place: Antarctica: Dry Valley... | reverse complement strand
TCGCAAGGTCATCGAGCGATCGATTGCCTCATCGGATCGGCCGTGCCGCCCGCCCTGGAAGGCATCACGCTCGACATCCCCGGCGCCATCAACTTCGACGAGATGAAAGTCGAAACCAGCGGGTACACGCTGTTCTTGTCCAGGAGCAAGAACGGATAACGGGGAGCCCGGCCTCTTCCACGACCACACGCGATGTTCAGCCCATCACCTGCCGGTAGCTGTGGCAGGAGCCGATCGCATGACCTCCTGGCTGATGCCTGGGGTCATGCTTGGTCATGGCGCCGTTGGCCCTCACCGTCGAGCCATCAGCAGCTAACCCGGCTCCACCGCTGCGGCAGCCCCAATCAGTGCGCGAGATGGCCGACGATCACGCGAACTGGGTGGCCACCGAGTGCGTCGTGAGCTACGGGGGCCGGATCGGCGAGGGGCGGCCGCTGATCGGCGGCTTGATCGCGCGATTCGTCGTGGTGGCGCCGGCGTAAGTACGCTTCATGCGCCGCTCCCTGTCGGCCACGAAGGCAGCGGCCGAGGCGCGCGCCGCCCGCTCCAGGAGGCATCGGGTCGATCCGCGCGGCGCAGCCGTGGGCTGACGGGCCCGCGAAATGGCGGCGCCAGGCTCCACGTGACGCCGCCGGATAGGGTCGGCTGCGCGGATCAGCCGACGCGGATGACGGTGATCTCGACGACCGGGTCGTTCCAGCCGTGGACGCTCGGGTTGAGATCGCTCCCGCCTTGGATGCCGGGGTGGTGGTGAATGACGCCGCTCTCCGCCAGCGCGGGGTTGGTGGTGCCGGTACCGGGGTCGTCAGACCCGACGCCGATCAGCGCCTGGCATGGCGGGACGATATCGGCGAAGTCCTCGGTGTTGATCTCGGTTCCCGCGTCATAGCCGGCGCCGAAGACGGTCACGGCCGCGCCGAGCTGGTTTGGCAGCTTGAGCGCATCGACCCCGGTGAACCCGTCGTTGGTGCAGATCAGCATCGACTCGTAGGAGAGGAACTGCGCGCCGGGACCGGCGGTGATCGTCAGCGTGACGCTGTCGGCGAAGTCTCCCGAATGCGGTGTCCCGTCCGGGACGAGCGGGGCGGCGGCCGCGACGAAGGCCGAGACGGCCGGGTCTGCGGCGAGCGCGGCGATCATCGGCGCCAGGTTGCCGTTCTCGGCGATCTCCTGCGTTCCCAGGTTGGCGGATGCGCCGACCTGGAACAGATGGGTGCTGCCGCGGTGGGTGGCGATCAGTGGCGGGGTGAACGCCTGTCCGCTGGTGAGGTTGGTGATGGTGACCTCGTAGGTGCGCTGTGCGGCCGCCGACGCGGGGGCCGCGGCCAGTAGAACGAGCGCCGCGGCGGCAAGCAGCGCGTGGAGCTGTCGATGGATCAAGCGAGGCATGGGTCGGCTTCTCCTCAGTGCGGGTTATCACCCAATCTGCGGGCTGCCAGCCAGGATGACGCTCGTCCGTGACGGAGTGAAGACCGCGACGTGACAATTGCGTGACGTCCCATCGGCTTCGATGGCAACCCGACCGAGACGACCACGGCGGTCGGCTGCAGTCGGGTCATCCTCCCTCGCCGACCCTGCCCGCCCGACGGTCAGTGGCTCGCCTCGGCCTCCTTGGCCAGATGCTCCTGGGTCTCGAAGTCGGCCCCGCAGGCCGGGCACTGGAAGCTGACCGCTTCCTCGGCCCGGTTCGGCGCGATCTGTTCCTCGGCGCGTGTCTTGGTCGGCTCGTCCGGTTCGCCGAGTCGCTCCTGCACGTCGAAGTCAGCCCCGCAGGCGGGACAGGTGAAGCTTCCACTCGTGGTCATGGGTACCTCCTGTGATGCTTGCGTCGTGGACAGCACGGCCAGCGGCCGGGCCGCGACTTCAGGGGCGAGCCGTCGCAGCAGGCCGCGCGCCGTGCCCTCCATGCCCTCCGCCAGGGTCGGGAAGATGCCGACCGCGGTGGCCAGCTCGTCGAGCGTCCCGCGCCGGCGGATGACGACGGTGGCGCTCCAGACCAGGTCTGCCGCCTGCGGACCGATGACGTGGCAGCCCAATAGCCGGCGGCTGTCACGCTTGACGACGTACTTGATCAGGCCGAGCTCGGCGCCGATGAGCTCCGCCTTCTCGATCCGGTCGAACGTCACCAGCCCAACCGCCACGTCGTGGCCGGCGGCGCGCGCGGCGGCCTCTGTCAGTCCGACGCTGCCGATCTCGGGGTCGGTGAAAATGCCATGCCCCAGGCTGACGCGGTCAATGCGCACGTCGACAACCTCGAAGGCGTCGGCGTAGGCGGCCTTCGCCTCTTCCTGGCAGACCCGGGTGAACGGCTGCTCGCCGTTGACGTCGCCGACCGCCCAGATGCCGGACACGTTGGTCCGCAGCCGGTCGTCGACGACGATCGAGCCGTCACTGCGGGTCGCCACCCCGGCCGCCTCGAGGTTCAGCGTATCGGTGTTGGGCTGACGTCCGATGGCGATCAGCAGGTGCGAGCCCTCCACGATCCGCTCGGCGCCGTCGTCGGCGCGAGCGACGACCCGCACGCCATCGCCCACGCGCTCGAGCCGGACCGCACGGTGGTCGGTGACGAGCTCGATGCCATCCGCCCGCAACCCTCGAGCCAGCAGCCGGCTGACGTCGGGCTCCTCGTCAGCACACAGCAGCTCGGGTCCGTGGATGATCGTCACCGCCGACCCCAAGCGCCGGAAGGCCTGCCCCAGCTCACAGCCGATGTAGCCGCCGCCGAGCACGATGAGGTGTTCGGGCGGCTCGGTGAGGTCCATGATCGTCTCGTTGGTGTGGACCTCCACCTCACCGATCCCGGCTAGGTCCGGGACCAGCGGACGCATGCCGGTTGCGATGAAGATGCGGTCAGCGGCCAGAGGTCGTTCCGCCGCGGTCACCGCTCCGGCCGAGACGAAGCGGGCCTCACCCTCAATGAGGGTCAGACCGCTGGCGCGCCGCGCGTTGCCCAGCGCTTCGGCGCGGTGCTCGGCGGTCAGCGCGTTCTTGTCGGCAACGATGGCGCCGAGATCGACGGTCGCGTCAACCCGGCCCTCAACGTGGAAGCGACCGGCGGTCCGGACGGTGTGCGCCACGTTGGCGCGATGGATGAGGAATTTACTGGGCACGCAGCCGACGTTCACGCAGGTGCTGCCGTACGGCTCGCGGTAGATCATCGCCACCCGTTGGCCGGCGGCCACCGCGCGGCTGGCGACCACCGCTCCGGCCTCGCCGGCGCCGATCACGATGGCGTCGAACTGCTCGGGCATTACCCTCCTTAGCGCTTGCATACGATGTTCCGTATGCTATCGTTCAGTCACGCATACGGCAAGTCGGATACGAGGAGGCGCATGACCAGTAACCTGCCGATAGCCGCCACCCGGACAGGCGAGCTCAGTCGCGACGAAGTCCTGGCCGCCTTCTTCCAGGGGCTCGCTGAGCCGACGCGCATTCGGATCCTCGAGCTGCTCGCCGAGCGGCCGCGCACTGTCACCGAACTCCAGGCGCAGCTCGGCATCGGCCAGGGCCGCGTCTCAAGCCACCTCGCCTGCCTGCGCTGGTGCGGCTACGTCGCGGTCCAGGCCGAGGGACGCTTCAACCGTTACCAGCTGATCGATAGGCGGGTGCGGCAGATCCTCCGTCTAAGCGAGGAGATCGTCCGCGACAACGCGAACCGGCTGACCTCCTGCCTGGTGCTGGGGACCGAGGGTGACGCCGTCCCGGCTGAGCCGTCATGACTCGCATCACGGGCCATCTCGGGATGGCGGCGCTCGTCACCGCCTGCTGTGTGGCGGGTCCGACCCTGCTGGCCGCTGCACCCGGCGTCACCGCACTGATGGCTGGCTGGGGGATGCCGATCGCGGCGAGCGTGGTGGCGACGGGGCTCCTGCTCGCGCGCCGCAGCGCGCGTGCACCCCACTGCCAAGACTCCTGTGGAGGCGCCGATAGTGCTCAGCCTTGACGAACTGGTATCCGAGGTGTCGGCCCAGCGCCGGCGGCCGCGGTCGGCCGGCGAGCAGCGGTTGGCGCCGATGGTGCTGCGCGCGCTGGCCGAGGGGTGAACGCTGACGATCCCCGATCCGATCGAGCTGGATCACGAGGCTGGCGCCGGTCCGGCCGAGGCTCCTGACGACGCCCAAGCCTTGGCGGCCAACGCACAGCTGGGTCGGACGGCGTTGCCCGGGCGAAGCTGTGCCGCAGGATTGTGTGGCGAGCACCGGTCAATGATCCCTGCCGAGCCCGCGAGTCGCCCCGGCCGGGAGCGTGCGGCATACGTCCGCAAGCTCAAGGGCGCCCTGGCGTGCCTACATCGAGCCGCTTGAGCACAGGTAGGACGTCGGGTGGTACGGCGCCAGCCATTGCGCAAGTGTGACTCGCCACACGTGATCGCCGCGACTTCGGTGTCGATCTGAGCCGCGGCCCAAGATCCGATCCAGGCGTCCTGCTGAGGTCCCGCCCGGCCGCCTACACGAAGCGAGGTTGCGGAATAAATGCGGAGCATCCTTCCTACGCCGACTGCTGGTCCGCGCGCCCCACTGGTCGCGGCCGACGATTGGGATCCGCAGGACGCTGAAACGCGGGTCCGTCCCCGGTCGGGCCCGCCACCAGGCGCTTGCCTGCTTTACGAGTAAGCAGCCGAAGCCCGTCACGGCCGAACCTCGACGAAGCCGGCGGCGCTGAAGTCGCCGTCGAACGCAAGCGCCTCGCTCACTCGTCGCCTCCGCATCACCGCGAAGCTGGTCGCGTCGACGAACGAGTAGGCGCGCTCATCGTGGCGGTGCAGCCAGGCCCAGGCGTCTGTCTCGGTCCCCTCGTCGACGTGGATGATCAGCAGCCGCGGCGAACGCTGCGCTCGCTCGACAAATGTGCTCGCTTCGGGATGGCCCAGCCGTCGCCTGAGGAAGGTCCACGTTTCGCCGATGACATGGTTGGTGGTCAGCAGACTGCTACTCCGATCCTCCCAGAGCCGGCGAGCAACGGCGTGATGCGCGTCGCGTCGAAATTGCTGCGCCACCCAGAACGAGGTATCGACGAACCTCATGCGCCGTAGACAAGCTCGTCGATCGGTCCGGGCTCCGCGTCGTAGCGACCCATCAGCGCATCGAGTGGATCCCGCTGTGGCGCCCCATTGAGTCGCTCGGCGACATACGCGCGGATGAGGGCCGCCTTGGACGTGCCCTCGTGCATCGCCCTACGCGCCAGCTCCTCGTCGATAGCCTCATCGATGTAGATCTGCAGTCGCTTCATGCTTGCAGTATACATCGACTAGAGGGGCATATACATCGGCCCGGTGGCCCTGTCCGGCCTTGGGCCACCACCGTAGGGGTTCGGGCCGGTCCGCCCGGATTCGACGCTACGGAACTTCCCGGCTGGACCGCTTGCATTGCAAGCGGATTCATGGGAAGGTCTGGGCGAATTCAATCGCTCATGTGACAAGCGAATGCCCCTGCATCTGACCTACATGCCCAACAGGCCCACCCGCAAGAGGTTGGACCATTGGGAGAACGCCGTCCGCCGCGACGCCGCACTCTCGCCAGGCGACTGGCGGCTCCTCGCGGTCTGGCCAGCTGCCCGGAATGCGAGCGTCTCCGGCAGCACCGGCATCGAAGGGAACCCCCTCGATGCGGCGCAGGTAGAGGAAGTCCTGGCCGGAGCCGCGGTTGACGCTGATGCCCGTCACATTCGCGAAGTCGAGAATTACAACCGCGCAGTGAACCTCGCGCGCGACGCCGCCCCGCGGCCCGATTTCGAGTGGACCAACGAGATCGTCCACCAGATCAATGCCGCGGTGATGGAGGGTCTGCCACAAGACACGCACGGCGCCTCCCGCGGCCCGGGCGAGGAGGTTGTCGTTGGAATCTTCACGGGCCCGAGCTCACTGCTCGTCCCAAGGCTGATGCAGGAGCTCATCGACTGGCTCCGTCGCCCGAACCGCACGCCACCGCTCGTCCGCTCGGCGCTGCTGCACCTGAACGTTATCGCCATCCACCCGTTCAACGACGGCAACGGACGGACGGCGCGGATCCTCTCGGCGATGGAGCTCATTCGTGATGGCGTCCGCTCCCCCGAACTAATCGGCATCGAGGCCTACCTGCGCCGCCACCGGGACGAGTACATCGATGCGCTTCGGACGACGCTGGGGCCGTCGTACGACCCGGACAACCACCCGGTCACCGAGTGGCTCGACTACTACACCCGGATCTCGCTGGATCGGCTCGAGGCGCGGAACCGGATTCTCGATGCCCTCCCGGCCGACATCGGCGTGCTGCATGCCGCTCTTGCCGACGCCGGGGAGCCCGTGGAGTGGGCCGTGACGCTGCTGGCGGCACGGGTCGGTCGCCTGAGGACCGCGGCCCTGGCTGATCTCACAAGCCGCTCGGCTCCGGCGGCGCGCGCCGAGCTCGGGCGCATGACTCGGGCGGGCTGGCTGCACCCCCGCGGTGCGACCCGGGGTCGATGGTACGGACCCACCGAGCGCCTTGCGTCCGTGCGTCTCCACGTGCCTGAGCTCATGGGTCTTCTTGCCGGCGGCGATCAGCTCGCGCTGTTGGACGACGAGTTGTCATCGTGACTTACGCCGACGCCGCACGTCCGCCACCTGCTCGAGATCAGTCCGGACCTGCTTCTCGAACCGATCCGCGAGCTCAAGGCCCGACGTATCGAGGAGTGATCCAGGGCCGGCGCGGGGCGTGGCCCATGCCGTTCCCGGTATCGCCACGAGCGACATCGGCCCTTCGTTCGGATCTCCTTCTTGCCAGCCGCCGATCCCGCTGGATCAACGTGTTCAACTCTCCTTTCTCTCCGGATAAACCGCTCCGGCTGAATCGCCTGGCGTCGTGCCGCAGTTGAACACCGGACTGACAGAAGTTGAAGTTACGGTTGCGTCGACCGAGGCCTGGCGGCCCCGGTTCGTGGTCAGACGGACCGCAGGAACGAGCACGCTCGACCGCGTGCTCGTTCCTCTCACACGCTCATCCCACTGGCGCTAAGCAGTTGTCCGCACCGAGTTCCCGTCATTCGTCAACCACGTTGCCGTAGGCGGATCGAACGAGCTCTCGCGAGCTCGCGCAAGGTCGCGAGCGGACCAGCGCTCATCGGCCCACCTGGATACCGCCAATGACATTGGCGAATGAGAGAAGCAGTCTGAGCAGGAAAGTCCTTGGCACCCGGTCGAGCACGACGGCAGGATTGTGCCTCAGCGGTTGTAGCGTGCGAGGCCTAGCGCCACAAGCGCGAACACGACCAGCAGCGTCCCCGGCAGGACCACTAGCTGGATAGCCAGCTCGACCGTGAATGGCGTCATCTCGATCTCGCATCCTGCGCAGGCGGCGTGCAGCGAGGTGAGCATCAGGCGCCTCTGCCGGCATCGGCCTCCTGCACCGCCTCCTTGGTTGCCTGCTGACTGGCCGCCTCCTTGCGTTCCAGCTCACGCGACCGGTGGTGGTGCGTGATCGCCTCGCAGGCCTCGTCGATGTCGGAGGTGATCGTGAGGAGCTCGAGGTCCTGGGGGCTGACCTTTTTCTCGTAGAGTGGCTTGTCCCGGATCCACTCCATCAGGCCCTCCCAGTAGTCCTTGCCATACAGGACGACGGGGAAGTGCTCGACCTTGCCGGTCTGGATGAGCGTGAGCGCCTCGAACAGCTCGTCGAGCGTGCCGAAGCCACCGGGAAAGATGACAAAGGCCTCCGCGTATTTCACGAACATGACCTTGCGCACGAAGAAGTAGCGGAACTCCATGCCGAGGTCGACGTACTCGTTCAGGCCCTGCTCAAACGGAAGCTCGATGTTGCAGCCGATGGAGACGCCACCCGCCTCCTTCGCACCCCGGTTGGCCGCCTCCATGATCCCGGGGCCACCGCCGGTGATGATGGCGAAGCCCTGCTTGGCCAGCGCGCCGGCCAGGCGCCGCGCGGCGCCGTAGTAGCGATTGCGGCGGCCGACGCGCGCGGAGCCGAAGATGCTGACCGCGGGGCCCACCTCGGCCAGGGCGTCGAAGCCCTCCACGAACTCGCCCATGATGCGGAGCGTTCGCCACGTATCGGTCTCTTGAAAGCTGAAGGCCGGCTCCCGCGATCGAAGGAGCTTCTGATCCTCAGTGCCCTCGTGTCCGGGGCTCTTTCCCCGAACGACGATGGCACCGCGACGGCGCTCCGGCTCCTTCTTCCGACGTGGCATGGGCTCCTCTCGCGCTCGACACGCATGGGGACGGATGGTAGGGTGGCTCCTCCCCGGCACGCCTCCTTCATCGAGGGACCGTGCCGTCGGACCACGTATCGGATGAATTCTATTGCCGAAACTTCTGCGGCGCGCCGCCGTGCTGACCGTTCTGAGCGCCGTCGGGATCGCGCTGCTGGCGCCCCTGACCGCGCGCTCGGCAGTGCCTGGTGCCGTCCCTGCTCCCGACCCGCTGCTCCCCGCGCCTCCCGATCCGCGGGGCGACCTGGCGCGAGGTGGGCTCCCGGACCGCACCTCCGTTTTACGCCTGGCACTCGCCGTCGAGGGTCCGACCTCCGGCGCCGAGCTGATCGCCTCGCCCGTCATTCCGACCCCGGTCGCCGTGCCGATGGAGGCGACCCTCCATCCTATTTCGACCCCACCCTCGGCCCCAACCTTCGCCGCGGCGTCCGCGCCAACCGCGGCGTCCGCGCCAACCGCGGCGGTTGCTCCCGCACCGAGCGGTGAAGCGGTGACCGGCCTCGCGACATGGTACTGCTGCTCGGCCGGCTATCGAGGCCAGGCGGTCGTGGCCCTGCCCGGCGTGCTCGGCGGCCACTACGATCCGCCGCCCTCGGCGCGCAGCGTGACCGTGTGCGCGGATCGCTGCGTCGTGCTGCCGGTCGTCGACTCCTGCGGCTGCCACTGGGGAACGTCGGCCCAGAAGGTGGCAGACCTCTCGCCGGAGGCGTGGGCCGCCGTTACCGATCGGGCCCGCAGCGCCGGTGTCGTGACCGTCACGGTCAACCTGGGCGGCTGACGAGCATGCACACGCTCCGACGGATCCTGGTCCTTGCCGCCATCAGCATCGGCGGCATCGCCCTGCTCGCTCCGATGGCGGCCCGATCCGCAACGCCGGTCCCGGTCGAGATAGCGGATGTCCTTCTCCCGATCGCCGATGCCCGGCAGCTCATCGCGGATCGCGGCGGGCTCTCCGGACGGCAAGGGCTCCTCACCGCCAACGCGGGCAGGCAGCAGGTGACCGAGGAGCTTCACGCCGACGCCGCGCCGGCGCCGGTCGCGGCGCCGATGGAGGCGACCCTCCACAGCGCGGCAACTCCCGCTCCGGCGCTCGTGGTGCCCGCGTCGGCACCCCCGCGCGTGGTCACGTATGACGGCAACAGCGTGTGGGACGACCTGGCCGGCTGTGAATCCGGTGGCAACTGGGCCATCAACACCGGCAACGGCTACTACGGCGGACTCCAGTTCAGCCTCGGCACCTGGGAGGGCTCCGGTGGTGCCGAATTCGCCGCCTACCCGCACGACGCGACGCGTGATGAGCAGATCATCGTGGCCGAGCGGCTTCGCGCCGCCCGCGGCTACGCCCCGTGGCCTGCCTGCCGCGCCAAGCTCGGTCTTCCCTGAGCCGAAGCAGGCCCGGCGTGCGCTAGCATCGGTCCATGCTCCAACCGCTGGGCGTGGGCCACGTCGTGCTCAAGGTGCGGGACCTGGACCGTTCGCTCGCCTTCTACCGCGACCTGCTGGGGTTCCGGGTCTCCAGCGCGATGAGCAACGTCATGATCTTCCTGACGGCCACCGGGGAGAACCATCACGACCTTGCACTCCTGCGCGTTGGTGACTCGGCACCAGCGGCCGCGCCGAACGCCGTCGGCCTCTATCACGTGGCCGTCCAGCTCGCGGATTGGAATGCGGTCAAGCTGGCGCACGGTCTGCTGGCGCAGCGCGGCTTGCTGAAGGGCACCGCGGATCACGGCGTAACCCGCAGCCTCTACACGGCCGACCCCGACGGCAACGAGATCGAGCTGTTCTGCGACGCGCCCCGCGGGGAATGGGAAGGCAGGGTTGCCGAGGCGATGACGGTCCGTCCCCTCGACCTGGACCGCGACTGACCGTCTGCGGCCGCGGCATGGTGATTGCTTGAGGAGCGGTCGTGCCGTTCCTTCCCTTCGTCGTGCTCCTTGCCTGGCAGGCACTGAGCAAATCGGCATCATTCGCCCTCGGCTGGGCGACCGCCATCTATTTCGGACAGGTCCCCGGCCGCCAGGGCAGCATCCTGTCGGTCGTCAGCCTGCTGGCGGCGGGCTGGGTGATCGTCATCGTCGGCTTCGCGATCCCGATCTTCGGCGGGGCGATCATCGAGGCGAGCGGGGTGATCGAGGACAACTTCGACGTCGAGGCGGTCCATTACGTCGGACTGGTGGCAGCGATCGTGCTCGCGCCGCCCTTGATCGCAGCGGCAACCGTGTACGCCGAGTTCCACGAGGAGCGGAGCGTGGGGGCCTGGCTGCGGAGGGTCCCGGTCAGCTATCCGGCGACCGCCATGCTCGGTGCATCGGTGCTCCAGATGGTGGCGTTCACGCCGATCCTGGTCTTTCAGCGCTGGCGACAGAAACTGAAGCTGGTGCAGGTCCCCCTGGTCATGCGGGAGGGGACCGATGATGACGACCTCCTCAACGCGGTGCGCGGCGCGCTCGCCGGGATCGGGATCGACGATGTCGCGGTTGCCGAGGCCACCGGGCCGAGGTCATGGCCGCTGCGCACCGTCGGGTTCGCGGCTCGGCACCTGCTCGGCGCCGTCGTGCGCGGCGAGCCGATGCGGTTGCGGGCCGGAGACCTCGACATCCTCGCCTACGCCACGAATGTGTCGATCCAGGGGCCCAGCAAGGAAGCCTACCGGGTCCGCGCCGCCATGGAGCGCGAGCTGGCATTTCGGAACATGTACCTGACCTGGAACGAAGAGGCGCAGGGCTTCGAGGACGACCTCCAGCGCCTCCATGAGTCGGCGAACGGCGATGTCGAGGCCCTTCGGGCGGAGCTGGACGAGGTGCAGGAGCGGATCGACGTCGCCAGCCTCAACACGGAGGAGTGGAACGTCCTCTATCGGCTTCGTTTGCAGCTCGAGCAGGACGTCGCGCGCCGGGCATCCGGAGACAGGGGTTAGCGCCGGCGCTCGCGTAGGATGTGCCGATGCGCCGCTTGCGACGGATCGGCCGGGTGCTGCTCGTCCTGGCCGTCGTTCTCATGGCCTGGGAACCGAGCCGCGTCGCGATCCAGACCGCCGTCCTGCTCCCGAACCTGCTCGACGCCGGCCCGAAGCCACTGAACCTGTTCAGCGAGACCCCGCAGCGCACGAGCCTGCCGTACCGGGCCGCCGCGCCGGGCGCCGATCCCGACCTCGCCGAGCTGTGGCTGCCGTCGTGGGCCTCCGCCGAGCGCCCGGCCGGCGCCATGCTCCTCGTGTTCGGGGTCAACAACCTCGGACGCAACCACCCCGCCATCGAGCGCGTCGCCGATGGCCTGGCGCGGACCGGGGTGGTGGTGCTCGTGCCCGATTCGCAGACATTGCTCGAGGGGCGCCTGGAGGTCGGCGAGATCGATGGCGTGGTGCGCGCCTTCCAGCTGCTGGCGGCGCGACCGGAGGTGGATCGCACGCGGGTCGGCATCGTCGGCTTCAGCGTGGGTGGATCGCTGGCGCTGGTGGCGGCGGGTGATCCCCGGATCGCTGCACAGGTGCGCTGGGTGAATGCATTCGGCGCGTTCGCGGATGCCTCGACCTACCTCGCCGCTGTCTCCGCCCATGCCTACCGGGGTGCGGACGGCGCGACGGTGCCCTGGACGCCGACCCCGCTGGCGCGCGAGGTCTACCTGCGCTTCCTGCTGGACCAGGTCGACGATGAGCGGGACCGTCGTCTTCTCGACGCTGCCTTGGCGGAGCCGATCCTTACGGCCCAGCGCCCCCCGCCCGATGCCTCCCTGCGCGAATCGCTCGAGACCGATGCGGCCCGCGCCATCCATGACCTGCTCACCGCATCGTCGCTGGAAGAAGCGGAGGTGATGATCACTGCACTGCCGGCCGGCGCGCTGGCCTTCATCGACGCCATCTCGCCGTCTCGCCACCTCGACGGCCTGCGCTCCGAGGTGCACCTGATGCATGAGACGGAGGACCATCATGTGCCGTTCGTCGAGTCGCGAGCCCTCGCATCGGCGCTTGAACCAGGCGGGCGTCTGGCGGCCCACACCGAATTCCGCCTCTTCGATCATGTGCAGCCCGACGATCTCGACCTGATCGCCGCGGCGCCGGAGCTCGTGAAGCTGCTCCTCCACGTGCGAACGCTGATGGACGAGACGCTCTGAGGTCCGGGTCTACTGCGTGCCAGCCGCCAGGAAGGCGAGCGAACCGAGGACGAGGATGATCCCGACCGCCACGACCAGCAACCTCGCGATCCATGCGCTGGATCGACGCTCAGGGAGCGGCTGGTAGGTGCGCCCGCGGCGCCGGCGCGGGGATCGGCTCACGACCAGCTCCGCCTGAACAGGAACGGCACGGTGAGCGCCTCGCGGCTCGAGACCGAGCGCAGCTGCTTCCGGGTGCGCTTCAGAAGCTTGCCGTGGAAGCTGCCGTCGCCGTACGGTTCCAGCAAACGCGCCACGTCCCACTCTCGAATGCCCGCGACCGCCGACTCCGGCAGCCATCGGTCCAGGATTGCCTTGGCTTCGTCGATCGCCACAAAACGGCGTGAGCGCGTCGCGTTATCGAGTGTGATCAGGGCGTTCGTGAAGCTGACGTCGACGTCCTCGACGAGCGTCGTCAGCCGTTCCATCGTGCCGGGCATGCGTTCGGGCTTGAAGAGGCCGGTCAGGGTGATTCGGCGCTCGGTCGCGTCGAGCGCCTCCAGCAGCGGGCGCAGGCTCGGGACGCCGGCGTCGGGATCGGCGGCCGGCACGTCGTAGTCGTAGAGGCGAACCATCATCGGTCCGCGAATGCTAGACCGATGCGCCATGCGGCGCATCCAACGCCGCAACTGTTCTCATCCGGAGCCGAATCGGCTCGCGGGTACAATCGGGGGCGTGACGCGCTGCAGGCGCGCATCGGTCAATCCCACCTGGAGGCTCCGCTCGCATGCTCCTCGACGGCAAGAAGCTGCTCGTCACCGGCGTCCTCACCGACGACAGCATTGCCTACGCCGTCGCGAAGGTGGCGCAGGAGGCGGGCGCCGAGATCGTGCTCACCAGCTTCGGTCGCGCGCGCAGGCTCACCGAGCGCGTTGCGAAAAAGCTGCCCGCTGGCGCGCCCGATGTGCTCGAGCTCGACGTGAACGATCCATCCCACATCGAAGCGATATCGAACGACCTGATGGGCCGATGGGGCCACGTCGACGGGGTCGTGCACGCCATCGGCTTCGCGCCGTCCGACGCCCTCGGCGGCAACTTCGTGAACACCCCGTGGGAAAGCGTCGCGACCGCTTTCCAGACCTCGGCCTACTCGCTCAAGGCGCTCGGCGTGGGCCTGCGCGAACCGATGGCCGCAGCCAGGGACCGTGGCGGGGCATCGCTGGTCAGCCTCACCTTCGATGGCCGCTTCGCCTGGCCGATCTACGACTGGATGGGCGTCGCCAAGGCCGGCCTCGAGGCGATCACGCGCTACCTGGCGCGCGACCTCGGGCCGGACGGCATCCGCGTGAACACTGTCTCCGCAGGACCGATCCGAACCATGGCGGGCAAGAGCATTCCCGGGTTCGACCAGATCGCCGGCCACTGGCTTAACCGCTCGCCGCTCGAGTGGTCCCTGACCGATGCGACGCCGGTCGGCCAGATGGTCTGCTTCCTGATGAGCGACTGGGCGCGGATGACGTCGGGCGAGATGATCCACGTCGACGGCGGCTATCACGCCATGGGCACCGACATCAAAGGCTCACGGATCGGCGAGGCCTGAGCCCGTACGGTGGGCGATGCCGGCCGGAAGAGGTCATCTGCGGGCGAGCCGGAGCGTGCGCCCGGCAACGTCGGAGATCCGCACAGGTCAGCCGGGGGAGCGAGCCGCCGGGCCGGAGGCATCAGATCCAGTCCGCCGAGGAGACTCTCGGCGGTATCGATCTCAACGAAGGGCCAGGCGGGAGCCCGCCTGCTCTCTTCCAGGCGCTCGAGATGGGTCAGAAGGCGCGGATCGTCCGGCCCATCGGCGCCGCGGATCGCCTGCATCGCCGCGGCCTCGATGGGTCCGACCTCGAACCCGGATTGCCGGCGCTGATCAAGCTCGTCCCCCACCAGATCGCGGAGGTCGCGCGCGTCGTGCACGCGCCGGGTCAGCCCTTCTCGGCGCCGGCGGTGAGCCCTTCGACGAGGAGTCGCTCTGTCAGGAAGAAGACGGCGATCACCGGGACGGTCAGGATCACCGCGCCGGCCATGACCACCGTCGTCGGCACCTCGATCGTGCTGTTGGCCAGCTGAGACAGGCCGAGCGAAACGGTCCAGCTCTCTCGCTTGTCCACCAGGAAGAGGAGGGCAAACAGGAACTCGTTCCAGGCGATCATGAACACGAAGAGCCCGGTCGACATGATGGCCGGGACGGCGAGCGGGATGCTGATGTAGCGCATGACCTGGAAGCGGTTGCAGCCCTCCAGGGTCGCCGACTCCTCGAGGCTCTCGGGGATCGAGTTGAAGTAGGTGCGCAGCATATGGATGGTGACCGGCACCGTCTGCGAGGCGTACACGATGATCAGCCCGATCAGCGATCCGCGCAGCCCGATCCGGGTGAAGAACACGAAGAGCGGGATGGCGAGCAGGATGGCCGGGAAGAGGTAGACCGCCAGGAAGACGGCGTTCACCTGGCGCCGCCCGAAGAAATCCAGGCGGCTGATGGCGTACGCGCCCGGGATGGCCAGCAGCAGCGAGGCGAACACCGCAACCGTGGCGATGATCGCGCTGTTGCGCAGGAAGCTGAGGAAGCCCTGACCGCCCTGCTCGACGGAGCGCAGCACCTCGTCATAGGTGCCGAACGTCAGTCGCTCGAACGGGACGAGCAGCGCGCCCGGATCTCGAGCCAGGTCGGCGATCGGCCTAACCGAGAGGAGCAGCATGTACAGGAACGGGAAGACCGTGATCACCACGAAGAAGGCCACCCCGATCCACTTCAGGACGGTGATGACGGTCGACTCGACCGTCTCGCGCGTCCAGCGCGAGTGCGTCGACTCGTGCGCGGCCGCCTCGACCGCCGTGCCAAGATCCGCGGCCCCGGTCACGCCGACGCCTCATTGGTGCGAGCGAAGAAGCGGAAGTAGAGGAACAGGAAGATCGCCAGCAGCCCGGCGAGCACCAGTGAGAAGGCCGCCGCGGCGCCGATATCGCCCCGGCCGGTCAGGCGGTTGAAGATGCCGATCGAGACCACCTCGGTCCCGCCGCCGCCACCGGTCAGCAGGTAGATGTCATCGAACTCGTTGAAGGTCCAGATGAAGCGCAGCACGGCGAGCAGCGCGATGACGCCCGACAGCTGGGGCAGCAGGATGTAGCGGAAGCGCTGGAGCGGCGACGCTCCATCGACCTTGCCCGCCTCGTCGAGGTCGGCGGGCACCGCCTGCAGGCGGGCGAGGATGAACAGGAATGCGAAGGGGAAGTAGCGCCAGGCCTGGAACGCGATGACGCTGAGCAGTGCCACCGGCACGCCCATCGAGACGCCGAAGATGGTCACGTCGCTCGAGCGCTGGCTCAGAAATGGGATCGCCCGCTCCCAGCCCAGGACATCCTGGCCGAAGGCGTTCACGATCCCCAGGTTGGGATCGAGCATCACCGACCACACGAATGCGACGGCGACCACCGGCGACACATAGGGCAGCAACATCGAGGCGCGCACCAACGTGCGACCGCGAAACGGCGCGCGCACGATGAGCGCCGCGGCCAGCCCGAGCCCGATGGCGAGCGCGGTGCCGACCACGCTGTAGATCACGGTCGTCGCCAGCGCCTCCAGGAAGCCCCGTGAGGTGAAGACGCCGACGAAGTTCTCCAGCGTGAACCCGCTGCCGAAGATGCCCACTTCGCGCAGGTCCCGCAAGCGGAGGTCGCGGAAGGCGATGAAAACCGTCCACAGGATCGGGATCACCACCACCGCCATCACGACAACGAAGGTAGGGGAGAGGAGGGCGAGGCCGGCCCGGCTTTCCTGCTGACGCAGGGTGGGACCCGGCCGCTCGCCCGCCGACCCCGGCGATCTGGCGGTCATCGCGGCGCCTCCCAGCTCGAGGCTACTCGAGCGCTCCCACGATCTCCTCTACGGCCGCCTGTGCCTCGGCGGCCGCCTCCTCCCCCGAGAGGGACCCGTCCAGCGCCAGCAGAAGCGCGTTCGGGACCGGCACCTCGGTGAGCAGCGCTCCCGCCAGCCCACCCTGGCCCTGCGCAAACGCCCAGCGCTTCATGGTGTCCGAGCTGGTGGTCAGGGCCCGGATCGTATCGTCGTCATAGACCTCGCCGAGTGGCTGCTTGCGGTCGACGCCGGCCTCCAGGCCGCCCCACGCGTCGGCGTACTCGCTCGGGTTCTCGGCGGTGCCCAGCCGGGTCGGGAACTTACCCTCCGGCGCCAGTGCCAGCCAGTCCACGTACGCGTCGCTCATCATGAACTCGACGAACTGCTGGGCCTCCTCCGTGTCCGCGTCCTGGCTGATGACGAACGAGACCACCTCGCCGAACTGCGAAGGCTCGTCTGAGCTCGGACCGCTGATGGCGGTCACCACCCCACTGTTCTCGGCCAGGAAGAGCGGATCGTCCTCGCACTCAGGGCAGGTGGGCAGAGCGTCGTCACGCAGCCCGGCCAGCTCGTCCAGGATGAACGACGACCACACCAGCATCGCCGCGTCGCCCGCGAAGTAAGCGGCGCGGGTCGTGTCGGCATCCTGGGCGCCGGTCACCGACCCGTTGTTCACGAGGTCGGTGTAGAAGTTGAAGGTCTCCACGCATTGCGGCGAGGTGATAGCGACGTTGCCGTCACCGTCGAGGATGTCACAGCCGTTGGCGACCGCGAAGTACTCGAATGTCTGCTGCACGAAGGTGAGGTCGTTGCCGGTCGCCAGCACGATCCCCGCCTGGTCGCCGGTGTTGAGCTCCTCGGCGGCGGTCAGGATCGAGTCGTAGTCGGTCGGCGGCTCGAGGCCGGCGGCCTCGAACAGGTCCTTGCGGTACACGAGCAGCTGCGCCCAGCTGTCGCTCGGCACGCCCGCGAGGCCGGCCTCCGTTGTCACCAGGTCCAGGGCGCTCTGCGAGAAGGTGTCGGCGCCGAGCGCCTCGACGACCGCCGCGTTGGCCTCCAGGTCGGCGAGCCCATCGGCCGCGATGGTGTGCGTGAAGCCAAGGGACAGGGCGCCGAAGACGTCCGGCAGCGTGCCGCCGGCAACCGCGGCCGTGATCTGGGTGATGAGGTCGCCCTCGGCGATGGCCACCAGCTCGACCTCGATGCCAGTCTCCTCGCTGAAGCGATCGGCGATCGCCTGAGTTGCCTCGATGCGATCGGTGTTGTCCTCGGCGCTCCAGAAGGTCAGGGTGCCGTCACCGCCCCCGCCGCCGTCACCGCCGCCCGATGCCGAGGCCGCCTGCTCTCCACAGGCCGTGAGAATGATCGTGACGACCCCCAACAGGCCCGCAACCTTTCGCCGCATGTATGTTCCCTCTCCCGATGCCGATTGACGTTGCCGCCCCGAACCTACGCCACGCGCGCCACCGTGTCCATCCCTTGGCCTCAACCTGCCGCGCGGCTGGATGCAGGAGCGCCGTCCGGGTCGCGTGCCGCGACAGCGATCAGCGCGTTCCGCAGGGCGGTAGCGACCGGACCCCTCTCCGGCGCGACCCTGAAGGTCGTCAGCGTCAACCGCCCCGCGCCCTGACGGAATGACCATGCGAGCGCAACCGGCGCGTGGACCCAGCCCACGAACATGCCGGCGTCGACCTCGTCGGCATGCTCGGCGGGGGCGTAGCCGCGCAGGACCTGGTCGGGCATTACCTGGGCGTAGGCGAAGTCGAGCGGAGCGCGGCGCGGCAGATCCTCCGACACAGAGGGGGCGATCCACGAGAACGAGCTGATCCAGTCGCCGCTCCACGTGAGGTCGGCGCCGGGCCGAGTGTGGTCTGGCCACCTGGCCTGGACCATGGCGGGTCGATCGAGAGGCATGGCCGGTTCCATTGCATCTGCCGAGCGGACGAGGAGCAGCAGGTGTCCTCCGGCGTTCACCTGCTGCAGCGTTGCCCCGTCGAGCCGGCTCGACACGATGAGCTCGGCATCCGCGGAATCCGTGACGATATGTCCGTCGGCCGCCAGGCAGCCAACGAGATCCCACAGCCCTGACGGATCGTGGACTCCGAGGCTCCGGACCGTGGGGTGACGTGCACGGTCCGGCAGGATGGCAACCGGCACGGTGCTGCGCGCCACGATCGCGCCGCTCGCCTCCGACAGCTCCACCTCCAGGTCGAGGTCGGTCGTGGCGTTCACCGAAGGGACTCGGATGGTCATCGATCCGAGCGGGTTGGCCGTCGAGGCGTTCCACGGCCCGACCTCCATCGTCCCGACGGCGGTGCCGAGGCGCCACGAGAGCTGCCCGCCACTGGCGGCAGCATCGGCGGAGAGGATCACGCCTGCCCGCACCTGCTCGCCCGACCAGAGGTCCTGGCGCTCGAGGTCGACGATGAGCGTCGCCGCGCCGAAGATCTGCGCCAGCCGATCGTGGTACGGCTTCGGACGTCGATGCACGTCCAGCAGCCCGTTCGCCTCCCAGTACGCGTCGGTGAGCTCGGTCACCACCAGCCCGGCCATGGACGGGTGGCGGCGCATCTCGCCGACCTGATAGCGAAGTGCCTCGACCTGCAGCCGACGGGTTCCGACGCTCAGGGCAGCCACGTCCGGCCAGATGCGGCCGAGCCGCTGCTCTGAAAATCGATCGCCGATGCCGCCCGGCCGTGCGGCACCATCGCCGGATTCGAACCACCACGGGCCGTCCAGCGACCCCGGATCGGGCAGCCCCCACGTCCCGAACTCGCTGACCACCACCGGCTCGTCGCCACGGCGCACCGCGTCGCCGTGCGGGCTCCACAGCCATGCCGGCCGGTCGGCCAGCTCGGCCATCTGCTGCCGCCAGCGAGGAGCGGCGTCGGGCATGGCCGCGTAGCGATGGAAATCCGCGAGGTCGGTATCGAGGTGGAAGTTCGGACCGCCCGCAGCCGGACACGGCGAGTTGTCGACCACCAGCCGCCCGGGATCGACGCTGCGCAGCCGCTCGACCATGCGGAGCAGCCAGCGCCGATCGGCGGCCGAATGCCGCAGATCGGTGCCCCAGTCCTCGTTGATGATCGTCCAGATGACCACCGACGGGTGATCACCGACCGACTCGACCAGGTCGTCCAGCAGCGTCTCGGCCCGCGCGGCGGATGCCGGGGTCAGGACCAGTGAATTGGGGAGCTCGCACCAGAGCAGGATCCCGGCCTCGTCCGCGGCCTCGAGGTAGGCGGGGTCAGGCGTCTTGATGTGGCAGCGCAGGAGGTTGAGGCCCATCTCGCGGGCGAGGGCAAGCTGCCGGTCCAGCAGTTCGCGACCGGGCGGGGTCGAGATCGTATCGGCGTAGAGATCCTGGTCGAGCGCGCCGCGAAGCATGATCGGCCGACCGTTGAGGAGGATGCGGCCGCCCTCCGTTCGAATCTCGCGGAACCCAAAGCGCGTCTCCGCCTCGTCCACCACCTCGCCGTCCCTCCGCAGCCGAGCGACGAGCCGGTACAAGTTCGGGACGCCGACGTCCCACGCCTGGGGGTCGCGAACAGCCATCGCGGCCGTTACGGCTGCGCCGGCGGCGAGCGTCGTGCGCGCGACCTCGCTGCCGGACGGGTCGAGCACGGTCAGCTCCATCTCGGCTCCGGCCGTCCCACGCGTGGCTGCCCGTGCGGTGACCGCTCCGGTCGACCAGTCGGCCGCAGCGCGGAGCCGGTCGATTCGGCACGGCATGCGCCATTCGAGCTCGACCCCGCGCCACGGCCCGCTCTGGCTTGCATACCAGGTCTGTTTGCCGTGGGGGATCTCGCGGATCGGGAGCTCGGGAAACCGTGACTCGGCGCGGTCGAGCCGCTCACTCGACAGCGCGGGGTAGTGCTCGATGGCATTCATCGGGTTCGTGACAAGCAGCGCCAGGCGATTCTCCCAACCGCGCCAAAGGTCGGACAGGTGGATCTCGAAGGGCGTGTACCCGCCCTCATGGTCAGCGATCCGCTTGCCGTTCAGCCAGACCTCGCAGCGGTACATGACCGCTTCGAGGCGCAGGACTGCCTCGCCACCCCGCGGCCAGGACTCGGGGATCCCGAGGTCGCGCCAGTACCAGGCGTGCACGATCCCGAACGGCTCATCGACCTGTGCCTCCCAGCAGCCGGGTACTGAGATGGCCTCGCCCTCCGGCAGGTCCGACGCGCTCACCCGCCGCAGCGGATCGCGCACGAACCGCCACGCACCATTCAGCGCGAGCGCCTGCCGGTATCTGGCGACGCTCACGGCTCAGGATCCGGGGCGAGATCGTCGACCGATCGGGCCCCGCGGCGCAGACCGTCGAGGAAGCTGGCGAATCCGTAGCGCGGACGCCACCTCAGCTCACGGAATGCGCGTCCACTATCGTAGAGCGCGTTGACGGGTCCCCACGGCTTGTCCTCGATCTTGGCCAGGAGGTCTCGCGCGTCAGGCCAGTGCCGCTCGATGACGCTCATCAGGTCGGTCCGAAGCCCGTCGAGGTCGGCGTCATCGAAGGGCAGCGTCGAGAAGACGTTATACGCGGCGAAGGCCCGCGGCGACTCCAAGCTGCGCAGGGCCGCGATGTTGGCGGTGGCCACGTCGCGCACGTCGACTCCGCCGTACAGCATCCGGATCCCGTAATGGCCGAATGGCTCCGGCACGAACATCCCGTAGCGCAGGGCCACGCTCCGAAGGCCGTGGGCGCGCGCGAAGAAGGCGGTCAGCCGCTCGCTCATGACTTTCGACTGGCCGTACATGTCGCCGGGCTGGAGTGGGAGGGCTTCGTGGACGCGGACCGCCGGCCCATCGTCATCGGGGCGCGAAGAGGACCCGTACACACCCATCGTGCTGGAGAGGACGAGCTTCTGGATTCCTGCATCGACTGCCGCCTCCATCACGTTGTAGGTGCCATCGACGTTGAGCTCCCAGAAGTCGCGCGCCGGATGCTCGCGAAGGTGCACGCCGTGCCATGCCGCCGCATGGATGATCGCGTCCACGCCCGCCACCGCTCGTCGGACGTCCTCGCCGCGGCGAATATCCGTCTCCATGAACTCGCCGGCATCGATCTCCCCGTGGTGAAGATCGGCGCGACGGACGGTCCACCCCTCCGCCTCGAGCATCGGCGCCAACGCGCGGCCCAGGGTCCCAGACCCGCCGGTGATCAGGATCGATCCTGCCATTCGTTCCCTTTCCCCATGCTCGATGCCACGCCCGGCATTCTGCCGCGCCGCCGACGGACTCGTTTGGCAAACGCGTGATTTCGGGGGCACCCCGCGCTATGCTCGGCCCCGCGGGGAGCTTCTCCATCCACTCTGCGAATCGTGGTGCGTCATGAAACTTGGCGTCTTCGACCCGGTGTTCGGCAAAGTTGAGCTTGAGCCGATGCTCGATCGGATCGTCGAGCTCGGGCTGGAAGCGGTGGAGATCGGCGCGGGGAATTACCCCGGCGACGCGCATTGCCGGCCGGCGGAGCTGCTCGACGACGCGGATGCCCGGCGCCGTTTCGCCGACGCGATTGCGTCACGTGGCCTGGTCATCAGCGCGCTCTCCTGTCACGGCAACCCGATCCATCCGGACCCCGAGCGGGCGGCTCGCGACGACGCGGTCTTCCGCGACACCGTGCGGTTGGCCGGCGAGCTTGGGGTCAGCGTGGTCAACCTGTTCTCCGGCTGTCCCGGCGACGGTCCCAACGCCTCGCAGCCGAATTGGGTGACGTGCGCGTGGCCACCGGAGTTCAGCGAAATCGTGGCGTGGCAGTGGGAGGAGGTGGTGCTTCCTTACTGGCGCTCGGCAGGCGCCTTTGCGGCCGAGCACGACGTACGGCTCGGGTTCGAGATGCACCCCGGGTTCGTCGTCTACAACCCGAAGACCCTGCTCAGGCTACGCTCCGAGGTGGGGGAGGTGATCGGCGCCAACCTGGACCCGTCGCACCTGTTCTGGCAGGGGATCGATCCGCTCGCCGCCATCCGCGATCTGGCCGGTGCCATCTACCACGTTCACGCCAAGGACACCGCAATGGACGCGTACAACGTGGCGCGCAACGGCGTCCTGGATCTCGAGCGCTACGATGACGTTGCGAATCGGTCGTGGGTGTTCCGCAGCGTCGGAGACGGTCATGACGTCCTGTTCTGGAAGCGGTTCGTGAGCGCGTTGCGGGTGGCCGGCTACGACCACGTCCTGTCGATCGAGCACGAGGACAGCCTCGCATCCACCGATGAGGGGCTGACGCGGGCGATCGGGACCCTGAAGCAGGCCATGCTCGGCGAGCCCGCCGGCGCGATGTGGTGGGCCTAGGCCGATGGTGACGCTGGCCGTCCAGTCCCGCCTTGTCCCCGGCTCGTCCCTCGCGGAGAAGCGCGACAACGCGCTGCGTTTCGGCTTCGACGGGATCGAGCTGTCGCACTTCCCGATGATCGAGGCCGCCGAGGAGGCCATCCGCGACCGTGTACCGGTCAGCGCGATGTGCTCCGGGCATCGCGGCTGGTTCATCGACCCTGACCCCGAGCAGGTGCGCGCCTGCCTCGACGATGTCAAGCGCCTGCTCGAGCTCGGGGCGGAGCTGGAGGCTCCGCTGATCGTGGTTCCCATCTACGGTCGCACGAACAAGCTGCCGAACTGCGGGACCGGGCGCGCACCCGAAGAGGACGAACGGCTCTGGCTCGATGGGCTGCGTGAGGTGACCGATCACGCGGAGCGGGTGGGCGGCACGCTCGTGATCGAGGGAATCAATCGCTACGAGAACAGCGTATCGGTGACGGTGGCGGACGCGGTGCGCTGGGCGACAGCCATGGACAGCACCCAGGTGCGCGCGATGGCCGACGTGTTCCACATGAACATCGAGGAGCCGGATCTCGCCGCGTCACTGGTCGAAGCGGGGGAGATGCTGACCTATGTCCATCTCGCCGATTCGCAGCGGCTCGAGCCCGGCCGGGGCCACCTCGACTTCGCGAGCGTATTCAGCGGTCTGCAGCGGCTCGGCTACGAGGGCTGGGCGTCGATGGAGTGCAACCTCTCCGGGGAGCCAGAGGATGTGCTTCCGGCGTCGGTCGCCTTCCTCCGGCGCCACATGGAACGCGCCGCAGCAGGTCCGGGCGCGGCGTGACCGGAGGCGCCCCGATTCCGACAGCCCTGCGGGGTCCGATCGAGCGAGGGGAGATCGGCGGCCGCACCGTGCAGCTGACCGAGACGGGCGAGGTCGAGTGTGTCCGTTACGATCCGGCGCCCCTGACCGATGGGCAGGTCCGGGTGAAGACGGTCCGGTCCGCCATCAGCGCCGGCACGGAGATGACGTTCTACGGACGCGGCGCAACGAATGTCTACCTCCACAAGCGCTGGAACGAGGAGCTCCGCCTCTTCGAGCCCGGCACGGCGTCGATCGACTATCCGCTCGCGATCGGCTACCGCGCTGCCGGCGAGGTGGTCGAGAGCCGGTCGCCCGACGTCCAGGCCGGGACGCGCGTCTACGGGAGCTGGCGGCACACCGAGCTCGTCAGCCTGCCCGCCGACGTTGCGGACGCCCAGCGGCTCCCCGACCGCCTGACGTGGGACGACGGTGTGGACATCGCCCAGATGGGGCCGATCTGCCTCAACGCGGCAGCCTATGGCGACAGTGAGCAGGTCGGCCGGCCAGCCGTCGTTTTCGGCGCCGGGGTGGTCGGCCTGCTGACCGCCCAGATCGTTCGGGCGACCGGTGCCAGCAGCGTGCACGTCGTCGACCGGCTGCCCCAGAGGCTCGAGATCGCGGCCTCGCTCGGCTTCGAGCCGGTCGAGGCAGCGGGCACGGAGGACGTGGCTGCCAACCTGAAGCGGCTCCATGGTGCCGAGGGAATCCCGGTGGCCTGGGAATGCACCGGATCGGCGCGAGCGCTTCACGAGGCGATTCGCGTGGTGCGCCGGCGTGGTGCCGTGGTGGCCGTCGGCTTCTACCAGGGTGACGCGTCCGGGCTGCTCCTGGGCGACGAGTTCCATCACAACGGAATCCGGATCGTGTGCGGCCAGATCGGCAACGTCCACCCGTCGCACACCTGGAGCACCCTCCGCGCCGGCGTCATCGGCATGGCGCTGGCCGGCCAGATCGCCCTCGGCGGTTTGCCGCGCCGGTCGATGCCAGTCGAGGAGGCGGCGCGGGGGTTCGCCGCTCTCCAGCAGCCCGGCGACGTCCTGCAGGTGGCGCTGACCTACGACGGAGACCGATGACCGTGCCCTCCCGCGCGGTCGAGGCGTCCGTGCAGCGCGTCCCGCACTTCGCCGGCGGCGGTCGGATCGAGAGCCACGATCGGCCCATCCCGGCCCCGGGGAGAGGGCAGCTGCTGCTGCGGGTGCGCGCCAACGCGCTGTGCGGCACCGACCGCGCGCAGCTGACCGACGGATCGGCCATCACGCCCGGTCATGAAGCGGCGGGCGAGGTGGTCGCGATCGGGGAGGGCACCTCCACGTCGGTCGGCACGCACGGCGTCGTGTACCTGATGGACTTCTGCGGGAGATGCCGCTCCTGTGCCGTGGGTGCGACCAACCAGTGCCAGACAAAGCGGGCAGACATGGGATTCACGCACGACGGAGGTCTGGGCCGCTTCGAGCTCGTCCACGAAACGTGCTTCTTCGCGATACCCGCCGAGCTACCGTTCGGCGACGCGACTCTCCTGCTCGATGCGATGGGCACGACCTCTCACGCCCTGCGCAGGGCGTTGAGCCTGAGGGACGACGTCGAGGCCGTCCTGGTCGCGGGAGCGGGCCCCATCGGCCTCGGCCTGGTGGCGATGGCTCGCCTGGTGATGGGACCGCGCGCCGTGATCCTGGTGGCCGACATGGTCCCCTACCGGCTTGCGCTGGCCGAACGGCTGGGTGGTGTCCCCGTCGACCTGCGGGAGGGGTCCCTTGTCGATGGCCTTCGTCGCACGGGTTTCAGCGACGGAGCGGACCTGGCGTTCGACACCGCCGGCCGCGAGTCGGCGCGACGTGCGCTGCTCGATGCGCTCGGACGCCGGGGCGTTCTGGTCTGCGTGGGTCACGGGGAGGGCCTGGCACTCTCGGTCAGCAGCGACCTCATCGCGCCGGAGCGGTCTGTGCTGGGCAGCGAATACTTCCGGTACGACGAGCTGCCCTCCATCCTGCGCCTGCTGCTCGACAACCGGGAGTATCTTGCCCAGATCATTACCCATCGATTCGGCATCGCCGAGGTGCAGGCGGCGTACGAGCTGTTCCTGGCCGGCGACACGGGCAAGGTTGTCATCGAGCAGTGACCGACGGGCGTCCGCGAACCAGGTTCGGGCTTTTCATCGGCCAGGTTGGCCTGTCGTGGGCTGAGCTGGTCGAGCGCTTCGTCCTGGCCGACGAGCTGGGCTTCGATCACGCGTGGCTGGTCGACCACCTGATGCCGACCGATCCGCCGTACGACCGCTCCGCCTTCGAGGCCTGGACATCGCTGGCCGCCCTGGCCGCGCTGACCAGGCGCATTCGTCTCGGCGTCCTTGTCAGCAGCAACACCTTCCGCCATCCCTCGCTGCTTGCCAAGCAGGCGGTCACGGTGGACCACATCAGCGGCGGCCGCCTGATCCTCGGCGTCGGGACCGGCTGGTTCGCCGATGAGCATCATCGCTTCGGAATCGAATTCCCCGCGGCACCCGAACGGGTGGAGCGCCTCGAGGAGGCGCTCGAGGTGCTCAATCACCTGGCCAGCGGCAGCCCGGCGACGCACCAGGGTCGGCACTATCGGCTCGAGAATGCGCAGTCACTCCCGACGTCCGTCCAGCGGCCGGCCATCCCGATCCTGGTCGCGGCCCACCGACCGCGCATGCTCCGCCTGGCGGCACGCCACGCCGACATCTGGGACACCTTCCCGAGCATCGACGGGACAGCCACCGAAGGGGTGGCGTCCGACCTCGCGGAGCGCGTCGCTATCTTCGAGGCGGCATGTCGCGATGCCGGTCGTGACCCGGCGACCGTTCGGCGTTCGGTGTGGGTCGGGTCCGAGCCGATGGGGAGCCAGGCCGCGTACGTGGGTTTCGTCGAGCGCCACCGTTCCCTCGGGTTCACCGACCTCATGACAGCCCTGCCGCCCAGGCAGCACTGGCCGACGGTGCGCGAGATAGCAACCAGCCTGATCCCGCGGCTGCGCGCGGCCGACCTGACATTGACCGATTCGAACCTGGCGGCCCGGGCGGCCGCCGCTTCCACCCGACCGGCAAACTGAGAAAATGGGAGGCAGCGATGCGTACGAGAGGCCGATTCCTACCGGTGACGATGGTGCTCGCCGCCACGACCGTGCTGCTCGCGGGCTGCTTCGGCCGTGGCGCCGACAGCAGCGCGGACGCGAACTCGATCAGCGTCTGGATGTTCCCACAGGGAGACGACGAGGTCGCGATTCGTGCCATGGAGGCCGTTTTCGAGGAGGCGAACCCGGGAAAGGACGTCGAGGTCGTCGTCTATCCCGAGGACGAATACGTCACCAAGGTCAACACGGCGCTCGTCGCCGGAAACCCTCCCGATGTGGCGATCATCGAGAGCGACGACTGGATGAAGGCCGACTACGTGGTCGAGCTCACCGACCGGCTCGACGAGTGGGGCGTCAGCGTCGGTGACTTCAACCCCGGAGGCTTGTCGCGCGGGGCGCTCGAGAACGACCCGACGAACGGCGTCTACGGTATCGGTACCTTCCTGGGCGGCAACGTCCTGGTCTACAACAAGGGGATCTTCGACGCGGCCGGCGTCGCGTACCCGTCGCCAGACGAGTCGATGACCTTCCAGGAATATGCCGAGATCTGTCGTCAGCTTGGCCAGCCGAGCGACGATCCTGCCACCAACGTCTACGGTTGCTCGATGCCGGCCGATATCGCCTTCGGCTTCTATCCGATTTACGGCGAGGACGGCCGCACGGCGGAAGGCAACATGAATGCTCCGGAGCTGGCCGAGGCGTTCGAGATCGGGGCCGGGCTCATCAACGATGACCTGGCGCCGAGCTCCAGCGTCCTGGACACGATCGCGGAAACCGATCTCTTCGCCCAGGGTCAGATCGCCATCACCTGGAGCGACTTCACCCAGGTGCCGACCTACCAAGTGGCGAAGATCGACTTCGGGATGACTCCGTTCTTCGTGGTGGAGGGGCAGGAGAACTTCGTCGACACCTGGACCGCTCCGTGGGGTACGTTCACCGAGAGCCGGCATCCCGACGATGCGCTCCTCTTCCTGCAGTTCGTCGCGACGGAGGCCCAGGAAATCCAGATGGCGGAGACTTCCGACCCATCGCTCTCCACGGTGGTGGCCGAGGACGCCGGCTACGGTGACGACGACCCGATCAAGCGGGACTTCCTGGCGGTCCTGGCCAACGCGCGGCCGCTTCCGTTCGCCCCGCCCGGGGAAGAGAACTGGAATCCGGTCGAGGTGATGCGCCGGCTGACCGTCGATGGCGAGACGGATGCCCAGGCCATCCTGGACGAGATGGCCGCCGCCGCACAGGAACGACTCGACGAGGTCTGGGACCGATGGGACACCCTCGACAAGGCCCAATTCGAGGGCCAGGTCGAGGAAGAGCAGGCCGAGGCCTCCGCGGAGCCCTCGGAGTAGCGCCTCCGGCGCGAAGGAGACGGCCGATGGCGACGCAGCTCGGCGACCAGGGCGCGCCTGGTCAGGAGTTGGGCGGGGGTGGTGTCGGAGCACCGCTGGCGGCGATCTACGCAGGGGGGCGCGCCGGCCGGCCAGGCTCGAAGGGCGAAGAGCGCGCCGCGTATCTTTTCCTTGCGCCCTGGATCGCCGGGTTCGTCTTCTTCCTGCTGATCCCGTTGGGATGGGCGGTCTGGCTCAGCATGACCGACGAGCAACTCCTCCGCCCGGGGCAGTTCATCGGCCTCGAGAACTACGCGCGCGCCTTCACCGATGACCCGAGCTTCTACAAGGCACTCCAGGTCACGCTCACCTGGATCGTGATCGCGGTGCCGCTATTCCTCATTTCCGGCCTGGCCGTGGCGCTGCTGCTGAACCAGAAAATGCCCGGAATGGGATTCTTCCGCACCGTCCTGTACGTGCCCGCTGTCCTTTCCGGGGTCGCGATTGCGGTGCTCTGGTTCACCCTGCTCAACAGCGACCTCGGTGCGGTGAACCAGTTCCTGCGCGGGATCGGGATCGAGGATCCACCCAATTGGTTCCAGGACCCGGACTTCGCGCTGTGGGGCGTGGCCATCATGGGCATGTGGGGGGTGGGCACCAACGCAATCATCTACCTGGCCGGGCTCCAGAACATCCCGCCCGACCTCTACGAGGCGGCGGGCATGGATGGCGCCGGCGCGTGGCAGAAGTTCCGTCACATCACCCTCCCCCTGCTCTCGCCGACGATGTTCTTCCTCTTCATCGGCGAGCTGACGGCGGCACTGGTCATCATCGGTCCGGTGATCGTGATCTCCGGGGCCGGCGGCGCTGCAGGGCCGGCGGACTCGCTGCTCTTCTACATGCTGCTCCTCTACCGCCGCGGGTTCGTGGAGGGGCAGATGGGATACGCCGCAGCATTGGCATGGATCCTCACCGTGATCGGCCTCGCGCTTGTCTGGCTGACCTTCAAGCTCGAAAGGCGCTTCGTCTTCTACCAGGCATGAGGAGCTGGGATCGTGACCCCGAGTGCGCGGACGCCTGATCGCGAGAGCGTGATACTTCGACTCACGTCTCGGCGCGCCCTGCATGTGGCGTTCGTCTACGCCTGCCTGCTGGCGCTGACGGCGTTCATTGTGCTGCCGTTGGGCTGGATGCTGACCGCGGCTCTGAAGCCGGATAACGTCCCGGTCTTCACGTTCCCGCCGCAGTGGTTTCCGACCAAGTACTTCAACCTTGGGACATTCGTGGACGCGTTGACGCAGCCAAATGAACCGTACGCCCGCTTCGCGCTCAACAGCCTGCTGCTGGCGTCGCTGAACATCGTCGGCGCGGTACTGTCGAACTCGCTGATCGCGTACGCCTTCGCGCGCCTCAACTTCCGCGGCAAGAACTTGCTGTTCGCGATCGTGCTCGCGACGATGCTGCTGCCCGCACCCGTGCTCCTCATCCCGCAGTTCCTGCTCTTCTTCAATATCGGCTGGTACGGGACCGTCGATGGCTTCCCAGCCGGCTACCTGCCGCTGATAGTGCCGGCCTTCACCGGCAATCCGTTCTTTATCTTCCTGTTGCGCCAGTACATGCGCACGATCCCGAAGGACCTCGACGAGGCGGCACGCATCGACGGTGCGGGCTTCTGGACGATCTACTGGCGGATCATCCTGCCGCTGACGATTCCGGCGTTGGTGGTAGTGGGCGTTTTCACCTTCCTCGGGGTCTGGAACGACTTCTTCGGCCCGCTCCTGTACCTCGACGACCCGAACTGGTTTACGGTCCCTCTCGCGCTGGCTCGCGAGGTGACGACGGTCGGAACCGAGTGGAACATCGTGATGGCTGCCACCCTGGTCGCCATGCTGCCGCCGCTGATCGTCTACGCATTTAGTCAGAACAAGCTGATGGGCGGGATCGCATCGGTCGGCATTCGTGGATAGCCAACTGAGCCCTGTAGAGACCTTCGTCTGGGCAACCGGGCTCGAGGACACCTTCGTCGTGCAGGAGGATACCGGCCGACGTCGCCTCGACGAGCTCGAGCTGGTGGGCCACTACGAGCAGTGGCGGGAGGACATCGATCGCGCCGCCGCGATTGGCTTCACGGCGATGCGGTGCGGCGTCCCGTGGTACCGCGTCGAGCCGGCGCCCGGCAGGTTTGACTGGAGCTGGACCGACCAGATGCTCGAGTACATGGTCGACCTCGGCCTCCGGCCCATCGCCGACCTCGTGCACTACGGGACCCCGCTCTGGATGCCGGATGCCTTTGCCGACCCCCGCTACGTAACTCGTGTCACCGCCTACGCGTCCGCATTCGCCGAGCGCTACGCCGGGATTGTGCGCAACTACACGCCCGTCAATGAGCCGGGGGTGACCGCGCTTGTCTGCGGGTATGCCGGCGTCTGGCCTCCCCACCCTGACCGGCCACGCAGGCTATTTCCGTGGATGGTGGCTCGACGACCTGAACGCCATGCTTCCACGATCCCTGGCCGACGGGATCCCGGTCTGGGGCTGCACCTGGTGGCCGCTGGTCGACGCCGTCAACTGGGCGTCCCGCGACGGCATCGGACCGCTGGCCAGCTACCTCGAGCCTGGCGGCCTGGTGCGCCTTGTTCCCGACCGGGATGGCCGGTTTGGCCCGCGAGCCGCTGCCCGTGGGGAATCGCCTGCGCCGGCTGATCTCCGAATGGAGCTGATGGGCTCGGGTTGCGCGTGATCGCGCGCCTGGCGATCGCGGCGGCGGCCATCGGCTGCATTGCGGCCTACGCCATTGCCTACGGAGCCCAGCCCGCCTACCGAAACCCGGTGCTCGAGAACGACGCGCCGGATCCCGCGGTCATCCGTGCCGAGGACGGCTCGTACTACGCCTACACCACGCAGGCCTATTTCGGGGCCCAGTTCGTCAACATCCCGATGCTTCGCTCGGCCGACCTGGTGACCTGGGAGCTGGTCGGCGACGCGTTCCCCGAGAACCCGGAATGGGCGATCCCATCCCCCGGCGACATCTGGGCGCCACACATCGCGCGCTGGGAGGATGGGACCTACCGGCTCTTCTTCTCGGCTGCGCGACGGGACAACGGCGAGATGGCGATCGGCGCGGCCACCGCCGAAAGCCCGACGGGACCATTCACCGACAGCGGCGGGCCGATCATCACCGGCCACAGCTTCAGCGCCATCGACCCGTTCGTGCTCGAGGCCGATGGGACCCACTACCTCTACTGGGGATCCGCCGGCGAACCCATCTCGGCGCAGGAGCTGAATGCTGACGGGACCGCCGTGATCGGCTCACCCGTGGAGGTGCTGCCGCGCTCGAGCGGCGAGTACGAAACGGTGATCGAGGGTGCTTGGATTACCGAGCACGACGGTCGCTACTACCTCATGTACTCCGGCGATGCGTGCTGCGGACCCGAAGCTCACTACGCGGTCATGGTCGCGCGGTCGGACGACCCGATGGGCCCCTACTCCCGGAATCCTGACAACCCCATCCTGGAGGCGAACGAGAAGTTCAACGCGCCGGGCCACCATTCCACGATCGTCGGTCCCGACGGCAGGGACTGGATGCTCTACCACGCCATGGTGCGCCCGGAGACGACCTTCAGGCCGCTCTTCCTCGACCGCATCGACTGGGTCGACGATTGGCCGGTCATCAACGGTGGCAACGGCCCCTCCGGCTGCTCGACTGATGCGCCGCACGACCCGCCGATCCCCCGCCTGGCGGCCTGCGGTAGCACGTGACCGGTCCCGGATCGCTCGTACGCGGCCTCGCGGCCGTGGCTCTCGGGACCGCCGCCGGGTTGGCCGTTGCGATCGCGGACGCAGCCTCGCCAGCCGGAGTGCCGCTCATCGGCTCGGACTTCGCCGATCCCACCATCATGCGAGCCTCGGATGGCTGGTTCTACGCCTTCTCCACCGAGCAACTGACCACCGAGCGGATGGCGAATATCCAGGCGGCGCGATCGCGGGACCTCGTCCGCTGGGAGCTGCTGCCGGACGCGATGCCGGCCAAGCCGGCCCGGGCATCGAAGACCCGTGATTTCTGGGCGCCAGGCGCCATCGAGTCGGGTGAGCGCGCTACCTGTACTTCGCCGCGCTGCACGATTCGCGCCGCGGGATGTGCCTAGGGGTGGCGGTGGCGCAGGAGCCGGGCGGCCCGTTCACGCCACAGCCGGAGCCGCTGCGCTGCGATGGCGGTGGGTTCATCAACATCGATCCGATGCCGTTCGACGACCCGGCCACCGGCACGCCGTACCTGTACTGGGGATCGGCCGGGTCGCCGATCTATGTCCAGGAGCTCGCCGCCGACCGGGTCTCCTTCGCCCCGGGCACTGAGGCGCGCGGCGTGCTCGACCCGAATCCGGACGCGCCCTACGAGGAGCTGGTCGAGGCCCCTTGGGTGGCCGAGCACGACGGCCTCTACTACCTGTACTACTCCGGAGACAATGTGCTGTGAACCGTTCGAGCCGGAGTACGCGGTCATGATCGCGCGCTCCGAGTCCCCGACCGGTCCCTTCGAGCGACGGCCCGACGATCACGTCCTGCTCGAATCGAGCGACGCGTGGATCGGTCCGGGACACAATGCCGTCGCGACCGACGCGTCCGGAGCCGATTGGATCGTCTACCACGCGATCGATCCGGAGCGTCCCTTCCAGCCCGCCATCGACGCCGTCCGCCGACCGATGCTGATCGACCGCCTGGAGTGGGTCGACGGCTGGCCGCAGCTGGGCGACGCGCCCAGCAGCCTGCCGCAGGCGGCGCCGGAAGCCGCCGACCGCTGACTGGCGCCAATGGCGAAAAGGGGTCGACCAGAGATGCTCGAGGACATGTGAAGATCGCTCTCATCGCTCATCAGCCCCATCGGCCGAATGGCAGACCAGGGCAGCTCCTGTCCGTCTCGCGTGCGTCCTCGCATACCGCTCGAGAACAATGGCGGCTACAGATTCGACCGTGCCGGCATCCACCAGTGCGACGATCGCGCCGCCGAACCCCGCTCCCGTCATGCGTGCTGCGACCGCCCCCGCCTCGCGCGCCAGCGAGACGAGTGTGTCGAGCTCGGGTGTCGTGACAGCATAGTCGTCACGCAGGCTCTGATGGCCTTCATCGAACAGACGCCCGAGGGCGGCCAGGTCGCCTCGGCTCAGCGCCACTTCCGTGGCGCGGACCCGCGCGTTCTCGGTCACGACATGGCGCAGGCGCCGAGCCGGCAGCGGATCGAGCCCACGCAATAATCCGTCCAGCTCTTCGACCGCGATCTCGGCCGGTCGTCGCCCCTCGAGTGCCGGCAGCGCAGCGGCCAGATCTCGCGTGCGGTCGGCGTAGGCTGACGACTCGAGCGAGCGCCGCACCCCCGAGTCGACCACGAGCATGGCGTGGTCCGCCGGCAGCGCAACGTACCGATGCGTCATCGTCGCGCAATCTAGAAACACCGCGTGGCCAGCCCGGCCGAGAAGGGACGCGGCCTGGTCCATGATGCCTGACGGAACCCCCACCGCGCGATGCTCGGCGCGACGGCAGAGATCTGCCAGCTCGAGTGGTGCCAGCGCGAGGTCGGCAGCCGCCATCAACCCCAGCGCCACGGCCACCTCGAGAGCCGCCGAAGACGACAGGCCGGACTCGTGCGGCAGGTCAGATGTCAGCATTCCGCGCATTCCCACCGGCGCTCTGCCCGCCCGAGCGAGCTCTGCGGCCACGGCCGCCACGAAGCGGCCCCAGCCTGCCGCTGGCATGACGCTGCCATCGGCAGGGAGCCTCACCTCACCCTTCGCCTGGCGCGACGTCAATTCGATGGTGGTGCCGCCAAGCTCGACTTCGAGCGTGATGCCCCGGTCGATGGCGGCCGGCAGGACCAGCCCCTGGGTATGGTCGGTGTGTTCGCCGATGAGGTTGACGCGCCCCGGTGCATGGAATCGCCGCGTCTCAGGCATCACGTAGCCGCCGCGCGGTCTCCTCCGGGACGAGGTCATTGATGAAGACCCCCATCGCAGACTCGGAGCCGGCGAGAAACTTGAGCTTGTCGGGGCCGCGTTGCGTCGAGAACAGCCGAAGGTGGAGGCGGAGAAGGTCCCGATCGGCGCGGACGGGTGCCTGGTGCCAGGCGGCGATGTATGGCATGGGATCCGGGAATAGCCGCGCAAGGCGACCGTGCAAGTCGAGCTGCAGCATCGCCAGCTCGTCGAGCTCGTCACCGTCGAGCGCGGCCAGGTCGGGGACAGCCCGATGTGGGTACAGGTGAAGCTCGATGGGCCAGCGGGCCGCTTTGGGCACGAATGCCGTCCAATGCTCGCCGTCTGCCACGATTCGGGTCGCGGCCTGCTTCTCGGCGGACAGCACGTCCTCAAAGAGATCCCGACCGGTGGCCTCCCGGTGTGCGCGCGCCACGTCGATCATTCGGAGCGTGCGAGGCGTCACGAATGGGTAGGCGTAGATCTGGCCGTGTGGATGGTGCAGCGTGACCCCGATCGCCTCGCCGCGATTCTCGAACGGAAAGACCTGCTCGACGCCATCGATCGTGGAAAGCGATCCGGTACGGTCGACCAATGCGTCGAGAATCAGGCGAACGCGCTGAAGCGACAGGTCGGCGAACGCCGCGTCATGGTCCGCCGCGAAGCAGATCACCTCGCTGCGGCCAGGGTGAGTGAGGCTCGGGAACCTGTTCTCGAAGACGACCACCTCGTAATCGGCCGCCGGGATCTCTGTTGGTCGTCCGGGTTGGCTCGGACAGAGCGGACACTCGTCACCTGGCGGCAGGTGGGTCCGCGACTGGCGGTGGCCGGCCACGATCACCCACTCGTCGAAGATGGGGTCGAATCGGAGCTCGGAGTGGACCGCTGCAGGGGGGATGTGACGGAGATCCGCGGAGCTGCGGTCGATCCCGGACCGCCCGTCGAAGTAGATGAGCTCACGCCCGTCGGCAAGTCGGATCGTCGTTCGGGCTGGTGAGCGTGCCATGATCTTCGAGTCTACGCATCTCGACGGCCGCCGACGCGGGTTAGGGATGGAGGCGGGGCGCCGGGACGCCACGCACGCAGGAGCAAGACGAATGAAGTTCGGGTTAGAGATCAACGAGTTCGACTGGTCAGGCGGGCCGGCCGCCATGGGCGAGCACCTGGCCGACATCGGCCGTCGCGCCGAGCAGGCGGGATTCCATTCGATCTGGGTCTGGGACCACTTCATTCAGCTTCGACGCTGGGAGGATCCGCTGCTGGAGGGCTGGCTGATGCTCGCCTACCTGGCTGCCGCGACGGAGCGCATCAGGCTCGGGACGCTGGTCACCGGCGTGACCTATCGTTATCCGGCCGTCCTGCTCAAGCAGGCGTCCACGCTGGACGTGCTCTCCGGCGGCCGCTCGTACTTCGGGGTCGGCGCGGCGTGGAACGAACGAGAGCACGGCGCCTTCGGCGTTCGCTTCCCGCCGATCGCGGAGCGGTTCGAGATGCTCGAGGATCTGCTGCAGATTGCCAAGCGGGCGTGGAGCGGGGAGACGGGCGCATTCACGGGCAGGACGACGCAGTTGACCGAGCAGATGGACAGCCCGCCGCCGGTCCAGCGACCACATCCACCGATCCTTATCGGGGGCGGAGGTGAGAAGAAGACGCTGAAGCTGGTGGCGAAGTACGGCGATGCGACCCACCAGACGACCGCGGAACCGGCCGTGATGCGACACAAGTTGGACGTCCTGCGCCGCCATTGTGAGTCGGTGAATCGCGACTACGAGCAGATCGAGCGTTACTGCGGCCTGGACCTGAAGCCGATGCCAGGCCAGGCGGGCCCGATTGCGGACTCATCCACGCTGCTCGAGCGGGCGGATTCTTTGGCGGAGGCGGGTTCACAGGGCGTCTTCATCGTCCTGCCGAAGATCGCCGACAGCGACTCCATCGAACGGTTCGGGGCCGAGGTGATCAGGGCTGGCCAGTAACTGCTGCGCGGCGCTCGATCTCCAGCAGCCTGCGCTTTGCTGGCAGCCCACCGCCGTAGCCTCCCAGCCCGCCACCAGCTGCGATCACGCGGTGGCAGGGAACGATGACGGCGACGCGGTTCGAACCGTTGGCGCGACCCACGGCGCGGTAGGCGGCACCGGCGCCGACACGCTCGGCGAGCTGGCGGTAGCTGATCGTCTCCCCGTACGGGATCCGCTGGAGCTCGGCCCACACACGCTCCTGAAATGCGCTGCCCGGGATATCGATCGGCAGGTCGAATTCGCGGCGCGTGCCGGCGAAGAACTCCTCCAGCTGTGATTCGAGCCGGTCGAGGAGCGGCGATCTTCCCTCCAGTGTCGGACCGATGCGCCGGCGAACCACGGCGAGCTGTGCGCCGATCATCGCGCGTTCAGCGAAGTCGCACAGGACGATCGCCTGGCCGGTGGCACCGGCCAGCATGCGTCCGACCGGAGTGTCGATCTTCGCCAGCGTGACGGTCGAGCCGTGCTCAGGCTGGCATCGAAGGCAGGCCCGGTAACCGGCGGCACGCGCCGCCGCGGCGTCGGGCACGTACTCGACGTTCCTGGGCAGCGGCTTGCGAACGCGGCACGAGGGGCGACAGAAGATGCCGGTGGTGCGGGCGGCGGCCACGAAGCGTCCGTCCCAGGCCGAGTCGGAGGCGTAGAAGGCGCGTTCCATGTCGGTGGTCATGCGCGTGAAACGCGCCGGGGGAACACGGCGTGAGATCGGCACCACCAAGTGCCGATCTATCGGCGCGGGGCGGACGAGCGCGCGGAGGGCTCAGGCATTACCGGGGGTCTGTCGCAGGATCAGGTTGACCAGGAACGGGCTGCTGCCGAGCATCTGGTCGCCAGCGCGCACCTCGATCCGGTGGCGACCGATCTCCTCGATCCGCATCCCCTTCAGATCGGCCACGATGTTCGCGGTCGTAGCGTTCGGCGGCACCTCGATGCGCAGGCGCGGCGCCTGCTGAAGCGTGGGCTTGCCGGTCGGGCTGATGACCTGGAAGGTCAGCTCATGGGCGCCGGGACTTGCCTCCAGGATGGCGACGATGAAGCATCGGCCGTGCGTGGCCGGCAGGCGGGCGATGTTGATCTGGCTGAAGACGCCGACGGCGCTGATCTTGCCGTCCTGGGCGGTCAGGGCGTAGTCACACAGCAGCAGGGTGTGGAGCTGCAGATCGGCCATGGTCACGTGCTCGCGTACTGGTCCGCGCCGAGGAAATGGATGCTGACGTAGGGCTCGTCGCCGATGACGACCGAGTCATGGCCGGGACCGATCTCGAATAAGTCGCCCGGGCCCACCTGGATCACGCGGCCGTCGGTCATCTCGATCCGGTTGCGGCCGGAGAGGACGAGGCCGACGTGTGCGATCTCGCAGGCAACCTGACCCTGCATTGCACCGACATGCTCGGACCAGCGCCAGCCGGGCTCGTACTCGGCGCGCCCGACGGTCATGCCGCCAATCTGTACCAGCTCGAAGCGCCCCAACGGGAAGTCGCGCCGCTCGTCAGGCTCGTCGAAGCGGCGGGTGGTGGCCACGGACTCGGGCATCGGTCACACTCCTTCGTCGTCATCGGTGTAGAGGTCGGGGTCGAGCAGCCAGGCAATCTCGCCACCGCCCGGTTCAGGGACGCCGTAGAACTCCAGGCAAGCCAGCCCGCCCTTCCGCATGCGGACCGATGCGGCCCCCGTCAGCCGGCTGATCGCGCTCGAAAGGTCGGGTTCGTGGCCCACGAACAGTACGCGCCGAGCGTCGGGATGTGCGGCCATGGCACGGGCGAGATCGGCCCAGGAGGCGCCGGGTCGGAGGCGGTCATCGGTCAACGGCTTGCCGCCGACCGCCTCGCAGAACAGCTCGGCGGTCTGCAGGCCGCGCGGCAGCGGTGAGCTGATCACGACATCGGGGCGCAGGTTGAGGCGACGCCAGAGCGGGGCGGCAGCGCGGAGCGCATCAGCGCCCTTCGGCGTCAGCTCACGGGCGTCATCGTCGAGCGGTTGGTTCGCACCGGCCTTCCCGTGGCGCAGGAAGTAGAGGATCACGCCAGGGTTGTGGCGCTGCTGTCGTCACCGGGGGTCGCGTCGTCGTCCGCGCCACCGCGCTTGCCGCTGTGGCCAATCGCCACGCCGCGCGCATGGCCGGTGCGCTCGAGCTGGATGCGGCCGGCGCTCGTGGCCCCCGACTTTGGGAGCGTGATCGAGAGCACACCGTTGCCGTAGGTCAGGTTCGCGCGTCGGGCGTCCACCGGCCGGGGCAGCTCGATCGTTCGCTCGTACGGCCCGTACGACCATTCGCGCAGCAGGTAGGCAATCCGCTCCTGGCCCTCGCCGTGCTGGGCGGCGCGGACGGTGAGCTGCCCGTCATCGGTGACGTCGATGCTGATGTCCTCGGGCGCCACCCCCGGCATCGGCGTCACGACCATGAGCTCGCGGTCGTTTTCAAAGAGATTGATCGGGACGGCGGTCGGTTCGGTCATGCGGGCTCCTCGCGTTGAGACTGCCAGTTACCACCGGTACCGGTGCGGAAGCGGCTCGGGGCTATCGACTCTGCCAGATCCTCCCCTCTCACCGATCCCACCGGTTTCATGGCTCGTTCGAGGCGACGGTGCGAGTCCCCACCGCCGTGATCGGTATCTGGCGGGTTGGGCCACTGCGTTTGGCTCGTGCCTGGCATCAGTCGGGGAAGGCCTCGGGACCGCGCTCGGAGAGCTCACGTGCATGCTCCGCGCCATCGGTCGGCGGGATCCACGAGTACGGGTAGCGATCATCCTCGAGCTCGGATGCTTGCCGGGTGAGATGGAGCGGGTGGAACGTATCGATCATCACCGCCAGCTCCTCCGTCGCCTCCTTGCCGATGGACGCCTCCACGCTCCCCGGATGCGGACCGTGCGGGATCCCGGCCGGATGAATGGTGAAGGAGCTGATGTCGACTCCGCGGCGGCTCATGAAGTTGCCGGCCACGTAGTAGATGACCTCGTCGCTGTTGATGTTCGAGTGGTTGTACGGCGCGGGAATGGCGAGCGGGTGATAGTCGAACTTGCGCGGCACGAACGAGCAGATCACGTAGTTGCGCGGCTGGAAGGTGAGGTGCACCGGAGGCGGCTGGTGGACGCGTCCGGTGATCGGCTCGAAGTCGCCGATATTGAAGGCGAACGGCCACAGGTGCCCATCCCAGCCAACCAGGTCGAACGGGTGATGCCGGTAGTGATACGCGGTCACCCGTCCGCGGGTCTTGACCTCGATCACGTGGTCGCCAGCGTCAAGGTTCGGCGCCATCTCGGCCGGCGGGCGGATGTCGCGCTCGCAGTACGGCGAGTGCTCGAGCAGCTGGCCGAAGTCGTTGCGGTACCGCTTCGGCGGCACGATGCTCGACGGTGACTCAACCCAGAGCATCCGTTGCGCTGAGCCCGCCGCCGGTCGCAGGCGGAACGTCGTGCCGATCGGCAGGACGAGGTAGTCGCCGGGGCCGTAGTCGATCGGTCCGAAGTTCGTCTCGAGCGTGCCTTCACCGGTGTGGACGAAGTACATCTCATCGGCTTCGCCGTTGCGGTAATACCGCTCCATCGGCTCCGACGGAAGCACTACGCCGAACATGACGTCCGAGTTGTAGAAGAGAGGGACGCGGCCGGTGATTCCGTCGCCCGTCGGCTGAAGGTCCTTGGTGTTGACCAGTCGATGCCGATGCGGCCCCGACGCCTCGTCCGCGCTCTGCTCGATGACGACGTCGCGCACCTTCTCGATGGCGTGCGTCTGGGTCGGCGGCGTGTGATGGTAGAGGAGGCTGGCGCGGCCGGCGAAGCCTTCCACGCCGAAGAGCTCCTCTGCGTACAGGCTCCCGTCATCCTTGCGGAACTGGGTGTGGCGCTTGTGCGGCACCTCGCCGCGCTGGACGTAGAACATCGGGTGCATTATCGCGCCCAGAAACCGATGCCGGAGCCGCGACGTGAATGATCAGTCCCGCCGAGTGAGCTCCGAGTGCCCGCCGCGCGGGTAGACAATCATCAGCCGCGCAGGCTCGTCGCCGATTGCCTCCGCGTCATGTGGCAGCGTTCCATCCAGGAGCACGTAGTCGCCCGGGCCTGCGTCCACCACAGATTCGCCCTGCGTGAACCGCACCCGCCCGGACAGAACGATGTGGTGCTCGTCGCCGGGGTGCTCGTGGAAGCCGGTGCGATGTCCCGGCGGCATGGTGCCCTCGAAGATGGCGATGTCGCGCGCGATCCCTCCGTCCACCTGGCTCATCGCCCCCGCACCTCGAGGCATCTGACGCCGCGGACGCTCGGAGGCGCGCACGACGCGCGGCGCCATGCTGGTATCGAGCAGGAACCAGGCAATCGGGACGTCGAGCGCATCGGCCAGCGCGGCCAGCGTCTCGAGCGACGGAGAAGCCTTGTCGTTCTCGACCTGGCTGAGGTAGCCGATGTTCAGTCCGGTCAGCTCGGCCACGCCGGAAAGGGTCAGGTTGCGGTCCCGGCGGCGGCGTCGAATCTGGACGCCGACGAGCGGTCGACGGCGTGGTGAATCGGTCATTCGGCATTATGCCCTCACGAATAGGGTATTGACAAGGGCCAACTCCGGAGCGCATCATGTGGCCACAACCAAATTTCGCTTGGCAGCGGCCAAGTCACTTGAACGGAAAGGAACGGACCTGACCATGAAGGTCGCCATCATCGGAGCCGGCAACGTCGGCAAGGCGCTCGGCACGTCGCTCATGCGGGGCCGGCCACCAGGTCACCCTGGCTGCGACCTCCCCGGAGAGCGCGCGGGCCGCAGCGCAGGAGATCGGCGCGTGGGCAGCAGACAGCAACGTCGCCGCGATCGTCGATGCGAGCGTCGTCATCATCGCGGTTCCGTACGCGGGCGCCGGCGAGAAGGTCGCGGCGGAGATCAATGAAGCGTCGGCAGGGCGGATCGTCATCGATGCCACGAACCCGATGGAGCCGGAGTTCTCCGGGCTCAGCACGAACGGCAGCTCGGCCGCCGAGGAGTTCCAGAAGCTCCTGCCCGATGCGAAGGTCGTCAAGGCCTTCAACACGGTGTTCGCCGCAAACCAGGCCAATCCGACCTCGGAGATGGACGGCTACGTGGCCGGCGACGACGCCGAGGCCAAGGAGACCGCGCTCAGCCTCGTCGAGTCGATGGGCTTCTCCCCGGTCGACGTCGGTCCACTGAGCTCCGCGCGCCACCTCGAGGGCATGGCCTCTATCAACATCGGCCTCAACGCCGCCAACGGCTGGAGCTGGACCTCGGCCTGGCGCCTGGATCGCTAGACCGATGGGCATCACTCGCCTCAACCACGCGGTTCTCTTTGTCCGCGATGCCGATGCTGCTGCCGAGTTCTATCGGCGTGCCTTCGGCTTCGAGGAGCTGAGCCGGCCGCAGGGCATGCGGGCCGTCTTCATGCGGTCGCCGTTCGGCGGAAACCACCACGACCTTGGCCTGTTCGAGGTCGGCGCACAGGCTGCTCGCCCGCCTCGCGGCTCGGTCGGGCTATACCACCTCGCCTGGGAGATCGACACGATCGAGAGCCTGGGCGAGATGGCGACATCGCTCCAGGAACTGGGCGCGATGACCGGCGCGTCCGACCACGGCGTCTCCAAATCGCTGTATGGCCGCGACCCGGATGGCAACGAGTTCGAGGTCATGTGGTCCGTCCCGCGCGAGGCGTGGGGGCCGTACGAGGACGAGGCGACCGTCATGCCGCTCGACATGGAGGCGGAGCTGCGCCGCTGGGGGAGCGGCTTGACGGTCCAGTAGAGCAACGGGCCGTCGTCGGCGGCGTCAACTACGACCGAGCGAGTGCGTCCAGCTGGTCGGCGTGTTCCTCGAGGTGTTCGATGATGAAGTGCTCGACCAGCCCCTGCACCGTCATCTCGCCCCGCGTCGGATGCTGGCCGCGGAGCGTCCACGCCCCGGGCGGCAGGGATCGCGCGGCATCGCTCACGTCGGCCAGCGAGCTTCGCACCCGTTCGAGGAGGGCAGCCGGATCGGTGTGGCGGTCGCTCTCGATCGCCTCGATGCGTCCCACATCGGTCTTGACCCGGCCGAACGGTACTGGCTCGTTCGTCGGCAGTGCCACGACCCGCTGCGCCTGCGCCAGCCAGTAGCCGGGGAACTCGGCGAGGTGTGCCCAGACCTGGCCGGCCTCCCAGCGCTCCTCGCCACCGGGGTCGGGCTCGGTCAGCTGCGAGGGGAGAGGTGCGTCGGCGTGCTCCACCAGGCGGCGCTCGGCATCGGCCAGGCGGGTCAGGAGGGCGTCGACGGCCGCGCTCATCGGGCCGGGCGCTCGACCACCGACGCCGTCAGCTCGCCCAGGCGCTCGATGGCCAGCGTGACCGTGTCGCCCGGCTGCAGGTAGCGCTTGAATGACTCGTCGCGGATCTCGAGCAGGCATCCGGTGCCGACCGTGCCTGAGCCGAGCAGGTCGCCGGGGCGCAGCCGCACGTCGGCAGAGGCGCGCTCCACCATCTCGCCGAAGCTGAAGTGCGCGGCGGACCAGGTGCCGCGCGACAGCTCCTGGCCGTTGACGATGGCGGTCATCGCCAGGTCGTAGCCCTTGGCGCTGCGCGTGTCGGCCAGCTCGTCCGGCGTGACCAGCCACGGACCGATGGAGGACGCGAAGTCCTTGCCCTTGGCCGGACCCAGGCGCACGGTAGTCTCCTCGCGCTGGAGGTCCCGCGCGCTCCAGTCATTGAGAATCACGTAGCCGCCGATCGCCTCCTCGCCGCGCACAGCATTCACATCGCGAACCGGCGTGTCGACGAGCGCGGCCACCTCCAGCTCGTAGTCCAGCTCCTGCGAGCCGCGCGGCGCGTACACGGGGTCCCCGGGCCCACGGATCTCGGACACGTTGCTGAAGTAGAAGATCGGCAGCCGGAACCACGCCTCGGGGATCTCCATGTCGCGGCGCTTCCACATGGTGCCGACGTGGCGCTCGAAGGCGTAGAAGTCGCGCAGGCTGGGCGGCGCCAGGATCGGCGGACCGAACTGCAGGACCGATGCGTGCATCGGATCCTCTGCATCCGCCTCCAGAAGGTCGGCCAGGGCGTCCACGCGAAGGCCCGTTGCCAGGTGCGCGTCCAGTGTCGTGATCGGCTGGCGGAAGAGGCTGCTGTTGTGGGCGCGGGCCGGGTCGGCGGAGACGAGCGAGTGGCGAGCCGCCTCCAGGTCGAGCCAGCTGGTGCCGCCCGCGTCGAGCGCGGCGGCCAGGCGCCAGGGCGTTCCGGCGGGAGCGTGCTGCTCTCGGACATGAGCGATCTTCATCGGTGCCAGTGTAGGTGCGCGACGAGCAGGTCACGACGTCGATCAATCGCGGAAATCACGCGGGAGTCGCCCGTCAGGGGCTATTCCCGCACCTCATTGAGGGCCCATGCGCATGAGACATTCGGTGGAGTGCCTCTCGTGCGAGTCGCGCCTCGACACAGCGTCGGAATCGCGCATGGTACAGGACTCGGGCGCGATCTCCTCGACGGAGGCCCTACACCCGCCAGTTGAGTGAGCAAGGCTCGGCGCGCCTGCGCGCGCTTGCTTGTTCCCCCGCTTGGGGAATTGTTAGCTCGCGAGCGCCGAATCGGTGAGCTTGTTCTCGTGGGCGGGGAAGGGTGCCCACCACGGTCGTCGGCAGAGGCGTTGTTCCCACCGGATGGGACTCAGCGGCTGGGTATTTCCCGAGGCTGCGAACAAGGGCCGAGGAGCAAGGCGCCAGGCCGAGTAGACGGCGCCCCGCATCCTTACGACGGGCGTCGGCGTTGGCGATCACGGATGCGCCGCCACCGCGCCAGCGCGCGCCGATGCTCCGCATCGGTCAGGTGACGGCCGCCGTAGCGCGCAAGGGCGTAATCGGCCTGAAGCGTGCCGAGATCGGCAAGCTTGACCCGGGCGGCGTGGGCGTGTGGCGACTCCGGCTCCAGGCGTGCCCGCGCCGGATCATGGGCGGCGAGTTCGTCGAGGGTGGCGAGGTAGGCACTCACCGCGTCGGTCGGGGGTCCATGCCGACCCGGCCGGCGGAACCCGCGGAGCCGAGGAATCTCGAGCCGGAACGACCCCTGCGGGATGTTGAACGAGCGTTCCTCGCTGCCGCCGCGCGGCCGGCCACCCGCACGTCGCCGCACCCATGTGCGGACCACGATGACGACGAGGAGGAGGATGCCGACCCACAGGATGGCGACCGTCATGATCGGTCCCTGCAGCTGATCGATGGTGTACTCGCGCATCTCCGGCAGGCGCGCGATCTCCTGTGGCGTGAGCGGTCCGGGCAGCGAGAAGCCCAGCCGGCTCAGCGCCTCGTAGAGGGCGGCCGACCCGATGGCCGCCACGAAGGCGATCGCCAGCAGGACGTATCCGACGATGCTGAAGACAGGACCGATGAGCCCACGCGTCACGGTGTCGACCGGCAGGCCCAGCAGGTAGGCAGCCGGCACGCCAATCGCCAGCACGATGGCCAGCACGCCGAGCACCGTGCCGAGCCACGACCGATTCGTGCGCCAGTCGACGCCGGTCTCGCGTCCGATCTCCTGGAGCCGTGCCAGTCCAGCCGCCATGAATCCGGCCGAGACGAACGTCAGGCTGGCCACGAAGGCATCCTCGACGAAGATCGGCCGCAGGTCGCCGGCGCCGAGCTGGCCGAGGACCCACGGGATGGCCAGCCCGGGCACCCCAAGGAGCACGAGGCGCGTCAGTGCGCGGTCGTCGATCTCGACTCCGCGTCCGACGCCGCGCATGGCCGCCACGATGAGCAGCCAGCCGCCGGGGTGGAGGCCAATGGCGCCGGCAACGTCGCCGACGAGGACGAGCGACCGAACGCGTTCGTCCCACAGCCAGCCCAGCGCACCGAGCCCGAGGAGGGCGCCGAAGAAGGTGAGTGGGTTGTCGTCGGGGCGGAGCAGCCTGCGACGGACCGCGATAGCCGCGAGTCCGGCCGCAGCGGCCAGCTCGAACGTCCCGAGGATCGGGGGCCGACCGTCGATGGTCGTCTCCACGGCAACGTAGACGACCGTCAGCCATGCGCCCTCCGCAAGGATGGCGAGGACTGGCAGGAGCCAGCCGATGAGGCGGTCAGCCGGCCAGGACGAGCGCATCGGCGTTCTTCCAATCCGGGTCGAGCTCGGCGATGTGCGCCGCGATCCCCAGCGCAGCCATGCCGGCCCGATGCGCCTCGCCGTCGGGCCCGAAGCAGAGATGCGTCACCGCGTAGCCGGTGCGCGACAGGCGTCGAAGGCGATGGACGTACGGCTCCGGATCTCGGGCGCCGAGGCTGAGGACAGTCCCGCCGGGCGCGAGGCGCCTCGGGACGACGCCGAGCAGACGCTCGAACGGGAGCGACAGGATCGGCTGGACGCGGGCCAGGACGTCCTCGATGCGACCCAGCTGGCTCGCAGCGGCCGATGGCGGCAGGTACGACCAGCGTCGACCGCCCGCGAGCTGCGCGCCAACGAGCAGGCCGCACGCGGTATCGGTGCGGAGCATCCGCCGCGCGAGCGAGGCCGCCGCGACGCAGAGTGCCTCCACCTGGTCATCGTCGAAGAGCATGAGCCAGTACGGCCCGGGCACCGTCTGCAGGTCGACGGCGAGGAGCACCTGGCGCTCGTGAACCGGCTCATAGCGGCGGCTGACCGGCTCGCCGACGCGGGCCGTGGCCCGCCAGTGGATGCGGCGCATCGGGTCACCGGGCTCGTAGGGGCGGACGCCCGCGAAGCGGGACGGATCGGTGAAAAGGCTCGAGCGAGCGCGCGACGTCCCGAGCGGCGCCTGCGCCGGGTGCGGCGCCCGAACGGGAACGGTCCGTGGACGGACGAGGAGCTCGCCGGGCAGCTCCCGCTCCTCGCTGTTCGTCCCGCGCTCGAAGAGGTCGCTGACGGTGAGCCGGATGGGCCCGAACGTGAACGCGCCGCGCCGGCGCGCGTCGATGACCAAATGTCGCACGACCCGCTCGTACCAGAGCAGCGACCACGAGTTCTGGAGAACGCCCTGGCCGGGGCGCTCGCTGGCGACGAGCGTTCGGCCCACGACGCGCAGTGTATCGGTCACGTGATCGTCGGCGGTCAGCAGCGGGACCGGCAGCAGCTTGCGGTTCCAGACCTCGACGTCGAGCGGCACCTGGTCGCCCCAGACGGCGCGACTGGTAGCGATCCGTCGTTCGAACCCGATCGATGCCAGCCCGTAGCGCGACCAGAGGGTCGTCAGCCAGCGTGAGAGGAGCGTCAGCCCGCCGATGAGGAGCAGGCCGGGCGCTCCCAGCAGGGCACCAGCGATCACCATCGTCAGGCCGACCAGGGTCCAGCCGCTCACCGATCGTGACTCAGCTCGTGGGTCAGCGCACGCCGGCGCCGACTCCGACCGAGACGCCTTCGAGCACCTCGCCGAGGACGTCGTGCGCCGTGGCCCCGCGCAGCTCGCGGTCGACGTCGACGAGGAGCCGATGCGTGAGCACCGGGCCGGCCAGCGCCGAGACGTCGTCGGGGAGCACGAAGTCGCGGCCCTCGATGAGCGCCAGCGCCTGCGACGCGCGGTAGAGCGCGACACTGGCACGGGGGCTGGCGCCCAGCTGAAGATCGGCATGGTCGCGGGTAGCCCGAACGATCCGTACGAGGTATGCCTCGACCTCGTCGCTGACCGTCACCTGGCGCGTCGCGTCGCGGATCTCGAACAACGCGGCCGGATCCACGACGGGGCGCACGGCGTCGAGCGGCTCGCCCGTTTCGCGGTAGCGGCGCGCGATCGAGCGCTCATCCGCCTCGTTGGGATAGCCGAGCACGATGCGCACGAGGAATCGGTCGAGCTGCGCCTCGGGCAGGGCGAAGGTGCCCTCGAGCTCCACCGGGTTCTGCGTGGCCAGCACGAGGAAGGGCGCGGGAATCGGGCGCGTCTCGCCATCGACGCTGACCTGGCGCTCCTGCATCGCCTCGAGCAGCGCCGACTGGGTTCGCGGCGTGGCCCGATTGATCTCGTCCACCAGCAGGACGTTGGTGAAGATCGGTCCGGGAATGAAGCGAAAGGCACCGTCGGCCAGGACGCTGGAGCCGGTGACATCCGACGGCAGCAGGTCCGGCGTGCCCTGCACGCGCCCGAAGTCGAGGCCGAGGGCGCGGGCAAAGGCGCGCGCGACGAGCGTCTTGCCGACGCCCGGAACGTCCTCGAGCAGCGCGTGACCCTCGGCCAGCAGGGCGACCGTCAGGAGGCGCAGCGGACCCTCGCCGCCGACGACGGCATGTGCCACCTCCTCGCGCAGGCCTCGCCAGAGTCGCGCGCCGGCATGGGGATCGGTCATCGGCTCTCCGCGTCGTGTGTCTGCGGAGGATACGGGCTGGTCGCTATTCTCGTTCAGCCAATGCCGATCGAACCGACCCCGCTGATCGCCTCGGACGCCCATCTCGCCCACCACGGACTGATCGAGCTCTACGCCGGCCAGGAGATCCCGTGCCACGAGTCCCCCGGACGGGCGATCGTCATCCGCGACGCGCTGCTCGCGACCGGCGACTACGTGCTCGAGCCGCCCGATGCCCACGGGCCGGATCCGATCTCCGCCGTGCACGAGGTCGAGCTGATCGACCTCGTCGAGCATGTCTGGACCGATGCGCTGGCCGACGGCTGGGATGCATCCAGACCGCTCCTGCCGGACACCTTCATGCTCCGAGGCTATGTCGGCCCGATGGCGCTCGCGTCGTTGCCGGCGGCCAGGCATCTTCGGCTGGGCGCCTACTGCTTCGACACGGCCACGCCGATCGTGGCCGGGACGGCGGTGGCCGCGCGTGCGGCAGTCGATATCGCGCTCACGGCCGCGGGCCGTGTGCTCGAGGGCGCGCCGCTGGCCTACGGGCTGTGCAGGCCACCGGGCCACCATGCCGGGCGCAACCTGATCGGCGGCTACTGCTTCTTCAACAACGCGGCGATCGTGGCCGAGTCACTCGCGGCACGCGGGGCGTCGAAGGTCGCGATCCTGGATGTCGACTTCCACCATGGCAACGGGACGCAGCAGATCTTCTGGCAGCGGGGCGACGTGCTCTACGTGAGCCTCCACGGCGATCCGGGCGGGATCTATCCCTACTACTCCGGCTATGCCGCGGAGCGCGGCGGCGACGGCGGCGAGGGAGCGAACCTGAACCTGCCGCTCGCTGCGGGGACCGATTGCGAGGGCTACCTGGCCGCCCTGGCCGACGGCCTGGACGCCATCACCGCATTCGATCCCGATGCGCCGCTCGTCCTCTCGCTCGGCTTCGACACGTACCACGCCGACCCGATCTGCAACCTCGCCCTGCGAACCGATGACTACGCGCGCATCGGTGCACGGATCGCGGAGCTCGGGCGTCCGGTCGTGGCCCTCCAGGAGGGCGGCTACGCGATCGATGCGCTCGGCGCCAACGCCGTGGCGTTCCTGGGTGGCCTGCGCGATGGCCTCGGAGGCCGATGACGGTCGTTCACCGGGCGCCGCTGTGGCCGGCGTACGTCGCGACCTATACCTTCATGCTCGGCCAGTGGGCCGCCGGCATTGCCGTGCCGCTCCAGGTGCAGTTGCTGGGTGGGTCGCTCGCCGACGCCGGTCTGCTCGCATCGGTCCGTTTCGGGCTTCAGGCCCTGCTTCAACTGCCGTTTGGCGCGGTGGCCGACGCGTGGGGCACGCGGCGTGTGCTGATGCTGGCGATCTTCGGCAATGCACTCGTCAACCTCGTGCCGCTGATAGCGGTCGCGCTCGGGAGTGTCGTACCGCTCTTTGCGTGGGCGATCCTGTCGGGCGTCACCGCATCCCTCTTCCTGCCGGCGATCGGCGCATACGTCGCGGTCAGCGCGCCGGACGAGTCACGCGGCAGCGCCTTCGGCTGGTTGACGCTCTTCACGCACACCGGCGTCGCTTCGGGTCCGGCGATCGGCGGGCTCATCTGGGATCTCGGCGGTCCCGTGCCGACATACCTTGCGTCCTCGGGGTTCGGACTTATGGCGATCGTGGGCGCCCTGTTCGTCGCATCCAGCATGCGCAGCCGCATCCGGCTCGCCCGCCTGCCCGGCATGGTCGCCGAGGTGGCGCGGCAGCGAGCAATCCTCGGAACGTGGTTGGCCGCCCTCGCGATCGGACTGCCGTGGGGCGCGGTGGCCGGCCTCTTCCCGCTGTTCGGCACCGGCATCGGGCTGGCGGTTGGGACGGTCGGGCTCCTGCTGGCCGCCCAGTCGCTGGCGAACGGCGCCTCGCGCGTTCCCCTCGGTCGGCTGATCGACCGCCGGCCGATCCCACCCGTGGCGGCCGCGCTCGGGGCCGTCGGCTATGGCGTCGTCATGGCCCTGCTCGGCTTCCAGGGCGGTGTGCCGGGCATCCTCCTTGTCCTCATCAGCGGCATCGTCATGCTCGCCTTCACGCTCATGATGGTGCAGGTCACCATCAGCGAGGTGGCGCGGCCCGAGCTGCGCGCGACCGGCCTCGGCGGCTACGGGACCGCGCTCTCGGCAGGACTCGGCATCGGCCCCTTCGTCGCCGGGGGCGTCGCGGACGTCGGTGGCTTCGGCTGGGGCTTCGGCGTGATCGGCGGCATCGGCGTCGGCTTCGCGATCATCGCCGCCTTTGTCCTGGCGGGAGCGCAGCGCCGCCCGTCAAGCGCCGTTCTGCCGGAATGATGCGACTCCGCCACACGGACGCCTCGCGGAATCCGGCCGGCGGTGGAGCCGGTGGTTGCGGACCTCACGCGCCATACTCGACCGATGAGCCGTCGACCACCTCGACCTGCCGGCGAGCGCGAGACGAGTTGGGAGCGCGTCGCGACCTGGTACGACGGCTGGGTCGGCGATCGCGGCTCGACCTACCACCGCGAGCTCGCCATCCCTGCGGTGATGGACCTGCTCCAGCCGCAGCGCGGCGAG
>Ga0136633_1000161_pt1 | contig 49577 bp, 35 predicted proteins | sample AntDrymeUQ832206_2_FD_105494 | JGI IMG/M metagenome (GOLD analysis project Ga0136633, IMG submission 105494) | Polar desert sand microbial communities from Dry Valleys, Antarctica - metaG UQ83 (22.06) | ecosystem: Environmental > Terrestrial > Soil > Desert | place: Antarctica: Dry Valley... | reverse complement strand
CAGGGCGGGACTGGCCCCTGCTGGAAGAGGGGCGGGTGGGGCGGCGGCCGGCGGACGCAGCGGAGGGACGATGCTGCCGGGGGGCAGGACGACCAGGCATGGGAAGAACTCCGAAACTCGTGTGGTGCTGTCGTGCGGGGCCGCGTGGAGATTGAGCAACGGGACCCGTCCCGAGGGACAGAGCACGAGACACGAGCGACCGTGCGGGCGGTGGCGCCCGACTGGTGAGGACAAAGGTCCTGCCGCCAGCGTACCGAGAAATCCGTGGGCTCGGGCGAGCATGGTGCTGTGCGCTTGATCACCCAGGGTCTACGTTCTGCGCATGACGCAGCCGCCACCCCCGCCGCCATCCCCTGATTACCAGGCCTACCCGGGCTACGGGCCGCCGGTGGAGAGCACAGTGCTCGGCATCCTGGCGCACCTTTCGTTGTTCGCTTTCGGACTGCTCGGCCCACTGGTCCTTTACCTCGTGGTCAAGGACGACCCCACCAAGCCGATGACCCGGCACCACGCGGCGGAGGCGCTCAACTTCCACCTGTCGCTGGCGATCTACGGCCTCGTCAGCCTGATCTTGATCCTCATCATCGTCGGCATCTTCATGCTGATCGCCATCGCTATCGGCTCCGTCGTGCTCGCCATCGTGGCCGCGATCGCCGCCGGCAACCGGCAGCCCTACCGCTACCCGCTCACCATCCGCTTCTTCAGGTGAGAGCGCGGACGACAGCGTCCGCCAGCAGTCGTCCCTTCAACGTCAAGACCGCGCGGCCCTGTTCAAATGCGGCTGCGTCGAGCCGCCCCTGCGCGAGCTGATCAGCGGCGGACTCCCTGTCGACCAGCTCGAGCGGCAGGCCCTCACGCAACCGGATCTCCAGCAGGACGCGCTCCACCTGCCGGTCGTCAGCAGTCAGCCGCTCCCGGCCGTGAGCCGGGCTGAGCCCAGCATCCAGCCGGTCCGCGTAGGCAGTCGGGTGCTTGGCGTTCCACCACCTCACCCCGTCGATGTGGCTGTGCGCACCCGGGCCGGCCCCCCACCAACTGGCACCTTTCCAGTAGCCCACGTTGTGGCGACAGGGCTCGCCCCAGTTCGAGACCTCGTACCAGCCCAGCCCCTGCAGGGCCTGCTCCGCCATCAGGTAGCGGTCAGCGAGCACGTCGTCGTCCGGCATCGGCAGCTCGCCTCGCCGCACCTGCGCGGCCAGCTTCGTGCCGTCCTCGACGATCAGGGCGTAGGCGCTCACGTGCGTCGGCTCGGCCGATAGCGCCGCGTCGAGTGAGCACTGCCAGTCGGCGTCGGACTCCCCCGGCGTGCCGTAGATCAGGTCGAGCGACACCTGCTCGAAGCCGGCTCGTCGGGCCTCGGCCACAGCCTCCTGCGGGCGGCCCGGGGTGTGGCTGCGCTCGAGGACCGAGAGCACATGGGTCACGGCCGACTGCATGCCGAACGAGATGCGGTTGAAGCCACCTTCGCGCAAGGCGTCCAAGGACCGCTGGTCGACCGAGTCGGGGTTGGCCTCGGTCGTGACCTCAGCACCCTCCTCAAGCCCGAAGAGCTCCTTGATGGCGGTGGTGACTTTGACCAGGTCAGCACTGGGCAGCAGGGTCGGCGTACCGCCCCCGACGAAGACCGTGCTGACGGCTGGGCTCTCGCCCAGCACCTCTCGGGCGAGGCGGAGCTCGCTGACCACGCTGTCGGCGTACGACGTGATGTGGCCACTCTGGTCGGTGTAGGTGTTGAAGTCGCAGTAGCCACAGCGGGTCCGGCAGAACGGCACGTGAACATAGATGCCGAAGGGTCTGGTCGCGCGGACGCCATCGGGGAGCCGGCCGTCGGGCGGTGCTGGCTCGCCGTCGGGAAGGGCACTGGGCACAGATCCGACGCTAACCGGTCCGGCTAGCGTCTGACCGTGGAGCTGATTCTCGTTCGGCACGCGCTGCCGGTCCGCATCGACGCGACCGCCGACGGCAGCCCGGCCGACCCTGGTCTGTCCGAGCTGGGCCACCGGCAGGCAGGGCGGCTCGTGCAGGCGCTCGAGTACGACCCGATCGATGTCTTCTACTGCAGCCCAGCCCGCCGTGCGCTGGAGACGGCCGCTCCGGTGGCGGCCGCGCTGGGCGTCGACCTGGTCGTCGAGGCCGACATCGCCGAGTTCGATGCGGCCCACAACTCCTATGTGCCGGTCGAGGAGCTGCGCGCGGCCGGCGACCCGCGTTGGGACCGGCTGGTGAAGGGCGACCTCTACCACCCCGATGTCGACCCCGAGGCCTTCCGCTCGCGGGTGATCGCCGGCGTCGAGCGGATCGCCGTGGCCCACCCCGGTGGCCGGGCGGTGCTGTTCACGCACTCGGGAGTCATCAACGCCTACAGCTCAATGGTTCTCGACCAGTCAAGGATGCTGTGGTTCGCCCCGGCCTACGCGTCCATCAACCGGATCGGTGCGTCCAGGGACGGTCGGCGCGGCGTGATCAGCCTCAACGAGACCGGTCACGTGAGAGACCTGCTGAGCCCTTAGCCGTCAGGAGTAGGCGAGGCAGAACAAGCGCATCGTGCCGTCGCCAGCACGCAGTCCCTGCACATCCAGCACCGCGGAACGTGCTCCTCGGGTGGTTGAGGACACGGCGGTGACGAAGGCTTCCTCTCCGGTCCCCGAGGGCACCAGGACGTCGGTGCCAGGCGGGGCCGGAGAGGGCAGCGCTGCTGGGAGTGCGGATCGACTGCAGCTGCGCGTCGTCACGGCACAGGCTCGGGTGTCTTCAGCGCGCACGCCCGAGACGGCGCTCACCAGCACTGCCCTTCTGCCGCCAGGGATCGCGTTGGTCAGTGCGAAGGATGCGTCGGACAAGCCTGCGGTGACTCGGCCTGATCCATGACGTGCAGACACAGCGATGGGTCGCACCGGTCGCACCTCCCGCCCGCCGAAGGCGACCGGCACGCTGAGCTTTACCGGCCGGTCGGTCAGCAGCCTGATGCGGTACCTGCCCGGAGGGAACTGACCGCGGCGACCGCTGTAGGCGGCCTCATCGCGGAGTCCGGCTACCCGCAGGATCACCGAGGGGAGCTGGTTCTTCTCGGTGAGGGACTCGATCACCACGCCTGACCATGCCCCGCCGCCTGACACGAGCATCTGGGGCTCGCTCATCGCGAAACCACGCTCGAAGCTCACGTCGATGACCGAGCTGCGATCCCCACGGATCACCAGCTGGTCCTCCGCCGCCCTTGCGCCCGGGGCGAGGGCAACGAAACCGAGGGCCGGCACCAGAGCCATCGCGAGCGCAAGGCGGCGGGTGGTCTTCACGGGGAAAAGGTATCGGTTCCGACCCGGCTAGTCATCGGTGGCGACGCGACTACCGAAGCAGGTCGGGAGTTTTCGACTCCTGGCCGAGCACGTGCTGGTCGAGGAACGCGAGCACCGTCTCGTACCAGATCACGGCGTTGCCCGGGTTGAGGACCCAGTGGTTCTCGTCCGGGAAGTACAGGAAGCGGTGCGCCATGGTCGCGGGGTCCTTGGCCCGCGAGCACAGGTCCCACCACAGCCGCAGGCCCTCGCCGATCGGCACGCGGTAGTCCTTGTCCCCGTGGATCACCAGCATCGGCGTGACGATGCTGTCGATGTGCTTTGACGGATCGCTCTTGGCGACCATGTCCGGCGTCATCTCCCGGCCCCAGTACCAAGCGGCGTCGGTCGTCGGGCCGAACTGGTCGAGCGCCCAGAGCGAGGCGTGCGTGACGATCGCCTGGAAGCGGTCGGTGTGCCCCGCGACCCAGTTGGCCATGTAGCCACCGAAGCTGCCGCCCATCGCCGACGTACGGGTGGCGTCGAGGTCGGGCCGCTCGAGGGCGACGTCGGTAATGCGCATCAAGTCCTCGTACGGCGCCGCTCCCCAGTCCCCCCAGCCGGCCTGGATCTGCTCGAGGCCGTAGCCGGTGGACAGGGCCGGGTCGGGAAGCAGCACGGCGTAGCCCTTCGCGGCCAGCAACCAGGGGCACCAGCGCCAGGACCAGGCGTTCCACGAGCCGAGCGGGCCGCCGTGGATCCACAGAACCGTGGGGTGCGGGCCCTCCCCGTTGGGCAGCACGAGCCAGGCGCGCACCTCGCGCCCATCGGGGGTGGACGTGGAGACTTCGGTCAAGGTGCCAGGGAGCACCAGCTCGGGGCCGGGTGACGGCAGCCGCTCGGGCGTGCCTGGCGCCCTGGGGTCGAAGCGCACCGGTGTGGGCGGGCCGTCGTAGGCAGACCGCAGCGCATAGGCAGCGCTGCCGTCCCGCGCAACGCAGACGTCGGAGTAGGCGGCGTCGTCCAAGGTCAGGCGGGTCACGCTCTCCTCCGCGAGCTCCACCCGGAACACCGGCGAGCGGCCCCCGTCGTCGGCGGTGACGAGCAGCGCGTCGTCACCGTGCCAGCGCGCGCCACCTGGCCAGCGATCCCAGCCGGTGATGACCTGCTCGGGACCGCCCACGAGCGACAGCACGACCAGCTGCCGGTCACCCGGATCCTCCGGGGTGCTCCGCAGCTCCCGGAGGCAGGCAACGCGAGAGCCGTCGGGCGAGACCCTGGGACCGTGGTACTCCGAGCGCTCGTCGTCGGCCAGGACGCGTCGCTCACCGGTGGCAACGTCGATGGCCACCAAGGTGCTGCGACGAGCCCCGAGCGGCTCCTGCACCGACCAGGTGGTGACGAGCACCGAGCCGTCGTCGGACAGGTGGTAGTCGGCGTTGTCGAGGGCGCGGCCCGGCGCTGGCGTCAGGTCCCGCCAGACGACCGTGTCGTCCGGGTCCTCAGACAGGGCACCGACCAAGAGGCGCGGCTCGCCCGGGCCGATGTCGTGGTCCCAGTGCCGGATGGGGTAGCCGGTGTGCAGGATCGCGCTGACCTTCTGGTCCTTGCGCGCTGTCCGCCGTACGTCGTCGTCCTCGCCGTCAGTCGATGCCGGCAGGGTGTCGCTGGTGACGACCAGCACGGAGCCGCCGGTGACCGGTCCGCCCACGCCGCCGGGCCGGGTGCCCACCCGCCTGGCCTCACCTCCGGCCGCAGGCAGCAGCCACAGCGCCTCCGGGTCGTCATCGTCGTCGCTGTCGATGTCCGGGCGGCTGCTGGTGAACAGCAGGGCGCCGTCATCGGTGAAGACTGGCGAGCCCTCGCCCTTGGCACTGCGGGTCAGCCGGCGTGACGGCTGCTCACCAGTGGGGTCGATGGCGTGGATCGCGTTGACCCACTTCTGCTTCTTGGCGTCGAGGGTCGCGACACACGCCACCAGCATGGTGCCGTCAGGGTTGAGCGCGAGCGAGCTGACGCGCGGCAGGGCCTGGAAGGCCTCGAGATCGGTGAAGTCCACGGCGCTGTCTTATCAGACGGGCACATCAAGGTCGCACGTGGCTAGCTCTTGGCCTTTTCCTCGCCGGTGGACAGCGCGGCGATGAACGCCTCCTGGGGGACCTCGACGCGGCCCACCATCTTCATTCGCTTCTTGCCCTCCTTCTGCTTCTCCAGCAGCTTGCGCTTGCGGGTGATATCGCCGCCGTAGCACTTGGCAAGCACGTCTTTGCGGATCGCGCTGATCGTCTCGCGGGCGATCACCTTGGCGCCGATCGCGGCCTGAATCGGCACCTCGAACCCCTGCCGTGGGATAAGGGTCCTCAGCTTGGTCGTCATCAGGTTGCCGTAGGCGTAGGCCTTGTCCTTGTGCACGATTGCGCTGAACGCATCGACCGGCTCGCCCTGCAGCAAGATGTCGACCTTCACCAGGGCCGAGACCAGGTCGCCGGAGGGCTCGTAGTCCAGCGAGGCGTAGCCGCGGGTGCGTGACTTCAGCTGGTCGAAGAAGTCGAAGATGATCTCGCCGAGCGGCATCGTGTACTTCAGCTCGACGCGTTCCTCAGAGAGGTATTCCATGCCGAGCAGCTGCCCCCGGCGGCCCTGGCACAGCTCCATGACGGTCCCGACGAACTCCGAGGGCAGCAGCACCATGGCCTTGACGACCGGCTCGTAGATCTCCGCGATCTTGCCCTTGGTCGGCCAGTCCGACGGGTTGGTGACCACGACGTCCGCGCCGCTCTCGAGCACCACCCGGTAGACCACGTTGGGCGCCGTGGAGATCAGGTCGAGGCCGTGCTCGCGCTCGAGTCGCTCGCGCACGATCTCCAGGTGCAGCAGGCCGAGGAAGCCGACCCGGAACCCGAAGCCGAGAGCGGCTGAGGACTCGGGCTCGTAGACCAGCGCAGCATCGTTGAGCCGCAACTTGTCGAGGGCCTCGCGCAGCGCCGGGTAGTCGGAGCCGTCCAACGGATAGAGGCCAGAGAAGACCATCGGCTTGGGGTCGCGGTAGCCGCCGAGCGACTCGACCGCGCTGTTGCGCACCGTCGTGAGGGTGTCGCCGACCCGGGCCTGGCGAACGTTCTTCACACCTGGGATGACATAGCCGACCTCGCCAGCCGACAGGAACTCCGTCGGCATCATCTCCGGGCTCACGACACCCACCTCGAGGATGTCGTGGGCGTTCTTGGTCGACATCATCAGACCGCGGTCGCGGGTGGACAGCTGGCCATCCATCACGCGGACGTAGGTGATGACGCCTCGATAGGAGTCGTAAACCGAGTCGAAGATCATTGCCCTCGCGGGGGCGTCGAGCACGCCTGCCGGCGGGGGGACGTCGCGCACGATCGCGTTGAGGACCTCCGGCACCCCCACGCCGGTCTTTGCGCTGATGCGCAGCACCTCGTCGGGCTCGCAGCCGATGATCTTGGCGATCTCCTCGGCGTACTTCTCCGGCTGCGCCGCAGGCAGGTCGATCTTGTTGAGCACCGGGATGATGTGCAGGTCGTTCTCGAGGGCGAGGTAGAGGTTGGCCAGGGTCTGCGCTTCGATGCCCTGAGCTGCGTCGACCAGCAGCAGCGTGCCCTCGCAGGCAGCCAGCGACCGGGACACCTCGTAGGTGAAGTCGACGTGGCCAGGCGTGTCGATCATGTTGAGGACATAACTTCTGCCGTCGTCGGCCACCCAGGGCAGGCGCACGTTCTGCGCCTTGATGGTGATGCCGCGCTCGCGCTCGATGTCCATCTTGTCGAGGTACTGGGCGCGCATCTGCCGCGCGTCGACCACCCCGGTGACCTCGAGCATGCGGTCAGCCAACGTCGACTTGCCGTGGTCGATGTGGGCGATGATGCAGAAGTTGCGAATGATCTCCTGCGGCGTCGCCATGGACTCGGTGGGCACACGCCAGTCTACGAGAGGCGAGTCACCTCGACGCTCACGCCGAGGGTCTGTGCCCCGCCACCGGCGTACACGCCCTTGAGGGGTGGCACGTCGGTGTAGTCACGGCCCCGGGCGACGACGACGTGCCGCTCGCCGGCCGGGATCCCGTTGGTCGGGTCGAACCCCCACCAGTCCCCCAGCCACACCTCCACCCAGGCATGCGACTCGCCGGCCACCGTTTCGCCGCGCTCCGGCTCGACGCTCGGGTGCAGATAGCCGCTGACGTAACGGGCAGGTACGCCAGCAGTCCGCAGCAGGGCGAGCGTCACGTGGGCGATGTCCTGGCAGACGCCTTGGCCGAGCTGGAAAGCCTCCACCGCGCTGGTCGCCACTCCTGTGCTCCCTGGCACGTAGGCCACCCGCTCCCGCACCAGCTCGGTCACACCCCGCACCACCTGGTACGGCGAGCCGCTGAGCTCCGCGGCTACCGCCGACAGCCCCTCGTCCGCTGCCGTCCGGACGCTGGGCCGGAGCAGCTCGACGTGACGGTCGGCAGCGCCCGCGAGAACGTCCCAGCTCGGGTCCCCCGGCGACGCGGCGTCAGCGGTGTCGACGACCGAGGTGCAGGTCACCTCGAGCTCGACGTGCGGCAGGTGGATGTCGAAGACATTGACCTGCGTTCCCCAGTAGTCCCAGTACTTCTGCTGCCTCGCGTCCGGTCGGGTGACCAGCACGCTGGACAGCGTCAGCTGAGCGGCGCCGGTGTGCGGAACGACTCGAGCCTCGTTGTAGGAGGAGACGACCTCGCTGTCGTAGCGGTAGCCGGTGACGTGCCGGACCTGGAGCCGCATGCTCATGTCGCGTCCGCCTTCCAGGACAGCGCAGCGGCATGATGGAAGTAGCGGTTCGACAGCGCCGTGGTCGTGTCGGCGCAGGTGCGTTGGAGCACCCCGAGCAGTCCGGGTAGATCGTGGAGCAGGTCCGCAGCCACCCGAAACTCCAGGTCGGTCCGGGCCCGGCCGAGCAGCCGGCGGGCACTGTCGTCCACGCCGACCCGCCCGGTGTTGGGGTCCAGCGCGGCGACACAGCCCTCGGCCTGCATCAGGGCGGCGTAGATCGACCGCGGGAACAGCCGGTCCAGAGTGAGGAACTCGACCACCTTCTCGGCATCCACCGCGGCCCGGTAGGTCCGCAGGTAGGCCTCGTGGGCACTGCAGCTCTTGAGCACCCCCACCCAGCCTGAGCTCGAACCCCGCTGCTGGCTGCGTGCCCACAACAGCCTGGAGGTCATGTCCACCCGCTCGAGTGATCGCCCCAGGATAAGGAAGCGCCAGCCGTCATCGCGCGGCATGGTGCCGTCGATGAGCCCCGCGACCACAGCGGCCCGTTCCCGCACGTACCGGAAGAAGCCGTGCGCACCGTGGGTCCTGGCCAGCGTCTCTTGTGCCGGCAGGGCGTGATAGGTGGCGTTGAGGGCTTCCCACAGCTCACTGGACAGCGCCTCCCGAACGCCGCGAGCGTTTTCTCTCGCGCCGGTCAGGGCACCGACGATCGAGCTGGTGTCACCCGGCTCGAAGGCGAGCCGCTCGACGGTCCGGTGAGCGTCGACGGGGCCCTCCAACGTGACGCCCATGACAGACAGGACGTCGCGCGAGGCGGCCTCGTCGTCGATCCACGGGTCCTCGATCAGCGTGTGCACGTGCACGTCCAGCAACCGACTGGTGTCCTCGGCGCGCTCGACATAGCGGCCGATCCAGTACAGCGACTCGGCCACCCGGCTCAGCACGAGATCTCCTGCTGCTGTTGCTGTTGCTGGTCCTGCCACGGCCCTGGATCGAGGACCTGACCTGTTACCGGCGCGGACGGGGGCAGGCGCTCGACCCGGTCGCCCTCGGCCTGGCCGCCCTCGCCGGCGAGGACCCAGGTGTCCTTCGAGCCACCGCCCTGACTGGAGTTGACGACCAACGAGCCCTCGGGAAGCGCGACCCGGGTGAGTCCGCCGGGGACCACCCACACGTGCTGGCCGTCGTTCACAGCGAAAGGCCGGAGATCGACATGACGCGGCGCCAACCGGTCCCCTACCGCGGTCGGGCTGGTCGAGAGCTGCACCACCCGTTGCGCGATCCACCCGCGAGGGTCGGCGCTGACCGTGTCGCGTAGCTCGGCCAGCTCCCGATCACTGGCCTGCGGCCCGATGACCAGGCCAGAGCCGCCGCTGCCGTCCACCGGCTTGAGCACCAGCTCATCGAGGTGGTCGAGGACCCACGCGCACTCGTCCGGATCATCGAGCCGATGGGTGTCGACGTTGGGCAGCACCGGCTCCTCAGCCAGGTAGTAGCGGATCAGGTCCGGGACGTAGGTGTAGACCAGCTTGTCGTCGGCGACCCCGTTACCGACCGCGTTGGCGATCGTGACGCGGCCGCTCCGAGCGGCGTTGAGGATGCCAGGGCAGCCGACCAGGCTGTCGGGGCGAAAGTGCAGCGGGTCCAGGTAGTCGTCATCGATCCGGCGGTAGATCACGTCGACCCGTTGCTCGCCTGCGGTCGTGCCCATCCAGACCGTGCCGCCGCGGCAGGTCAGGTCCCTGCCCTCCACCAGCTCGACACCCATCATGCGCGCGAGCAACGAGTGCTCGAAGTACGCGCTGTTGTAGACCCCCGGCGTCAGCACGACAACCTTGGGTTGGATCGTCCCCTCCGGTGCGGTCGCGCGGAGGGCCTGCAGCAGCCGCGCCGGGTAGGTCGAGACCGGGCGGACCCGGTGCGTCGCGAACAGCTCCGGGAAGACCTGCGTCATCGCCCGCCGGTTCTCCATCACGTAGGAGATGCCACTGGGCGTGCGCACGTTGTCCTCGAGGACCCGGAAGGCACCCTGCTCGTCCCGGATCAAGTCGATCCCAGCGACGTGCACCCGGACCCCGTTGGGCGGCGCGACCCCATGAGCAGCCCGGCTGTAGGCAGTGCTGCTGACCACGACCCGCCGCGGCACCACCTTGTCGTGCAACGCCTGCTGGGCACCGTAGACATCGGCGAGGAACGCCTCCAGCACGCGGACCCGCTGCTGCACACCGCGCTCGACCGTCTCCCACTCCTTCGCCGCGACCACCCGGGGGACGAGGTCAAGCGGGAACGGCCGCTCCTCGCCCGACAGGCTGAAGGTGATGCCCTGGTCGCGAAAGGCGTGGCCCAGGGCGGCGCTGCGCGTCGCCAGGTCCTCCGGGCTCAGCGTCTGCAGTGCGTCATGCAGGGCCGCGCTCTCCGGGTGCGGGTTGCCGTCGCGGTCGAAGACCTCATCCCAGGCCGGGCCCGTCGCGTAGCCGCCGAACAGGTCCGCCATGGGCGGAGAATAGGCCGGGCATGTTGCAGCAGTGTGACGTCCGACACGCCCGTCACCCGGAGGTCAGCGACTGCTAGCCTGTAGGCAACCGCATGCGGCGTGCTGCTGCGTGCCCACCCGACTCTTTTCGTGAAGGATCTCTGAGCAGTGGCCAACATCAAGAGCCAGATCAAGCGCATCAAGACCAACGAGAAGGCGCGGCTGCGCAACAAGTCGGTCAAGAGCGCGCTCAAGACCTCCGTGCGCAAGTTCCGCGAGGCAGCCGCGACCGGCGACGCCGCCGCCACCACCACCGCGATGCAGACCGCGAGCCGCCAGCTCGACAAGGCCGCCAGCAAGGGCGTCATTCACGCCAACCAGGCCGCCAACCGCAAGTCCGCGATGGCCAAGCAGGCCGCGGAGCTCGCCTCCAAGAGCTAGCCGCCCGACTCCTCGCCGACCTCTGGCTCGAGTCCGGCTTCACCCTCGAGGATCCCCGCGAGCACGTCGTGGGCCTTCACCAGGACCGCCACCGCAAGCGGCAGCACCAGAATCGCCCAGCCGGAGGCCAGGTCGGCCATCACCAGCAGCACTCCCAGCAGCGCCATGCCCTCCCCCAGCACCGCCCGCTGCCAGGCGTTCGGGTGCACGTGCTTGAGGCGCAACAAGGTCGGATAGAGCGGCTTGCTCTCCTTCTTCTGCTCGAACACGGTCACCGCCCCGACCCCCTTGCCTGTACGACGGACAGCACGGCCCGTTCGACCGCGTAGTCCGCATCCGCCGACGCGCCCTTGATCTCGCCATCGGCTAGGGCCACCGCCTGCAGGGCCGCCGAGATCCCCTCGGGCCGCCAGCCGCGGACCTGGCGCTGGGTCTTCTCCACCTTCCACGGCGGCATCCCGAGCTGGGACGCGAGCTGGTGCGCCGGGGCCCTCCCCGCCGACGCCACCTGCGCTACGGCCCGCAGGCCGCTGGCGAGGGCGCTCGTGACCAAAACCGGCGCGAGCCCGGTCGACTGGCCCCACCGCAGCAGCTCGACGGCGCCGGCAAGGTCTCCCTCGAGAGCCTTGTCGGCGATCATGAAGCCGCTCGACTCGGCCCGGCCCCGGTGGTAGACGCCGACCGCATCCGCGGTGATCGGCCCCTCGGTGTCGGAGAGCAGCTGGCTCGCGGCGGAGCAGAGCTCCCGCAGGTCGTTGCCGACCGCGTCGATGAGCATGGTCACCGCGTCCTCGGACACCTGCCTGCCGTCGGAGCGCAGCTCAGAGCGGACCAGGTCGCGGCGCTCGCTGGCCTTGGTGACCTTGGCGCACTCGACCCGTCGGGCGCCGAGCCCGGCGATCTGGGTCAGCAGGGCCTTGCCCTTGGCGCCGCCCGCGTGCAGGAGGACGAGGCAGATCTCCGGCACCGGATCGGCTGCGTAGGCCAGCAGCTCGGCCGCCGCCTCCTTGCTCAGGTCCTGGCAGCCGCGCACGACGACCACCCGCTCGTCGCCGAACAGCGAGGGGCTGACGACTGCTGTCAGGTCGTCCGGCAGCAGCTCGGCCCCTTGGAGCTCGCTGACGTCGGTGTCGGGGTTGCGCGCCTTAGCGGCCCGGACGACCCCGGAAACGGCCCGTGAGACCAGCAGGTCCTCCTCGCCCACGACCAGCGTGAGCGGCACGAGGACCTGCGGCTGGGGCATGCCTGCATCGTCCCACGGCGGGGCCCGGGCCTGTGGCAGCACGCGGCCGGGCTCGCACTGGTCAAACGATCCGGCCGGGAACACCTGCTCGAGCGAAGCCGGCGTCACCGGTGCGCCGCCTGCGGTACCACGCGGCGCGAGCGCAACGGTCCGTGATCGGCCGGGCGCACCCTCCCCACCGCGGCCGACACTGCTGACCCGGCCATCCCGGACACCGATCGCCACATCGCCGTCGAGGTCGCTGCGATAGGTCCTGGCCCCGCTGCTCGCCAGCCGTTCGAGGACGGCTGTGGCCGGGTGGCCATAGGGGTTGCCGGCCCCCACCGAGGTCAGCGCGATCCGGGCGCGGACGGCATCGAGAAAGCCCAGGTCCTGCTTTCGGCTGCCATGGTGCGGCACCTTCAGCACGTCGGCGTCGAGCCGCGACCCTCGCTCCAGGAGCTGGCGCTGCGCCTCGCCTTCAAGGTCGCCGGTGAACAGCACGCTCACCCCATGAGTGACCAGGCGCAGCACGATCGAGCTGTTGTTGGGGTCGCTCGCTGTCCCTCGCCTGGCGGTGGCATCCAGCACCTCCCAACGGACCGGGCCGGCCTGCCGGATCTCCCCGATCTGGGCCCTGACCACCGGGATCCGGCGGGCCTCGAGCCAGCCCACCAGCCGCTGGCGTTCGATGACCGGCTCGTCCAGTGGACCGATCTGCACCTGCCCCACCTGCCGACCTCGCAGCAGCCCTGGCACGCCTTCCACGTGGTCGGCGTGCAGGTGGGTGAGCACCAACAGCGGCACCCGGTCGATGCCGAGCCTGGTCAAGCAGCCATCGATGACCTGCGGATCGGGTCCGGTGTCGATGACCAGGGCGTCACGCGGGCCGAGTCGCACGACGAGGGCGTCGCCCTGACCGACGTCGCAGCTGACCAGCAGCCACCCTGGCGGCGGCCAGCCGGGCCGGATGACGACAAGAGCCAGGAGGGCGACTAGCACACCCGCGATCCCAGCAGCAGCAGCCCTTCTGAGCCGACGCGAACGAAGGACGCACCCACCGAGGGCGAGAATCAGGCACACGACCAGCACACCGGTCCACCCCTTGGGCAGCGCGGCGCCGGCGCCCGGCTGCCGCGCGCCGGAGTGGGCGATGAGCACCAGCCACTTCACCGGCAGAAAGGCCAACCAGGCCGCCCCCTGTGCGAGTGGCAGCGACACCGGCGCGAGCAGCGCGGCCACCACCCCGAGCACGGTGGCGGGGGCGACGGCCGGCACGGCTAGCAGGTTGGCCGGCACGGCCAGCAGCCCGAGTGAGCCGGAGATCCCCACTACGACCGGCGTGCACGCCAGCTGCGCAGCAGCCGGAACGGCGAGCGCGTCGGCCGACCACTTGGGCAGCCACCGAGGCAGCCAGGCCGCTAGTCGCTCCCGCCAGACCGGCGCGATGAGCAGCAACCCCGCGGTCGCCATGGTGGACAGCGCGAAGCCGGGCTGTGACGCGAGCTCGGGTGAGACGAGCACCAGCACCAGCACGGCCGCGCACAGGGCTGGCAGCGCCTGCCGTCTCGAGCCGGTGGCGAGTGCCACCATGCCGATGGCGCCCATGACCCCTGCCCGCAGCACGCTGGGCGAGGGTCGGGCGAGCACCACGAACGCCAGCAGCGCCAACGCGGCCACCGGCGGTCGCCAGCGCAAGCCGAGGCCGAGCCACCCGCAGGCGGCCAGCGCCGCACCCAGCACGATGGCCACGTTGGTGCCGCTGACGGCCGTGAGATGGGTCAGCCCAGTGGCCCGGAAGTCCTCCTTGAGCTTCGGATCGAGCTGGCTGGTGTCGCCCTCGACCAGGCCCGGCAACAGGCCGCGCTCATCGGAAGGCAGCGGCCGAACTGCGTCCCGCATCCCCTGCCGCAGGTGGCCGGCCACCCGTTGCACCAACGACGGTCCGCCGATCACGACGGGTGGCCCCCTGGCTGACAGCAGCGCCGCGACGTCGTCACCGTTGTCCGGCCGCTGCAGCCGACCCTCCACGCGCACCCGCTGGCTCGGCAGAAGTCCCAGCCAAGCCCGGTCGGAGCCGAAGACGAGCACCGGTTGCCGGAGGTGAACCCGCCGGCCGGCGACATCGAGCACCTCGACCCGGACCCTCATGACGATCAGATCCTGGAACGACAGCGCGGCAGCCCGCGGCGGCACCACCCGCGGGTCCTCCACCAGGACGGCCTCCACCGACACCGAGGACGACTCCCTGGCTGCGTCCACCAGCGGCCCGTGCGTGCGCCCGTGCACCCGTGCCGCCGTCACGAGCGCCGCCGCTGCTGCCCCCGCAAGGGTCGCGGCGATCACCGCGGCCCGGCCCTGCCTTGACCGCAGCAACAACCCGGCCCCCACCAATGCGCACGCGCCCGCAAGCACCACCAGCAGGTACGGCGGAAGCAGCCGCCCCTGCCAGGCGACCAGCCACGCGGCGAGCGCTGGGCCGGCGAGGCGCAGGTCGGGAACGCCCCGCATCAGACCCGCACCTTGGCCTTGATGCTCTGGTACTTCGACTCGCCGATGCCACTGACCTCGCGCAGCTGATCGACGCTGGCGAACCGGCTGTGCTCGGTGCGCCAGGAGATGATGCGATCAGCCAGCACCGGCCCGATGCCGGGCAGCGCGTCGAAGTCCTGGAGCGTGGCGGTGTTGAGGTCGAGCAGCCCACCCGCCGCAGGCCCGCCGCTCGCGGGGCCGGGCGGTGCTCCCACCAGTACCTGCTCGCCGTCGGTCAGCTTGCGGGCCAGGTTCAGCGAAGCGGTGGAGGCACCCGGCAGCGCGCCCCCTGCCTGGCGGATCGCGTCGTCCACCCGGGCCCCGACCGGAAGGCGGACCAGACCTGGCCGGCGTACCTTGCCGGCGACGTCGACCACGACCTCGGGGCCGCTGGCCGGCTCCACCGCACCGGCGACAAGGGGGACGATCAGCGGCTGCTCGCTGGGTCGGCCGCGCAGCAGCAACCCGCCTGCCAGCGCCGCCGCCACCAGACCAACGAGCACGAGGGCGATGACGCCCTTGTGTCCGGGGTCGACGCGCGCAGACCGGAGCAAGGCGCCGACCGTGCTGGGGTCGACGGGCGGCTCTTCCTCGACTGCACGGTCGATCGGGTCCTCCTTGGCCACATGTGCCGCCAGCGCAGTCGCGCGGAGCAAGCCCGGCTGCTCCGGCACCCAGCCCCCGGGCCGACCGCGAGCAGGTGGTGGGCCGTGCGCAAGAGCAAGCCGGCCGAGCCGGTCAGCCGGTGCGATCTCCGGAGGGCGGGCTCTCGGTGACACCTGCGGGACGCTAGGCAGTGCCCCTGACCGACCGGCGCCCGTGGCGCAGGCTGTGGATCGCCCGCGGGCGTGTGGGCGACCCAGCCCCCGCACCGGCCGGACGTGCTAGCCCCGCCACTCACCGCAGCTGCCAAGCACGTCAGACTTCCGCTGTGATCACCATTCATCCGGTCACCTCCGACGGCTGGGCATCCCCAGAGGATGGGTCTCGGTCGCCCCAGCCCTCGACTTCCGCACCATCGAGAAGTCCGCCAAAGGCAACGAGGACCTGGGCCCGGCCTACGCGATCACCTGCTTCTACGTCGAACCAGGGTGCCGCGGGGATGGCCATGCCACAGCCGGTGGCAGGGCTGAGGAGGCCTACAGCTTCATGGGCCGGCGAACGTCGTACGAAGGTCGTGGTTTTCGGCAAGTGCGGACTGCAGGCAAGCGACTGGTCATGCGTCTCGAGCTGTAGGGCGCACCCGGCGGTAGACGTTGCCGGTGTGCCGCACCAGGACGATCCCGGCGAGGACCGCTGCCCACCACACGTCCTGATCAGCGAGCAGCGCGACGGCGGGCACCGACAGGGACGCCAGGATCGAGGCCAACGCGATCCACCGCGAGGCCACCAGCACGAGCACCCACATGGCGATCACGAACACCACCCACAGGGGGTGCACGCCAAGCACCGCGCCCGCCGCCGTCGCCACCCCCTTGCCGCCGCGGCCCTTGAGGAACGGCGAGGTGACGTGCCCGAGCACCGCAGCCAGCCCAGCCACCAGGCCGGCCCGGTGATCGACGACGTCGAAGCAGGCTGCCGGCACCGCTCCCTTGGCGACGTCCAGAATCGCAATCAGCACCCCGGTACGGCGGCCGAGTGCGCGCCCTGCGTTGGACGCGCCCGGGTTGCCCGAGCCGATGCTGCGCAGGTCGACGCCCTTCGCGCGGGCGATGAGGATGGCGGGGTTGACCGCGCCGATGACGTAGCCGACGAGAACGGCCGCAATCAGTGCGCCCACAGCACCACCCCGAGGCAGCCCGGTCCCACGTGGGCGCCCACGACGGCACCCAGCTCCGACGTCCGCAGTGACCGCACCTCGGGCAATGCGGCCCGCAGGTCCTGGGCCAGCTGGTCGGCACGTTCGGGAGCGGCGAGGTGGTGGACGACGACGTCGACGGGCCGCTCCCCGGCAGCCTCGGCCGATACCTCAACCAACCGGGCCACTGCCTTGGAGAAGGTGCGCACCTTCTCGAGCAGCTTGATCTCGCCGCCGTCGACCCGAAGCAGCGGCTTCACCCCGAGGGCCGCACCCACCAGCGCCGAGGTGGCCCCCAGCCGGCCACCCCGCCGGAGGTGCTCCAACGTGTCGACGTAGAACAGCGTGGTGGTGTCCCGGGCAGCAGCCACGGCGGCTGCCTCGACCTCGGCAAGCCGGCCACCCGCAGCGGCCTCCTCGGCGGCGGCGAGCACCGGGAAGCCGACCCCCATGGCAACCGAGCCGCTGTCGACGACCACGACCTCGATGCCCTCGGCAGCAACGGCCTGTGCGGCGAGCCGCGCCGAGTCCGACGTGCCGGAGAGCTTGCCGGACAGGTGTACCGAGACCACTTGGTTGGCCCGGCTGGCGCGATAGGCGTCGGCCAGCTCAGCGGGTGTCGGCCGGGACGTGGTGACGTGCACCCGTCGCTCGGTCAACGCGGCGGCAACATCAGCTGGCGACAGGTCGACGTTCTCCTGACCGCTGATCCCGCCGAGCACGACGTGCAACGGGACCACCTGCACGCCGTACGACGCCGCAAGGCCCTCGGGTAGGTAGGCCGTGGAGTCGGTGACGACGGCGACGCGGGACATGCCGCGAAGACTACGGAGCCGCCGGAGCCGGGACGATATTGACGACGCGTGGCGGCTTGACGATGACGGCCCTGGGAGCGGCACCGCCCAGCAGGTCCTGGATCTTCGGCAGCGCCAGCGCCAAATCTCGCAGCTCGTCCTCGCCGATACCGGGCGGCACCTCGAGCTTGTCCCGGACCTTGCCGCCGATCTGCACGATGCAGGTCACCGTCTCGTCCACGATCAGCGCCGGGTCTGCGGTCGGCCAGGTGGAGGCGTGCACCGAGTCGCCGCTTGCCGGGTCGTGACCCAGCCGCGACCACATCTCCTCTGCCGCGTAGGGGGCGAAGCACGACAGCATGACCGTCAGCGCCTGCGTTCCCGCGCGCAACGAGCCCGCCGCCGGACTCTCGACGTCCGCCGCCTTGCGCAGCGCGTTGGTCAGCTCCATGAAGCGCGCGACGCAGACGTTCAGCCGCCGCGAGTCCAGCGACCGGGTGACGTCGTCGATCGCCTTCGCCACCACGCGGTCGACTGCCGGGTCGCTGTCCTCACCCGTCAGCTCGCCGACGTCGGTCGCCAACCGTACGACCCTTGCCAACCACTTCACCGAGGCCGCCGGTGACATGTTGGCCCAGTCGATGTCCTCCTCCGGAGGCCCGGCGAACAGGACGCACAGCCGAATCGCATCGACGCCGAATGCGGCCAGCTGCTCGCCCAGATCGACCCCGTTGCCCAGCGACTTGCTCATCGCCTTGCCCTTGTTGATGACCTGACCCTGGTTCATCAGGGCCAGGAACGGCTCGTCGAAGTCGACGAAGCCGAGGTCGTGCAGCGCCTTGGTGACGAAGCGGCTGTACAGCAGGTGCATCGTCGCGTGCTCCACGCCACCGACGTACTGCGTGACCGGCAGCCACCTGCGCACTGCCTCCGGGTCGAAGGGTCCCTCTTCGTAGTGCGGCGAGCAGTAGCGCAGGAAGTACCACGAGGAGTCGACGAAGGTGTCCATCGTGTCGCCATCGCGCTTGGCCGGCTCGCCGCATCGCGGGCAGGGGACGTTGACGAACGCCTCGTTCGCGGCCAGCGGCGACTGCCCCTTGGGCGCCAGCTCGGCTCCCTTCATGTCCGATGGCAGCCGCACCGGCAGCTCGTCATCCGGCACCGGGACCTCGCCGCAGCTGGGGCAGTGCACGATCGGGATCGGCGGACCCCAGAAGCGCTGGCGCGACACCAGCCAGTCGCGCAGCCGGTAGTTCACTGCCTCGGAGCCGGTCTTGCGCTCGGCCAGGATCTCGATCGCGCGGGAGATTGCCTCCTGCTTCGACAGACCGTTCAGCGGACCGCTGTTGACCAGGACCCCATCACCGGTCGTGGCGACCCCCGAGACGGCCGGGTCCTGCGCACCGGTGTCGACAACCACCCGCACCGGCAGACCGAAAGCGCCGGCGAAATCCAGATCGCGCTGGTCGTGCGCCGGCACCGCCATGATGGCTCCAGTGCCGTAGTCGGCCAGCACGTAGTCGGCGGCGAAGACCGGCAACTGCTCGCCGTTCAGCGGATTGACCGCGGTCACGCCCAGGTCGACGCCGGTCTTGGGCCGATCCGTCGACTGGCGATCGATATCGGACAGCGTCTTGACCTGCTCGCGATAGTCCTCGAAGGCGGCCCGCTGACCCTCGGAGACCAGCTCGGCGGCCAGCGGAGCGTCAGCGGCCACGACGAAGAACGTCGCGCCGTACAGGGTGTCGGGCCTGGTCGTGAAGACCGTCACCTCCCGGTCGCCGATCCGGAAGTCGACGTGCGCTCCCACCGACTTGCCGATCCAGTTGCGCTGCATCAGCAGCACGTGCGGAGGCCACCCGGCTTCCAGCGACGCCATGTCGTCCAGCAGGCGGTCTGCGTAGTCGGTGATCTTGAAGTACCACTGCGTCATCTCGCGCTTGGTCACCGGCGACTTGCAACGGTCGCACAGGCCACCGATCACCTGCTCGTTGGCCAACACGGTCTGGTCGCTGGGGCACCAGTTGACCGACGACTTCTTGCGGTAGGCCAGTCCGCGCTCCAGGAAGCGCAAGAACAGCCACTGCGTCCACCGGTAGTACTCCGGGTCGGAGGTGTGCAGTCGCGTCGACCAGTCGAAGGACACTGCGTAGCGCCGGAACGAGGCAGCCTGGGTGTCGATGTTGGCGTAGGTCCACTCCGCCGGGTGGGCGTTGTGCCTGATGGCGGCGTTCTCCGCGGGCAGCCCGAACGAGTCCCAGCCCACCGGGTGCAGGACGTCATAGCCCTGCCGCATCCAGTAGCGGGCCACCACGTCGCCGATGCCCCAGGCCTCGGCGTGCCCCATGTGCAGATCGCCTGAGGGGTAAGGGAACATGTCCAGCAGGTAACGCTTCTCGGCGCCATCGCGCAGCCCGGCGCGGTTGAGGTCCAGCCGGTCCCACACTGGCAGCCAGGTGTCCTGGACCGCGTGCGGGTCGTAGGCCTGAGGCTCCGCTGGCTCCACCGGCTGGTTCATCGTCTCCCTCTCAAGGTCTGCAAATGCTCATGGCGTGCAAAAGAAAAAGCCCCCGTGGGTCACGAGGGCGCCGCGCTGAGACTCGGGAGAGTCAGCGCGGCTCAAGAAGGAGCGTCACCTGCATGCGCGCATCCTACGACGACCCGGGCCAGGGCTCACGGCAATTAGGCTGGCACCGTGACGGCGACCGCGCAGGAGCTCGACCCGGAGCTGTCCCCCTGGCGACTGGCGGGCCCTGAACGACGGGCCAAACGACGGCGGCTGCTGCTGGCGCTGCTCATCGTCTTCACGCTCGTCACCACGTTCATCGGCTTCCCGACCGGGCGCGAGGTCATCCTCGGCTGGGTCCTGCTGGCGCTGCTGGCGGCCTGCGGCGGGGATGTGCGGCTCTGGCGCAGGGCCGTGGTGCGCGACTGGCTGCCGCTGTTCATCGTGCTCTTCGCCTACGACCTCCTGCGCGGCCTGGCCAATGAGGTCGGTGGCCGGCTGTTCGGGCTGCCGGCGTGGATCGCCAGCGCCAAGGACCCCACCAAAGAGGCCAGGGCGCACCTGACGCCGATGATCGACGCTGACAAGGCGATGTTCGGCGGCACCGTCCCGACGACCTGGCTCCAGGAGCGCTACTACGAGCTCGGCACCGCCCACTGGTACGACGTCGTTGCTGCCTTCGTCTACCTCTCCCACTTCCTGGTCCCCCTGGGGCTGGCGGTCGTCCTGTGGTGCGTCAGCTACCAGCTCTTCCATCGCTACCTCGCGGTGTTCGTGGCCCTGACGTTGGCCGGCCTGGCCACCTACGTCCTCTATCCCGCCGTCCCGCCCTGGATGGCAGCCCTCAACGACTACCTGCCGCCGGTCAACCGGGTGGTGTCCGAGACGCTGAACGAGATCGGCGGCGACACCGTCAGCAGTGCTGTGGGACAGGCAGCGGCCTACTCCAACCCGGTCGCGGCCATGCCGTCGCTGCACGCCGCCATGCCCATGATGCTGCTGCTGTTCTTCTGGCCGGCGGTCCGCTGGTCGGCCCGGGCCGTGCTCGTGGCCTACGCCCTCACCATGGGCCTGACACTGACCTACACCGGGGAGCACTACGTCATCGACATCCTGGCCGGCTGGCTCTACGCCGCGGCGGTCGTGCTGGTCGCGCGCTGGGTGGTGCAGCGACGGAGTGCCGTGGAAGCCACGTCCTCGGACGACCGCCTCAGATGACGGTGGTCTCGGCCATCCGGCGCTCAGCCTCGTCGGTGACGCTGCGCTGAGCGGCCAGCCCGCTCTGCTCGCGCAACGGCCGTTCCTTGATGAAGAACGTGCCGATGAACGCCGGCACGATGACGCAGGCGACCGTGATGAACACCGCCTGCATGCTGTCTGCGAAGCCCTGCAGGATCACCCGCTGGGCGGCCTCGGGCAGCGAGGCGAACTTGCTGGTGTTGTCGAGCGAGACCGTCCGGATCGCCTGCAGCGCTGCTGACGGGAAGCCCGCCTGCTCGGCGCGTTCGACGATGTTGGCCCGCAGCGAGCCGAAGAGCACCGCCAAGGAGACCGCGGCCCCGATCGTGGCTCCCATCGAGCGAAAGAACGTGATCGAGCTGGTTGACAGCCCCATGTCCTGAGGTGGCAGCGCGTTCTGGACGGCGATGACGAGGGTCTGCATGGTGAGCCCGAGCCCAGCGCCGTAGACGACCATGTAGGCCATCACGAGGCCGATCGGGGTGTCGACCGACAGGGTCGCGAACAACAGCATCCCGACGAACATGACCGCGGTGCCGATGATCGGGAACACCTTGTAGCGGCCGGTGCGTTGCGTGATGCGGCCGCTGAGCATCGACGCGCCCATCAGCCCGGCCATGAACGGCGTCATCATCAGCCCGGCGCTGGTCGGCGACTGCCCCTTGACGATCTGCAGGTAGAGCGGCAGGAGCACCAGCCCGCCGAACATCGCGAGCCCGACGAGAAACGCGACGACGCTGGTGACCGAGAACACGCGGTCACGGAAGATGCGCAGGGGCAGGATCGCGTCCTCACCTACAGCCCGCTCCCGTGGCACGAACGCAAGGAAGGACAGCACGGACAGGGCCGCCAGCCCCAGTGTCAGGCCGGAGGTCCAGCCCCAGTCCCGGCCCTTCTCGGCGATCAGCAGGAGGGGCACGGTCGTCGAGACCAGCAGGGCGGCGCCCAGGTAGTCGATCCGGTGCTCCCGGCGTTGCACGGGCAGGTGCAGGTTGCGCGAGACCACGAAGAAGGCGGCGATGCCGATCGGCACGTTGAGGTAGAAGATCCAGCGCCAGCCGTCGATCCCGAGCAGCTGGTCCTGGCCGGCGAAGAAGCCGCCGGCAACCGGTCCGAGCACGCTGGAGCTGGCGAACACCGAGGTGAAGTAGGCCTGGTACCGAGCCCGTTCGCGGGGCGCGATGAGGTCTCCGACGATCGCGAAGGCCAAGGAGAGCAGGCCGCCCGCGCCGAGCCCCTGGATGGCTCGGTAGGCAGCCAGCTCGTAGATCGAGTCCGCCATCCCGCACAGGACCGAGCCCACCAGGAACGTGACGATCGCGAACAGGTAGAACGGCTTGCGGCCGTAGACGTCGGACAGCTTGCCGTACAGCGGAGTGCTCACGGTCGAGGTGACGAGGTAGGCCGTTGTCACCCAGGCCTGCGCGGTCTGGCCGTCGAGCTCGTCGGCGATGGTGCGCATGGCCGTCGACACGATGGTCTGGTCGAGTGCTGCGAGGAACATGCCGAGCAGCAGCCCGGACATGAGCACCAGGATTTGCCGGTGAGTGGGGCCGGCGGGTTGCGGACCCACCTCGTCGATCACCCCTTCAGCAAACTACTTGCAGACGGCAAGCACAAGCCCCGGCCCGGTGACGTCGGTCACCGACTGCCTGGGCGTTGATCCTCTGGCTGGACCTCCCGCTCGCGCTGAGCTGGTACGTCCTCGGACCACTGGTGGTGGCCGCCCTCGACCGGCTGGTGGTGTCGTTGCGGATGCGGGGCTCGAGCTGGCGCACGCACCTGCTTGCGGTGACCGTCCTGCCGGTGGAACTGCTGGCGCTGGTCGGCCAACTCTGGTCGATCCGCTCGACCTGGATCATCCTGCGCGGCAAGGCGCTGCGCTGGTAGAGCTGGTATCTAGACAGGCGAGGTGACGAGGAGGTCCTGCGGCTGCGGGCCGAAGTACTGGCTGTTCGCGACGTTGAGGTGCGTGGACAAGTAGCTACCAGCCCTCGGACTAGGGTTCCAGTAGTCGTCCATCCCGCAGTCCAGCGTCTCCACGAGGACGTTCCTGCAGATCTTGTTGCTGATGCCACCGCCGTAGCCCGGCAGGTCGCCCGGGCACATGACCGACGGCGCGTCGAAGCAGTGGCCGGTGTCGGCATGCGGCGCGTCCAGCTGCACCGCGCCGAGGTTGTGGAACAACTCGTGGAGCTGCGTCGTGACCCGGCTCAGGCTCGGTAGGTTGAAGCAGGACGGCCCCTTGATCCCGCCGAAGTGGTTCCAGACGATGGAGACGTTGGCGGCGAAGTTGCGGTGCAGCGGGATGATGTCGTTGACGATCGGCGACCTGAAGACCGGCGACGTGGCGGGGCGGGTGACCGTGCCGGGGTCGGTGCGGCCGGCAAGGGTCGGTAGCCCCTCGTTCAGGGGGGAGATGGGGGCTGAGGTCACCGGGTCGATCGGGTAGGTCTGCGCGATCCCGCAGGCGCCACCGCCGTTGCGGCCGTTCCAGCCGTCCCAGAGGACCTGGTACTTCCAGTCCTGCCGGTTGTAGCCCTTGTCCTCGAGGTAGTCGGCCATCCGGTGCAGCTGGCCCGCAGGGTCAACCGGGTTGGTGGCGTACTGCACGCTGCGAGGGAACTTGATCACCTTGACGTCGATGGCCTTGCAGCCCTTGGTGAAGGCGAAGCGGATGCCGAGGTCCTGCCCGAGGCTCTGCGCCTTCACGACGGCCTGCATGCGGGGCGCCATCTCGCGCTGGACCTGCGCCACGACGGTGCGGGAGCGGTTGGGCAGACCGTCGTGGTAGCCGTAGATCATCTGGACCCGCGGCCCGGTCTGGCCGTCGCCGTAGCACTTGACCGGCGCCGTCGCCGGCTTGACCGCTACGGCGCGCGCGGAACTGCCAGCCAGTGCGTCGAACTGGTCGTGGGCCGTGTGCACGCACATCGACAGGCGGTTACCGCTCGTGGAGAACACCTTGCTGAAGCCGGGCCCACCGCAGTCGATGGCGTCGCGGACGATGCTCACGGGTGCCGCGCCGGCCGCAGGCTCAGAGCTGCCCGAGGCCGCCGAGACCCCGGTGGAGGCAACGGCCAGGGCGGCTGCCACGGCGATCAGCTTGCGAAGCACGAAGGCCCCTCCCGGGTCAGGTTGACGTCAAGCAATGACTTCGACAGCGGGCGCCCAAGCCCTGCTCACGCAGAGTGATGACCGGGCGCCGTCACACAGGACAACGAGGCAGGGCAGGCCGCGTGACGGGGCTGTCCGTTATGCCCGGGCTCGCCCGGGATCAGGCAGACAGCGGTGCGGCGACGTTGTTGCGGCGGCGCATCAGGAACACCCCGAACCCGGCCGCGAGCACGGGGAGCGCCAGCAGCGTCAGCCAGATGGCGGGCCCGCTCGCCTTCTCGCTAGAAGCCACGGCGATCTTGTTGTCGATGCCGTCCAGCGCCTTGCGGCCCAGGCCGGTCTTGACGGTGATCTGGCTCGCAGCCAGCAGACCGGTGTCGGGTCGTCCGCCAGCGATGTTGGGAACGACAAGGGACTCACCACCGGTCACCGGCCCAACGGGGCCGGAGGGCGAGCCGATCGGCGGACCGGAACTGCCACCGAAGCCTGAGTCCTGGGGCGTGTCGGTCGGCGCCGGGGGCTTGGACGTGGGCTGCACGTAGGACGGCGGCTTGTTACCGGCTTGGTACTCGCTCGGGTCGAATAGCACGGCCGCGGCGTTGGTCAGGCTGACCTCGAGCTTGTAGCCGTTGTTGACGCCGGAGAAGTTGGCGACCACCAGGTTGAACGAGCCGCTGCTGGGGCTAACGGCGATCATGTTGCCGGGCAGCGTGCCGTTGGTGCGGGCGCTGTAGACCTCTCCACCGGTGGAGTCGTGCACGGGGGGGTCCTGGAAGAGGAAGCCCTGCAGGTCGTTGGAGTTCACGGTCCCGGTGACGGGCAGGTTGTCCGCCTGGGGACCCGGGTCCCAGGTCAGGACCACGGTCAGGATGTACTGGGAGGCCTCGATCTCCTCCGGGTCGGTCTGCTTGATGTCCAGCTTGATCGGAACGACCTCGCAGCCGAACGCCTCGCCCTCGCAGTCCGCCGGGAAGGCATCGGACGCCTGGTAGCTGCCCTGGAACACGACCGAGTTGCCCGGGATAGCCGGCCGTTCGACGGTGAACGACTGGTTCAACTTGACGGTCAGCCCCTCGCCCTTGAACGCGGAGGCCGGCTGGGCCGGCGCGAGCACGGCGGCCAGGACGCCGGTCGCCAGGAGGGCGGCGGACAGGGAGCGCTTCATCGGGTTCCTCGTGGTCGCTCGAAGTGAGTGCATCATGCCAGTTGCAGCAGCACGGACTGGCTGAAGTTGTTGCAGATGTGGCTGGACTTCTTCATGTCCATCAGGTTCTTGTTCTTCGGGAACTTGCCCGGGAGGTACCGCTTGCCGTTGTCCACCATCCGCCAGCAGCCGGGGTTGCGGCTGGACTCGGTCTGCGCCGCGGGATCCCAGTGCTCGATGGTCGAGTCCTTGACGCAGGTGTAGTCGTTGGCCAGGTAGTAGCACGTGGGCAGTTCGGGATCGGTCGACTCGACGATCGGGATGGCGTGCATGCCCTGGTCGAGGCTCTTAGGCGTAAGGGTCGGACCGGAGACCTGGATGCCGGTGTAGAGCTGCCGCAGGTCGTTGTAGTAGTCGCAGGCGAAGTTCTGGACGTCGCTGTTCGCGGACGTCTGGTCCACCGTGCGGTACTCGGTCACGCAGATCCGCTTGTTCGGGGGCGGGTCGTAGGTCTGGGAGGTCATGATCCAGGCGTGCGACCAGCTGTTCTTGTCCTGGAAGAACGCGCCGAAGTTGGAGGCCTGCTGGTTCTCATCACCCAGGATGATCTCGGGGTAGTACTGCGCCTCGTTGAAGGCGCCGCTGATCTTCTGCTCGTAACCCGCAGGCCACAGGACGGTGGTGACGCCCTTGCGCTGGAAGTCCACGGCGATGTTGAGGGCGTACTCAGGCGTCCGAGAGTTGTCGACGCTGTAGCCGTTGTGGTCGAACGTCTGGGTCGCCGTCGCAGTGATCCCGCACTGCTGCTTGATCAGCGCGAACGAGATCTCAGCCTGCTGCTGCACGCCTTCGTACGCCTTGTCGGTCGTGTAGAGGAAGCCGTACTTGCGCGGTCCCCCTGCCGGCGGGGTGGCTGCGCTGGAGCCCACGTCGTCCACCGGCTTGCCTTTCAGCGTGCTGCAGACGAAGTTGGCGTACTGCGCCGCGGCGTACTCGAGCGTGGGCGGGTAGCCCCACTGCACTCCCGGGTACTGCTTGTAGAACTTGTCACTGCGACCGGCGACCGAGCCGAAGTTGAGCACGCCGTGCTCAGCCATGTAGTTGTTGTAAAAGGCGCCGTTGCCGAACTGGGCGTAGTTGATCACCGCGAAGGGCTTTACCTTGGCGTAGGCGAGAGCCGCGTCCTGGGCCTGGGTGCCCGGCGTCTGCTTGGCGCTCGAGTCGTAGGACCCGAACTGCACGTAGGTGTGGACCCGCCGGTCGTAGGTCGCGTAGCGCTTGTTGAAGAAGGTCGCCCAGGCGCGGTTGGTGTAGACCGCCGGGTGCTCGTTGGCCTTCGGCGCCTCGTCCAGGTCGATGATCGTGTTGTAGGGCGGGTCCGATCGACCCTGTGAGGTGTTGAGGGTGCCGTAGGGGTCGAAGTAGATGAGGACCCGGACCTCCTTGGCGTTGACGCCCTGGTAGGTCGCGCCGCCGTTCTGGCCGTTGAAGAAAGGCACGCAGGTCGGTGACAGCCGGTCTTCGGTCTGTCGGCCCTCGACGCACTCGTACGTCGACGGCGGCGTCTTTCCGATGCCGATCGGGGGCAGCTTGAGCGGGCCGTTGGGGCCGGGCTGGTTGCCGCCACCTCCGCCGTTGCCGAGTCCGGTGCCGGTGTTGCCACCCGCGAGGTTGGTGAAGTTGGAAACCGGCGGGTTGATCTTGGACTCGGTCGGCGGGACCGGCGCGATCTCCTCCTGGGAGGTCGGGCTGGGGTTGGGCAGCGTCAGCGTGCTGGGGAGGATGATGAAGGCGATGGCCGCGGCGATCAGCAGCCCCGACATGGGTCCGAACCGGCGTACCTGCTCGGACGTGTCTCGCTTTGCCACCTGGTGTCCTCCTCGTGCTGGGTCTGCGCTGCCCCGCTGCTGGGCTACGCCTCAGATCATGTCATGCTTCGACACACACCGACCGTCTCCTGCTCGGTTTGCGCCGGTTTCGACCGGACGATGAGCCTGCTCCTTGTCACGGTCCGGTAAATTTTCGGCACCAAGAGTCCTCTCAGGCGGCGCTGCTCTCGCGCCACCGTCCGTCGTCAGTTACTTTCGAAGAGAGTTCCGCGACCGGTCGGCAGGGAAACACCCTTTGCCGTCGAAACGGTCAGGAACTCGACAGCGCCCCTCGAGTACGCAGTACGGTCCTGCCCAGCACTCACACTCCTCAACGTTCCCGCGGGCTGTCGACGCCGCGAACTGCCGTCATGAAAGGACGTCCCGATGGTGCCACCCGCCGCGACCGCTTCTCCCCAGCGAGCGACCCGACGCACGAGCAACAGCTCGGCGAAGGCGACCCGCTCCTCCACGGCGGGGAAGCCGACTGTGGGCGACTTCGCCAAGGCCTTCGACGCCATCGTCGACAACGTCACCAAGGTCATCCGCGGCAAGGAAGAGGTCGTGCGGCTCTCGCTGGCCGCCGTCATGTGCGAGGGGCACGTCCTGTTCGAGGACCTGCCTGGCACCGGCAAGTCCATGCTCGCCCGCGCCTTGTCCGTCTCCATGAACGCCAGCAACGCCCGCGTCCAGTGCACGCCTGACCTGCTCCCCGGCGACATCACCGGTTCCTCGATCCTCGACCAGCGCAAGGGCGAGTTCGAGTTCAAGCCCGGCCCGATCTTCAACAGCATCCTGCTCGTCGACGAGATCAACCGGGCGAGCCCGAAGACGCAGTCCGCGCTCCTCGAGGCCATGGCCGAGCGTCGGGTGACCGCTGATGGCAGGACCTACGACCTACCCCGGCCGTTCGTCGTACTCGCCACCCAGAACCCGATCGAGCAGGGCGGCACGTTCCCGCTGCCCGAGGCCCAGGTCGACCGGTTCCTGTTCAAGCTCTCGATGGGCTACCTGTCCCGCGACAACGAGCTCGACGTCATGTTCGAGAACGGCGTCGACCTGCCGATCGACGAGCTCACCCCAGTCACCGACACCGACGACGTGTCCGACCTGATCCGCTACGCCGCGACCAACGTCCAGACGAGCAAGGAGGTCGGCTACTACATCGTCGACCTGATCCACGGCACCCGGAGTGACCCGGCCATCGCGGTCGGTGCCAGCCCGCGCGCCTCGATCGCCATGCTCAAGGCGTCCCGGGTGCTCGCGGCCAGTGACGGCCGGCTCGAGGTCTACCCCGACGACGTGCGGGCGATCGCCTCCGCCGTCCTGGCCCACCGCATCGTGCTCAAGCCCGAGGCCGTGCTGCGTGGCGAGGGCGTCCACGGCGCGCTCGACCGCGTCGTCGGCGCCGTCAAGCCGCCGCTGTCCGTGCGCAGCTGAGGCGGTAGCTGACGCAATGGCACTGCTGTCCCGCCGCCGCGAGGCCGGCCCCGCTCCGTTGCCCACGAGTGGCTTCGGCGCGCGGCTCGGCGTCACCGACGCCACGCCGTCCGGCATCGACAAGCTCCGCCGAGGGCTGGCCGGCCGCATCGACCGGTTCCGCGACGACCTCGAAACCGGGGCCTTCGGGCTCCGCATCAAGGAGTCCGTCGCCAAACTGGGGCTGACCCGCGCAGGCGCAGCCGCTGTTGCGTCGATGATCATCGTCTGGATCGCCGCGCGGGTGGTGGCCGGAACCGCGATGTACCTGTTCGCCTACGGGCTCCTGCTCGCCGTGATCGCGGGCGTGATGCTGGCGCGGTCCAGCCGGTTGAAGTTGGAGGCCACTCGGGAGGGCCTGTTCCCGCGCACGTCGGAGGGCCAGCGGCTCACCGTCGTGCTCCAGCTCACGGCCAAGCGTCGCGCCTCCACCCTCGTGCTCGAGGAGCGGCTCCCGCAGCGCCTCGGCCAGACGGTGCGCGTGCCGGTCGCCCGGATCGGCGCCGGCCAGGTCGTCCAGCACGAGTACACGCTGCGCTGCCAGCGCCGCGGGGTCTACAAGGTCGGCCCGCTGGTGGCCGTCTCCAGCGACCCACTGGGCCTGGCCACCCGCCGTACTGTCGTGGCACCTGAGTTCGAGCTGCTCGTGCACCCCGACATCGACAACCTCTCCGACCGGCCGCTGACGCGGCAGTTCGAGGAGCCCCCGGTGAGGCCACCGATCAGCCGGCCCTGGCCGTCCGGCTTGGAGTTCTTCGGCATGCGCGAGTACTCACGAGGCGACGACCTGCGCCGCATCGTCTGGCGCGCCTCAGCCCGCACCGGGCGGCTCATGGTCCGCGAGGCCGAGCAGGGCGTCACCGACAAGGTCGTGATCCTGCTCGACACCGACCGCAGCGGTCATAGCCGTGACGGCGAGGGCCTCTCCGAGAGCTTCGAGGCAGGCGTCCGCACCGCAGCCTCGCTCGCGACCTTCCACCTCGCGCAGGGCTTCACCATCCGGCTCGAGGGCAACGACGGGCAGCTCACGATGCCCCTGCGCGGCATCGCCAACCAGCTGGCGCTGATGGACGCTTACGCGCGGGTGGACATGGGCCGCACGCCGCTCGTGACCACGCTGTCGCGGCTCGCGGCCAACCCGCCACGTGACTCCCACGTCGTGGTCATCACGCCCCGCCTGGGCCCGGCCGAGGCCGCCCGGCTCCGCCTGATCGTCCGCACCGGCGCCAGCGTGCTCGTGGTCGCCCTCATCTGGGACGAGGAGAGCGTCAACATCCCAGCGCTTGCCGCCGAGCTGGGCTGCCAGGTCAGCGCAGTCCGGCCCGGCACCGACCTGGCGGCCGACCTGGCCCACGAGGTCTCCGGGGTGTCCGCATGACATCTGTTCTCGAACCCCCCGTCACCGAGCGGCCCGACGTCGACCCTGACGAGCTCGAGCCCACCCTCGACGAGGACGGCCTCGACGTAGCCGACGAGGCAGCTGAGGACGACGCGTTCCGCGTCCCCGCCGGCCGGGCGTCCCTCGGTGTCGCACTCAGCACCCTGGCCGCAGCCGTCATGGTCGGCGGCGTCTTCATCGGCGCCGAGCCGCGGGTCGTCGGCAGCCTGGCGGCGATCGCCGGTGTGGCCCTCGCCTACGCCGCCAGCAAGCTCAAGGGCGCCGCCACAGCCAACCTCGCGCTGCTCGCCGGCGTCGGGGTGATCGGCCTGCTGGCCATGATCCCCTCCGGCATCGGCACCATCGGTAACGTCGGCAAGGAGGTCAGCGAGGCGGCCAAGCAGGGCGACATCCTGCGGCCACCGCTCGAGTTCACGGCTGGCTGGCACGCCATCGAGGGCTGGCTGCTGGCCACGGTCGGCATGGTGGCCGGCTGGACCGCGCTGGTCCTGAAGAAGCCCACCGCGGGACTGCTCATCCCGCTCCCCCTCGCCGTCATCGCCGGCATCTCGGTGCCCAAGGACCAGCAGGTCGCCAGCGGCATCGTCGTGACGGTGCTGTTCGCCGCGGCCCTCGGTGTCGTGGCCACCGGTCAACTCGTGGGCGAGGACGACGAGGCCCTTTCGGTGGGCTTCCAGCTCCGCCGGGCCGGCCGCAGCCTCGTCGTCATCGCCCTGCTGAGCGTCGTGCTCGCCGTCGCCTCCAAGCAGAACTTCCTGTTCCCCAAGCCGGCGTTCAACCCGGCCAGCACCGCCCAGCTGCCTAAGACGGTGCCCCCGACCAACGCACCCGACCGGGTGCTGTTCACCATCAAGTCGCCCAACGGCGGCCCCTACCGCGTCGGCGTGCTAGACGTCTACGACGGCGAGGCCTGGCGCTTCGCCCCGGTGGCCGACAGCAGCCTGAAGGACGTGCCGGCCTCTGGTGTCGTCGCGCCAGGGGTCAAGATCGGCACCCAGGCCGAGATCGAGATCGCCGGCTACACCGGGAGCGCCGTCCTCCCCTCGCTCTACCGCCTCGTCGGGGTGGCGGCCCAGGGCCCGAAGTTCTCCTACGACGACCGCAGCGACACGGTGCGGGTCGCCCAGGGCCAGCTCCAGGCCGGCTTCAAGTACCAGATCGCTGCCGCGGCGCTGCCACAGGTCAGCGAGCTCCAGTCCAACGTGACCCCGATCGCCGAGGACCAGCGGCAGTTCCTCAAGGCGCCGGACATCCCCGCGCGGATGCAGCCGATCATGGCTGACGTCAAGCGGGCCAACCAGTGGGACACCTTCGTCGCCATCCGGCAGAGGGTCCTGACCACGGTCGTCGCGAGCGGCGCCGGCATCCCCAAGGCGGTTCCGCCGGACCGGGTGACGGACATGCTGCTCGGCGCCAGCAAGCAGGGCTCGCCTTATGAAGCCACAGCGGCCGTCGCCCTGATGTCGCGCTGGGCCGGCATTCCCTCCCGCATCGGCTTCGGCTTCCAGGTCGACCCGGCCAGCAAGGCGCCGGACGGCAGCTTCCCGGTCCGTCCCAAGGATGCGATCAGCTACCCCGAGGTCTACTTCGAGGGCCACGGCTGGCTGCCCGTGACCGGCCTGCCCGAGAAGGCCAAGGCCAACAGCAGCAACACCAACGCGACGAAGAACAACAACGTCAAGCCGAGCGACAGCTTCGGCGCGCAGATCGCGTTGCCCGAGCAGACCGAGCCGGCGAGCGACACGGCCCGGATCATCTTGATCGTGCTGCTGTCCCTCGCCGGTGCCGCGCTGCTGGGCTACCTCATCTACCTCCTCCGGCCGGCAGTGCAGAAGCTGCTGGTCCGGTCCCGGCGCCGGGACCGGGCCCGTCAACTGGGCCCGAAGGCCCAGATCGCCCTCGCCTACGCCGAGTTCCGCGATGCCGACACCGACCTCGGCTACGGCTTCGAGGCCGACACCCCGCTCGCGCACCTCTCGCGCTTCAACGAGGACGAGGAGCACAAGCAGCTCGCCTGGCTCGTGACCCGCGCCCTGTGGGGTGACCTCCGTGACGAGGTGACCCCCGCGATGGCGGCGCACGCGGAGGAGCTCAGCCGCGCCCTACGCAGCCGGCTGAACAGCGCGCACCCGGCCACGCTGAGGTTCCTCGCGATCTTCAGCCGCGCCTCGCTGCGCTCGCCCTATGCCCCGGAGTTGGTCGCCTGGCTCTCCGAGAAGCCCAAGAAGGAGGAGTCCCGTGGTCTCGTCGTCAACCCCGTCCCGAGCTAACCGGGTCCCCCGAGCGGTCCTCGCGCTGCTGGCCCTCGGCCTGGCCAGTGCCTGCGGCAACGGCTCCAACCCTGGCGTCACCGTCACCAACGCCCAGTCGGACGTGGTGTTCGGCAACAAGCCGCCCGCGACCGCGCCGCCGGTCGGCGGCAACGGCGGCGGCCGCGGCTTCACGCCCAGCGTGCCCGGCAGCCCGGTTCTCGACTTCGACGACTCCCCGCCGCTGACCTTCGGCCCCAACGAGCCGCGCTCCCGCGACAACACCTTCCAACCTGCTCGCACCACCGTCTGCCCTGGCCCCCCGCTGTTCGCCACCGCCCCCAAGGCGGCGACGACGTCGGTCGAGGGCCAGCCGAAGGAGGGCTACCACCTCTGGCAGCTGATCACGTCGGAGGACCTGGGCAACAACATCAAGAAGCAGACGGCGAAGTACACCAACTACCAGGTGCGCAACGTCTCGAAGGTCACCTCGACCCCGAACCCCCAGGGCAGCCCCACGACGGTGTTCACCTACGACATCATCGCGCCGATCGGCAAGGGGGGCATCATCACCACCACCATCCAGGTGAAGCAGAACGCTCCCAGCACCAACGTCACCACCGGCAACGTCGGCAACCCGCGGCGGGTCAGCGAGCCCGACGCCGGTGTGGCGATCAAGAAGCAGGTGGAGAAGGACGCCGAGGGCAAGGTCGTCGGCTCCTTCACCCCCGCCACCGCCGTCCTGATCCTGCCGCTACCGATCGCCGGCGGTGCCGAGTTCACCGGCACCGGCACCGACCCGACAACGGGTGGCTTCATGACGGTGCGTGGCGTGGTCAAGGGGCCGCAGCGGATCACCGGCTGCACCACCTACGTCCAGGGCTACGCGGTCGAGGCGACCGTCACGTCCTCCGGCGCCACGGGCCAGGCGGAGGACGTGGTCACCGAGGTCTTCACCATCGAGACCCAGTCAGGTGGCCTGCTGATCGGCACGGCGCAGCAAGCGCCTAACAGCAAGCTCGCCTTCCTGTCCCTGGTGGGCGACCCGATCGCGCGGCTGGACCCGAAGCCCATCCCGAAGGACCAGGCCCTGTGACGGAAAAGCTCGCCGGCCTGCGCGGGTCGGCCGGGGTCGCTGCTGCGGCCATCGTCCTGACCGCGCTGCTCACCCAGGTGGTGCCCAGCAGGACCGGCGGCCACGGTGTGCCCTCCGCAACGATCTTCTCGGGCTTCGTCCAGGGCATGATCGCCGCCGTCCTGGCTGCCGGCCTGGTGCTCATCTTCCGCACCAGTCGCATCATCAACTTCGGCGCGCTCGCGTTCGGCATCCCTGGTGGCGTCCTGGCCTTCGAGATGCTCCGCTTCACCTCGGTCCCGTTCCCAGTTGCCGTGATCATGTGTCTCGCGGTCTCGGCGGCCTTCGGTGCCATCGCCGAGCTCAGCTTCGGGCGGCGCTTCGCGAAGCGCTCACGACTGATCTTCACCATCGCCACGATCTTCATCGCCACCACGCTGCTGTCCGTGGTCTCGCCCCTGGTCCGCAGCGCGCCCTTCCTGCCGCCGATCGAGCAGCGACCGGTCTCGCTGCTCGCCGGCTCCGATGCGCTCAAGGGGTTCCTGCCGCTGGAGGGCTTCACCTTCCGGATCGGCGACTTCCCGCGTGACTTCGGCTTCGCGGAGCTGTTCACCATCGAGTTCGCGCTGATCTCCCTGATCGCTCTGGGCCTGGTGCTCCGCTACAGCAGCCTGGGCGTGGCCCTGCGCTCGGTCGCCGACAACAGCGAGCGGGCCGCGATGCTCGGCATCAGCACCGGTGGCATCACCACTGCGGCGTGGGCCATCGCCGGCGCCCTGGGTGGCGTTGCCGTGTTCCTGACCGGGGTCACGGGCCGCACCGGGATCACCAACGCGGGCCCGCAAAGCGCGGAGCTGCTGCTCCTGCCGTTGACCGCGGCCGTGCTGGCCAGGTTCCGCTCCGTGCCGATGGCAGCCCTCGTCTGCGTGCTGCTGTCCGTCATCTCAGGCTCGCTCACCTTCGCCTTGACCGACCCCACGCCCTGGGTGACCGGCGGGCAGCTGGTCCTGCTGGTGACCGGGCTGCTCTTGCAGCGCAAGGACCTGTTCCGACTGGCCAGCGCGGGTGAGGGGAGCTGGCGGCTCACCGCCGAGGAGCGACCCGTCCCCCGCGAGATGTCTTCTCTGGGTGGCTACCGCTACCTGCGCATCGTGTCCGCGGTCGTGGTGCTCGTGTTCCTCGTCGCGCTGCCCTTCGTGGCCAACGCCGGGCGGATCAGCCAGGCGCAGTCGATCATGCTGCTGGCGGTCGTCGGGCTCTCGCTCGTCGTCCTGACCGGGTGGGCCGGCCAGGTGAGTCTCGGCCAGTACGCCTTTGTCGCCGTCGGTGCCGTGGTCGCCGGTGGTGCGGCCGACCGGTTCGGGCTGCCCTTCCTGCTCGCCCTCCCGCTCGGCACGGTCATGGCGGCCATGGTCGCCGTCCTGGTCGGGCTACCGGCGCTGCGCGTCAAGGGCCTGTTCCTCGGCGTGGCGACCTTCGCTCTCGCCGTGGCCACGTCCGCCCTGCTCTTCGACGAGAGCCTCTTCGGCTGGCTCCTGCCGCGTGCCATCCCCCGCCCGGAGATCTTCATCAGCTTCGACAGCGAGACGCCGTTCTACTTCCTGTGCCTCGGCGCGCTCATCCTCACCCTGCTGTTCGTGCGCAACCTGCGCACCAGCCGGTTCGGGCGGTTGCTCATCGCCAGCCGCGACAACGACGCCGCGTTGCAGAGCGCCGGGGTCTCGATCATCAAGATCCGGCTGCAGGCATTCGCCATCAGCGGCGGCATCGCCGGGTTCGCCGGGGCGATGCTGGCCTTCCAGCTGCGCACCGTCACGGTCGCCGGCTTCGACGCTGCGGCCAGCTTCAACCTCTTCATCTACGTCGTCCTGGGCGGGGTCAGCTCGATCGCCGGTGCCATGCTGGGCGTCGGCTACCTCGGCCTGCAGACCTACTTCCTGCCCTCAGGCCAGGTCTCGCAGTACATCTCAAGCAGCCTGCCGATCCTGCTGCTCTACTTCTTCCCCGGCGGGCTGCTGTCGGTCATCAACAACCTGCGCGACGGGGTGCTGCGCATCGTGGCCCAGCGCAAGGGAATGGTCGTGCCTGCCCTCTTCCGCGGCCAGGATGCCGCAGCCCTCGCCAGTCGGCTCACGCCGATGGCGCCGCCGCTCACCGGCGCCGGGCTCGCCGCACTACCGCTGAACGCCCGCTGGTCGATCGACAGCCGCATGCACGGCCAGCCGGGCCACGTGCTCGACCCCGACGAGGTGATCGATGAGACGCAGCTGTTCGCTGCGGCCGCCGCAGCCATCGACGCCCACGAGGAGCAGGCCGCCCTGCCCCCCATCCCCGACCTCATCGGTTCGACAGGAGCCCGGCCATGACCGCCACTCTCGAGCCCACCCCCCAGCGACGGACTGCTGACTCGGAGTTCGACGACACCTTCACCGAGATCGAGATGCTGGACAGCGGCGTCGGCGTCGGGCGCCCGACAAAGATCCACCCGGTCAGGGACATCTTCCGCGGCTGGGGCGAGCTGCGGAAGACCCCATACGGACTGACGCCGGCCATTGTGTTGTCCTCGATGGGCGCGTTCTACGGCCTGGAGAGCAAGGCGTTCGGCTTCGCCAGCCCGCAGTTCGTGCGGCAGGGCATCGAGATCCAGCAGATCATCGGCGCGCTGAGCGTCGTGGGCTTGGTCAGCCTCTTCCTCAACATCCTCATGGGCTACCAGCTCGAGCGCCACAAGCGGCTGCCCTTCTTGCTGGCCGGCACCGCGGTCTCGGGTGCGACCGCGACGTTTACCGGCTACCAGGACACCGCCGTCGGCTTGGGTGTGGTCCGTGGGGTCTCCGACGGCGTCGGCAGTGTCGCGGGCATTCCAAGTTTCTCCCTGATCGCCGACTACTACCCGCCGGAGGTCCGCGGCCGGGTCTTCTCCTTGCTGGGCGCGTTCAGCAGCGCCGCGGCGGTGCTGTCCCTCCCACTCGCCGCCGCCGGCATCGAGCTGCTCGGCATCCCGACCACCTTCATCCTCTTCGGGTCGTTGATCGTGCTCGGCGCCCTCGTCGGGCTCGTGACCCTGCGCGAGCCGGTCCGCGGCTACTTCGAGCGGCGCAGCGCGGGTCTGACCGACGAGCAGTCCACCCACGAGGAGGAGCCCCTGTCGATGGGGGAGGCCTTCCGTACCATCTTCGCCGTCCAGACGGTCCGGCGGCAGTTCGCCTCCAGCGTCGTCGGTGGCATATCAGGCTCGTCCGGCTTGTTCGTCGGGTTCTTCTTCGTCGAGAAGTACGGCCTGGGCACCTGGGGCCTTGCCTTCGTGGGCATGCCGGCCCTCATCGCCTCGATCGTCGCCAGCGGCGTCGGTGGCCAGCATGTCGACCGCCTGATCGGGAGCAACCCATCCCGGGCCTTGACCGTCTTTGGTGGCTTCGGCGTGGTCGGGGCCGTGGGCTCCTTCCTCTATGCGTTCACCCCCCCGCTGTGGATCATCGTCGTCGCCGGCACCCTGCTAGCGGCTGGCGGCGCGTTCATCGGACCGGCCTACGCCGCCCTCACCACGCAGGTGATCCCGCCCAACAGCCGCACCCTTGGGCTGCAGTTCACGAGCCTGTCGTCGCTCTTCAGCTTCTTGTTCTTCAACAATCTGATGGCGCTGATCCTGGAGACGTCCGGCTACGCCGTGCTGTTCACAGTGGCCGGCGTCTCAGCGGTGCTTTCCGCCTTGATCACCATGTCGATCGGCAGCGTCTTCGACCTCGACCGCCGCAATGCGATCGCCTCGTCCGCCGCCACCCAGAAGTGGGAGATCGCCCGCATCAACGGCACCGCCCAGCTGCTGGTCTGCGACAAGGTCGACGTGGCCTACGACGGCGTACAGACGCTGTTCGATGTCGACTTCGTGGTCGAGGAGGGTGAGTGCGTCGCCCTGCTCGGCACCAACGGCGCCGGCAAGTCCACGCTGCTGCGCGCCATCGCCGGCATCCAGGAGGCCTCCGGCGGCGCCATCGTGGTGTCCGGCCGCGAGATCACCCACATGCCGCCGCACGAGATCGCCCGTCGCAACGTCGTCTTCATGCCAGGCGGTCGAGGCGTCTTCGCCGACCTCACGGTCAAGGAGAACCTCGCTCTTGCCGGCTGGAACCTTGAGCCTGAGGAGGGTGCCGCGGCGATCGCCGAGGTGCTGGAGCTGTTCCCCTCCCTCGTCCGGCGCTACGACTCCCCTGCCGGCGTGCTGTCCGGCGGTGAGCAGCAGCAGGTGGCGCTGGCACAGGCCTTCCTGCAGCGGCCCAAGCTGCTGATGATCGATGAGCTCAGCCTCGGCCTGGCGCCCGCCGTCGTCGGAGAGCTGATCGAAGTCGTCAAGCGCATCAACAAGACCGGCATCGCGGTCATCGTGGTCGAGCAGTCGGTCACGGTCGCCCTCGAGCTGGCCGAGCGCGCGGTCTACATGGAGAAGGGCCGAATCCGCTTCGACGGCCCGATCCCCGAGCTCATGCAGCGCCCGGACATCCTGCGCGCCATCTACGTCACCGGCGGCGCGAGCATGGGGGCTGCGCCCGCCAAGCGTCGCGGCGCCAGCACCCAGGACCGGTCCCCGCTCTCCCTCGGCACGGCCGGGAGCCGGGTCGTCCTCGAGGCCAAGGGCATCACCAAGACCTTCGGCGGCATCACGGCCGTCAGCAACGTCGACCTCCCGCTGTACGACGGCCAGGTGCTCGGGCTGATCGGCCCGAACGGGTCGGGCAAGACCACCTTGTTCGACATCGTGAGCGGCTTCATCCCGCCAACCGAGGGCACCATCTCCTTGGGCGGCGAGGACATCACCGACCTGACGCCCGACCAGCGGGCGCGCAAGGGACTGGTCCGACGCTTCCAGGACGCCCGGCTGTTCCCCAGCCTCTCGGTGACCGAGGCGATCCTCATCTCGCTCGAGGGGCAGTACCGCTCCAAGAACCCGCTGCTCGGCGGCGCCGGGGCGCCTGCTTCGCGGCGGGCGGAGCGCAAGGCGCGGCAGCGCACCGACGAGCTGATCGCGCTGCTCGAGCTCGGCGCCTACCGGGACACGCTGACCGGTGAGCTCTCGACCGGGCTGCGCCGGATCGTCGACCTGGCGTGCGTCCTTGCCTCCGAGCCGCAGGTCCTGCTGCTCGACGAGCCGTCCACCGGTGTCGCCCAGGCCGAGGCCGAGGGCCTCGCTCCGCTGTTCCGCAGGGTTCAGAAGGAGACCGGCTGCGCGATCCTGATCATCGAGCACGACATGAACTTGCTCAAGGCAGTTGCGGATGAGTTCGTCGCCCTCAACCTCGGCGAGCTGATCGCCCGCGGCAACCCCGATGACGTGCTCGCCGACCCCCTCGTGCTCGAGGCCTACCTCGGCACGTCTGAGGCCGCCACCAACCGCTCCGGAGGAACGACGTGACATCCCCCCGCTTGCTGGCCGCTCTCGGCCTGGCTTCAGCGCTCGTACTCAGTGGCTGCGGCGGCGGTGAGAAGACCGGCAAGGACCTGCTCAAGGACGGCGTCCCCAGCGCCAGCTCCACCTGCGGACTGCTCGGCTGCCCGACCGCCACCAAAGCGGCCACGAAAGCTCCATCGGTCAAGCCCGTGCCGATCAAGACCACCGCCCGCCCGGGTCCGGTCAGGACCACCACGCGGCCCCAGCCGACCCAGGCGGCCCCCAAGCCGTTCGACATCTACATCTACGGCGACAAGTCCGGCAAGAACCTGATCGACCCGCCGCAGGCAGCTGTCTACACCGGCACACGGGTCGTGTGGCACAACGCCGACACCAAGCCGCACGGCGTGCAGGCGCAGAACGGCGCGTTCAACAGCGGCAGCATCCGGCCAGGAGGCACCTACACGTGGACCGCAGGCGCGCCGGGCCAGTACGCCTACCAGGACAGCACCCGCCCCTACGTCAACGCATCGATCCAGGTCCAGGGACGATGACCCCTCGGCCCTGGGCTCCCGCACTGGCCGGGGTGGCCGTCGCCAGCCTGCTGCTCGGCAGCACCGGCTGCGGCAAGAAGGAGCTGACCGGCACAGCCGGCAAGGACATCAAGATCTTGCCGGCCAACACCCTGCCGCGCGAGCTCGCCGGTCTCACCGTCAAGCAGGAGAACGTCGCGAAGGCCACCAAGCAGGCCAAGCACTCCTACGTCGACGCCGTCGGCTTCTACACCCTCCGGCAGGACAAGCGGGTGCAGGGCACGGTCCAGGTGTCGCGCTTCAACGACAGCGCGCGGCTGGAGGACGCCGACTTCAAGACCGAACTCGTCCAGCGCACCTCACCGGGCACGCCGGTCGCCATCAACGTCGGTAACACGACCGTCCAGCAGTCGACCGGCACCAAGTCCACCGTCAGCATCTGGTTCTCCAAGGGGCGCATGATCGTGCTCACCGTCCTGCTCGCCTACACCGGTTCCCGCGGCCTGCTCGAGCAGGCCCTTGTCGAACTGCCCGCCACATGAGCGCCGTCGGACGGCGCGGCCTGCGCCGTACAGCCGGGTTGGTGGCGGGGTGCCTGCTGACGACTGGGCTGGCGGGGTGCGGCGAGCAGGACGACACCACTCGCGCCCTGGTGCTCGAGGCGCTGAGCAAGGCGATCACATCCCCCCACACCTTCGTGCACGTCGACCAGGACCTCAACCACAAGACCACGGTCAGTGCCGAGATCGCGGACAGTCTGCGCTACAAGCTGCTGCTCAACATCGACGGCCGGCCGATCTGGCAGAAGGTGGTGCGGGACGACGCCGTCGCCGACTTGTTCCTCGACCCCAAAGAGGACACCACCTATGCCGGGGCCGGCTCGAGCCCCGCTGTCAACGTGGTGACCGACTACCAGGCGATCGCCGGTTTCCTGCCGAAGGACATCCCGCCGCCGGCGCTGGACAAGTTGCCGCGCACCCAACCGCTGCAGCCGAGCCTGGCACTGCTCGCCCTCCAGCAGGGCAAGTGGGTCATCGACCCGACGGGTGCGCCGGTCCTTCCCAACGTCGGCACCGCCGAGGAGCAGCTCGCGACGTCCCCCTTCCTGCGGCCGCTCTTGATGCTCGCTGCTGTGCGCGCCGAGGTCGACCGGCTCGACCCGCAGGCCATCGTGAAGTACAGCAAGGACGACCTGTCGCCCATGTTCAAGCCGAAGGACGACCCCTTCCCGCAGCCGGACGAGGGGATCGACCGCTACGACGTCGCGCAGGCCGACCTGCCGCAGGTGACGGCCACCAGCCGGGACAGCCGACCCGATCCGCCGGGGATCGAGTCCCTGCGCAAGCTCGCGATCTACCTCAAGGACGGCAAGGTCGTCCAGATCCGTGAGAACTTCGACGTGCTCGACCGGCTCGAGGACCTGGCGCGGCTCTATCAGGTGCCACTGAAGGTCGACAAGAACCTCGGCACCGTGACGCAGCAGCGCATCGGCCAGTTGTTCGTCCAGCTGATCCAGCCACCGCAAGCGGTCCCCTACCGGGTGCATGAGGAGCAGCTGTTCCTCAGCTACCCCAACGAGGTGCCCACGATCACCCTGCCCAGGCCTGCGGTGAAGGCGGACCTGTCGCTGTTCCCGGGTCAGGGCCGGCCGCAGGAGCAGGGCGAGACGGCGACCGATGGGGCTAACAGCGGTGGCTCCGACTCGCCCGGCGGCACCACTCCGTAGCTCTGCCAGACTGCGAAGGAGATGACAGCCAGAACCAACCGGGCCGGCACCGGCCTCGGCAAGGCACTGAGTGCTGCCTTCAGCACCGCACCCCTGCTGACCACGGCAACCGCCTTCATCGCGCTCGTGCTGGCCGCCCAGCCGACGGTCTTCGCGGTCCTGACTGCGCACCTCGTCGGGTCGCTGCCGGCCGCGATCGCCGAGCCCCGCTCGGGCGCCGGGCACGAAGCTCACGAGGCTGCGCTCCACCACGTCAACGTGCTCTTGGCCTGGACGCTGGCGGCCTTCGCCGTCAACCGCGTGCTGCCGACGATCCAGGGCGTGCTGACTGGGCGGCTGGGGCGCCGGATGAACAGCGAGCTCCAGCGCCGGGTGACCGTGGCCTGCCAGGCACCGCTGCACCTCGACCACTTCGACGACCCGGAGGTGCAGGGAGCGATCTCCCTGGTCCGTGACGACACCGGGGGGATGGGGCTGCCGGGTGGTGCCATCTCCGGCTTCTTCAGCGTCATCGCGGTCAAGATCGCCCCCCTCGGCGGGGTGGGCGTGCTGTTCAGCTACTCCTGGGTGGTCGCTCTGGGGGCGTTGTTCATCTACCTGATGCTGACGGCGGGCATGTTGCGTGCGCTGATGCTGCTCGCCGGGTCGCAGGTCACAGCGCGCGCCTCGTTCCTGCCCGCGGAGTACCTCCGGACCACCGCACTTGACGCCCGGCCGGCGCGCGAACTGCGGGTCTTCGGGCTGTCGCCGTGGGTGCGGCAGCGGATGGCGACGACCTACGGCACGGCGATGCGGGCCCTGTGGCGGCAGCGCGATCGCTTCATGATCGGGCTGGCCTTGACGCTGCTCGTCACCACCACGCTGCTCGGCGGCCTGCTCTTCGCACACCTCGGCCGGGAGGCGGCCTCCGGCGCCCTTTCGCTGACGGTCTTCCTCACCGTCTTCAACTGCTGCAGCCTGCTGCTCAACATCGACCTCGACGGCCAGGACCTCAAGGCGATGCTGGGCGGCGCCGCGATGAACGCCATCTTGTCGCTGGAGACAAAGGCGGAGGCGGCCCGTGAGGCAGGTCGGCGTTCCGCGCCCTCCATGCTCGACCCGCTCTCGCCGAGGCAGGAGGTTCGGTTCGACAACGTCTCGTTCCGGCACGCCGGCGGCGAGGTGGACGTCCTCTCCGATCTCGAGCTGGTGATCCCGGCCGGTCAGCGGCTGGCCATCGTCGGCCTCAACGGCGCGGGCAAGACCACCCTTGCGACGCTGCTCGCTGGCCTGCGGCGTCCCAGCAGCGGTCGGCTGCTCGTCGACGGGATCGACCTCGACAGCGAGGACTACGCCCTGTGGCAGCGCCGGGTCGCCGTCCTCTCGCAGGACTTCGTCCACTACCCCCTGACCGCCTACGACAACGTGGCCGTCGGTGCCCCGGAGATCGCGGAGGACCGCGAGGTGGTGCTACGCGCGGCCGAGGAGGGCGGCGTAGCGGCCGTGCTCGCGGGCATTGAGGGCGGCTGGGAGACCGTCCTGTCCCCCACCGTCAGGGGCGGCATCGACCTCTCTGGGGGCCAGTGGCAGCGAATCGGATTGGCAAGGGCGCTGCTCGCGGTCGCCGGGGGTGCGCGCATCCTCGTGCTCGACGAGCCCACATCGGCGCTCGACGTGCGGGCCGAGGCAGCGCTGTTCGCCGAGTTGATCGCGATGCCCTCGCTGCGCGACATCACCGTGGTGCTGATCAGCCACCGGTTCAGCTCGGTCCGCCAGGCCGAGCGAATCGTGTTCCTCGACGGCGGGGCGGTAGCCGAGGATGGCAACCACGGGGAGCTGCTGGCCATGGGTGGGCGCTATGCCTCGTTGTTCACCTTCCAGGCAGCGCTGTTCGCCGAGGGAGACGAAGAGTTTCGGCACGATGATCCGGATGGACCTGCGGGCGCCAGCGACGGGACCAGCCAGGTGAGCACCGGTGCGTAACTACGCCGCAGCGCTGCGCTTCAGCCTGGGCCTCACCTTTGCCAGCAGCCCCTGGCGCACCACGGTCTGGATGCTCAGCAACATGGTGGTGAACTTCGCCGGCTTGATCGTCAGCCTGCTCAGCCGCTCCCTGGTCAACAGCATCGCCGCGCAGGACAGCGACAAGGCGGTGCTGCTCGGGGTCGGCATGGCGGTGCTGCTCGGTGTCGCACAGGTGATGCTGTGCGTGATGCTCTCCTTCTACCCGAAGGTCAACGAGCTCGGCGCCGCCCGCTTCGATCAGGAGCTCATCGAGACGACGCTGCGGCTGCCCGCCCACGTGCACGCCTCCCCGGGGGTGCAGGACCGCCTTGAGGTGCTGCGCAACCAGCGCTCCGGCCCGGTAGAGCTGACCTACGCAACGATGATGATGACCTTCATCGTGATCAACCTGATCGTCACGCTCGCACTGCTCGGCAGCTTCACGCCGCTGCTGCTGATTCTGCCGGTGCTGGGTCTGCCCCTGCTGTGGGCCCGCAACAAGCAGACGCAGGCCTCGATCGCGGTGCAGCTGGAGACCTCGGAGGACTACCGGGTCTCCTACCAGCTGTTCCGCACCAGCACCGCGGCCGAGCAGGCCAGCGAGGTCCGGACCTTCGGGATGGGGCCCATGCTGCTCAGTCGCTGGAGCGTGCGGCGGCAACGCGCTGACGGTCGGATGAACGACGTCTCGTGGCGCACCTCGATCCCCGTCATCGGCGCCGAGCTGCTGTTTGGCGTGGGCTTCATGGGCGCCCTCGTCCTGGTCGTGCACAAGGCCCTCGACGGTGAGGCCACGCTGGGCGACGTCGTCCTGTTCACCGCGCTGGCGGCCTCGCTGACCGGCATGCTGTCCGGCGTCGCGGGCATCTACGGCTGGCTCGGCTGGCAGCTGGGCGTGGTCCGGAAGTACCTCTGGATCTGTGACCGGCTGGCCAAGCACGAGGCTGAGCTGACGTCGGCGCACGAGCTCCAGCCAGCGCCCGCAGCGCTGCACCGGGGCATCCGGCTGCAGGGCATCACGCACCGCTACGAGGGCGCTCCGGAGCCCGCGCTGCGCGAGGTCGACCTGCTCCTGCCAGCCGGTGCCACGGTGGCCCTGGTCGGGGAGAACGGCGCCGGCAAGTCGACCCTCACCGGGCTGCTGCTCGGCCTGATCGAGCCTTCAGAAGGCGAGATTTTCGTCGACGACCTGCCGCTGCCGGCCATCTCCCCGGCGAGCTGGCACGCCGCCACCAGCGTGGTACTCCAGGACCACGCGAAGTTCGAGCTGATCACCCAACAGAGCATCGGTATCGGTCACGCCGACCGCATCGACGACCGTCAGCACGTAGAGGGGGCCGTCGCCCGGGCGTCCGCGGGGACGGTTGTCGACGACCTGCCGGAGGGCCTCGACACCGCCCTCGGCAACAGCTACGGACAGGGCGGACGCGAGCTGTCCGGCGGGCAGTGGCAGCGGCTCGCCGTGGCCCGCGGGCTCATGCGCGACACCCCGCTGCTGCTGGTCATGGACGAGCCCACCGCTGCCCTGGACGCGCAGGCCGAGAGCGAGTTGTTCAGCAGCTACAGCCAGGCCGCCCGCCGGGCGGCGGCCGTCAACGGCGGCATCACGCTGCTGGTCAGCCACCGCTTCTCCACCGTGCGGTCGGCCGACCTGATCGTGGTCCTCGACAAGGGCGACATCGTCGAGCAGGGTGACCACATGACGCTGATGGCCAAGAGCGGGCTCTACGCCGAGCTCTACGAGCTCCAGGCCCGCGGCTTCAGGTAAGGGGGGCGAACCTAGACCTCGGCGGGCTCGGGCTCGCGGGGCCTGACCGGTGGCGCGTCGGCCGGCGGAGCGACGATCTCGACGTTGTTGAGCCGGCCCCAGTCTGCCGCGAACTGCATCCGCTCAGCCGCACCAGGGTGACTGGCATTGAGGCGCTTCCACCAGGAAGGCTCCAGGTCGGCGAGGTTCTTGGGCGCCATCCGCCGCCAGACGTCGATCATGGCGCCGGGATTGCGTAGCAGCCGCAAGCTCTCGAGGTCGGCCTCTCGCTCGTGGTGCCGAGAGAGAGCCGCAGTCGGCAAGGAGGTGACCATCTGCAGCGCCCCGAAGACCGCGATGAACAGGGGCAGCGAACCGGGCTCACCCAGCTCTTTCACGCCGGCAAAATCGAGCAGCTGCTGCCATGACAGCAGCACCTGCAGCAGCCCGAACGTGACCAGCGTCGACACCAGTCCGGCTGGCAGCGTAGTGAGGATGTGCTGCAACCGGTAGTGCCCGATCTCGTGCGCCACCACGTGCTCGACCGTGATCGCCGGGTGCTCGAGCATCGTGTCGTAGATCACGACGCGCTTGGTCGGCGCGAAACCGGCAACGAACGCGTTATCCCGGCGGCTGCGCCGGCTCGCGTCCATCGTGAAGGAGCCCTTGATGGTGACCCCGGCCTTCGCGGCCACCTTGTCGATGCGGTGCTTGAGGTCCTCGTCACCGAGCGGGATGAACTTGTTGAAGATCGGCATGATCAGGACTGGGTAGACGAACGCCATGAGAATCGATACAGCCATCAGCAGCCCGGTCGCGAGCAGCCACCAGTTGTCGGTGCTCCGGATCACCCAGTAGACCGGGGTAAAGATTGCGGTCAGCAGCAGGATCCCGACGAAAAGCTCCTTGAACTGGTCGAGCACGAACGTCTTCGTGGTCTGCGTCGAGAGCTCCCACTTCTTGTCGTAGGACAGCGCCAGCCAGGCTGCGGAAGGCAGGCTCAGGATCGCCCCGCCGACCAGCAGGACCGCGATCCCGACCATCAGCTGGAGCGGCCAGCTGGTGACACCGAGCTGGTCGATCAGTTTGGGCACGGCCTCGGTCCAGATGATGGCGACGAGGAAGGTGAGGCCGATGATGCTGTCGACGAGCGACACGCGCTTGATCGGCTTCTTGTAATCCCGGGAGCGCTGCACCTCGGCCGCGTCGAACCAGTCGGCCGGGTCGGCGGGTGTGCGCCGCCAGAGCGGCGGGCGGAGGTCGGCGGTGCTGTCGGCGGTGCTGGCGCTCATGGGTCCCCTTTGTGCGGGCCGGGGTGTCCGGTCACCCGGGATGGTAGCCAGCGGAAGCCCAGAAGCCCCTCAACCCGACCTTTTTAGACTTCCCGTACGTCGGAAGCCGGGCTAGACTCGCTCCGCGACTAGGCCGCCCGACGACGCGGACGTCGCCACCCCCCGCTCCCCCGCCCTCGATGGCGTGCCCGCCCGGCGACCGACCGGACGCTCCCGCCGTACCCGAGGCTGCTCTGCTTTAAGGAGAACCGCCTCTTCCATGCCGCAACTCACGCTGAAGCTCGGCGCCCTTAACCCCAAGCACCTGGGCCGATCCCGTCAGGTGATGGCCCTGCGCATGCTGCCCGGCATCAACCCGTGGCTGACCGCCCTGACTGCCCTCGGTGTCCTCGTCGGCGCCACCCTGCCCGTCATCTCAACGCTGGCGATCGGCCAGGTCATCGGCCGCGTCCCAGGGGCCATCTCCGGCGGAACCGGGTCGGCCGGAGCAGACCGGCTGTGGAGCGCGTTCGGCCTGGTCGCGCTGCTGTACGTGCTGCAGCAGACCGTCGTCCCGCTGCTGGACCTAGCGGCCGCGCAGCTGTCCCGACGGTTCGGCCAGCGGCTCGCCCTTCGTGCGATGGCCTGCGTCAGCGACAGCCCCGGGGTGGCGCACCTGGACGACCCCGAGCTGCTCGATGACATCGAGCGGGCTAGCGGCCGGGCTGGCGCCTGGTCGGCCGGACCCGCGATCACGGTGATGAGCAGCCTCTGGACGACCCGGCTCAGCGCACTCGGGTCGTGCGCAGTGATCGTGCACTACCGGTGGTGGGTGGCGCTGCCGTTGCTGGTCCTCCCCCTGGCGATGATGCGCTTCTGGCAGGCGCACTACGCGCGGACCACGGAGACGCTGTTCGGTAGCAACCACGAGCTGCGGCGGGCCAACTACTACGGCAACCTACTGCTCAACCAGCGCTCGGCCGCTGAGGTGCGGGTCTTCGGCCTGCAGGACTTCCTGCTGGGCCGGGCCCACACGACCTGGCGGGCGGCGATGGACACGGTCTTCAGCTCCTGGCGTGAGGACCGCAAGCCGATCGCGATAGCCCTTGTAGCGCAGGCGGTCCTGACCACTGGGGCGCTGGTGCTGATCGCCCGCGACGGCGTCACGGGCCAGATCGGCCTCGGCCAGGTCAGCGTGCTGGTCACCTGCGTGTTCGCGGTGATCGGCCTTGCCTCCGTGGACGACTCAGCCCACCAGGTGAGCATGTCGCTCGCCTCGCTGCCGGCGCTCATCAAGCTCGAGCAGAAGCTCCAAGGGCTGGGCCCACCCGGTGACCAGCCCGTGCCCCCTGCCGCCCCCGCGCAGCGAATCACCTTTGAAGGCGTGTGCTTCGGCTACCCCGGCCGGGAGACTCCCGTCTTCGACGGCCTCGACCTCGTGCTCGAGGCCGGTCGCAGCACCGCCATCGTCGGTGTCAACGGCGCCGGCAAGACCACTCTCGTCAAGCTCCTGGCGCGCATGCGCGAGCCTGACAGCGGCCGGATCACCGTCGACGGCATCGATCTCGCGGCGCTCGACCCGGTCGCCTGGCAGCGCCGGGTCGCGGCCATCTTCCAAAGCTTCGTGCGCTATGAGCTGTCTGCCTACGACAACATCGCGCTCGGCGCGCCGGAGCGGCAGCACGACCGCGAGGCCGTGTTGGCGGCAGCCGAGCGGGCCGGCATCGCGGAGACGATGGCGGCGCTTCCTGGCGGTTGGGACACACCGCTGAACCGTCAGTTCGAAGGCGGCGCCGAGCTGTCGGGCGGCCAGTGGCAGCGGCTCGCCCTGGCCCGGGCGCTGTTCGCAACCTCCGCGGGTGGGGCGACAGTGCTCGTGCTCGACGAGCCGACGGCGAGCCTGGACGTGCGTACGGAGGCCGACCTCTACGACCGGTTCCTGGACCTCACGGCGGGCCTCACCACCCTGGTGATCAGCCATCGCTTCTCGACGGTGCGCAGAGCGGACCACATCGTGGTGCTGGACGGCGGCCGGGTGATTGAGGAAGGCAGTCATGCGGAGCTGATGGGGTCGGGTGGTTCCTACGCGGGGCTGTTCGCCCTGCAGGCCGCGCGCTACGTGGACCTGCCGGTGTCGCATGCGTAGCCGCTGGGGCGGTCGCGTCCGCGGTGGGAGGCAGGTCCTGGGGATCTTGTGGCGGGCCGATCGAGCCCGCACCCTGTCTGCTGGAGTCCTCGCCATCTGCGGCGCGGTCATCACCCCGCTCAACACCCTGCTGCTCGGAGCCCTGATCGATGCCGTCGTCAGGGAGCGCACAGAGGCGGCACTCACCGTGGGCCTGCTGATCGGCGTGCTCGCCACCGTGTCGAGCACGTCACGGGTGCTGTCGTTCCGGCTGTCGATGCACATCCGCGAGGTGGGCGGCCATGCGCTGCGCCAGCACATCGGCCGGACCATCTCGCGCATTCCCGGAATAGGTCACCTCGAGCGGCCCGACGTGGCCGACAAGGTCGAGCTCCTGCGCGGGAGCCAGACCATGCTCGCCAGCCTGGCCACGGCGGTCGTCAACAACCTGGCGCAGGTGGCCTCTGCTGCCGTCACGCTCGCGATCCTCGCCAGGGTCTCCCCCTGGTTCGCGCTGCTCATCGTGTTCGGCGCTCCGACGGTGTGGGTCGGCGCCCGCAACGCCAGGGCACACAACCGGCTGCTGGAGCAGCTGACACCCGACCTCAGGCGGATGCGCCACCTCGCGGAGATCCTGCAGACGCCTGAGCCCGCCGGCGAGGTGCGGGTGTTCGGGCTCGCCGCCGAGCTGTCCCAGCGGCACCACACCTTGTGGCAGCACGCTGAGCGCCTGCGCACTCGACAGCAGCTGCGCAGCCAGGCGCTGCGCAGCGCCTCCTGGCTGTTCTTCGCCATCGGCTACCTCGGTGCCCTCGGCATGGTCTTGCAGTCCGCGGTGGAGGGCCGAGCCTCCGCAGGCGAGGTCGCCATCGTGGCGACGCTCGGCGCCCAGGTGCGAGGCGTGCTCGCCAACCTGGTCGGCATGGCCACCTGGCTGGTCGAGGTGCTCAAGGCGAGCGAGCGGTTTTCCTGGATGGAGGACCTGGCCGTCCACGACACGGGGCTGGTGGCTGAGGCCACCAGCCACGCCCCGCTATGCCTCGAGCACGGCATCGACCTGGTCGACGTGAGCTTCCGCTACCCCGGCACGGAGATCGACGTCCTCACCGGCGTCACCATTCACCTTCCGGCTGGCTCGACCGTCGCCGTGGTCGGCGACAACGGTGCGGGTAAGTCGACCCTGGTCAAGCTGCTTGCCCGGTTCTACGAGCCGACGAGCGGTGACATCCTCATCGACGGCCGGCCGCTGCGCGACATCCCCGTCGACGAGTGGCGGACCCGCCTGTCGGCTGGCTTCCAGGACTTCGCCCGGTTGCACTTCCGCGCGCTGGAGGCAGTGGGCGTGGGCAGTCACCCGGTGCTGGACGGCGATGATCCCGAGGGCGCGGTGCTGGCGGCCATGGGCCGAGCCTCCTCGACAGCCGTCCTCGACGACCTGCCCGAT
>Ga0136633_1000160_pt1 | contig 49642 bp, 49 predicted proteins | sample AntDrymeUQ832206_2_FD_105494 | JGI IMG/M metagenome (GOLD analysis project Ga0136633, IMG submission 105494) | Polar desert sand microbial communities from Dry Valleys, Antarctica - metaG UQ83 (22.06) | ecosystem: Environmental > Terrestrial > Soil > Desert | place: Antarctica: Dry Valley... | reverse complement strand
TGTCCGACGCCGCCGAGGATGTCATCGCCGTCATCCGCGCCGGCGCGCGCGGCTACGTGACGAAGACGATCTCCGGCGCCGACCTGGCCGACGCGGTGCGCCGCGTGCACGGCGGCGATGCCGTCTTCTCGCCGCGCCTGGCGGGCTTTGTGCTCGACGCCTTCGCCGGTTCGGGTCGGGCGGGTCCGATTCCCGTGCCCGCCGACCACGACGCAGGGCTCGATGCGCTCACGCCGCGCGAGCGCGAGGTCCTGCAGCACATCGCGCGCGGCTACATGTACAAGGAGATCGCGCTGCGGCTGCAGATCTCCGCCAAGACCGTCGAGGCGCACGTCTCCGCGGTGCTGCGCAAGCTGCAGCTCTCCAGCCGCCACGAGCTGTCGCGCTGGGCCGCGGAGCGCCGGATGCTCGACTGACGACGCGACCCCGGACACCACGACGGCGGGACCTTGGCCCCGCCGTCTGCGGGCAATGGGCCCGCTACCACGGTCGCGGCGCTCGTCTTCATACCGGCGGCGCCTTGCGAGTGGCTGACCACCCACTGTTTGACCTGATGGAACATGAATACGCCTCCGCGGGCGCCGTGTCAACGCGGCTTAACGTTGGCACGCGCGAGGGGTGGATCCCGTCAGGCGAGCAGGTGGGGGTACTCGGCTTCGAGCACGGCGCGGTACTGGGCGTAGACGGGCTTCGTGATCGGGATCAGCGCGAGCGCGGCCTTGATGTCGCCGCCGGTCTTGATTCGCCGCCGGGCGATCGCGATCGGCACGTTCTCCTTGCCCTGAAAGTACTTGTTGGCGGTCTCGGAGGACATCTTCATCTGGACCTTGGACTTCCAGTCGACGTCGTCGCTCCACTCCCAGTGCAGGTTGCCCTGCTCGCCGTCCTGCGCCCCCCGGATGTTCACGACGAGGTCGACGTCCTCGAACTCGAAGCGCTGCGGAACGTCGGCGTCGCGCAGCTTGGGCCCCATGTCGGGGTCCTCGCTCATGAGCGTGAAGACGCGATCCATGACGGTGCGAAACTCGCGCGGACTGATCTCGCCCATGATCAGGATCCCGCCCCGGGCTTGGGCTTTGCGGTCGATTTGGGCTTGGGCTTCGCGGCCGTCTTCGGCTTCGGCTTCGCGGCCGGCTTGGGTTTGGCCTTCGCCCTTTGCGCGGCTGAGGCGGCGCTCGCCGCTTGCTCCGTGGCGCTCGTGCGGGGCTTGGGCTTCTCCGCCTCGAGTCGCGCGACGCGCGAGGACAGCGCCGCGAGCTCGGCGCGCAGAACCTTGACCTCCTCCGCGGAGGCGGGGCGCAGGTCGTCGACGGCGCCGCGCAGGCGTCCGGCCGTGTTGCCGAGCTCGTCGAGCAGCTCGCCGATGCGCTCGCGCGGGATCTGCGTCGCAAACGCCTGATCGACGGCCTGGCGGACGGCGTCGGCGCGTGAGGTGGGCTTCTTCTTGGCCATGCGGCGATCATATGCTCGCGGTCGGTCTCGTGACAGGCCACCCGCGCCTCCATGCCGATCCACATCCATCCCACCGCGCCGCTGGCGCCGCGCGCGCTGCTGCCGGGAGACCCCGGCCGCGCGCTGATGCTCGCCCAGCACCTGACGTCCGCGCCGAAGATGTTCAACCACAACCGCGGGCTGTGGGGCTACACGGGGATCGCCGCCGACGGAGAGCCCCTGACGATCCAGAGCACCGGGATGGGCGGCCCGAGCGCGGCGATCGTGCTCCATGAGCTGTGCGATCTCGGCCTCGAGCAGGCGATCCGCGTCGGCAGCTGCGGCGCGCTGGCCGACGACCTCGCGCTCGGCGACCTCGTCGTCGCGGACGCTGCGCTGGCGTTCGACGGCACGAGCCGAGCGCTCGGCGCGGGGGCGCGCGTCGCCGCCGACGCAGGGATCGTCGAGGCGCTGCGCGCCGCCGCCGGCGCGGGGGCGCGCGTCGGCGTCGTCGCCACGAGCGATCTCTTCTATGACCCCGACAGCGCGCGCGCTCGCGCGTGGGTACGGGCAGGCGCCATCGCCATCGAGATGGAGGCCGCCGCGCTGCTGCGGGTCGCCGAGCTGCGCGGGGTGCGCGCCGGCTGCCTGCTGGCGGTGACCGACGTGTTCGGCGCCGGCGGCGATCGCCACCGCCTGGACGACGAGGCAATCGTGCGGGCCGGCGAGGGGCTCGGCGAGGTGGCGGCGGCGGCGCTGACCGCGTGTGCGTCGCCGGCCGGGCGGTTCGCGGCCCCGGCAGCGGTGCCGGAGCCTCCGGGCCGCGGCTAGCCGGAGACCTTCATCCGCTCCTGGCGGGCCGGCACCGGCTCGGGCGCGCCTGGCAGCGCCTCGCGCAGCGCGCCGAGCTCGTGCGCGAGCGCGCCGAGCTGGGACTCGATCGCCTCCAGGCGCTGGTCGATGCCGGCGCCCGACGCGAGGCTCGCCATGCGCTCGTCGACGCGGTCGATGCCGTCCTCGATCCCCTCCAGGCGCTGGGAGACCGAGCGCACGCGCCGCGTCAGCCGCTCGATGTCGGCGGCCGACGGGATGTTCAGCGCGGCAAAGGCCGCCTCCTGGGCGGAGGTCGCCTTGTCGCGTGCCTCGAACGCCCGCGCGACGGCGCCGCTGACGAGCGGGTTTGCGAGCAGGTCCTCGGCCAGCCGGCCGAACGTGTCCTCGCTCTGCTTGGTGAGCCGCTCGCGCAGCCCTTCGGAGTCCGTTTCGTCGCTCATCGGGCTGCGATCCTCCAGCCTGTAGGGGGGCGATCTGAGGCTAGCGCAGAGCGTCGCCGGCGGCCGGCCGCGCGCACCCGCCGACGCGCCTCCGCGCGCCATCGGCGAACGCCGCCGTTGCAAGGAAGATTGCGCTTCCGTCCGCCCCGGTGCGTCTCATGGCTGGCCGCATACGGTGGCCGCAGACGGGGTTTAGCGCTTCGCCGCGTTTCCCGATAGGCTGCCGCGCACACGCATTGGGAGTGCGTACTTGGAACACCTCCAGGGGGGAGATGCAGGGACACATGCACCACAAGCGTAGGCTGCTCATCGCTCTGGTCGCGACCGGCGGTATGTCCGTTGGTCTTGGATCGCTGGCGACCACAGCGAATGCCGTGAACCGGACGTTCGTCATCACGGTTGCGGGCAACATCAAGAAGACCGTGACAGTCGATGTGCCGGCGGACACGCCCATCGGGCAGATCGCGCTGCCGTCGGTCCTCGGACTGCCGATCCTCGACATCACCGAGATCACGCCGCAGCAGGCTCCGGCGGCCCCCGCGGTCACCGTTCCCGGCGCTCCCGCCGATGGGGACGCCCCCGTGATCCAGGACGAGATCGCTGGCGACCCGAAGGCCCAGAGCCAGGACGTGACCGGCAAGAAGCGGCGCGTTCCACGCGCCGGCGAGCGCGCGCTGGACTCCGCCGGCAACGTCATCGGCGACGCCGTCACGAAGATCCAGACCGCACGCCCGAAGCGGACCCCCCTGCGCCTCTCCGACGGTACCCCCACCGTGCGCAACCCGACGTTCTCGATGGCACTCCCCAACCCCGTGGCGGTCGGTGTTCCGAACTTCTTCATCAACCAGTTCAAGATCCCCGTCTTCCTGCTCCCGATCTACCAGGCTGCCGGGATCCAGTACGGCGTGCCGTGGGAGGTGCTCGCCGCGATCAACGAGATCGAGACGAACTACGGGCGCAACCTCAACGTGTCCAGCGCGGGCGCGGTCGGCTGGATGCAGTTCATCATGTCGAGCTGGAAGGCCTACGGCGTCGACGCCAACGGCGACGGCAAGAAGGACCCGTACAATCCGGTCGACGCGATCTTCGCCGCGGGCCGCTACCTCAAGGCCGCGGGCGCCCAGGAAGACCTGCGCAAGGCGATCTTCGCCTACAACCACGCCGACTGGTACGTCAACTCGGTGCTTATGCGGGCCCGCTACATCGGCGGAATGCCGGCCGACCTCGTCGGCTCGCTCAGCGGGCTGACCCAGGGACGCTTCCCGGTGCATGCGACGGCGAAGTACGCCGACGACATCGCGGAGAGCACAGCCGCCCGGCGGGTCGCGCGCGGCAAGAACGCCGCGATGCCGGTCGAGAGCAAGTCCGCGCGCCGCGGGCTGAACATCTTCGCGGAGGCCGGCTCGCCGGTCGTCGCCGTCCAGGACGGCCGCATCGTCAAGGTCGGCAACAGCGCGCGCCTCGGCAACTTCGTCGTGCTGCGCGACGTCTACGGCAACTCCTACACCTACGCGGGCCTGAAGAAGGTCTCCAAGCAGGTTCCGGTCCCCAAAAAGGCAACGCAGAGCAAGGCTTCGGTCGCCAAGGAGCTCAAGCTGCCCAAGGACGCCAAGCCGTCGCAGGCCGCGAGCGCTCGTAAGAAGGGCGTCGCCAAGGCGGTCGACAAGACTGCCAAGACGGTGGCGCCGGTGGTCGACACAGCGGCCGAGGCGGTCGCCGCCAAGGAGCGTCTCTTCGCCAACCCGACGCGGCCCAAGGCGTTGCGCGCCGGCGGCAAGAAGCAGCTGCTGGAGTCCGAGTCGGCCATCGGCGAGGGCACGAGCGTCGGCAAGTACTTCTCCGGCGCGTACGGCCTGAAGAGCAAGGACGTCGTCCTCAAGCCGCTGGCCGAGGGCCAGGCCGTCATCGCGGGCACGATCCTCGGGCGCATCGGCAAGACCTCCGAGGTGCTCGCCCCTCATGTGCTGTTCGAGATCCGCCCGGCGGGCCGCGGCGCGCCGCGGATCGACCCCAAGCCGATCCTCGACGGCTGGAAGGTCCTCGAGGCCACGGCGATCTACCGCGCGCAGGGGAAGAACCCCTTCGTCGGCGAGGACGCCCAGGGCGCGACGATCGGTCAGATCCTGCTCATGAGCAAGGAGGCACTCGCTCAGCGCGTGCTGGCCAACCCGCGCATCGACATCTACTCGTGCGGCCGTCGCGACATCGCGGCGGGCATCGTCGACCGCCGCGCTCTCGCGGTGCTCGAATTCCTCGCGGGCAACGGGCTGAAGCCGACCGTCACGTCGCTGCAGTGTGGGCACGGCTTCTACACGACCAGCGGCAACGTCTCGGCACACTCGTCGGGCAACGCGGTCGACATCGCCAAGATCAACGGCATCCCGATCATGGGCAACCAGGGCTCCGGCTCGATCACCGACATCTCGGTTCGCAGGCTGCTCACGCTGCAGGGCACGATGAAGCCTGCGCAGATCATCACCCTGATGAAGTACGAGGGCACCGACAACACGCTGGCGATGGGCGACCACGACGACCACATCCACGTCGGCTTCCGTCCGCAGTTCGACGCCTCGACGAAGGCAGGCCGCGCCGCCGAAGCGGTGCTCAAGCCGTCGCAGTGGGTCAAGCTCATCGACCGCCTCGGCCAGATCGACAACCCGACGGTGGCCGTCAAGCCGTCGAAGTACGCGATCAAGACCGGCTCGGGCCGCTCGAGCGAGGCGCACGAGACCGAGTAGCACGCAGCGGACAACCGGTTCTCCGGGCCGCGCTGTACCGAGACCGCCGTGACGACATCGTCGCGGCGGTTTCGCTTTGTCCAGCTCGAATATCCCTGGGCGCTCGGGCCGGAACCCGGGCGCTACTCGATCCGCGAGCACCTTGGCGAGGGTCCGCGCCACATCCTCGTGCTGCGCACGCTCGGCGCGCCACCACGCCAGGCGCTGCGGCGAGGCCGTCGCGCTCGCGCTGCGACCCCCGTACCGTCGCCCGAGCCGGTGACGACCTCGCGTGCGACGCTCGTCGACACGGCGGCGCTCGGCGATCGCCGCAGCGCCGAGCGGTGGCTGCAGGCGGTCGACCCGGACGAGCTGGCGGCCGACGCCGTGGCGCGCCTGAATCGCGTGCTGCACGCACACCGCATCGCGATCGCCGACCCCTACGCGCGCGAGGTCGCGCGGGGCCAGGCGCTCGTCGTGCGGATCGGCTTCGGCAGCGGCGAGCACGTCGCCGACGGCCGCTGGGATCAGGCGCGCGAGCTGCCGCGCGAGCCCACGACCGCGCGGCGCCCGGCCACCGCGGCGCTGCGCCCGCAGGAGCGCCTGGCGGCACTGCTGGCGGGACGAGACGTGATGCTGGCGTGCGAGGACCTCGTGCTGCGCACGCGCGCCGACATCGACGCGGGCCGCGTGCGCGAGGCGGCGCTGGGGCTGCGTGCCACGTTGGAGGCGGCGCTCGCCGAGCTCGAGCCGTGGCGCGAGCAGTCTGGGCTCGCGCAGCGCCTCGACGAGCTGCGCAGCCGCGAGGAGGAGGTCGCCGATGCGGCCCGCGCAGCGCTGCTGGGCGGACTCGAGGAGCGCCAGATCGACGCTGTCGGCAGCGTCCTCGGGCGCCTGGAGGCGGCGCTACGCGCCCGCACCGCCGGCGGTCTGTGACGCCTACAGCAGCGCGACGAGCGCACGCAGCTCGTCCTCGACGTCGCCGCCGAGCAGCAGCGCCGCGCGGTCGTCGAAGGGCGTCGTGCCCTGGGTGACGATCGCGACCTGCCCACCGGCGTCGAGCGTCAGCCCCGGCAGCCCGCCCACCGGCCAGACCTCGAGCGAGGAGCCGATGCAGAGCAGCAGATCGGCGGCGCAGACCAGCCGCGTGGCGCGCTCGATCGCGTCAGCGCGCAGATACTCGCCGAACAGCACGACGTCCGGCTTCAGCGGGCGTCCGCAGTCGCAGGCCGCAAAAGCGCCGCCGAGACGAGCGATGACGGCCTCGAGCTCATACGACGCGCCGCAGGCCAGGCACGAGCTCGTCGCGATCGAGCCGTGCATCTCGATCACTTCGCGCGTGCCGGCCTTGCGGTGCAGCATGTCGATGTTCTGCGTGATGACCCCGTCGAGCAGCCCGCGGCGCTCAAGCTGCGCGAGCGCCTCGTGCGCGCCGTTGGGCAGCTTGTCGCCGAGCGTCTGGAAGCGGTCGCCGTAGAAACTCCAGAAGCGCGCCGGGTCCTCGCGCCAGGCGTCGATGTGCGCGACCTCCATGGGGTCGACGCCTTCCCACATCCCGGTGCCGGGCGAGCGGAAGTCCGGGATCCCCGAGGGCACCGAGATCCCGGCGCCGGTCAGCGCGACGACGGACCCGGCGCCGCGCACGAGCGCCGCGAGCGCGCCCGCGTCGTCGTGCGCGCCGGGAGCCGCCACCGCCGGCCGCCGCCGCCCGTCCGGGTCGCCTACTCGCCCTTCCACGTCGCCTGGCGCTTGCCGAGGAACGCGCCGATGCCCTCGCGCGCGTCGGCCGTGGCGAAGATCTCGGCGAATGCCTGCTTCTCGGCCGCGATGCCCTCGTCGAGGTCGGCGTCGCCGGCCGTCGTGCGCTTGATCGCCCCGACCGCCAGCGGCGCCTGGGCGCCGAGCTTGCGCGCCCACGCCATGACGACGTCGTGCAGCTCGTGGTCGGGCACGACCCGGTTGACGAGCCCGATCTCGAACGCCTCGGCCGCCGAGATCGGATCGCCGGTGAGGTTCAGCTCGAGCGCGCGGGCCGTGCCGACCAGCCGCGGCAGGCGCTGCGTGCCGCCGAAGCCCGGGATGATGCCGAGGTTGATCTCGGGCTGGCCGAAGCTCGCCGACTGCGCGGCGATGCGCACGTCGCAGGCCATCGCCAGCTCGCAGCCGCCGCCGTAGGCAACGGCGTTGACGGCCGCGATGGTGATCGTCGACGAGCGCTCCATGCGCCGCAGCAGCTCGTGCGCGTCGTGCAGCAGCGCCGCGCCCGAGTCCGCGTCGAGCTTCGTGAAGGCCTTGATGTCGGCGCCGGCGCAGAACAGCATCGGGTTGGCGCTGGCGAGCACGAGCACCCGCAGCGAGTCGTCGGCCTCGACGTGCTCCCATGCGCGCGTCAGCTCGGCGATCACCTGCGGCGACAGCGAGTTCGCCGGCGGGCGGTCCAGCCACGCGATCGCGACCCCCTCGCGGATCTCGAGCTTGACCGCCTCGCCCTGTTCGAAGCCCCCGCCGTCGGGCTGCGCGTAGGCGAAGAAGCCCTGGCCGGACTTGGCCCCGAGGCGGCCCTGCGCGACGAGCCGGCGCAGGATCATCGGCGGTGTGAAGCGCTCGCCCCATTCGTGCGCGGCGGTCTCGAGCGCCTCGAGCACAGTGTCCAGGCCGGTCTGGTCGGCGCGCGCGAACGGCGGCGGGATCAGCCCCGCGCCGGCCATCATGCCGAGGTCGATGTCGCGCACGGTCGCCATGCCGTCCTCGAGCAGCAGGCAGGCCTCGACGAAGGCCTTCAGGACGAAGCGCTGCGCAAGCTCGTCGGCATCGAAGTCCGTCGAGCCCTCGCTGCGCGGCTGGTTGTCCTCGTAGAAGCCCTTGCCGGTCTTGGCGCCGAGCTCGCCCGCGGCGACGAGCGCGCGCATGCCCTCGTGGACGTAGAAGGCGTCGCCGTAGGACTCCTGCAGATGCTCGGCGACGTGCAGCACGGTGTCCAGCCCGAGCAGGTCGGTGAGAAAGAACGGGCCCATCGGCGCGATCCGCGACGCGGCGACGGCGTCGTCGATCGCCTTGATCGACAGATCGCGCTCCTCCTGCATGCGCCAGACCTCGCTGATCGCCGCGTTGAGGATCCGGTTGACGACGAAGCCCGGCTCCTCGCCGCACGCGATCGGCATCTTGCGGATCGTCTGCGCGAACGTCGTCGCAACCTGCATCGTCTCCGGCGACGTGTTCTTGCCCTCGACGACCTCGACGAGGCGCATGAACGACGCGGGATAGAAGAAGTGAAAGCCGACGACCTTGTCGGGGCGGCTCGTGGCGTCGGCCATCTCGCTGATCGCAAGCGCCGAGGTGTTCGACGCGAGGATCGTGTGCCCGGGCGTGGCGACGTCGAGCTCGGCCAGCACGGCCTGCTTGATCTCCATGCGCTCGGGCACGGCCTCGATGACGAAGTCGACGTCGCCGAAGTCGTCGTAGTTCGTCGTGCCGGTGATCCGGCCGAGGATCTGCGCCGCCTGCTGCTCGGCCTGCCGCTCGTCGATCTTCTGCTTGTGCACGAGCCCGGCGAGCTGGCCGCGCGTGACCTCGGCGGCCTTCTCCATGCCGAGATCGACGAACTCCTGCTTGACGTCCTTGAGGATCACCGAGATCCCGGCCGACGCGATCACCTGGGCGATCTCGCCGCCCATCGTCCCTGCGCCGACGACCGCGGCCTTGAACACGAACACGCTGTGAGAGCTCCTTGGGTCGGGGGTCGCGGCGTGAGGCCGCGGAAGTTTACGAGCTGGCCCGCGCCAGGCGGGCGATCAGCCGAGCAGCTCGCGCCGCAGGACCTCGAGCGCGACGGCGAGGTCGTCCAGGCGGGGGCCCAGCTCCGACACGAGCAGCGCGCGCTCGCCCTCCCCGGCATCGGTCAGGCGGTAGAAGCGCCGCGAGCGCCGCTCGGGGTGCTCCCACTCGCCCGCCACGAGGCCCTCGGCCTCGAGCGTGCGCAGCAGCGGATACATCGTGTTGGGGTTGACGGCCACGAGGCCGCCGGTCAGCTCGCCGACGCGCTCCATCAGCTGGTTGCCGTACGACGGCCCCTGGCCGAGCAGGTGCAGGACCAGCAGGCGCAGCAGCCCCGCCTTGCGCAGGCCCGCGACGAGCGGGTCCGTGGATCCAGGCCCGCCCACCCCACCGCCCGCTGTGGCGGGTCCTCCCGGTCCGCCCGGGGAAGGCGTCCGCGCTCCGGCCGCGGCGCGGACGTCGCTGCGGGCGGCCGTCTCGGCGACGGCCGCCTCGGTCGAGGGACGGCGTTTCGCCATCGGCGCAGTATGGCGGGCCGCCGTCCATGACCGTCGCAGCGAGGACGATTACGCCGTCGCCGCGGCCGGCTCCTCGATGCGCCGCGGCAGCAGCGTCTCGCGCGCGATCACGAGGCGCTGGATCTGCGACGTGCCCTCGTAGAGCTGCATGATCTTCGCGTCGCGCATGAGCTTCTCGACCTTGTACTCCTTGATGAAGCCGTAGCCGCCGAAGATCTGGACGGCGTCGGTCGTGATCTCCATCGCGCTGTCGGCGGCAAAGCGCTTGGCGTGCGAGGACTCGAGCGTGTTGCGCCTGCCCTGGTCGAGCAGCACGGCGCTGTTCTGAGTCGCCAGCCGCGACAGGTGCACCTTCGTCGCCATGTCGGCGATCATGAACTGGATCGCCTGGTGCATCGCGATCGGCACGCCGAACTGCACTCGCTCCTTCGAGTACGACGTCGCCATCTCGAACGCCGCGCGCGAGATGCCGGTCGCCATCGCGGCGACGCCCGGGCGCGTGCGGTCGAGCACCATCATGGCGAGCTTGAAGCCCTTGTTCTCCTCGCCGAGCAGGTAGCGCGCGTCGACCTCGGTGTCGTTGAAGGTGATGGTCGCGGTGTTCGACGCCCGCTGGCCCATCTTGTCTTCCTTCTTGTCGACGATGACCGTGTCGTCCCTGGGGACGAGAAACGCGGAGATGCCGCGGTGCCCGGCCTCGGGGTCGGTCTTGGCGTAGACGACGTAGTAGTCGGCGTAGCTGCCGTTGGTGATGAAGCACTTCGACCCGTTGAGGACGTACTTGTCGCCCTTGCGCACCGCGCGCGTGCGCATGCCGCTGACGTCCGAGCCGGCGTCGGGCTCGGTCAAACAGAACGAGGCGAGCTTCGGCGACTCGACGAGCGCGGCGCAGAACTCCTGCTTGACCTCCTCCGAGCCGCCGAGCATGACGGGCGCGGAGGCGAGGCCGTTGGCGCCGAGCGACGTCTGCACGCCCGAACAGCCCCAGGAGAGCTCCTCCTCGATGATGCAGCCCGTGAGGTAGTCCAGGCCCGCTCCCCCGTACTCCTCGGGGATGTGGGTGTTCATGAGCCCGACCTCGTGGGCCTTGTCGATGATCGCCTGCGGCCAGCCGCCGTCCTGGTCGAGCTCCCACGCCACTGGGCGGATCTCCTTCTCCGCGAAGTCGTGCGCGAGCTCGCGAAGGTCCTTCTGCTCGTCCGTCAGGGTGAAGTCGACCATGGGATTGGCTCCTGAAGAGATGTTCCGAGGGGTCCGATTGACTGGTCAGTCAACGTCGTTGCATGAAGCGTATCGGACAACGGAGCCGAGCTCTGAAGTTGTTTGGCGCCGACGCGCAGCGCCATCATGCGCAGATGCAGCAGGCGCTCCTCCCGCCTGCCTTCGCCGATGCCGAGGCCGACCGCCGGCTTCGCGAGCTGAACTGATAGAGATAGGCGATGGCCAATCCCCGACAGTTCGACCTCGAGGACATCGTCGTTCGTCCCGGCACGTACTTCAACCCGCAGACCGAGGTGCTGATCGTCGTCGACGATTCGCCCGACGTCGACACCGAGGTCTTCAACATGGAGGACTTCGAAGGTGCCGACTGGGTGCTCATCTCCGATGAGTCCCCGATCGAGGAGAGCGTCCGCGACGAGCTCATGCAGGCCTTTCAGGTGCGTCACGGCGCGACGCTGAGCGCTGGACTCGGCCCGGGCGACGACGTCGTCGACGACGCCGAGAACGCCGAGCCCGAGGCCGACGAGCCGACCGAGCTGTAGGCAGGGCGGGTCCTACAGTTCAGACCCCTCGTGGTCGGGGTCCTCCGACTCCGCCCGCCGCTTCGCGGCGCCCTCGGGATCGCGGCGGTCGGCCTCAAGCGACGCCCCGATGCCGACCGCGAACGCGACCGCGACCATGCCCAGGCTCGCCAGCGGGCCGATCTTCACGAGCGGCTCGATCAGCAGCTTGACCGCGACGAGCGCAAGCACGATGGCGATCGTCTCGTCGAGGTAGCGGAAGCGCTTGATCAGGCCCTCGACGAGCACGAACAGCGCGCGCAGGCCGAGCAGCGCGAAGACGTTGCCGGCCCAGATGATCAAGGGCTCGCGCGTGATCGCGAAGGCCGCCGGAATCGAGTCGACCGCGAAGGCGATGTCGGCCGCCACGATCGCGGCGAGGCACAGAAAGATCGGCGTGACGTGGCGCTTGCCGTCCTCGCGCACGAACCAGTGCCCTTCGCGAAAGCCGTCGGTGACCGGAAAGACGCGCCGCACCCCGCGCACGACGAGGTTCTTGTCGGGGTCGACGTCCTCGCCGACGCCGCGGTAGATCCGGTAGGCGAGAATGAGCAGCAGCACGCCGAGCGCGTAGAGGACGACGTGAAACTGCTCGATCAGCGCCGTGCCGCCGAGGATCGCCAGCCCGCGCAGGACGAGCGCCGCGATGATGCCCCAGAACAGCAGCCGCGCGCGGTACGCGTGCGGCACCCCGAAGTAGGCGAACAGCAGGATGAAGACGAACAGGTTGTCGAGCGACAGCGAGCGCTCGATCAGGTAGACCGTCAGGTAGCTGACGCCGTCCTCGCTGCCGTTGAGCGCGAACACGGCTCCGGTGACCGCGAGCCCGAGCGCCAGCCAGCCCAGCGACCAGCTGACGCTCTCGCGGAACGTCGCCTCGCGCCCGCGCGCGAAGAAGTGCGAGTCGAGGGCCAGCAGCACCACGAGGACCACGACCAGTCCTCCGAACTCGACGAACTCCACTAGCAGCGCCCGCGCAACAGACTAGGCGTAGAAGAAGACGACGCCGAGGACGGCATAGACGGCGAGCAGCTGCACGCCCTCGTACCACGTCGACTCACCGTCGTGGGTCACGTGGTTGGCGATCAGGATGGCTAAGAACACCGCGCCGAGCTCAAAGCCGTTGAAGACCAGGGCCATCGGGTTCGGACCCACGAAGAACGAGATCAGCACGAGCAGCGGCGCCGCGAACAGCGCGATCTGCGCGCTCGAGCCGATCGCGATGTTGACCGCGAGGTCCATCTTGTCGCGCGCGGCGAAGTAGATCGCCACCCAGTGCTCGGCGGCGTTGCCGACGATCGCCACGACGATCAGGCCGACGAAGAACTCGCTCAGGCCGATCGTGCTCGACGCCTCGGAGATCGAGCCGACGAGGATCTCGGACATGACGCCGACCGCGACGCCCGCGCCGGCCAGCGTGAGCGCGGACTTCTTCACGCTCCACGGCTCGTCCATGTGCTCCTCGGCCTCGGACGTGGGGTTGAAGAGCGCGCGGTGCGAGCGCAGCGAGAACAGCAGGCCGCCGGCGTAGGACGCCAGCAGGATCAGCGAGACGATGAGCGACATCGACTCGAGGTCCGAGCCGAAGTTCACGCGCTCCTCGCCGATGCCGGGCAGGCCGCCGCCGTCGACGAGCTGGAAGATCGTCGGCATGACGAGCGCGACGGCCGCCAGCAGCAGCATCGAGGACTGCACCGACGCGGCGGTCGCGTTGAAGGTCTGGCGCTCGCGCTTGAGGCCGCCGACGAGCATCGCGAGGCCCATGACGAGCAGGATGTTGCCGAGGATCGAGCCGATCAGCGACGCCTTGACGACCTCCTGCAGGCCCTCGTTGAGCGCGAAGAAGGCGATGATCAGCTCCGGCGCGTTGCCGAACGTGACGTTCAGAAAACCGCCGATGCCAGGACCCGCGCGGTGCGCGAGCTCCTCGGTCGCGCGGCCCATCAGGGCCGCGGTCGGGATCACGCCCGCCGCCGCGGCCGCGAAGATCAGGACGGCGTCGGCGTGGGCGAGCTCGAGCGCGATCGCGAGCGGGATGAACGGGACGAGCAGGTAGGGCCAGCCCGAGCCCGACAGCAGAAAGCGCCGGATACCGCCGACGCCGCCGCGTTTGCTCGCGGCGGGGTCGTCGCCGGTCTTGGCGGCAGGCTTGCCGCCCGACTTGGCGGCGGGCTTCGCGCCGGGCTTGGCGGCGGGCTTGCCACCGGACTTGGCGGTGGGCTTGCCGCCCGTGCCGGGCTTCGCGCCGCCCTTCGGCGAGCGCTTGTCGGGAGGCTCAGCCACGGGCGGCCGTCAGCTGTCGCAGGTCGCGGTCGGGATCGATGCCCCAGCGGCGTGCGACCTCGTCGAGTTGCTGATCCATCCCCCAGCGGTCGGGGCGCTGATCGCCCTCGTGGTCGGGCCCCGCGCCCTTCAGCGCCATCGACCCGGTGTTATCGCCGATCGCGCGGATCGCGGCGACCTCCTCATCATCGAGCAGGATCTCGGCGGGCGTCGCGAGCAGCTCTGCGCGCTTGTCCTCGATCGGGCGCCCGCCGGGCTCCTCGATCAGCGTCGGCACGACGCACGCGACCGGCTCGTGCGCGAGGCACCACTGCGCGGCGAGCTGCATCGTCGTCAGCCCGTGGCGCTCGGCGACCGGCCGCAGGCGTTCGAGCTTCTCGATGCCGACGTCGACCCAGCCCTTCGGGCGGTACAGGCGGTGGTCGCGCGCGGCGAACTCGTGGCCCGGCCGGACGTCGTCCCAGAACATGCCGCCGTAGTCGACGACGCGGGTGATGACGTCGACGTCGTGCTTGCTCGCGGCCGCGAGGCACAGCTCCCCGGGCCACGGCTCGAGCGGGTTGAGGATCACCATCGCCCAGTCGATCAGCTCGCCGAAGCGCTCGAGGCAGCCGATGACGTCGAGCGTGAAGCCGTTGGCGGGACCGGGCGCGATGCCGAGGCTGTGCGCGAGGCCCTCGTCGCGGACGGCGCGCAGCGCATCCCAGACGACCTCGCTCGTGTACCCCGTGCGGTCGGGGTTGTGCAGCAGCAGCACGTCGAAGGCGTCGATGCCGAGGCGCTCGAGGCTGCGCTCGGTCGCCATCCGCACGTAGTCGGCGTACTCGCCGGGACCGCGCAGCGCCGGGTCGGTGAAGCGCGGAAAGCCCTTCGCGCCGTCGCGCTCGGCGGTGTAGAAGTCGTGGCCGATCGCGCCGACGACGCTGTAGGCCCCGCGATCGACGCCGGCCAGCGCGCGCCCGAGCAGCTCATCCGCCTCGCCCGATCCGTAGGCGTCGGCGGTCAGCAGCGTGTCGAGGCCGTCGCCGGGACGCAGCAGTGCCTCGAGGCGATCCTCCGAGACCGGCACGCCGAAGTGCAGGTAGCGGCCTCCGCTCCAGGTCCCGATCGCGGTGTGGGAGGGCCGGCGCATCGGCACAAGGGTACGGGGCGCGGGCGACGTTCGACGCGCCGGGAACGCGATCGCCGCGTCGCGGGGGACTCGGCCGCGCGGCGAGGCCCACCCGCTGCAACCGCAACTGCAGCGGCGGGGACCGGCGCCACCTAGCATCGGGGTCGTGCGCCGCAGATCCGTTCTGGGGCTCTTGTGGCTGCTGGCGCTTGCGCTGCCACCCGCCGCCTCGGCCTCGCCGTTGCTGACGCTCCGTGACGACGGAGGCGTCTCTGTGCGCGAGGACCCCTATCTGCCGGCCGACATCGCGCTTGCGGGCACACGCGCGGGCGCGGACCGGCGCCGGCCCGGCGCCGCGCCGGCCGCCGCCACGAGCCGCCCGCTCACGGCCATGGCCGCGGCGCGCAGGAGCACCGTCGGCTCGGAGCTCAAGCGCATGCTCGACGCCCGCGCGATCGATCGGGCGACCTACGACGCGCGCCTGGCGACGCTCGCGTCCGCCCGCCGGCTGCAGCGCAGGCTCAGCGGCGCGCGGCGGGCCGCACTCGGTGCCGTGCTCGCCAACCTCGACGCGATCGCCGCGCGCGGCGACCTCACCGTGTCGCGGCTGCCGGCGCTGTTCGAGACCGTCGCGCGCAACCGCGAGTGGTGGGCGCGCGGGCCGCTGCTGGCCCCCGGCCGGCGCGTGAGCTTTCAGGGCAGCCGGATCGTGTGGCAGCTCTATCCCGGTGAGGGGCTGCAGATCCAGTGGCTGGGCACGTTCGGCAAGGCCAACGCGTTGTGGAAGTCGCGCACGCACGACGCGGACCTGCGCAGGCTGCTCGACGAGGCGATCGCCCTCGCCGCCCAGCGCGCCGGCGGGGCCGCGTTCGAGTACCTCTTCGACTTCGGCGGCGGCCGCCCGCCATGGGTCAGCGGCCTGGCTCAGGGCACGGGCATCCAGGCGCTGTCGCGAGGAGCCATCCGCCTGTCCGAGCCGCGCTACTTCGACGCCGCGCGCTCCGGACTCGGCGTCTTTCGGGCGCCGCCGCCCAGCGGCCTGCGGGTGACCACGCCGGCCGGCGCGCACTACCTCATCTACTCGTTCTCGCCGGGGCTGCGCGTGCTCAACGGCTTTACGCAGGCGCTCAACGGCCTGCACGACTTCGCGCTGCTGGCCAACGACCCCGAGGGCCGGGCGATGTTCACGGCCGGCGAGGCCCAGCTGCGCGCCGAGCTGCCCGCCTACGACACCGGCGCGTGGTCGCGCTATTCGCTGCGCAGCGACGCGGACCTCGGCTACCACAAGCTCGCACGCGACTTCCTCGTCAACCTCTGCACCCGCCTGAAGGACGACGCCGCGCGAGCGGCCGCCCCGGCCACCGGCGGCACCGCGCCGGCGGCGGCGCCGCTGGCCGACGCCGCGCCGTACTGCGCCGCCGGGGAGCGCTTCTCGAGCTACCTGCGCCGGCCGCCTGTCGTCGCGCTCACCTCCCGCCGCGCCCGCGCGGGCAAGCCCGCGACGCTCAGGTTCAGCCTCTCCAAGCCCTCCTTCGTGAAGCTCGCCGTGGTGCGCGGCGGTCGCACCGTCGCCGTCATGTCGGCGCGCCTGTCCGGCGGGCGCCGGGCGCTCGTCTGGGCGCGGCCGCGGGCGGGATCGGGGTACGTCGTCATGCTGCGTGCGACCGACCTCGCGGGCAACGTCGGCTCGGCGAAGGGCGAGCTCGACGTCCTCGAGGCGCGTAAGAAGTAGACGGATCCGGCCGGCTCACGCCCGCCGCGCGCGTACAATCGCCCGATGGCCGACGCCTCCCGCACGCAGCTCCACGCGAGCACGCGCGACCGCCGCGCGCCCGCTCCGGCCGGCCCGCCGACGACCGGCCCGCGAGGCCCGCGCGCGGCCCCCGGCGTGCCGGCGTGAAGGCGAGCGCGTCGCGCCTGCGCGCGGCCTTCGGCGCTCTGGACGACGATCAGCGCTTCGCCGCGGGCGCGGCGGCGGCGCTGCTGCTGACGATGCTTCTGCCGTGGTATGAGAAGTCGGTCGTCATCCCCGGATCGAAGACATTCGCGAGCGACGCGATCAGCGCATTCGGCGCGGTGTCGTTCGTCGAGGCCGCGATCTTCCTCGTCGCCGCAGGCGTGCTGGCGCTCGTGCTGACGCGCGCGGAGGGCGGGCGCTATCACCTGCCCGGCGGAGACGGCATGGTCATCTTCGCCGCGGGCCTGTGGGCCAGCGCGCTGATCTTCTACCGCGTCTTCGACCGACCCGACGTCAGCGGCCAGGGCGGGACCGTCGGCATCCAGTGGGGCTTCTTCGTCGCCTTCGTCGCCGCGGGCGCGCTGGCGTTCGCCGGCCAGCGCATGCGGGCCGCGGGCCGCCCCGAGCCATCGCCGCGCGAGCCGCGCCCACGACGCACGCCGCCAACGCCGATGGCGTCGGACTGGAGCGACGACGGCGCGGAGCTCGTGCCGTTGCCCGTCCAGCGCACCCGGCCCGTCACCTCGTCGGAGGAGCGCACGGCCGTCGTTCCCGCCTCCGAGGCCGGCACGGAGGTCGTCGCGCGCTCCGAGGACCGCACAGATGTCGTCGCGCGCTCCGAGGACGGCACGGAGATCGTGCCGTCCGAGCCGCGCCGTCCGCGCGACCGCGCCGTGCGCCGCGAGGACGCGCGGCTGACGATCGACGATCCGCCCGACGCGCCGCTGCCCGGCGACGCCCCGCGCACGCGCGACAGCCGCTGAGGGCGTCTCACACGAGCGCGGCGCAGGCTCGGGAGCGGCCGCATCACATCGCGACCACTCCGGGTGCTGCCTGTCGTGGGCGCTGTGAGCTACGAGTTGGCGGGCGGCGGGACGCTGTGTCCGACCGCCGGCAGCGCCCTATGGAGCGGTGCCGCAGGCTCTTGGGCTCTGCAGGCAGTGCAGTGCAGACGGGCGCGGCGGGGTGGGCGCGGCCGGCGCGGGGGGCAGGACGGGCGGCGACTCGGGCGCGACCGGGCCCCCGGCAACGGGCTGTTTGCGGCCCGCGGCGAGCCGTGCCTGGCGCGCGAAGACGTCGAACGAGGCGCGCGGCGTGCCCGCCGCCGACAGCAGACCGGAGTCCCAGCTCGAGCGCCCGGCGCGCCAGTGGTAGATGTAGACGCGGGTGATCCGCCGGCTCGTCGCCGCGAGCGTGAAGACGCGCTTGGTGGCCGCGACCGCCCGCGCAGAGCCGGAGCGGATCAGATCACGGCGGTCGCCCGTGTTGGTCCTCGTCGGATCGCGGCGGATGATCGCGCCGGTCTCGGTGAACCAGATCGCGCCGGGTGCGAGGCGCAGCATCGTCCTCGTGCCCCAGCTCGAGAACGAGTTGACGTCGACGTAGTCGTGCAGCCCCCACAGCTTCGGTCTGCTGCGCGGGGCGAACTGCCGCAGGTAGGCGCGCATCCAGTGCCCGAGGCTCGAGTTGTCGACGAGGTCGGCCCCGAGGACCCTGCAGCGCGGGCATGACGAGCGCAGCACGCGGTAGTACGCCGCGATCCGCCGCGGGTCGTAGTTGCGCGGCGCGATCGCGAGGTTCGGCTCGTTCCACGGGCTGTACTCCCGCACGGAGCGGTAGCGGCGCATGAACCTGCGAGCCTGCTCGCGGTACTCCGCCGCCGGCGGCAGGCTGAACGGCCGCGTGCGGCTGCGCCCGAAGGTGACCACGACGGTCATCTTCGCGGCCGCGGTCGTCCGCATCCATTCGTCGATCTCCTCGCGCTGCCAGCCGTATCGCAGCGCGTCCCAGGCGACGCTCAGCCGCGCATGGCGGACCGGCAGGGCCGTCAGCTTCGGGTGGGTGAACGACGCCGCCTGCTGATCGGCGAGCCCGACGACGCGCGCCTGCGACGGCGCCGCCGCGCACAGCGCCGGCGCGGCGAGGACGATCATCGCAGCGAACAGCGACATGGCGCGGCGATGCATGGGCGACAGCATGCAGGATCGCGCAGGCGCGCGGGCCGTGATAATCACCCTCGATGACCGCTCGCGCCGAGATCGCGCCCGTCCACGTCGCCGAAGGCGTCTGGCGCGTCACGCTCGGCCGGCCGCTGAAGATCAACGTCTTTCTGATCCGCGAGAACGACGGCGTGGCGGTCTTCGACTCGGCAACCAGGCAGCTCGGCCCGGCGATCCGGCGTGCCGCCGACGCGCTCGGCGGCGCGACACGCGTGATCATCGGCAACGCCCACGCCGATCACCGCGGCGGCGCGCGGGCGGTCGCCGCCCCCGTGCACTGCCACCTCGACGAACGTGCCGACGTCGAGGGCGACGGCGGCGAGCACTACTTCGAGTACTCCAGACTGCCGTTTTTCGCCCGCCCGCTGACGCCGCGGCTGATGCGCTCCTGGGACGACGGGCCGCTGCACGTCGCGCAGACGCTCGTCGAGGGCGACGCGGTCGGCGACGGCTTCGAGGTCATCCACCTTCCCGGTCACGCGCCGGGCTGCATCGGCCTGTGGCGCGAGTCGGACCGCCTCGCGCTGAGCAACGACTGCTTTGCGCGCTTCGATCCGGCGTTTCCCCGCGCCGGCAGGCCGCGCATCCCGCATCCGGCGTTCAACTGGTCGACGGCGAAGGTGCCCGAGTCGATCGCCAAGCTCGCGGCGCTGGAGCCGCGGACCTGCTGGCCCGGGCACTTCGGCCCGCTCACGGGCGATGTCGCCGCGCAGCTGCGCGCGGTCATCTGACCGCGGGCGCCAGGCTCAGCGCGGCTTCAGGATCGCGACCTTCAGCCGCCCCTTGCCGTCGATCCGCGCGGACGCGCCGCCGACGCAGGTCTTCGCGTTCTTGCGCGGCAGCTTCAGGCGCAGCAGATATGGCGGGGTGACGGTGAACGTGTCCATCTCCGTCCCGCCGCCCCCGGCGCACGAGACGTTCCACGAGCCCGTCACCTTCTGCTTCGGGGCGGCGCTGATGCGCATCCAGATCTGCGTCGGCTTCTTGATGAACGCCGCCGCGCCCGCCGTCACCCGCGTGCCCTCTGCTCGCTTCACAGACACCGTGCGAAGGCTCGGGCCGGCGTCGCCGCCGTCGCCGGCGTCGCCGCCGTCGGACTTTCCGCTCTTGGCGGAGTTGCCGTCGCCGCCATCGTCATCGCCACCGGTCAGCAGCATGACCGCGACCACGGCGAGGACCACGACGAGCACGACCCCGATGAGAATCTTGATCTTCGAGCTCATCAGTCTCTCCTTCCCCGCATGGCGCGGTCTTGCACGTCGATGGGCTCAGCAGCTTTCCGGCTGCGCGCACGGCCGCGGATCGACCGGGTCGTCACGATAGGCGAGGTAGCCGCCGACGAGCATCAGCGAGCTGCCCGCAAAGAGGATCACGAGGCCGGTCACGACGGTCCGCCGCGACGCGGCGAGATGCCCGGCGATCGCGACAAGCACGCCGAGCGCGATCAGTCCCACGACCGCTTCCGCTGGCACGGCGGACGCGGCGAGGGTGAAAGCGGGCACCGGGAGTTCCTATCATCCGTGGACGATGGCCGCCGCCCCCGACTCCGTCGCAGCGATCGCCGGCGGGCTACACGACGTCGGCTACCTGCCGAGCTCGTCGACGGCGCTCGTGTCCTATCTTGCGGTCAAGCTCGGCAAGCCGATTCTCGTCGAGGGACCGGCCGGCGTCGGCAAGACCGAGCTGGCGAAGGCGCTGGCGAAGGTGCTCGACCGCCGGCTCGTGCGCCTGCAGTGCTACGAAGGCCTGGACGAGGCCAAGGCGCTGTACGAGTGGAACTACCGCAAGCAGCTGCTGCGCATCCAGGCCGAGGCGGCCGACACCGGCTGGAGCGAGGTGCAGGACGACATCTTCGGCGAGGAGTTCCTGCTCTCGCGCCCGCTGATGGACGCGATCACCTCCGAGCAGCCGATCGTCCTGCTGATCGACGAGATCGACAAGACCGACCAGGAGTTCGAGGCGATGCTGCTCGAGCTGCTGTCGGACTTTCAGATCTCGATTCCCGAGCTCGGGCGCATCGAGGCGCGCTCGCATCCCGTCGTGCTGCTGACGTCCAACAACTCGCGCGAGCTGACCGAGGCGCTCAAGCGCCGCTGCCTGTACCTGTGGCTCGACTACCCCGACCTCGAGCACGAGCTCGCGATCGTGCGCCTCCACGCGCCCGAGCTGCAGGAGACCGTCGCGCGCAGGCTCGTCGAGATCGTCAGCATGGTCCGCGACCTCGACCTCAAGAAGCCGCCGTCGATCGCCGAGTCGATCGACTGGGCGCGCGCGCTGCTGCTGCTCGGCGCGCAGGACATCGACCGCGCGGTCTTCGAGGAGACGCTGTCGGTGATCGTCAAGCACCGCACCGACCTCGACCTCGTCGCCGAGCGCGTCGGCGTCAAGCTCGAGCAGCCCGCCGCGGCGAGCTGATCCGTCAGATCAGCTCGGTTCGCACGAGCGGAAGTGCGGCCTGACCGGCGTCGCGCGTCAGGAGCGTGAGGTCGTGTGCGAGCGCGGTGGCAGCGATCCAGAGATCGTTGGACTGCACGCGACCAGCGGCGGCACGGAGGTCACCGTAGGCGGTGGCCACCGCACGGTCGACCTCGAGCACCGTGGCCTCGGCGAGCACGTCGGCCAGAACACGCAGCCTGCCTGACCGCGTCGCGTCGCGGGTGGCCAGCAGGACCCCCGCATACAGCTCACCCACAGCGACCACGCTGACCGCGCTGTCACCTTGCAGTCGCGGTGGAGGCCCCTGGGTCGGGCCGATGAGCGCGCTCGTGTCGAACAGCGTCGTCAGCGCGCCCATGGGTCACGCGCGTTGGCACGGTCCTCTGCTCGCATGCGCTCGAGGTCCTCGGCCCACTCGGGGTCCGCGGGATGCGCCGCGAGAATGCTCCACAGCTCGGCGACGCTCGTGCCCCGGCGCTGACCCGCCGGCGGCCCGAGTTCCGCTACCGGACGTCCCGCGACCGTGATCGTGAAGCGCTCCCCAGCTTCGGCGCGCCGCAGAACGTCAGAGACGTTGTTGCGAAGCTCGCGCTGAGGGATCGTGGTCATGGCGCGAGCGTAGCAGTTCGTCTCCGCACGGTCGCGAAGCATTGCACCGTCCTGTTTCGGGGTCGTCCTGTGACCCCAGAACAGGACGGCACCGGTGCCGGCGGCGCATATCCTCCGTCCATGCCCGCTCCGCGCAAGCCGGCCGCTCCGACCGTCCCGCCGGCGGGCATCACCGCACACCTCGTGCAGTTCGCCGCGGAGCTGCGCGCCGAGGGGATCGCCAGCGGCACCGCCGAGCTGCTGGACGCGGTCGCGGTGCTCGAGCAGGTCGCATGGACCGACCCCGCCGACTTCCGCGAGGCGCTCGCGGCGACGCTTGCCAAATCGCAGGAGGACCGGCGCGTCTTCGAGCTCGTCTTCGATCGCTTCTTCTTTCGCGCGACGGAGACGGCGGCGATCGCCGAGGGCGTCACGGAGGGCGCGGCCGGCGGCGTCGAGGGCGGCGAAGGCGCCGACGTCGACCTCGAGGACCTGCGCCGTCAGATCGCGCGGGCGCTGGGCGAGGGGTCGGAGAGCGCGATGCGCGACCTGGCGCGGCTGGCGATCGCGGCGTTCGGGCGCGGCGGCCAGGGCTCGGGCGTCATCGGCGTCGACGTGCAGCGCATCCGCCGGGCCCTCGGCCTGCGCTCGGAACCCCAGCACGAGCTTCCCGCGGACGATCCGCGCCGCGAGGGCGTCCCGCGCGAGGCGCTGCGGCGCTTCGAGGTGCTGCTGCGCCGCGAGCTCGAGCGCGGCCAGATTGAGCGCACCCGGCAGCTGCCGCCCTCGCGCGCGCTGTCAGAGCTCGACCGCGCGCTGCCGGCCGGGCCGCTGCAGGACCTCGCCGCCGTGCACCGCGTCGTCGCGCAGCTCAAGCGGCGCCTGAAGACCCAGGGCCAGGAGGCGCGCGGGCACCGCAGCCACGCACACGTCGACGTGCGCCGCACGATGCGCGCGTCGCTGCAGACCGGCGGCGTGCCGGTGCAGCTGCGCTACAAGCCCCTGCGCCCGCGCCGGCCCGAGATCTATGTCCTGTGCGACGTCTCGACGAGCGTCACGAGCGCGTCGGTCTTCTTTCTGTCCGTCCTGCACGCGCTGCACGACTCGTTTCGCAAGATGCGCTCGTTCGTCTTCATCGAGCGCATCTCAGAGGTCACCGACGTCTTTGACCGCGAGCGCGACTTTCGCGCGGTCTCTGAGGCGATCGGCCGGGATGCGGGCGTCGCCGACGTCAGCGGCTACACCGACTACGGCCGCGTGTGGTCGGAGTTCCGCGTGCTCGTCGAGGACGACCTGCACCCGCGCGCGACGGTCATCGTGCTCGGCGACGCCCGCACGAACGGGCGCGACCCGCGCGCGGACATCTTCGCCCAGATCGCCGCAAAGGCCGGGCGCACGTTCTGGCTGAACCCCGAGCCGCGGCTGTACTGGAACTACGGCGACTCCGTGATCGCCACCTACGAGCAGCACTGCCAGGCGTTCGAGTGCTGGACGACGAACCAGCTCGAGGAGTTCGTCAAGGCGCTGACGCGCCCGGTGCACGCGAGCTGAGTCATCCGGCGCTTGACGACCGCCACGGCGGGGCATGATGGCCCCGGTCATGGAGCAAACGCGCATCACCGCATATCGAGACGGACCGCTGCTCGTACGCGGGCCCTTCCGCCTCGAAGATCAGAACGGCAACCCGATCGACGCGGGACGCGACACGATCGCGCTGTGCCGCTGCGGCAAGTCGCGCATGCGGCCGTTCTGCGACGGCTCGCACAAGGTCGTGCGCTTTCGCGCGCCGAGCGCCGCGGAGTCCGGTCGCGAAGCCGGCGCCGCGAGCTGAGCCCGGCCGAGCGGTCAGGCCGCGAGCGTCTCCGACAGCCCGAGTCGCAGCGAGCTGACGCCACCCTCCCACGCCTCGAGCGTGTGGCGGGCAAAGCGCCCGTCGAGCGCGACGCATGTCGCGGCGCCCCACAGGATGTCGGTCGCAAGCGCGGGCTGCTGGCGCGCCAGCCCGCCGGCGAGGTCGACCGCCGCGACCGCCTCGTGGACCGCGTCGGCCATCACGTGCTCGTCGAAGAACTCCGTCGCGCGCTCGTCGCAGCCCAGCCGCCGCAGGCCGTGTGCGTAGCGGCGGTTGGGGATCGAGGACTCCATCTCGAAGAGCGCGAGGTGGCCGACGATCGCGCCGCGCCAGCGCCGGTGCAGCCCGAACAGCGACATGAGGTTGACGGTCGCGAGCGTGACGGCCGGCAGGTGGCCGACGTACGCGCCGTAGGAGCTGTCGAGGCCGAGCGCCTCCATCGTGTTGGCGAACAGCTGCGCGTGGATCCGCGCGGGATCGCCGCCGCCGTACTCGTCGGCCTGGATCAGCACCATCGCCGCCTTCGGCGGGCCGTACATGCGCGGCAGCCCCCACGAGTGCGGGTCGGCCTCCTTGAGCTGGTAGGCGGAGCGGTGGGCGACGAACTCGAGCACCTGCTCGAGCGTCGCCTCGCGCTCGAGGTGCGTCGACAGCGACGGCGCGTCGTCCGCGTCGGCGATCGCGCGCAGCGCGAGGTCCATCTCCTCCGGCGCGGCCGGCGCGGGCGGGCGCGGCACCGCCGCGTCGAGCGCCGCCTCGAAGCACGCCTCGAGATCGCGCCGCAGCGCCAGCAGGCTCGGCTCCCACTCCCACTCGTCGGCGACGCCCGGCAGGCCGCGGTAGTGCAGCTCGTAGCAGAGGTACAGCGCCAGCTGCAGGTCCTCGTCGCAGAGCGGGTCGGCCGGCGCGGTCACGACCGGCGACAGCAGCGGGTGGACCGGCTTCACCATCGACGCCAGCAGGTGCTCGCTGATCTCGCCGCGCGGTTCGGGAAGCAGCAGCACGACAGCAAACTACCCCACCGGTAGATGCGCTACGCCCGCCCGCGGCGGCCGGGCGCCCGGCCATGGCGGGCGGGCGCCGGCTCGGCGTCGAGCCGGTACGCTGTCGGCAGACAGCAACACCAGGGGGGCTGGCGGCAGGCTGGCTGAGAGGGCGTTTCTCGTGCGACGCCGACCCTTCGAACCTGTGGGGTAATGCCCGCGGAGGGAGCGGATGCAGACGCGGATGACAGCGCCCCCGAAGGCGCCTGCGACGGATATCGGCATCGATGCCGTGCGCCTGCGGCACGTGTGCAGGACGTTCGCGCCGGCGCGGCGCGGCGCCGCGCCCGTGACCGCGCTGCAGGACGTCTCGCTGCGCGCCGCCGCGGGCGAGATCGTCGCGGTCGTCGGCCCCAGCGGCTGCGGCAAGACGACGCTGCTCGAGCTCGTCTGCGGGTTGAGCGAGCCCGACGCCGGCACGATCGATGCGCAGGCCGCCGCGCTGATGGCCCAGCGCGACCTGCTGCTCCCGTGGGCGAGCGCCGCCGACAACGCGGCGCTGGCGCTGCGCGTCGCCGGGATCGGGCGCGCCGAGGCGCGCGAGCGCGCGACGGCGTTGCTGTCGGACTTCGGCCTGGACGGCTTCATGCAGGCGCGCCCGCATGAGCTGTCGGGTGGCATGCGCCAGCGCGTCGCGTTCGCTCGCACGCTGCTCGCCGGGCGGCCCGTGCTGTGCCTCGACGAGCCGTTCGCCTCGCTCGACGCGCTGACGCGGCTGCAGATGCAGGACTGGCTCGCCGCGACGCTGCGCGCCGATCCGCGCACCGTCGTGCTCGTCACGCACGACGTCGAGGAGGCGATCGTGCTCGCCGACCGCGTCGTCGTGCTGTCGGCGCGGCCCGGGCGCGTGGTCGCGACGCTCGACGTCGACATCGCGCGCCCGCGCGTGCGCACCGACCCCGAGCTCGTCGCGCTGCGCGCGCAGGCGCTCGAGGAGCTGCGCGGATGAGGGCCTTGCTGCTGCTGATCGCGATCATCGGAGGCTGGGAGGCGTATGTCGTCCTCGGCGACGTCGACGCGCTGCTGCTGCCGGCGCCGAGCGCGATCGCCACGGCGCTCGTCGACGACCGCGCGCTGCTGTGGAGCAACTTCACCGTCACCGCGCGCGAGATCGGCCTCGGGATCGCGGCCGCGCTCGTGCTCGGCCTCGCCGGCGCCGTCGCGATCCACCTGTTCGCGCCCGTGCGACGCGCGGTGTATCCGCTGCTCGTGACCAGCCAGACGATCCCGATCCCGATCATCGCGCCGCTGCTCGTCGTCTGGTTCGGCTATGACCTGACGCCGAAGATCGTGATCGTCGCGCTCGTCTGCTTCTTTCCGATCGTCGTGCCGACGCTCGACGCGCTCGATCGCACCGATGCCGACCTGCGCAAGCTCATGCGCTCGCTGGGCGCCTCGCGCTGGCAGACCTTCCGGCTCGTCGAGGCGCCCGCCGCGTTGCCGGGCCTCGTGACCGGCGCGAAGCTCAGCCTCGCGTTCGCGGGGATCGCCGCGATCCTCGCCGAGTGGTCGGGCTCGGAGAAGGGGCTCGGCCACCTCGTGCTGCAGGCGCTGCCGAACTTCGAGACCGCCCGCGCGTACGCCGCCGTGCTGATCCTCGCCGCCTTCTCCGTGGCGCTGTTCAGCGCGCTGTCGCTCGCCGAGCGCCGCCTGCTGCCCTGGGCCGACAACCCACATTGAACCCGTACCGACCGAGAGGAACAACCCCGTGAAGCATCGCCGAGCCCTGCCTGCCGTGCTCGCCCTGCTGCTCGTACTCGGGCTCGCCGCCTGCGGCGAGCGCGACGAGCCGGCCGGCGTCCGCGCGCAGACCGAGCGCGTCGACCTCGTCCTGGACTACTTCCCCAACGCCGACCACGCCGGGATCTACAACGCGATCGGCGAGGGCGAGTTCGAGCGCGTCGGGCTCGACGTCAAGCCGCGCACGCCGTCCGATCCGTCGGCGCCGCTGAAGCTGCTGGACTCCGGCCGCGCGGACCTCGCGATCTCCTACGAGCCCGAGTTGCTGCTGGCGCGCGCGAAGGGCGCGAAGGTCGTCGCCATCGGCGCGCTCGTGCAGAAGCCGCTGACGTCGATCATCTCGCTCGGCGACGACGCGGTCAGCGAGCCCGGCCAGCTCGAGGACAAGAAGGTCGGCACCTCCGGGATCCCCTACCAGGACGCGTACCTCAAGACGATCGTCGCCAAGGCGGGCATCGACCCCGACCGCGTGCGCAGGATCAACGTCGGCTTCGGGCTCGTCGGCTCCATGCTGACCAAAAAGGTCGACGCGACGCTCGGCGCGTTCTGGAACGTCGAGGGCGTCGACCTCGAGCGCCGCGGCCGCAAGCCGCGGATCCTGCGCATGGAGCAGCTCGGCGTGCCGACCTACAACGAGCTGATCGTCATCGCGCGCGAGCAGGACGTGCGCAAGCGCGGACCACTGCTGCGGCGCTTCATGCGCGGCCTCGCGCTCGGACACCAAGGGCTGCGTGACGACATCGAGGGCGCCGTCGGCGAGCTCGTGAAGGCCAACCCGAGTCTCGACCGCAAGCTGCAGCGCGCGCAGGTCAAGGCGACGCTGCCGGTCTTCTTTCCGCGCGCCAAGGACAAGCCGTTCGGCTTTCAGGACCCCGAGGCGTGGCGGGCGTACACGAAGTGGATGCTCGACAACGACCTGCTCGCCAACCCCGTCGGCGCCAGCCGCGCGTTCACGAACGAGTTCCTGCCCGGCGAGGGGATCTGACGCGCGCGGTCTCGCTGCTGCAGGCCCGCCGCCTGGCCCTGCACGCGCAGGGCCTCGCTGTCGCGCCGCCGCGCGCCGCGCCCGGCCCGCGGGCGATCGCCGAGCTCGTCGGACGGATCGGCTGCCTGCAGCTTGACCCCGTCAGCGCGGTCGCGCGCAGCCCGCTGCTCGTGCTGTTTGCGCGCCTCGGGCCGGTGCGCGAGACCGCGCTCGAGCAGGCCGCCTACGAGCAGCGAGCGCTGTTCGACGCCTGGGCGCACGAGGCGTCGCTCGTCGCAACGGCGGACCTTGCGCTGCACCGCTGGGCGATGCGCACGGCGCTCACCGCAAGCGGCGCGCGCGCCGTCCGCGCGCGGGCCTTCCTCGATGCGAACAAAGGCTTCGTCGAGGAGCTCGTCGCGGAGCTGCGCCGGCGCGGGCCGCTGCGAGCGCGCGAGCTCGAGGACCGCTCGGCGGAGCCGTGGCGCCACGGCTGGTGGACAGACGAGGTCTCCGGGCGCCAGACGATCGCGCGGCTGCTGCATCTGTTGTGGATCGGCGGGCGCGTCGGCGTCGGGCGGCGCGAGGGCGGGGAGCGCCTGTGGGACGTCTTCGAGCGCTGCCTGCCGCCCGGCGCGCTACAGGCCGGCGAGCTCGGCGACGACGACGCCGAGCGCGAGGCGGTGCTGCGCGCCGTGCGCATGCTCGGCGTCGCGCGGCCCGCGCACGTGCGCGTGCACTACCTGCGCCGCCAGTACCGGCAGCTGCCCCGGACGCTTGCGGCGCTCGTCGCCGCCGGGCGCCTGGAGGCGGTCGGCGTCGCCGGCCGCGACGGCACCTGGTACGCGGCCCCTGAGGATCTCGACCGCGTCGGCGAGCTCGCGCCCGGCTCGCGCACGACCGCGCTATCGCCGTTTGACAACCTGCTCTGCGACCGCGCCCGCGCCGCCGAGCTGTTCGGGTTCGACCATCGCCTCGAGATCTACGTCCCGCGAGCGCGGCGGCGGTGGGGCTACTACGTGCTGCCGATGCTGCACCGCGAGCGGATCGTGGCGCGCGCCGATGCGGCCCTCGACGCGAAGGCCGGGCTGCTGCGCGTCCACGCGCTGCACCGCGAGCCTACGGTGGCGCGCACGCCGGCGCTGGACCGTGCGATGACGCGGTCGCTGGAGCGCCTCGCGGCCTGGCGCGGGGCCGCGGGCGTCGAGGTCACCGAGGCGGTCTGACCGCGCGCACGGACGGGACGTGAGCGGAGCGCGGCGCGGCCCGCCGCACGTCGAGATCTTCCTGCTCGCGCCGGCTGACGGCGACGGCAACGGCAACGGCGCGGGTTCTCCCGACCTTGAGCGACCGGACCGGGCCGCCGTCCGCGCGCGCCGTCAGTCCACCGGCTGCTCGAACTTCGCAAACAGCGTGCGGGCCTGCGCCGGGTCCGCGTCGGCGATCGCCCGGCTGATCCGTCCGGCGGCGGCGGGCAGAAACGCAGCCAGCTCTCGCGCGATCACCCCGGCGGGGTCGAGCAGCGCCGCGAGGATCACGCCCAGGCGGTCGCTCGCGTCGCGATCGCCGGCGCGCGCGGCCGCGGCGAGCCTCCACGGCTGCGTGCTCGAGACACAGCGGTTGGCTTCGCAGACGACGTCCCACAACGCCGTCGTCGCGGCACGCAGGTCGAAGGCGCTCAGGGCGCCGTCGATCACCGCGGGAAGACGAGCGCAGCGGCCGGCGAGCTCCCGCAACGCGTCGGGCAGGCCCCCGGCTTCGCCGGCGACGACCGTGCGGTGGCGCGCGGCGAGCCCGATCGTGCGGCTGACGAGGTTGCCGAGGCCGTCCGCGAGCTCGTTCGCGCGCGCGGCGAGCAGGCGCTCGCGAAAGTCGGCGTCGCCGTTGGGCGGCACGTCGCGCGTCAGCCACCATCGCAGCGCGTCGGGCGTGTAGCGATCGATGAGGTCGACGGGGTCGACCACGGCCCCGGTCGACTTCGAGATCTTGCGGCCCTCGGCCGTGAGATAGTCGTGCACGAAGATGGAGGTCGGAAGCGGCTCTCCCGCGGACAGCAGGATCGCCGGCCAGTAGACCGCGTGGAAGCGCACGATGCCCTTGCCGATGACGTGCGCACGCTCGTGACCGTTGCGCCACCAGTGGCCGTACGCCTCTCCGTCGCAGCCGTAGCCGAGGGCGGTGATGTAGTTGGCCAGCGCGTCGAACCAGACGTAGACGACCTGCTCGGGGTCGCCAGGCACCGGGATGCCCCAGCCTCGCGCGCGCCGCCGGGTACGCGACACGCTGAAGTCGTGCAGTCCGCCGTTGATGAAGGCCACGACCTCGTTGCGGCGCTGCTCGGGCTCGATCCGCAGTTCGCCGCCCTCGATCAGCGCCAACAGCGCGTCCTCGTGGCGTGAGAGGCGAAAGAACCAGTTGCGCTCGGCGATCGCCTCGGGCGCCACGCGATGCTCGCCGCAGCATCCGTCCTCGAGGTCCTCCGGCGCGAGAAACGCCTCGCAGCCACCGCAGTACAGCCCCTCGTAGTCGCGCTGATACAGATCGCCGGCCTCCTCGCAGCGTGCCCACAGCCGCCGGACACCGGCTTCATGGCGCGGATCGGTGCTCGTACGGATGAAGTCGTCGTTGGACAGCTCGAGCAGCGCGCCGAGCGCGACGAAGCGGTCGGCCTTCTGCGCGACGAAGCGCGCCACCGGCACTCCGGCGGCGGCCGCGGCGTCGACGTTCTTCAGGGCATGGTCGTCGGTGCCGCTGAGAAACCTCACGGCATCGCCGCGCGCGCGCCGGTGGCGCGCAAGCACGTCTGCCTGCACGAACTCGAGCGCGTGCCCGAGATGCGGATCGCCGTTGACGTACGGGATCGCCGTCGTCACGTAGAAACGTCGTCTGCTGGTCATCGGTACCTCCTCGCCGGCCCCGCGAGGCCAGCCACCGATGAACGTGTCGACCCCGTGTGGGAGGGGCCGTTATCGACGCGACGAAACTAGCGCGCGCCTCCAGACCCTGAACCCAGGGCCATCATCGAAGCCTGCTGCGCGCGCTCATGCCTCGCACGATAGCCGCGCCCGACGACCCGGGCAAGGCGATCAGCCCCAGGGCGGCGAGCACGGCGGCGACGATCATCGTCTTCACACCATGCAGCGTAGAGGCGCGAGCGCCGGCGTGTTCAGGCCGCTGCCAGCGCTCGCGCCGACGGCAGCGGCGAGCGCATGGCGTGCAGGCCCGCAAGGCCGCGCCACGCGCCAAAGCGCTCGAAGATCGCGCGGACGTCGGCCTCCTCGGCGCGCGCGGCGGGGTTGCCGCCCGAGCGCCAGCGGCCGACGAGCTTGAGATAGCCGAGGTCGCCCGCCGGCAGGACGTCGTAGCGGCCCTGGCCGTGGGAGGCGAGCATCTCCACCGTCCAGCGCCCGATCGTCGGCAGCGCCAGCAGCCGTCGCCACGAATGCTCGTGGGCGTCGAGATCGACGCGGCCCGCGGCGACCTCGCGCGCGACGCGCACGAGGGCGATCGCGCGCCGCGCCGCGAGGTCGTAGGACTCCAGGCGCGCCGGCGCGCAGCCGGCCAGGGCCGCCGGCGAGGGAACGTCGCGCAGGCCGCTCTCGGCGCAGCGGGGGCCGAGCCCGAAGACGATCCGCCGCTCGATCGCGGCCGCCCGCGGCGTGTCGATGAGCTGCTCGCAGACCGCCCATGCAAGCGCCTCGAAGGCGACGGGGCGGCGCGAGATCCGCAGCCACGGCGCCCGGCGCACGGACGCGCCGATCAGCGGGTCGTCACGAAAGCGCGCGTGGAACTCGCGCAGGTCGTCGTCGACGGCGAGCGCGAAGCGCATGCGCTCGATCGCCTGCTCGGCGTCGGCGCGATCGGCCGCCCACGATCCGAACAGCACGCGCCGCTCGCCGGTCTGCGCGACGCGGACGATCGCCGGGCGCCCACCGATGTGCAGCAGGCGCTCCAGCACGCGCCCGCGGCAGCGCATGACCCCGTCGCTGCCGCCATGTGCGGGCAGCCGGAAGGGCCAGCGCGGGACGACCTCGACACGAACCTCCACGGGCGGCACGGGGCGCGAGCCTACGCAGCGCAGATGACGGCCGTCGCGGTCTGCCGGCTACTTGCCGCGCTCGCCGAGCACGTGCACGTCAATCAAGAACGAGCGGCTCGCCAACACCGGCGCCAGGACCTTGCGGCGGCTGCGGCGCGTCCTGCGCCGGTGCACGAGCGCCACGGCGGTCGCTCCCGCAACCATGCTGACGCCCATCGCCGCGGCGGCCTGGACGAGCACCGGGCTCATCGCTGCGCGCTGGGGCTCGAGCACGCGCGGCTCGTCGAGCACCGCGACGCCGTCGAGCACCTCCTCGGGCGGATCGTCGCTCACGGCGCCCCCGCGCGCCCGGCCAGCAGCCGCTCGCCGTCGCCCAGCACGTCGCCGAGCTTCGTGAACTGCAGGTGGTCGAGGTAGTAGTGCTGAAGCAAGGTGGAAAGGATGACGATGTAGTACGCCTTCTGCAGGCCGACGCCGAAGACGCCGTGCAGCACGAGCACCAGCATGCCCGCCACGGCGGTCAGAACGAGGGCCAGCGCGTAGAAGCGCAACGGGCGATCGGGGCCATTGCACCGAGCGACAAAGCGGTTGTCGAGCTCTCCGCGCTCCTTGCGCATCGCCATGAGATACCAGACGAGGCCCAGGTACTGGACGGAGTGCCAGACGTTGAAGCCCTGAAAGGCGACATCGACGTTCTCGAACAGCGGCAGCGTGAACCCGACGCAGACCGTCAGCCCGACGAGCAGGACGCTCGGCACCAGCAGCGTGCCGCGACGCCAGTCGCGCAGCGCCTTGGCGACCCACAACACGAAGAACAGCGCGAACAGCGTCGCGACGACGACGATCTGCACGTCGGCGACGGCACCCTGCGACGCCCAGCGCGGCACGTACAGCGCCGTTCCGCCGAGCTGAAAGGACCCGTCGAGGATCTTCGGCGTCGCCATCGGATACAGGCATAGAAAGACGACGCCGTAGTCGACGATCCGCTCGCGTGCCGGGCGCGGCAGCGTGCTCTTGGCGACGTAGCAGTCGTTGATGTACGTGATCTGGTGCAGCACGTGGACCGACGCCCACATGAAGAACAGCGTCAGCAGCACCTGGAGGTTCACGAACGCCAGCGTCGTGACGATCGCCGGCAGGCCGAGCGAGGCCGCCAGGTAGCGCCGGTGGCGACGGCGGTAGCTGGGCTCCATGAACGTGTAGGTGAACGTCGAGTACAGGTGCGGGCCGCCGACGACCCCGGCGACGATGAAGTTGACCGCCGCCTGCGAGACGCCGAGGCCGTGGTGCAGCAGCAGCGGGATCGGCACGAGCGCCGCGCTGAGGATCAGGAACGTCAGGTCCCAGCGCGGGGAGCGCAGCCACACGGCGCTCCCCGGCGTGGCCGCCGCCGCAGGCTCGGAGCGCAGCCGCGGAAGGACGGCGGCGTCCATCTAGAAGCTCGACTCGTAGATGCGAAAGCGCTTGACGATCCGGCCGCCCATCGCCTCCATCCCCCGGTTCATCGCGCGGTTGCTCTCGAGGATCCAGCCCATCTCGCCCCACTTCTGCGGCGTCACGGTCGCCATGTCGAAGTGCTCCACGTAGAACAGCGCGGCGGTGCCGGTGTGCTGGTACTCCGGCTTGACGCCGAGAAAGCCCACACGGACCCGGTCGATGTACTTCTTTCGCCCGAACAGGAAGGTGAACCAGCCCCAGGGAAAGACCTTGCCGTTCATGCGCTTGAGCAGCTGGTTGACGTCGGGCACCGTGATCGCGATCCCGATCGTCTCGCCGTCCTTCTCGGCGGCCATGAACCAGTTGCGGTCATAGACGAGCTGCAGCTCCTCGGCGTAGTGCGTGAGATCGGAGTCCGAGTACGGGACAAAGCCCCAGTTGCGCTTCCAGGCGGTGTTGTAGACCTCGCCGAAGACGCCCTTGATGTCCGTCGCGAGGTCGCGGCGGCGCAGGTGGCGCAGCGTGATGTCGTGCGTGCTGACCGCCGCCTCGGCGAGCTCGAAGATGACCGGCAGGATCCTCTCGCGGTCGGAGATGTCCAGCGCCCACATGTACAGGTCGACCGCCTTTTGGAGGCCCGCCTCCTCCATGCGCTGCTGGTAGTACGGCGGATGCCAGGCCTGCTTGATCATCGGCTCGCGCTCGAAGCCCTCGATCAGCACGCCGCACTCCTCGTTCATCGTGTAGTCCATCGGCCCGATCATGCGCGATCGGCCGTGCCCCGCCAGCCAGCCCCGCGCGGCGTCCAGCAGCGCGCTCGCGACCTCGGAGTCGTCCTCGAGCTCCAGAAAGCCGAACATCCCCGTGCCGGGCCCGTGCTGGTCGTCGTAGGCCTTGTCGATCTGCGCGCTGATGCGCCCGACGACGCGCCCGTCGCGGCGCGCGAGCAACTCCTGCGCCCCCGCGTGCTTGAAGTACGCGTTCATCCGGCGGCTGTGAAAGAGCCTGCGCTCCAGACGGATCGGGGGGACCCACTGCGCCGAGGTAGCATGCAGCCGGAACGGGAGGTCGATGAACTCCCGCCAGTCTCGCCGTGACTCAACGGCCCTCACCTCGACGCCCACGGCGGTCACCGTACATGGCATCCACGACACAAGACGTCTTTGCCAAGGTGAGAGGGCACGAGCGTTCCGAGCAGCTGCGTGCCGCGCGCGAGGCCGACCTGCTGCCCTACTTCCGCACGCTCGAGGGCCCTGCCGGGCCGGTCGTCGAGATGGAGGGGGCAGAGCGGATCATGCTCGGCTCCAACAACTACCTCGGCCTGACCGGCGACGAGCGTGTCATGCGCGGCGCCGCGCAGGCGCTGGCGAAGTACGGCACGGGCCTGACGGGCTCGCGCCTGCTCAACGGCACGATCGCGCTGCACCTCGAGCTCGAGCAGGAGATCGCCGACTGGATGGGCACCGAGGAGGCGATCGTCTTCACGACCGGCCACCAGGCGAACCTGTCCGCGCTCGGCACCCTGCTGGCGCCCGGCGACACCGTCGTCGCCGACTCCGGCGACCATGCCTCGATCCTCGACGGCTGCATGCTCAGCCGCGCGAAGCTGCGCATCTTCCGCCACAACCGCCTCGACAAGCTCGAGCGCACGCTCGAGAAGGCGGTGCGCGACGGCGGTGGCATCCTCGTCGTCGTCGACGGCGTCTTCTCCATGGAGGGCGACGTCGCGCCGTTGCCCGAGATCGCCGATCTGGCGGCGCGCTTCGGCGCGCGGCTGATGGTCGACGAGGCCCACGGCGCCGGCGTGCTCGGCGCGCGCGGCGCGGGAGCCTGCGAGATGCTGGGCGTCGAGGATCGCGTCGACCTGCGGATGGGCACGTTCTCCAAGAGCCTTGCGAGCTGTGGCGGCTTCATCGCCGGCACCCACGACGTCGTCGACTACCTGCGCGTGCAGAGCCGCGCCTTCCTGTTCACGGCCGCAGGCGTGCCCGCCGCCGTCGGCGCGGCGCTGGCGGCGCTGCGGATCGTGCGCTCCGACGAGGGGCCGCCGCTGCTCGTGCGGGTGCTCGACAACGCCGCCTACCTGCACGCGGGCCTGCGCGAGCGAGGCTTTCAGGTCGTCGAGCACGCCGGCGACGCGATGACGCCGATCGTGCCGGTGAGCGTCGGCGACGACTGGAAGGCCGTGCTGCTGTGGCGCGCGCTCTACGACGCCGGCGTGTTCGTGAACGTCGCGATCCATCCCGCCGTCCCGCCCGGCGGCGCGCTGCTGCGCACGAGCGTCATGGCGACCCACGACCGGCCCACGCTGGATCGCGCGCTGGACGCCTTCGAAGTCGTCAAGCAGGATTTCGAGACGCAGCACGGGCCGCTTCCCGGCTGACGCTTGTCCAGAATTTCACAAGCTTTTCCCTGAACGAAAACATCGCTCAGAGCGGTTGGATTGGAAATTGGTCCGTTGACGGCCGCCCCGCTCCTGCCGTAGCTTCGCGGGGCGCCTAGCGAGAGCGCGCCGGGGGGAAGGCAACCGGACCCGTCAGTGGCCGACACATGGACTCTGGCGTCGGCAGACGGGGGTCGAGGAGTCGGCGGCGCACAGGTCCCAGCAAGTCAACAAATCACCATGCCGCTCCGACACGCGGGGCGGCCAGGAGGACACATGGACGACGCAACAGCGACGATCGCCCCTGCGCCGCAGCATCTGCAGGCCCTACGCCGCGCCAACGAGGTCCGCCTCGCGCGTGCCGAGCTCAAGCGCAGGGTCGCCGAGGGGAGGGTGACCGCCGGCGAGGTCATCCTCGCGTGCCCTTGGGAGGCGGAGAGCATGACGATCGCCGAGCTGCTGCTCAGCCAGAACCGCTGGGGCGCGACCCGCTGCAGTAGGTTTCTGACGAACAGCGGGCTGACCGAGACCAAGACCGTCGGCTCGATGACCGATCGTCAGCGCTGCGCGCTGGCCGACGATCTGAAGTAGGCCGCCCGAGCGCGTGTCGCCGAAGCACAGGGACTCCGGCGACACGCCTCCCGGCCACCACGTCCGCGGCGGGTCGCGGGCGCCCGGTCAGGCCGCCACGCCTCGGCTGCGACGGCTGCGGCGGGCGGTCCAGCCGCGGCGCTCGGCGAGCAGCAGCACCGCCGGCAGGACGACGAGCACGCCGAGCAGCGAGACCGTCAGGTCGACGACCGTCACGAAGCCGAAGTCGCGCAGCATCCGGATGTCCGAGACGACGAGCACCGCGAAGCCGGCGATCGCGGTCGCACCCGATGCCAGCACGGCGGCGCCGGTCGAACGGTAGGTCCGAGCCAGTGCCTCGCGCGGCTCATGCCCGCGGCCGCGCTCCTCGCGGTAGCGCTCGGACAGCAGCACGCTGAACTCCGTCGAGATCGCGATCACGAGCGCGCCGAGCGTCACCGACATCGGGTTCAGCGGGATGTGCAGGGCAAACAGCACGACCGCCGACCACCCCGTCGCCAGCGCGATCGGCACGAGCGGCACGAGCGCGCGGGCGAGGTCGCGAAAGGCGACCAGCAGCACGATCGCGACGGCCAGCAGGCCGGCCAGCAGCGTCAGCAGGCGACGAACGCCCGAGGAGACCTCGGCGTTGGCGTCGGCCGCCAGCACGGGGAGGCCCGCGAGCGCGGCGCTGACGCCGGCCGGCCGGCCGCCGGCCAGCCCGGCGCGCATCTCGTCGATGACCTGCTTCTGGCGGTCCAGCGCCATCAGCCGGATGCCGAACGCGAGCGTCGCCGTGCGGCGGTCGGCGCTGATGACCGAGCGCGAGAAGTACGGCGGAACGGCGTCCAGCAGCGCGTCGACGGCGGCGCCGTCGCTCCGCGAGGCGGGCGTCGTGAAGAGGTCGGGCAGCGAGAACGCCGGGCACAGCTCCGCCTGGCCGCAGCCGCGCCGCGCGTTGTAGCCGTGCTGTCTGAGCACCGCCGACTGATAGCGGATCATCCAGTCGATGACGCGCGGGCTCGTGAGGTCGTCGCCCTGGATGACGACGTCGATCTCGCCGCCGACGCCCGTGGAGCGCTGCAGCGCGTCGAGGTGGCGCAGCGCCGGCATGTCCTGCGGCACGAGCCGTTGGATGTCGGACTCCACGCGCGTCTGCGTGTCGAGCACCCAGCCGCAGGCGGCGACGGCGAGCGCGACCGCCAGCACGCGCCCGGGCCGCCGGACGGCGTAGGCGAGCGTCGCGCGGCCGACGCGACGAAGGCCCCGGCGAGCATCGCCGGTGAGCAGCGCGGCGCCGCTCGCAGCGCCGGTGGTGCAGCCGCCGGGCCGTTCGCGCCTCGCCGTCAGCCGGCGCAGCGGTGCGGGGAGCGCGGCACGCTCGGCGAGCACGATCGCGGCGGTCCCCGTCAGCAGCGCGAGTGCGAACGCGATCGCGATGCCGGCGACGAGCAGGATCCCGAAGCCACGCACCATCGGGACGGGCGAGAACGCGAGCACGGCGAAGCCCGCCGCCGTCGCGGCTGCCGCCACGGCCACGGCCGGCGCGCCGAGCAGCGCCGCCCGGCGCGCGGCCGCCGCCACCCCGAGCGGCGGGCCCGCGCGCGCCGGCGGCGTACCGGGCATCGTGGCGTCCTCCCCCTCCCCGCGCTCCTCGGCGATCCGCGACTGCAGCTGGATCGCGTAGTCGACGGCCAGGCCGATCAGCACGGGCAGCACGGCGATCGACGCCATCGTCAGCGAGGCTCCGGCGAGCGACAGCGCGCCGAACGTCAGCGCCGCGGCGGCGAGCGCGATCGCGAGCGGCAACAGCCGCAGGCGGCTGCGAAAGACGAGCGCGAGCATCGCCGCCATCAACAGCAGCGCCGCGATCAACAGCGTGCGCAGCGAGCCGCTGATCGACGCCGTCAGGTCGGACACGACGACGGGCGCGCCTGTGACGGTGTACGCCGCGCCGTTGCGCGGCTTCCACGCCCCCATCGCGACCGCGGCGCGCACGAGCGTGATCGCGTTCCTGCGCTGCGCCGCGCTGAGGCCGGCCTTCAGGCGCACCTGCACGAGCGCCGTGCGCCCGGGCCGGGCGCCCTTGGAGGGAAACAGGTAGGCGAACTTGCGCTTCGGGGTCCCCGGCCGCTCCCTCGCGTCGAAGACGAGCGTCGAGACGAACGCGACGTCATCCAGTCGCGGGACGGACGTCAACCCGTAGCGCGCGGCGAGCGACGCGAGCTCGTCGACGAGGCCGGCCTCGACCTGCCGGCGCGCGGCCGCTGCACGGCGCTCGGCGGCCGCCCGTCCGAGGCCGCGGCGGCGGGCGGCGCCCCGCGCCGCGGCGGCGGCCGCGTGGGCCTGCGCGCGCGAGCTCGCCAGGCGGCGCTCGTAGCCCGCGCGCAGCTCGAGCACCGCCGTGTTGATGAACGTGCCCGGCCCGAGCACGACCTTCACCGGCCGCGTCCGCGCGAGCCGGGCGCAGGGCCCGTCGGCGTCGCCGGCCGGCGACGCGTCGCGCGGGAGGTTGCCGGCGATACAGCCTTCGAGGCCGAGCAGCCGCTCGAGGTCCTGGCTGAGCAGCAGCTTCTGCAGGTCGCCGCGGACGAGCACGATGATGGCGTCGTCGCCGAAGCGCTCGCGCAGCGTCGTCGTCGCGGCGTAGGCCGGGCTGTCCGTGCCGACCACGGTCTCGACCCCGGCGTCGGGTTGCAGGCGCAGGGCGAATGCCAGCCCGGCGACGGCGAGCAGGGCGGTGATCGCGACGACGAGCGCCGGTCGGCGCGCCGCCAGCGCGGCGGCGCCGTGCAGGATGCCTGACCCCTTCACGAGCTCAGGTTAGTGGTGGGCGACGGGGCCGGCGCCACCCCGCGGGCGCGCTCACTCCATGCCGAGCGGGCCGGCGGACTCGCCGGACAGAAACTGGCGCACGAACTGGTTGTCGGAATCGAACAGCTGCTCCGCCGGCCCGGACTCGACGATGCGGCCCTTCCACAGCACGGAGATGTGCTCGGCGACGCGGCGCGCGGTCATGATGTCGTGCGTGATCAGGGTGAAGGCCGGCGGCGGGCTGCCGCGCCTTTCGGCCTCGCCCATCATGTCCGCGTGGATCTCCTGGATGAGCTCGCCGAGCAGCGCGGTTCGCACGGGATCCAGCCCCGAGTCAGGCTCGTCGAACAGCACGATGTCCGGATCGAGCACGAGCGCGCGCGCGAAGCCCGCGCGCTTGCGCATGCCCCCGGACAGCTCGTTGGGCATCTTGTCGTGAGCGTCCTGCAACCCGACCTCCGCGAGGCGGCGGTTGACGATCTCGCCGACTTCCTCCTCGCTCTTCTCCGTGTGCTGGCGCAGCGGAAAGCAGACGTTGTCGAAGACGTTCATCGAGCCGAACAGCGCTCCGTCCTGAAACAGCACGCCGAACTTCTGGCGCATCTTGAAGAGATCGTCGTCGGCCATCGCCGGCACGGACTCGCCGTGCACGAGCACGTCTCCCTGGTCGGGATACAGCAGCCCGACCATGTGCTTGATGCAGACCGACTTGCCGGTCCCCGAGGGCCCCAGGATCATCGAGATCTTGCCCTCCGGCAGGCCGAGGTTCAGCCCGCGCAGGATCTGGTTGCGGCCAAAGGCCTTGTGCACGTCGACGAACTCGACGGCGTCGCGGGCGCCGGACGGCTGCTTGGCGCCCGTGTGCCAGCGGTACTCGTCGTCGGCGTGCGCGGGCTGACTCGGATACTGAGCTTCGGCGGACACGGATTTCGATGCTAACCGGGCGTCACTCGCCGAGCGCCGCCTTCGCCCGGCCCGCCGCCTGCGCCGCCTGCGCGGCCTTGTCGAGCAGCTCGCCGGCGTTGGCGGCCGGCCGCCGCCCCTGCGGTGGGTGATAGGCCTCGTAGGCCGCCCGCGCCGCCGCCTTCGCCTCGGCCGCGAGCCGCTCGTACTCCTCGCGGCTCGACGCCGGCGGGGCCTCGGCCGCCGGCGCCCCGGCCTCGGGAACCGCGGCGGCCGGCGCCTCAAAGGGCTCCGATGGATCGGGGACCGGCGCGGCGAGCGCGCTGCGCAGGCGAATCGTGCCATGGCCGGCGGAGCCGCCGGGATCCGGCGCCGCGGGTGTCTCGGAAACCTCCGCGACCGGCTCGGCCTCTGTCGCGGGCTCCTCGGCGACGGGTGGCTCCACGGCCGGCGTCTCCGCGACCGGCTCGGGCTCCGCTGCGGGCGCTTGCGCGACCGGTGCCTCCGCCACCGCCCCCGGACTGCGCAGGCGGATCGTGCCGTGGCCGGCGGGAGCATCCGCGACCGGGGCGGGCTCCGCCGCGGACTCTTCGGCGACGGGTGACTCCACCGCCGGCGTCTCCGCGACCGGCTCAGGCTCCGCTGCGGGCGCTTGCGCGACCGGTGCCTCCGCCACCGCCCCCGGACTGCGCAGGCGGATCGTGCCGTGGCCGACGGAGACGCCGGCATCCGACTCGGGAGCATCCGCGACCGGGGCGGGCTCCGCCGCGGTCGCCTCGTCGGGGTGCGCCGGCGCGTATGTCCGGTAGGCCTGCGCCGAGTCCTCTGCGGCTGCGGCAGCGGCCGCCGCGTAGTCGGGCATCTCCGGCTCCGGCTCGGGCTCGGGCTCGGGCACCGTCGGCTCGGGCTGCGGGTCAAACGACGCGGGCTCGGACGCCGCGGCGTAGCGCTCGTACGCGGCCGCCGACGCTGCCGCGGCCTCAGCGGCCCGGGTCGCAGGGTCGTCCGCCGCTCCGTCCTGCGCCGCCCGCGCGTCGAGATCGTCGTGAGCCTGCGCTGCCGAGGCCGGCTCCGAAGCCGGTTCCGAAGCCGGCTCAGACGACGACTCAGACGACGACTCGGCGGGAGCGGCATACCGCGCGTACGCCGCAGACGAGGCCGCCGCGGCCTCCGCCGCGCGCGTGGCGAGATCGTCGCCGGCGCTCGCGGGCGCCACCTCGGCGTCGGGCGCGGTCTGGACCGCAGGCTCGGGCTGCGCCGGCGCCGCCTCCGGGTGGTACCTCGCGTACGCCTCCGCCGAGGCCGCCGCGGCGGCCGCCGCCCGCGCGGCGTGATCGGTCGCGGGCTCGTCGACGTCGACGGCGCGCAGTTCCGACAGCTTGTCCGTCGCCACCGCCATCATGGCCGCCACCGCCGCCTTCGCCCGCTCCGTGAGCCTCTCGATGGCCGCCGCCGACGCCGAGGCGGCCTGCGCCGCCTGCTCCGCAAGCTCGTCCCGTGACTTGGTCATGCTCTCTCCCCCGCTCGTTGCGGCCACGGGAGCGCCGCCGGCGCCTCCCGGACCTCCACCCGGATCACCCCTGCGGCCCGACCGCGCCCGGGGCGTGCCATCGCCATCATCCTCCGATCGGTGCGCGCGGATTGGCGCCCCAGAAGAGTTGTGTCCCGAGCATCCCGATGAGATGCACGAGCACGATGTTCAAGACCATCGACTTCGCGGTCGCCGTGCCCACGCCGACGGGTCCGCCGCGCGCGTTGTAGCCGTAGTAGCACCCCACGAGCACGATCGCCGTCGCCATGACCATCCCCTTGCTGAGGCTGTAGACGAGGTCCTGCGGGTTCTGGAACATCCAGAAGATGTCCAGATAGCCCCCGCGCGAGACCTCTCCGATCTGCTGCACGACCGCGATGTAGGAGGCGAGAAAGCCCGCCCCGATCGCGGCGATGTAGACGAACGGCAGCACGAGCCAGGACGCCAGCAGGCGCGTCGCGCAGAGAAACGTGATCGAGCTGATGCCCATGACCTCGAGCGCGTCGATCTCGTCGGAGATCCGCATGGAGCCGAGCTCCGCGACGATCCCGGTGCCGACCTTCGCGGCCATCATGTAGCCGAAGGCGTAGGGCACGAGCTCGCGCAGGTCGCACCACGCGGCGAACACGCCCGCGTACGCGGGGTTGCCGACGGAGCGGTTGAAGTAGGCGCCCTCGATGCCGCACTGCAAGCCGATGATGAAGACCAGGCCCCAGATGACGAGCGTCGAGGAGACGATCAGGATCCCCGCCTGGCGCAGCCCCTCGCCGAAGAAGCGAAAGACGCGCAGGCCGTAGACCTGGCCGACGATCCGCGCGCAGAACTTCGCGATCTCGCCGAAGCTCGAGATCCAGTCGCGCGGGATGGCCAGCCAGCCGCCCATCAGCGCAGGTTCGCGAGCTCGGGGTTCGTCGCCAGCAGCGTCTGCGTGAAGACGTAGTTGAACGCGAAGATGCCCAGAAACGAGATCACGACCGCCTGGTTGACGGCGCGGCCGACGCCCTCGGCGCCGCCCGATGCGGTCATGCCCTTGTAACAGCAGACGATCGCGATGATCGCCCCGAAGAGCGTCGTCTTCAACGTCGAGCCCCACAGGTCCGTCAGCGACGAGCTCGAGAAGAACGACGCCTGAAAGGCGCCGATCGTGCCGCCCTTGACGACCGTCGCCAGCACCCCGGAGACGACGCCGAAGATCAGCGCGTAGATGTTGAACAGGCCGGTCACGAGCATGAGCGCGAGAAAGCGCGGGACGACGAGGTTCTTGACCGGGTCGACGCCGAGCACCTGCAGGGCGTCGAGCTCCTCGCGGATCTTGCGCGCGCCGAGGTCGGCCGTGATCGCCGTGCCGGCCACGCCGGCCAGGACGATCGCCGTCACGAACGGCGCGAACTCGCGGATCGAGGCCAGCACGAAGAAGCCGCCGAGGCGATCGAGCGCGCCGAACAGCACGAGGAAGTTCGCCGCCTGCAGGCCCGGCGCGCCGTAGCCGAAGGCGATCGTCGAGACAAGCAGCGGAAACCAGCAGAGCTTCAGCGCAAAGAGAAACTGGTTGACGAACTCCCCGCCGTACGGGTACGGCGGCCGCAGCGCGGACATGATCGTCCTGCCCGTCAGGATCATCATGTCCCCGACCTCGCCGAGCAGGCTCCTCGCAGGAAGAAACGCTCGATCGGCGACGCTGCGGACCATCAAGGTGAAAGACTCCTCCGTGTTCTCCGGCTACGACGCGGACCCGGCGACGTCGCCGCAATCTACGACTTCCGCCCCGCCGCCGCCACTTGCGACCGGCTGCCGACCGCGGCTGGGCGCGCGGGCGCTGTGCTACGTTCGCGCCGCGGTGACTGCCAGCCCAGCGAACCTGCGCACGAGCGCGGCGGCGGCAGCGACGGCCCTCGCGCTCGCGGGCTGCGGCGGCGGCGACAGCGCCGCCGGCGCGCGGCGGGAGCAGGGCACGGTCGAGGTCGTGCGCGTGTCGTTTCCCGCACGCCAGCGCGTCGGCCAGCAGACGACGTTCGCGCTCACGGTCCGCAATGCCGGCGACACGGCGATCTCCGACCTGCGGGTCACGCTCAGCGGATTCTCCGAGCGCTCGGCAGCCGACTCTCCGCAGCGGCCGCTGTGGCTCGTCGACGAGCCGCCGGCCGGCGGCGCGACGGCCACCACCGACACGTACGCCACCGGCGAGCTCGCCACCGGCCGCCGCCGGACGCTGCGCTGGCGCGTGACGGCGGTGGTCGCCGGCTCACACGAGTTGCGCTACGCGCTCGGCGCGCGCCTTGCGAACGGCCGGCGCCCGCGCGGTGCCCGCACCGTGCGCATCGAGGCACGGCCGGCGTTCGCGCGCGTGGACCCGCGCACAGGCCGCGTCGTGCGGGAGTGAACGCGCGCACAGCGGGTAGGGATCGACCAGGGAGGCGACGATCGCGGCGACCGACGATGCCCGAGCGCCCACGGCAGGACGACCCGACGCGAAGGAGACCTACATGGCGTACCACGGTTTGGACGTGTACCTCAACGACCACCTGGCCGGCGGGACGGCCGGCGTCAACCTCGCCCGTATGGCTGCCGACGAGCACCGCTCCGACGTCCACGGCGCGTTCTTCGGTGAGATCGCCAGCGAGATCAACGCCGATCACGAGACGCTCGAACGGATCATGGCGGCGCTCGGCACGACGCGCAGCGCGACGAAGGTCGCCGCGGCCGAGATCGGATCGAAGATGATGGCGCCGAAGTTCAAGGGCACCGAGGACGAGCTCAACGCGTTCGTCACGCTCGAGACCCTGTCGATCGGCGTCGAGGGCAAGCACCTGCTGTGGCAGTCGCTGAAGACCGTCGAGGACGCCTACCCGTCGCTCGTGGAGTTCGACCTCGACGGGCTGATCGCTCGCGCGCGCGGCCAGCGTCAGCGCATCGAGGCCAAGCGGCTCGAGCTCGCGCCCCACGCGCTGGCGCACACCGTGCGCGCGTAGACACGTACTGAGCGAGTCATCGTCGCCGCTCACGCCGCATGCGAGAGCGGCGGCGAGGACCCTCAGCGGGGGAGGCGCGGCGCGATGATCCGATAGGCCTTCAGGCCCAGTCCGAGCCGCTCGCGGTCCTCGGACTGCATCGGGTCCAGGCCGGTGAGGTCGCGCACGCGCTCCAGGCGATAGGCGACCGTGTGACGGTGGGCGTGGATCGCCGTCGCGGTCGCGCTCATGTGGCAGTTGGCGGCGAGGTAGGCCTCGAGCGTGCCGACGAGGTCGGTGCGGTACTGGTCGTCGTAGCGCACGACGGGCGCGACCGTGTCCTCATAGAACGAGCGCACCTCCTCCGGGTGCGAGGCGAGCACACGAAACAGCAGCCGGTAGGTGCCCTGGTTGATGTCCTCGGCGATCGGCTCGCCCGACACCGTCAGGACGTCGAGCACGAGCTCGGCCTCCTGGACGGCGCGCGCGAGCTCGGATGGATCGACGTAGAACGAGGACAGGCCGACGGTCCCGTGGCGCTGCAGCCGCGCCGCGAGCCGTGCGGCCGCGGCCAGCGTCGCCTCAGCGGCGTCGTCGGCGACGAGCGCCGGCAGCAGCGCGTACACGCGGCTGCCCTGGGCGCTGCCGGGCGTGCTCTCCATGTGCTGCGCGAGTGCGCCGGGCACGTCCTCGGCGATCGTCGCGACGACGTGCCGGGGACGATCGGTGTGCAGCTCGGCGCACAGCGCGATCGCTCCGCGGCTGAGATCGCAGCCCAGCCGCGCGCCGCGGCGCACGAGCTCGTCCGGTGGCAGCCCGCCGCCGCTGCGCAGGTCCTCCAGAAACGAACCGCGCAGGTTCTGCTCGACCTCGTCGCGCGCCTCCTCGACGGCGACCTCCGTCAGCGAAGCGACGGCGGCGAGATGCAGGTACTCGGCCGCCTCGCCCGGCGACGAGGTCGCGCCCTCGAGCAGCAACACAGCACCGACCGACTCGTCGCCGGACGCGATCGGGATCTCGATCGCGACGCCGCGCGGGGCGTGCGACGGCCGGTCCTGCACGAGGTCGGCGACGTAGCGGCGCAGCTCGGGCAGCCGCTCGGCGGCAGGCGTGCCCGCCGGCGCGATGACGGCGCTGCCCAGGCGCGGGACGATGATCGCCACCGACCCGCCGACGGCGTCCGCGGCGAGCTCCGCGACACGTTCGAGGCCGTCGCCGGCGAGGACGGCGTCGACCATCCGCAGATGCAGGCCCCTGAGCCGCTCGACGAGGGTGGCCGCTGTCGGGGCGGCCACCCCAACCCCTCCCCTACCCTGCCGCCGCGGAGGCCGCGGCGTCAGGGTGGGCCTGCAGCGTGTCCTCGCCCGACTCGCCCGTGCGGATGCGGAACGCCTCCTCGACCGGAAGCACGAACACCTTGCCGTCGCCGACGGCGCCGGTGCGGCCGTGCTTGAGGATCGTGTCGACGATCGTCATCAGGTCCCTGGACGCGACGACGCACTCGATCTTCACCTTCGGGCGCAGGTAATTCGTCAGCTCCGCCCCCCGGTAGCGCTCCGTGATCCCCTTCTGGCGACCCGACCCCTTGACCTCGCTGATCGACAGCGAGGGGAAGCCGAGCGCCAGCAGCTCGGTGCGAATCGGCTCGAACGCCTCGTGCCTGACATAGGCGATCACCATCTTCATGCGGGCATCTCCTTCGTGGCCGGCGAGGGCAGCGGTGCGGGCGCGACCGTCGACGACGGACCGCCGCCATAACCGATGAGCTCGGCGGGCGGGATGAACGCCTCAGGGTAGCCGTACATCCCGTGCTCGGAGATGTCCAGACCGGCGTCCTCCTCGTCCTCGGAGACGCGCAGGCCGTAGGTCTTCTTGATCAGCCAGAAGGTCCCGTAGCTCATCGCAAAGACGAACGTGAAGGCGACCGCGAAGCCGACGACCTGGGCGATCAGCTGCGCGAACGATCCGGAGTACAGCAGGCCGCCCGCCGGGTCGCCGAAGGCGTTGTACGCGGCAAGCCGCGGCGACGTGAAGAACCCGCACGCCAGCGTGCCCCAGATGCCGCAGATGCCGTGGACGGTCAGGACGCCGACCGGATCGTCGACCTTCTTGTCGATCCACAGGATGCAGGGCGGCACGAGCAGGCCGGCGATCAGGCCGATCGGCACCGCCGCCCACAGCTCGACGTAGCCCGACGGCGCTGTGATGCCGACGAGCGCGCCGATCGCGCCGTTGCCCGCCATGCCGATGTCGAGCGTCTTCTGCAGCAGCCGCGACATCAGCAGCGCGCCGAGCACGCCGCATGCGGCGGCGAGGTTCGTGACGAGGATGATCTCGGCGAAGCGCCCGTCCTGGATGCCCAGCGCCGTGCCGCCGTTAAAGCCGAACCAACCGAGCCACAGGATCATCACGGCGAGGCCGAACAGCGGCATGTTGTGCCCCGGGATCGCCCGCGGCTTGCCGTCGTTGCCGTACTTGCCCTTCCTCGGGCCGAGCAGCAGCAGGACCGCGAGGGCGCCGCTCGCGCCGATCAGGTGGACCGCGGTGGAGCCCGCGAAGTCCTGCATCCCGACGATGCCGGTGCCGAGCCAGTCGCCCGCCTGCAGGAAGCCGCCGCCGAAGACCCAGTGCGCGCCGATCGGGTAGATGACCGACGCGAAGATGATCGCGTAGATGATGTACACGCCGAACTTGATGCGCTCGAGCGTCGAGCCCCAGACGATCGCCAGCGAGACGGCGCAGAAGACGAACTGAAAGAAGAACTTGCCCTCGATCGTGACGTTCGAGAAGCTCATGACGGGGAACGCCGTGGCGGGGTCGCCGTAGCCTGCAAGCAGGAACCCGGTGCCACCGATGAGGCCGCCCAGGCCGCTGGGCTCCGAGCCGAACGCGAACGCGAAGCCGACGAGGTACCAGCAGATCGCCGCGATCGAGAAGTTCGTCAGGATCTTCGCGACCACCGTGCCGGCGTTCTTCTGACGTGAGAACCCGACCTCGAGAAACATGAAGCCGGCCTGCATGAACATCACGACCATGCCGGCCACGACGACCCAGAGGGTGTTGATGGCGACCGAGTTCAGCCCGACCGTCTTTTCGACGCTCCCGTCGCTCTTGATGTAGGCGTCGAGCTGATCTGCGGCGGCCAGCCCGGGCACCAGCAACGCCATCAGGAGCCCGGCTCCGATCGCGGGCAGCACCTTCAGTGCCATCATCCGTCTCATCTGTCCTCCTTGAGTGGGATGCGTCGTCATCGGAGGTCATGGTCGACCCCCGCGCGGGCCGCGTCTCCATCCCCATGTCAAACAGGTCGGCGCGCGCGTTTGTCCCTGTGGACAACGACCCGCCGGTCGCGCGCGGGTTAGTCTGGCCACCGAATCCAGACTCAGGAGGCACAACCGGCACCATGGCCAGACTCCGGCAGCAGAACGTCACAGCCGCGCAGTGGAGCGCCAACGGCGGCGCGCTCGGATCACCCGATCTGACACTCCCCGCCAACCAGGTCTTCGGCGCGAACGTCTTCAGCGTCGAGCTTCAGCGCCAGCGGCTGCCCAAGCACGTCTTCAAGCAACTGCAGGGATCGCTCGCGCGGGGCGAGGCACTGGACACCGCGCTGGCCGACTCGATCGCGCAGGCGATGAAGGAATGGGCGCTGGAGCGCGGCGCGACGCACTACACGCACTGGTTTCAGCCGCTGACCGGCATGACCGCGGAGAAGCACGACTCGTTCTACGGACCGACCGGCGAGGGCTCGGCGATCGCCGACTTCTCCGGCAAGGAGCTCATCCAGGGTGAGCCGGACGCGTCGTCGTTTCCGACCGGCGGCATCCGCGCGACGTTCGAGGCACGTGGCTACACCGCCTGGGATCCGACGTCCCCCGCGTTCATCCTCGAGAACCCCAACGGCGCGCTGCTGTGCATTCCCACCGCGTTCGTGTCGTGGACCGGCGAGGCGCTGGACTCGAAGATCCCGCTGCTGCGCTCGATGGATGCGCTGTCGAAGTCGGCGATCCGCGCGCTGAGGGTGCTCGGCGACGAGGACGCCGCGCGCGTGTTCACGACCGTCGGACCCGAGCAGGAATACTTTTTGATCGACGAGCAGTACTACTACGAGCGCCCGGACCTCGTGACGACCGGGCGCACGCTGTTCGGCGCCAAGCCGCCGAAGGGCCACGAGCTCGACGAGCACTACTTCGGCTCGATCCCCGAGCGGATCCTCGCCTACATGATGGAGTCCGAGCGCGAGCTCGCGAAGCTCGGTGTGCCGGTCAAGACGCGCCACAACGAGGTCGCGCCCAACCAGTACGAGCTCGCCCCGATCTTCGAGAACTCGAACGTCTCCTGCGATCACCAGCAGCTGACGATGCAGCTGCTGCAGAACATCGCCCGCCGCTACGGCCTCGTCTGCCTCCTGCACGAGAAGCCGTTCGCGGGCGTCAACGGCTCGGGCAAGCACAACAACTGGTCGATGGGCACCGACACGGGGCACAATCTGCTCGAGCCGGGCGCCACGCCGAGCGAGAACATCAAGTTCCTGTTCTTCTGCGCTGCGGTCATCGCGGCCGTCAACAAGCATCAGGCGCTGCTGCGGGCATCCGTCGCGAACGTCGGGCAGGATCACCGCCTCGGCGCCAACGAGGCACCGCCGGCGATCATCTCGATCTTCCTCGGCGCCGAGCTCGAGAAGGTCTTCAACGCGATCGCCGCCGGCGAGGCCGCGGCGTCCTCCGACAACGGCTTCCTCGGCCTCGGCACGCCCGTCCTGCCGCCGCTGCCGAAGCACGGCGGCGACCGCAACCGGACCTCGCCGTTCGCCTTCACGGGCAACAAGTTCGAGTTCCGCATGCTCGGCGCAAGCTCGTCGCTGGGCTTCCCCAACACCGTCCTGAACACGATCGCGGCGCAGGCGATCGACGAGCTGTCCGACGCGCTGGAGGCCAAGCTCGGCGACGCGGTGTCGCTCGACGAAGCCGTCATCGCGGTCGTCAAGGACGCCTACACCGCCAACAGCCAGATCGTCTTCGGCGGCGACAACTACTCCGAGGGGTGGCACACGGAGGCCGAGGAACGCGGCCTGGCGAACCTGCCCACGACGCCCGACGCGCTGCCGTGGTTCGTGCACGAGCAGACCGTCGAGGTCATGAGCACGTACGGCGTGCTGTCCGAGCGCGAGCTCGAGGCGCGCTACGAGGTTGCCGTCGAGCAGTACTTCATCAAGCTCAACATCGAGTCCGAGACGGCGTCGGCGATCGCGCGCACGATGCTGCTGCCCGCGGCGGTGCGCCACCTGACGCAGCTGCTGGCAAGCCAGCGCCAGGGCCTGATCGACGAGTTCGCGCCGCATGTCGCCGAGCTGCACGCGGCGATCGTCGCGCTCGAGCAGGCGAACGAGGATCCGGGCCTCGGCGGCATGGAGCTCGCCCACTACATGCGCGACACGGTCATCCCTGCGATGAACGACGTCCGCGAGATCGCCGACAAGCTCGAGAAGCTCGTCGCCGACGACCTCTGGCCGCTGCCGAAGTACTCCGAGGTGCTGTTCATCAAGTAG
>Ga0136633_1000159_pt1 | contig 49677 bp, 45 predicted proteins | sample AntDrymeUQ832206_2_FD_105494 | JGI IMG/M metagenome (GOLD analysis project Ga0136633, IMG submission 105494) | Polar desert sand microbial communities from Dry Valleys, Antarctica - metaG UQ83 (22.06) | ecosystem: Environmental > Terrestrial > Soil > Desert | place: Antarctica: Dry Valley... | reverse complement strand
CGCCGGCTAAGGCTGCGCCGGCTAAGGCTGCGCCGGCTAAGGCTGCGCCGGCTAAGGCTGCGCCGGCTAAGGCTGCGCCGGCTAAGGCTGCGCCGGCTAAGGCTGCGCCGGCTAAGGCTGCGCTGAAGGCCACGGCGCCCGATCCTGCCCCGGCCGTCAGCCCGCCCGTCGTGCCGGCCAAGGCAGCGCCGGCGAAGCCGGCTGTGAAGCCAGCCGCGCCCGCCCGACCAGTCGCACCGACGATCCCCGTCGAGAAGTGGTCGGCGAAGGAGCTCGGGGAGATCCGGGCCGAGCTGCAGTCGCAGGCCGGGGAGCTGACGCGCGAGATCGACTCGGCCATCGCCGCGCTCACCGACCTGCAACGTGACGGCGGCGAAGGCGCCGGCGACGACCAAGCGGATGCTGGGACGAAGACCTTCGAGCGCGAGCACGAGATGTCGCTGGCCAACAACAGCCGCGACCTGCTCGCTCAGGTGGGCCGCGCGTTGGAGCGGATTGCCGAGGGTCGCTACGGTGCCTGCGAGGTCTGCGGCAACGGCATTCCGAAGGCTCGGCTCAAGGCCAGGCCGGCTGCCACGCTGTGCGTGACGTGCAAGCAGCGCGAGGAGCGTCGCTGAGCCGCTCCGGCGTGCGCCACATCGGGGTGCTGATCGGCGCGGCTGCGGGCGTCGTCGTCCTGGACGTGCTGACCAAGCTCTGGGTGGTGGAGCGGCTGCGCGGAGACACCCTTCGCCTCCTCGGCGGAGCGCTGCTCATCCGCGAGTCCCGCAACCCCGGCGCCGCGTTCGGGTTCGCGGGCGGAGCCACGGTCCTGTTCAGTGCGGTCGCCGTCGTTGTCGCGGTGGTCATCCTCCGCGTTGCCCCCCGCCTGCGTTCGCGGGGCTGGGCGGTTGCGCTCGGCCTCGTGCTCGGCGGTGCGGTCGGCAACCTCATCGACCGGGTGCTGAGGGACCCCTCTCCGTTGCGCGGAGAGGTCGTCGACTTCCTCGACTTCCGGGTGTGGCCGTCGTTCAACGTCGCCGACTCCGGCATTGTCATCGGCGGCGCGCTGGCGGTGCTGCTCTCTCTCCGGGGCATCGAGCCCACGGGCGCGAACACAGCCGACCCGGTCAGCAGCGATACTTGAGCGTGTGACCGACCGCCGCACCATGCCCGTCCCCGAGGGGCTCGACGGGTTGCGACTCGATGTCGCGCTGGCCAGGCTCTTCGGACTGTCCCGCACGGCGGCCGCGCACGTGGTCGACGCCGGCGACGCCACGGTCGACGGAGTGGCCCGCGGTCGGTCGGACCGAGTGCACGGCGGAGCGGTGCTCGAGGTGGTCCTGCCGCCGCCGATAGCCGCCCCTACGGCCGATCCCACCCCCGTCGCCGGCCTGCGGGTCATCCACTCCGACGATGACCTCCTCGTCGTGGACAAGCCGGTCGGCGTCGCGGCCCACCCGAGCGTCGGTTTTGACGGCCCCACGGTCGTCGGCGGTCTGCTCGCTGCTGGGCACCGGCTCAGCGTGCACGGGCCGGCCGAGCGCCAGGGGATCGTGCATCGCCTCGACGTCGGCACGTCCGGCCTGATGGTCGTGGCCAAGAGCGAGCGCGCGTACGTCGTACTCAAAGACGCCTTTCGCGACCGCACGGTCGACAAGGGCTACCACGCTCTCGTGCAGGGTCACCCCGATCCGATGAGCGGCACCATCGACGCTCCGATCGACCGACACCCGACCCAGCAGTACAAGTTCGCTGTGGTGGCGGGTGGCCGCGACAGCGTCACCCATTACGAGACCATCGAGGCGATGCGTGCAGCCACCTTGGTTGACGTGCGACTCGAGACCGGCCGCACCCACCAGATTCGCGTGCACTTCGCCGCGCTGCGGCACCCCTGCGTCGGAGACCTCCAGTACGGCGCCGACCCCCGGCTGGCGGAGCGGCTCGGCCTCCGGCGCCAGTGGCTGCACGCCGTACGGCTGTCCTTCGACCACCCCGCCGACGGCAGTCGGGTGACCTTTGCGAGTGAGCACAGCGCTGACCTCGCTGGGGCGCTCGAGACGCTGCGAGCTGAGTCGTGAAGCTGCGCGAGCTCGACGAGCGGCTGATCCCCGGATTCGCTCGGCGCACCCAGGTGGTCGCTGTTCGGGTGCGCAGATTTCGGGCTCGAGCTGCGGCTGGGCTCCGTTCGGTCAGCCCGGCGGGTCGTCGCATGGCGCGTGCACCTGGTCCGGCGCCGACGATCGTCTGGCTGCGAGCCCTCGACGACCGGCTGACGGGCCGAGGTCCGTTGGCGCTTCTCCGCGAGATTCCCCAGCTCGGCGCGCTCGTCATCGCAGTGCTCGTCCTGGTCAGCGGCGCCACGGTCGCGCAGCGATCCGAACCCCGACAGGAGCTGCGGGCCGACGAGGTAACCGACGGGGCTCCCGCCAGCCCCGGCGGCTCGGGAGAGGGTGGGCTGCTGGGTCCCGCCATCGGCGACAACGTGCCCGACTACCTCGACCGCGCCGATGCTCGGCTGCGAGACCGGTTCGTCGCGGACGCCGACGAGCGATCGTTCGCGGTGGTCAGCTTCGAGCGCTACCTCACCCCGGTTGAGGTGGCCGCTCTGCTCGGTGACGAGGTCGGCGGGTTCCGGGTTTTCTTCCGGGTCCCCGCCCCTGGTCTTCAGACCGAAGTCCAGGACGCTGCGGTGAAACGGCTGGTGCCGGACACCCTGGCCGCATTCCAGCAGGTGGCCACCCAGCGACGGGCCGACATCGGGCCGTTGTTGGAGATGGCGCGGACGACCGACGACCCGCCGTTCAAGGCGTTCTACGAGATGACCGCGAAGGCTTACCAGATCGAGGTCGACCAGCTGAGCAAGGGGTGCGCCTGTGTCTTCGGAGTCGTCACCAACGCCGCCAACAGTGACCTCCGTGAGATCCGGGCCAAGCCGGCCGTGCGAGCCGTCGACCTCGGACCCGGGGGGGCGACGCTCGAGGTGCTGACCTTCCGCGCGCTGCTGCCCGAGGAGACGGTCACCGTCACCGGCGGCAATGAAGCACCGTCCGATGCGGGCCTCACCGGCGGCTGAGTTTCGTCAGCCGCCGCCGATCCATCGACGCCGCCGCGGCGGGCGGACGCGAAAACCCGTACTTTCCGACCTTGCCTTGCTATGCCTAGGCAGGTACTATGTCGCGCATGGTACCGCCGCCAGACGCCGCCCCCCGGGATCTGACCCAGCTGCGTCGTGGGCTGCTCGAACACTGTGTCCTCGCCCTGCTGCGCAGCGGCGAGGAGTACGGGTTCGAGATCGTGCGGCGGCTCAGCGAGTGCGACGGCCTGGTGACCAGCGAGGGCACGATCTACCCGCTGCTGAGCCGGCTGCGTCGTGACGGCCTGGTTTCGACAACGTGGCGGGAGTCCACGGCCGGGCCCCCTCGCCGCTACTACGCGCTGACCGACCGGGGGCGAGCGACGCTGGAGTCGTTCATCGTCGAGTGGGCTCGGGTTCGAGATGCCGTTGACCTGTTGATGAAGGAAGGACGCGGATGAGCGAGTTGACGACGCCGGTTCACGCGATCGACGAGTACCTCCACGCACTCGACCTGTCGCTGCGGGACCTGCCCAGCGACCGGCGCCGCGAGATCGTGAGTGAGATCCGCGAGCACATCGGCGAGGCTCTCTCCTCGGGCGGCAGTGAGGTCAGTGAGGTCGCTGTCGGCAACGTCCTGGAGCGCATGGGCGACCCCGAGGAGATTGCCGACGACGCCCGTCAGCGGTTCGGGCTGGCCCGTCGCGAAGTGACCTGGCAGGACTGGCTGGTTCCGGTACTCCTGCCCTTCGGGACGTTCCTCGCGCTCTTCGGATGGCTCGCTGGCGTGGTCCTGCTGTGGAAGTCGAAGCACTTCGCCCGCTGGGAGAAGATCGTCGCCACCGCCGTGTGGCCATTCGGCCTGGCGTTGCCGCTGTACGCCGGCGCGTTCATCGCTGGCTTCGCATCCGGGCCAGCCGACTGCATCGAGCGGCCGGGGGGAGTCACGGAGTGCAGGGCGGAGACCACCCACGTCGTGTTCTCCTGGAGCGTGCAGCAGGTTCTCATGACCCTGGCCTTCGTCGCCCCGCTCGCGGTGGCGGCGTACCTGACAGTCCGCCTGCTCCGCGTCCGCCGCGGCCTGCGTCACTAGTCGCGCGCGTCAGTCGCCGAGAACTCGCCGGTAGCGCGCCTCGACGAAGGACCACAGGCCGTACGCGATCAGGCCTGCGGCAACGAAGGAGAGCAGAAGGGGCCCGGCCGGCTGGTCGGCAAGCCGACGCAACGAGCCGTCGAGGCCGACGGTGTCGTCGGGGTCGGCTTGCAGTGCGGTCCGGAGCACGAAGAAGCCGATAGCGGAGAAGATCACCGCCCGGGAGAACAGTCCCGCGCAGGCGATCGCGGTGATCCAGGGGCGGGCGTCAGTGTCGATCTCGGCCTTCTTCAGGTGGTCCCGGTACTTCCCGCTCACCGCCCGGTAGCCGTTCCAGATCCCGGCCCCGATGAGCGCCAGGCCGACCCCCCCGACGAGGACCCGGCCGGCCGGCCAGCCGAGCAGCGTCGCGGACTGGTCTTGGTGCTTCTGATCCTGGTCCGAGCTCGACTTCTCCTCGAAGACGTAGGTGAGCGCGGTGACGAAGAAGCTGCCGTACAGCAGTGCTCGGGCGCCGGAGAGGACTCGCTTCCACGGCCCTCGGCGATCCGGGTCGAGGACCGCTTCGACCAAACGCCACGCCGCGTAGCAGACGAAGCCGGCGGCGAGGACCGCGAGGGCGACCCGGCCGAACGGCGATCGGCTGAGCACCTCAAACGCGCCGTTCTTGTCAGCTTCTTCCCCGCCGCCGGCACCGAAGGCAATGCGCAGGGCGAGCACCCCGATGATCGTGTAGACGACACCGCGGGCGACGAGCCCCGCTCGGCCGACGTAGGACGTCCACTCGGCGTCGAGCGTCTCCTTGCGGGCCGCACCGGCCTTGCGCTTGACCTTGCGGGCCGCATCGGTAGGAGACATGCGCAGCCTGTACCCATCCGACGCGGCACGACACGGCCCGCGACGTCACCGTAGGGCGGCGCGGGCCAGGACCAGACCGGAGCCAACAGCGAGGAGGCCACCGACGACCGAGACCACGACGTACGTCGATGCGGCAGCCAGTCTGTCGTCGCGCAGCAGGGTCACCGCCTCCCAGGAGAAGGTCGAGAAGGTGGTGAAGGCCCCGAGGAAGCCCACGCCGACGGCGAGCACCGGGAGCCGACCGACCCGGCCCTCGGCGGCCGCACCCAGCAGGAGCCCGAGGAGCAGGGACCCGAGCAGGTTGATCGTGAGGGTCGTCCACGGGAACGTCGCGCCGCGCCCCAGCAGACTTACTGCGTAGCGGCCGAGGGCACCGGCTGCTCCGCCAACCGCGACCAGGAGGACTCGCACCCGGCCAGCGTGTCAGAGTCGGGCCGGCCAGGGGAGTCGGGGTACCCTCGAATCTCGCTCGGCCCGCCTTCCCCCGTGCCGTCCGGACCGCCCGTCATGGGCCCCTGTCGCGTTGCGCGGAGAGGAGGTCGGCACCGCCTGTGAGCGAGCAGTTCGTGCATCTGCACGTCCACACCGAGTACTCCATGCTCGACGGCGCCGCCCGGGTCTCCGACCTCTTCTCGAGTGCCGCCGAGATGGGGATGCCGGCGCTCGCGTGCACTGACCACGGCAACATGTACGGCGCCTTCGACTTCTACAAGGCTGGTAAGGCCGCCGGTGTGAAGCCGATCGTGGGCATCGAGGCCTACGTGGCTCCGGGCAGCCGGTTCGACCGCACCAAGCTGGGGCCCGACTCGAGCAAGGTCGACAAGTACAGCCACATGACCCTGCTGGCCAGCAGCGACCAGGGCTACGCCAACCTGGTCAAGCTGGCCAGCCTGGCCAGCCTCGAGGGCTACTACTACAAGCCACGGGTCGACCGAGAGCTGCTGAGCCAGTACGCCGAAGGCATCATTGCCACCAGCGGCTGCCTGGGCAGCGAGGTCAACCAGCTGCTCCTGCGCGGTGACTACTCCGGCGCCCGGCAGACCCTCGCCGACTACGCCGACATCTTCGGCCGTGACGACTACTACGTCGAAGTGATGGACCACGGAGTCGCCGACCAGCAGCGGACCACGCCCGACCTGCTCAAGCTGGCCCGGGAGCTCGGCCTGCCACTGCTGGCGACCAACGACCTGCACTACACGAAGAAGGAAGACTCGGTCGCGCACGAGGTGCTGCTCTGCGTGCAGACCGGCGCCACGATCGCCGACCCGGGCCGGTTCAAGTTCGATAGCGCGGAGTTCTACCTCAAGAGCCCGGCCGAGATGCGAGCGCTGTGGCGTGACTTCCCCGAAGCGTGCGACAACACCTTGGCCATCGCCGAGCGGTGCGAGCTCAGCATCGTCGAGGGCAAGGATCTGCTGCCGCGCTTCGACGTACCGGAGGGGCACACCGAGGAGTCCTGGCTGCGCGCCGAGGTGGGGCGCGGGGTGCAGGCGCGGTGGGGTGTGAGCCCCACCGACGAGCAGCGCGCGCGGGTCGACTTCGAGCTCGCCGTCATCGCCCAGATGGGCTTTCCGTCGTATTTCCTCGTCGTCGCCGACCTGGTCAAGCACGCCCACGAGAACGGCATTCGGGTCGGCCCGGGTCGCGGCAGTGCCGCGGGCAGCGCGGTGTCCTACTGCCTGGGCATCACCGAGCTCGACCCGCTGAAGTACGGCCTGCTCTTCGAGCGGTTCCTCAACCCGGAGCGCGTGTCGATGCCCGACATCGACATGGACTTCGACGAGCGCCGGCGCGGCGACATGATCCGGTACGCCACGGAGAAGTACGGCGAGGAGCGGGTCGCGCAGATCGTGACCTTCGGCACGATCAAGGCCAAGCAGGCGATCCGCGACTCGGCGCGGGTCCTCGGCCTGCCCTACGCGGTCGGCGACCGGATCTCCAAGCTGATGCCCGCGCCGGTGATGGGACGTGACGTCGGCCTGCGCGACTGTTTCGACCCCAAGGCCGAGCGCTATGGCGAGGCCGGCGAGATGCGCCGGGCGTACGAGTCGTCCGCAGAAGACAAGATGGTCCTCGACACCGCTCGCGGTCTTGAGGGGCTCAAGCGCCAGGCCGGCGTCCACGCGGCCGGCGTGGTCATCTGCCGTGACCCGCTGACCGACCACATCCCGGTGTGGCGGCGCGAGGCAGACGGCGCGATCATCACGCAGTTCGACATGAACACGGTCGAGACGCTCGGCCTTCTCAAGATGGACTTCCTCGGGCTGCGCAACCTGTCGGTGCTCGACGACTGCCTTGAGCACGTGGTCAACAACCGTAACGAGGTGGTTGTGCTCGAGGAGGTCGGCCTCGACGACCCTGCGGCGTACGAGTTGCTGTGCAAGGGCGACTCGATAGGCGTCTTCCAGCTCGAGGGCGGTCCGATGCGCTCGCTCATGCGCTCGCTGCAGCCCAACTGCTTCGACGACATCTCCGCGCTGATCGCGCTCTACCGCCCGGGACCGATGGGCGTCGGCGCGCACATCGACTTCGTCGAGCGCAAGCACGGCCGCCGACCCAAGACGCCGATCCACCCCGAGCTGGCCGAGCCGCTGGCCGAGGTGCTCGACGAGACCTACGGCGTCATCGTCTACCAGGAGCAGGTGATGGCCGCAGCGCAGAAGGTGGCCGGCTACACCCTCGGCCAAGCCGACCTGCTGCGCCGCGCGATGGGCAAGAAGAAGAAGTCGATTCTCGACAAGGAGTACGTCCCGTTCGCCGCGGGCATGCGCGCCCAGGGCTACAGCGACGCGGCCGTCGCCAAGCTGTGGGAAGTGCTGGTCCCGTTTGCCGACTACGCCTTCAACAAGGCCCATTCGGCCGGCTACGGACTGGTGTCCTACTGGACGGCGTACCTCAAGGCGCGCTACCCGAGTGAGTACATGGCGGCGCTGCTCACCAGCGTGAAGGACAACCGCGACCAGAGCGCGATGTACCTCCACGAGTGCCGCCGGATGGGCATCAAGGTGCTGCCGCCCGACGTCAACGACAGCGACCTCAACTTCACCCCGCGCGGCACCGACATCCGATTCGGCCTGTCCGCCATCCGTAACGTCGGGGAGAACGTCGTCTCCTCGGTCATCAGCAGCCGCAAGACCAAGGGCCGCTACACCGGCTTCTACGACTTCCTGCGCAAGGTCGAGGGTCCGGTTTGCAACAAGCGGGTCGTCGAGTCGCTCATCAAGGCCGGCGCGTTCGACTCGCTCGGCCATACCCGCAAGGGACTGCTCGCCGTGCACGCCGAGGCGATCGACGCGTGCCTCGACACCAAGCGGGCCGAGGCGATCGGCCAGTTCTCGCTATTCGGCGAGGTCAGCGCGGAAGCGGGCGAAGGCGACGGGCTCACCGAGCTGCCGATCAGCGCGAGCGAGTGGGACAAGACGACGTTGCTCGCCTTTGAGCGGGAGATGCTGAGCCTCTACGTCTCCGACCACCCGCTGCTCGGCATCGAGCACGTGCTGGCCCAGCACGCGGATGCGAGGATCAGCGACCTCAACGCCGAGTCCGCGCTGGAGGGCTCGGTCGTCACTGTGGCCGGCATCCTGTCCGGGCTGGCTCGTAAGACCACGAAGGCAGGCGCCGCGTGGGCCCAGGCGACGCTCGAAGACCTCGAGGGCGCCATCGGAGTGATGTTCTTCCCCGGCACCTACGCGACGTGCGCGACGCTGCTCGGCGAGGACGCTGTCGTTGTGGTCAAGGGCAAGCTCGACCGGCGCGAGGACGAGGCCAAGCTCGTCGCTATCGAGGTCTCCAGACCCGACCTGAACCAGGGCCCACGTGGCCCGGTCGTGCTCCGCCTCGACGCGGCGCGATGCACGGAGCCGGTCGTCGCGTCACTGCAAGACGTGCTGCGCCAGCACCCGGGTCTCACGGAGGTCCATCTCCACCTCATGTCGGGCGGACGCCGTACCGAGCTCAGGCTGGACGACGCGTTGCGCGTCGCGGCTACGCCGTCACTGTTCGCCGATCTCAAGCAGCTGCTCGGCAGCAGTTGTCTCGGCTAGGGCCCGACCGATGGCGGTGAGCCGACGTCAGTGCTGCGCCGGGCTGCTCGGCGGCCTGGGGGCGGCCTTCTTGGCGGCTTGCCGCAGCGGACGTCCACGCCGTGCCAGCGCCAGTGGCTTCTCGCTTGACGGCGGCGTCGCCCTGCTCGGCACCGTGTGGCCGGGAGGTGCTGCCGAGCCGGCCGCGGGCTGGGTGGTGCTCCTCGACGACCGGGGGCGGATCGACCGGATGGGTGCGGTCGCCGAGGTGACCGTGCCCGTCGGCGTACGCCGGATCGGTGGACCTGACACGTGGATCGGGCCGGGCATCGTCGACGCCCACGTGCACCTCGCCTTCGGACCCGCTGAGGAAGGCCTGCGCGGCGGTCTCGTCGGGGTGCGTGACCTCGGCGCGCCGCCCGCGATCGCCGCCCGGTCTCGTAGTCGCGGCACTGCGTTGCCCACCGGCAGGCCGGTGGTCGCGGTCGCCGGGCCGCTCCTGACTGCGCCCGGCGGTTACCCGTCGACCACCTGGGGTCGCGACGGGTTCACCCGCGCGGTCGACTCGCCCGAGGCTGCCCGGGCAGCGGTGCGGGCACTCGTCGCTGACGGCGTCGACCTGGTGAAGATCGCTCTCGAGCCCGCGGGCGGGTTGCCCGTGCCGGGCCCAGGGCAGGTGCGGGCAGTTGTCGACGCGGCCCACGCGGCCGGGTTGGCCGTCACCGCCCACGCCCTGTCCGCCGAGATGGTCACCCGCGCGCTCGACGCTGGCGTCGACGAGCTGTGTCACGTCCCTGACGAGCCGCTCGACGCTGCGCTCATCGAGCGGATCGCGGCGTCCGGGGTGCCCGTTGTGTCGACGATCCAGACGTTCTTCTCCGGCGGGTCCGGCGGCGCGGTCGCGGCCAACGCCGCAGCTCTGGTGGCGATCGGCGTGCCGCTGGCCTACGGCACCGATCTCGGCAACGCCGGCACTCGCCCTGGCGTGGACCCTCGGGAGCTGGACCGGCTCGCCGATGCCGGGCTCGGCCGGCTCGGCGCCCTACGGGCCGCCACCGTGGGTGCGGCCGGGCTCCTCGGTGACTCTCGCGTGACTGGCGCGCTCGTGGCCGGCTCGGCGCCCGCGCTGGTGGTGCTCTCGGCCGATCCGCTGCGCGAGCCGTCGGTCTGGCGCTCGCCGTTGCTGGTCCTCGTCGGCGGTCAGGGCACAGCGCCCGACCCGTCCGCCCTCGCAGCGATCACCCGCTGACCAGCGAAGGGTCAGGCGTCGGCACGGGCGAGGACGAGGCGGGCCAGCTTGACCACGGCCTCCTGCTCGACCGTCCCGCGCGCGCCCACCGCCAGCAGCCAGGTCGTGTTGCCCCGACGCCAGCGGACGGTGACCAGGTCGAAGTCGTTCGTCGGAGCGGCTGAGCTGCTGGGCGCGGCTGAGCCGCTGGGTGCGGTTGAGGCGGTGGCCCGAGCCGAGCGCACCCCGCCGGCCTGGTCGCCGAGGTCGTCGATGGGGAACGGCGTGCCGGTCTGGCGCGCGGAGTCGAGGTCGGCGGTGAGGTCGGCGATGGCGCCGTCCTCACTGTCGAAGGTCGCCACCACATTGACGATGAAGCGCCCGGACTTCTGGTCGCCGTACTGCACGACGTACGCCTCGTCGAAGCCGTGCTCGCGCAGCGACTTCTCCGCTGCGGTGCTGTCGGCGGAGAAGCCGGCGATGCGGGAGATGTCGGCCGGGCCGGTCTGCGCCAGGATCGGAACGAGGCCGTCAGGCACGTCCTCCGCCTGGAGCACCTTCATGGCCAACGACCCACCTGGCAGGGTGACCGCGACCTGCGGCTTCTCGGCGTTATCGCCGGAGCAGCCGCCGACAGCGAGCCCGGGCAGGAGCAGCAGAGCGGCCAGGAGGCGCACGGGGGTGTGCATGGTCAGACAGTCTGCCGCGCGGCGCGCTCAGTTGCGCCACGCCACGGCGTAGGACACGCTCGCACTCCCCGGGCCGAAGCGCGACCATGCCCCCCGGCCGATGCGCGGAGGGAGTCCATGAGCGCCCTCGCGGTGCGCGGTCTCACCCGACGCTTCGCCGATGTCGTCGCCAACGCCGACATCACCTGCGAGATCCACCAGGGCGAGATGTTCGGCTTGCTGGGGCCCAATGGCGCGGGCAAGTCGACCTTCGTCCGTCAGCTGATGGGCCTCCTCCGGCCGGATGCGGGCGAGATCACCGTGCTCGGAGAGGACGTCGTACGCCGCCCGGAGCTAGCCCCCCGGTTAGCGGCGTACCTCGCGCAGGACGAGCGGGCAGTTGCCGAGCTCTCGCCGCTCGTCGCGGCTGAGCTCACGGGTCGACTGCGCGGGATCTCGCGAGCTGCCGCGCGTCGCGACGCGGGCGAGCTCATCGAGGAGCTGGGGCTGACCGACTGCGCGCAACGTCCGATGGTGCGGCTCTCCGGCGGTCAGCGCCGACTCGCGTGCGTGGCCACCGCGCTCATCGGCGCGCGCCCGGTGCTGATCCTCGACGAGCCGACCACAGGTCTCGATCCGACCGCCCGGCGGGCGGTGTGGTCTGCCCTGCAGCGGCGCCGCGAGTCGGGCGCGACGGTGGTCCTCGTCACGCACAACGTCCTCGAGGCGGAGACCGTGCTCGACCGGGTCGCTGTCTTCGACCAGGGTCGAGTGATCGCCTGTGATACGCCCGGCCGGCTCAAGGCGGCGGTCTCCGACGATGTGCGGCTCGACCTCGTCTGGCGGTCCGACCCGCCAGCCGGCGATGCCACGGTCACCCGGCTCGGCGAGCTGGCGCAGCGCACGGGCCGCCGGTGGACCGTTCGGCTGCCGGCGGCCGAGGCTCGGGCGGCACTCGGCGAGCTGACGACCGGGGCGGCCTTCGCCGCACTCGATGACTTCACCCTCGCAACGCCGACTCTGGAGGACGTCTACCTCGCTCTGGGCGGCCGCGCGCACGACCTGGAGCACGGATGAGCGCCGTAGCGAGGAGCACAGTGGTGACCTACCCCGCGACGGGTTTCGGCGCGGCATTCTCTGCGGTGTACGCGGGACAGGTCGCCCGAGCTCGCACTGCGCGTGCCCCCCTGTTCTTCGTCGCGACCCTGCAGTCGCTGGGGCTGCTGCTCCTCCTGCGCGGCGTGGTCGACAATGGGCGGCCCGCGGAGAAGCAGCAGATCGTCGCGGGCTCCGTGGTGCTCGTCATCGGCTTCGTGGCGCTCAACCTGCTGGCTCAACGCTTCGGTCATCTGCGAGCGGATGGCGGACTCGACTACTACGCGGCGCTGCCCGTCCCACCCGCTGCCGTCGTGCTGGCCACCGTAGCGTCGTACGCCTCCTTCGCGGTCCCCGGCACCGTCGTCGTCGCGGTGGCCGGTGCCGTGCTCTATGGGCTGAGCCTCACCCACCTCTGGCTCTTGGTGCCGGTCGTTGTTCTCGGCGGCGCGGCGCTGGCCGGGATCGGCGCGGCCCTGGGGCTGCTCGCTCCCCGGCCGGAGCTCGCCACCGTGTGCGGACAGCTCGGCATGAGCGTCGTCCTGTTCCTCGGTCTCGTCCGGGCGGCCCGAATGCCCCTGCCGCTGCGCGCGCTGCGTGCGGTCATTCCCAGTACGTACGCCGTCGACGCACTGGCCCAGGGCCTTGGCGACGACCCGTCATGGTCGCGCGTGGGAGCCGACCTCGCTGTGTGCGCCGGCGCCGCCGTCGTCGCACTCGCGCTGGCGACCTTTGCCTACCGCAGGGCCGTGTCGCGGTGACGCGATGAGACACTGGTGTGCATGAGCGACCCCTGGCAGACCTTCGTCGCCGGTGAGCCGGCCACTCGCCGCGAGCTGCTCCGGCACCGAGCGAGCACGGCCCTGCGGACCGTCCGGGTGCCGGTTGCGCTCGCCGCTGCCGTGGTCCTCCTCGGGGCACCGGTCGGCTTGTTGTGGGCGCGCGTGAGCCCCCGAGTGTCCGTCTCGTTCTCGGCTCAGGGCCCGGCGCTCGACCGGCCGGAGAGCAGCGAGTTCTTCGCCGCAGATGGCAGCTTCGGCGTCGTCCTCCTCCTCGTCGGTCTCCTGACCGGCGCCGCGGCGTGGCGACTGCTGCGCGGTCGCGAGTACGAGATCGGCGTGCCGGTAGGTCTTACCGTGGGCGCCTTGGTCGCAGGTGCGGTGGCGCAGGCAGTGGGCGGTCGCCGTGTCGTGGATCGTCAGCTGGCCGCACTCTGCGAGGTCGAGAGTGCCTGCCCGATCTACGACGGCACGCTGCAGCTGCGGGCCCGCGGTCTCGTCGTCGTGTGGGCCGTCGGCGCCCTCGCCGTCTACGTCGGGCTCAGCCTGCTGTTCGACCGTCACGACGACGTCGACACGGGCGGTCCGGATGCTGCGTGGCCCCCGCCGTACTAGTTCAGCGAGAACGGGCCGATCGGCTCGGGTGGTGGTGGAGCGGCTGCCAGGTGCACCAGCAGCGCGGTCTCTCGTCGGATGACGCTGAGCTCGTGTCGCAGGCGGGTCGCAGCATCGGGCACGGCGAGCAGCGCCTGCTTCTCCGGCAGGTCGATGACCAGCGCTGCTGCGACGAGGTAGCTCAGCAGCCGCGGCTCGTCGGGGAGCGAGGGCGGGTCCACGTCCTCGTCCCGCGCTGCGGCGACGGCGTTCCAGTAGGCGGTGAACTCGGCGATGACGGCGAACGCCCGAGCGTCAGCGTCATCGCCGAGCTCGTCGGGGAGGTACTCCACGACACCCCGGAGGAACGGCTTCGAGTCGTCGACCTCGAGGAGCCGGAACCGCGGTCCGCCGGTGGTCACGATGTCGTAGCGCCCGTCCGCGTAGGGCTCCACCCGGCGCAGCTCGGCGACGCAGCCGATGTCGTAGAGCTCCGGACCGTCATCGATCTCGAGCCCCTGGCGAATCGCGACAACCCCGAATCGGCGCGGGGCCGGTCCTTCGATGAGCTCGCGTACCAAGAGCCGGTAGCGCTCCTCGAAGATGTGCAGGGGAAGCGGGATGCCCGGGAAGAGCACGGTGTTGAGCGGGAAGAGCGCGAGGGCTTCGGCCACGTGCCGAGCGTAGTGGCGCCGGCATCTGTGTGGCAGGGAGGTGGACCCGCCCGTACGCTCGTGCTTCACCCGCCTTCCACGACACCAGGAGCTCCTGCCGTGCTGCGCCGCATCGACCTGCGTGGCGGACCCGTGGGTCGTGACGTGGCTGCCCTCCTGCCGCGTGCTGCCCTCGACGTGGACGCTGCTCTGGCGGTGGTTCGGCCGCTGTGCGACGACGTCCGCGACCGCGGGGATGCCGCGGTGCGGGAAGCCACTGCCCGGTACGACGATGTCGAGATCGGCGAGCTCCGCGTGCCGGCAGCCGAGCTGCAGCGCGCCTTGGACGGATTGGACCCTGCGGTCCGGGCCGCGCTGGAGGAGTGCCTGCGTCGCGCCCGGCTCGTCCACGAGGCACAGCGGCGAGACGACGTGGTCGTCGACGTGGCGCCCGGTGCGCGAGTCACCGAGCGGTATCTGCCGGTATCGAGGGTCGGTCTCTACGTCCCGGGAGGTCGGGTCGCCTACCCGTCGAGCGTGGTGATGAACGTCGTACCGGCGCAGGTAGCCGGGGTGACGTCGATCGCGGTCTGCTCGCCGCCCAAGGCGGAATTCGGCGACCTGCCGCACCCGGCGATCCTGGCCGCGTGCGCTCTGCTGGGCGTCGACGAGGTCTATCGGGTCGGGGGGGCGCAGGCCATCGCGATGCTCGCCCACGGGACCGAGAGCGTGCCCCGGGTCGACCTGATCACTGGGCCAGGCAACGTGTACGTGGCTGCGGCCAAGCGGGTCGTCCGCGGCGTCGTCGGCATCGACGCCGAAGCCGGACCCACCGAGATCGGCATCGTGGCCGACGAGACCGCAGATCCGGTGTACGTCGCCGCCGACCTTGTCGCACAGGCCGAGCACGATCCGCTCGCAGCGTGTCTGTTGGTGACGACGTCGAGCGCACTGTGCGACGAGGTCGACCGGCTGCTGGACAAGCTCGTCCCGGCAGCACGCCACCGCGGTGCCGTGGAGGCTGCGTTGTCGGGTCAGTCCGCGTATGTGCTCGTGCGCGACGTCGACGCTGGTCTTGCTGTCATGGACGAGTGGGCGCCCGAGCACCTTGAGGTGCTGACCGCTGATGCGGCGGCGGTGGCCCGTCGGGTCCGCAACGCAGGCGCGGTCTTCGTTGGTCCGCATTCGCCGGTGTCGCTCGGCGACTACCTCGCGGGCAGCAACCACGTCCTGCCGACCGGTGGCACAGCCCGGCACACGGCCGGCCTGTCCGTCGACTCCTTCGTGCGCGGGGTGCACATCGTGGAGTACGACGCCGCCGCTCTCGCCGCCGTAGCCGACCACATCAGCGCACTCGGCGGTGCCGAGGACCTGCCGGCGCATGTCACCGCGGTGCGGGCCCGCACCGCGCCGGGGGAGTGAGCCGTGAGCAACTCGCCGCCTGACCCGGCCGGGTCGGGACTCGCTGGCCTGCCCCTGCGCGAGGACCTGCGCGGGCTCACGCCGTACGGCGCCCCGCAGCTCGACGTCGCCGTGCGGCTGAACACCAACGAGAACCCCTTTCCCCCACCCGCCGAGCTGGTTGCCGACCTTGCTGCCGCGCTCACCGACACCGGGGCCGGGCTCAACCGCTACCCGGATCGCGAGGCCTCGGCTCTGCGCGCCGACCTCGGTCGCTACGTTGGGCATCCCGCGACGGGCGTGTGGGCGGCTAACGGCTCCAACGAGGTGCTCCAGCAGCTGCTGCAGGCCTTCGGCGGGCCGGGCCGGGTCGCGCTCGGCTTCGAGCCGTCGTACTCCATGCACCGACTCATCGCGCAGGCCACGAGCACCGGCTGGGTCGCGGCCGACCGAGCCCCGGACTTCTCGTTGTCCGCGGAGTCCGCCGTCGCCGCTGTCGAGAAGTTTCAGCCAAACATCGTCTTTCTCTGCTCGCCGAACAACCCCACGGCAACCGCACTGCCGGTCGACGTGGTGACGGCAGTGGCCGATGCTGCGCCGGGGATGGTCGTCGTCGACGAGGCGTACGCCGAGTTCTCCCACTCGCCTTCTGCCATCGCGCTGCTCGCCGGTCGACCGCGGCTGGTCGTCACGCGCACGATGAGCAAGGCATTTGCCATGGCGGGCACCCGGGTCGGCTACCTCGCGGCCGACCCCGCGGTCGTCGACGCACTGCGACTGGTGCGGCTGCCCTACCACCTGTCGTCGCTGACTCAGACGGCGGCGCGGGTCGCGCTGGCGCACACCGACACCCTGCTCTCCACCGTCGCACTGCTGAAGTCCGAGCGGGACCGGGTCGCTGGCTCGTTGGCGTCCCTTGGCATGCAGGTGGTGCCGAGCGACGCCAACTTCGTCCTCTTCGGCCGGTTCGCTGACGCGTCGGCGACCTGGCAGCGGCTGCTCGACCAGGGGGTTCTCGTGCGTGACGTGAGCGCTGGGCGGCACCTCGGCGGCTGGCTGCGGGTGAGCATCGGCACGCTGGGGGAGAATGACGCATTCCTCGCCGCCGTGGCCGAGGTCTGTGTCGATGAGGGTCGTGTCCCCGAGATGCGCGCCGAGGAGCAGCAGTGAGCCGCACCGCACGGGTGGAGCGCGTGACCGGTGAGACGTCGGTGCAGGTCGAGCTCACCCTCGACGGCACTGGCCGTGCGACGGCCGAGACCGGTGTGCCGTTCTTCGACCACATGCTCTGCCAGCTGGGTAAGCACGGCGGATTCGACCTGGCCGTGCAGACGACCGGCGACACCCACATCGACGCGCACCACACTGTCGAGGACACGGCCATCGCAGTGGGGCAGGCCCTGCGTGAGGCCCTCGGCGACAAGGCGGGCATTCGCCGCTTCGGCGATGCGCTCGTGCCGCTGGACGAGTCCCTGGTCCAGGTGGCCGTCGACTTGTCCGGTCGGCCCTACCTCGTTCACGAAGAGCCGGACATCGTCGAGCTGATCGGCAGCTACGACACGACGCTGACGAAGCACATCTTCGAGTCGTTCGTCGCTTCGGCACAGATCTGCCTGCACGTGCGGGTGCTGGCCGGGCGCAACGCGCACCACGTCGTCGAGGCGCAGTTCAAGGCGGTCGCGCGGGCGCTGCGCGACGCGGTGTCCCTCGACGGCCGGGTCTCCGGCGTACCCAGCACCAAGGGCGTGCTGTGAGAGCACGGCCGAAGGTGGTCGTCTACGACTACGGCTCGGGCAACATCCGCAGTGCCGAGCGCGCGCTCACCCGTGCCGGGGCCGACGTCGAGGTGACGGCCGACCAGGTGGCCGCGGTGAAGTGCGACGGCCTCGTCGTACCAGGAGTAGGTGCGTTCGGTGCGTGCATGCGTGGGGTCGAGGACGTCGGCGGGCGCGCCGTCATCGGCGACCGGGTCGACCGAGATCGCCCGGTGCTCGGCATCTGCGTGGGCATGCAGGTGCTCTTCGACGGCAGCGAGGAGGACGGCGAGGAGGCGAAGGGTCTCGGCATCCTCCCCGGCACGGTTCGCCGGCTGCGCGACGCGGCTGTCCTGCCGCACATGGGCTGGAACACCGTCGCCGCCCGCGACGACTCGGTGCTGCTGGCGGGCATCGCGCCTGAAGAGCGCTTCTACTTCGTGCACTCCTACGCCGCCTGCGTCGCCGCTCCCGACTATCTCGACATCGACGAGGTGACGGGCTGGACGGAGCACGGCAGCCGTTTCGCGGCAGTGGTCGAGCGCGGCGTGCTGATGGCCACCCAGTTCCACCCCGAGAAGTCCGGTGACGCGGGGGCGCGACTCCTCGCCAACTGGGTGGTGACCCTGTGACGCCAGCCGCCCGGCCCGCATTCCTGGCGAACTATGACCGGTTCTTCCCGGTCCCGAGGGAAGCCCGCGCCATTGTTCACGGAGCGCACCTCTCCCCGGCCGCGCGGTGACCCGGCTGGAGCTGCTGCCCGCGGTGGACGTCGCCGGCGGTCAGGCGGTGCGGCTCGTCCAGGGCGAAGCGGGAAGCGAGACGTCGTACGGCGCACCGCTCGATGCCGCGCTGGCCTGGCAGTCGGCGGGGGCTGAGTGGGTCCACCTCGTCGACCTCGACGCTGCCTTCGGTCGCGGGACCAACCGCGAGCTCATCGAGCAGGTGGTGGGACGCCTCGACGTACGCGTAGAGCTCTCGGGCGGCATCCGGGACGACGCGTCGCTCGACGCCGCGCTGGCGACTGGCGCTGCCAGGGTCAACATCGGGACTGCGGCTCTCGAGGACCCCGACTGGGTACGTCGGGCGATCGCCCGCGTCGGGGACCGCATCGCGGTCGGCCTCGACGTACGAGGCACGACGCTCTCCGCGCGCGGCTGGACCCAAGACGGCGGTGAGCTCTTCGAGACCCTCGCCCGCCTCGACGTTGACGGGTGCGCCCGCTACGTGGTCACCGATGTGCACCGGGACGGGACACTGACCGGCCCCAACCTCGACCTTCTTCGGTCAGTGTGCGGCGCGACGGACCGTCCGGTCGTCGCGAGCGGCGGGGTGAGCAGTCTCGACGACCTGCGGGCCATCGCGTCACTGGTGCCCGACGGTGTGGAAGGAGCGATCGTCGGCAAGGCGCTCTACGCCGGCGCATTCACCCTCGAGGAGGCTCTCGCGACGGTGGCTACCCGATGACCGTCGCTGTGCGGGTGATCGCCTGTCTCGACGTCGACGGAGGGCGTGTGGTCAAGGGCGTCAACTTCGCCGGGTTGCGCGACGCCGGAGACCCGGTCGAGCTAGCCGCGGCCTACGACGCGCAGGGGGTCGACGAGCTGGTATTCCTCGACATCACTGCGAGCAGCTCGGGCCGCGAAACCACCCTCGACGTCGTTCGGCGTACCGCCGAGCAGGTCTTCATCCCACTCACGGTCGGCGGCGGGGTGCGCACGGTCGATGACGTCGACCTGCTCCTCCGGGCCGGCGCGGACAAGGTGGGGATCAACACCGCGGCGATCGCCGATCCCACCTTCCTGTCGCGTGCCGCCGAGCGCTTCGGCAGCCAGTGCGTCGTGCTGTCGGTCGACGCCAGGCGCGCGGCCGACCAGCCGAGCGGATTCGAGACGACAACGCACGGCGGGCGGCGCAGCGCGGGCCTGGACGCCGTCGAGTGGGCGCACCGCGGGCAGGAGCTCGGCGCCGGAGAGATCCTGCTCAACTCGATGGATGCCGACGGAACGCAGAACGGGTTCGACGTCGAGATGCTGCGCGCGGTGCGCGCCGTGGTGACGATCCCGGTGATCGCGAGCGGCGGAGCCGGGGACGTGGCGCACTTCTCACCCGCGGTTGATGCCGGCGCCGACGCGGTGCTCGCCGCCAGCATCTTCCACTTCGGCCCGCTGACTGTTGGACAGGTCAAGGAAGCGCTGCGCGCCGCCGGCCACCCAGTGCGCTGACCCGACCACGCGTCGGCGCCCACGCAGGTGGCGTTACGTGACGATCTTCCAGTAAGAGTCCTTCCGGGTGATCGTGCCGCCGTCGTCGAAGTCCAGGAGGTCGCAGCCCCGCACTTCGATCCGCTGGCCGTCGGTCATGGTTCCGGTCAGCGTCCACTTCGAGACAGCGTGCGATCCGCAGACCCAGTGCTCGTCGTCGCCGTAGTGGACGTCAGGTATTCCGTCGAATCTCGCCTGGATTACCGCACGAACGGCGGTCTTGCCGACTAGCCGATCGCCCCATGGGTTGGCACCCCTCGGAGTCTCGAGGACGCAGTCGTCAGCAAGGAAGGCCAGGACGGCATCCACGTCGTGTGCGTTGAATGCAGCGAGGAACGCTCGCAGCTGATCCTCGGTCACGGTCATGGGGTCACGATAGTGCCGAGGTCCACGCCGCTTCGCACGCCGCTCACGGGCACGGAACCTGTGACCTGGTGAAGGCTGTCGAGGCGCCGGGGGTACGGTCAGGGAACCATGACCTCGACCCCGTCGCCCTCTCCGTTGGCCGAGGGTCGGGTAGTCCGGCGCGGTCTCGCCGTGCTCGGCCGGTCAATCCGGGAGGAGCCACGCATCTTCGCGGTGGCCACCGCGGGCGCGTCGGTGTTCGCGGCCATGACGGTCGCGAGCGCTGTGGTCCTCGGGGTCGTCACCGACCGGGCGATCGTGCCGTCGTTCAACGCCGGAACGCCGCGCCGCGGCGCCCTCCTCGGCGCGGTCCTGCTGCTCCTCGGCACCGCGGCGGTCAAGTCCATCGGCCTCGTCGTACGACGAATCAGCGCGAGCATGATGCAGACCCGGCTGCAGGCAACCTACCGCCGTCGGGTGACCCGTCAGTACCTTCGGCTGCCCCTGTCATGGCACCAGCAGCACTCCACCGGCGAGCTGCTGAGCAATGCGCACTCCGACGTCGAGGCAGTCTTCTATCCGATTGCCCCGCTGCCATTCTCCGTCGGCGTTCTGGTGATGCTGGTCATCGCCTCGGTGGTGCTCGTGATCACCGACCCGGTGCTGGCGCTCGTCGGGTTCGTCGTGTTCCCGGCGCTCGCGGTGCTCAACATCGCCTTCACCCGGCAGATGCAGCCTCGAGCGATGCGCGCCCAGCAGCTTCGTGGCGAAGTCTCGTCCGTGGCGCACGAGAGCATCGACGGCGCGCTCGTCGTGAAGACCCTGGGTCGCGAGGGGGAAGAGACCGCCCGGTTCCAGGCCTCTAGTGAGCAGCTGCGCGACGAGATGGTGGGAGTCAGCCGAGTCCGGGCGCTCTTCGACCCGTTGATGGACGCGCTGCCTAACGTCGGCGTACTGCTCGTCCTGCTGATCGGTGCGTTCCGCGTCAGGTCAGGCGCGGTCGACGTCGGTGAAGTCGTTACCGTCGCCTATCTCTTCACCCTGCTCGCGATCCCGATTCGGGGCATCGGCTGGGTGTTGGCCGACCTACCCCGTTCCGTCGTCGGCTGGGACCGGGTCTCTCGGGTCCTCGACGCGACAGGCGCCCTCACGTACGGCCCTACGTCGGTGCCGCCGACCGACGTACCGGCTCGGGTGACCTTGGCTGATGTGTCATTCGGCTACGACGACGCGGTGGTGCTTCGCGACGTGGGGTTCGATGTCGCACCCGGACGGACGGTGGCCATCGTCGGGCCGACCGGTGCGGGCAAGTCGACCCTCGCCGCCCTCCTCGTTCGCCTGGCTGACCCGTCGGCCGGCAGCGTGCAGCTCGACGGCACCGATCTGCGTGAGCTGGACCGGATGAGTGTGCCCGCCCACACGGCAGTCGTCTTCCAGCAGTCCTTCCTCTTCGACGACACCGTGCGTGGCAACATCGCACTCGGCGCAGACGTCGACGATGCGGCTCTCGAGGCTGCCGCACGGCTTGCCCAGGCACACAGCTTCATCGAACGGCTACCTGACGGTTACGACACCGTTGTCGGCGAGCGCGGCACGACGCTCTCCGGCGGACAACGCCAGCGCATCGCCCTCGCGCGCGCCTTGCTGCGACGACCGCGACTGCTCGTCCTCGATGATGCGACCTCGAGCGTCGACCCGAGCGTCGAGGTGGCCATCCTCAATGGACTGCGCGACGCGGACCTGCCGTCGACCGTCGTGGTCGTCGCCTATCGCCAGTCGACGATCGCGCTGGCCGACGAAGTTGTCTACATCTCGGGCGGCCGGGTCCGCGACCACGGGACCCACGCAGCACTTCTGGTCCGACAGCCGGGCTATGCGCGCCTGGTCACGGCGTACGACGTAAGCGCTGTGGCGATCGACGGCGATGAGCCCGCTTCGCCGGGCGCTGCCCCGGGCGACGCTGCGCCGGCGGCATGAGCGCCGGCCAGCTGGCACCGGAGTCCCCGCTGGGGATCCGGCCAGGTCCCTCCGGGAGCTGGCATGTGCTGCGTCGAGGGCTCCAGCTCTCACCGGAGTTCCGCGACGGACTCGCCTTGACTCTCCTCCTCGCGTTGGTCGCCACCGTCGGCCGGGTGGTCGTGCCCTTCGCGGTGCAGCAGACGCTGGACGGTGGGCTACGGGACGACGGCGGCGTCGACGTCGCCTACGTCCGGCGGGTCGTGGCTGTCGCCGGGATAGTCATGATCGTCACGGCTCTGTGCAGCTACGCCACGAACCTGCGGCTCGCCCGCAACACCGAGCGGGCTCTGTCGAGCCTGCGGGTGCGCGCCTTTCGCCACATCCATGACCTCTCGGTGCTGCACCAGGCCGCGGAGCGTCGCGGCTCACTGGTCTCGCGCGTCACAACTGACGTCGACACCATCAGCCAGTTCATGCAGTTCGGCGGACTGCTGATCGTCGTGAACACCGGCCAGCTCCTCGTCGCCCTCGCTGTCATGACCTACTACAGCTGGCAGCTCACGCTGGTTGTCGTGGGTGTCTTCGTGCCTCTCGTGTTCGCGCTGCGGGCCACCAATCGCCGTCGCGGAGAAGCCTTCGACGCGGTACGACGCCGCGTCGGCGACGTCCTCGGTGGCATCGCCGAGAGCGTCGTCGCGGCCCCCGTCGTACGCGCCTACGGCATCGAGGAGCGCACGTCACAGCGGATCGACGCGGCCGTCGACCGGCACGCCGAGTCCCAGGTACGTGCAGTGCGGCTGTCGGCCACGATGTTCACTCTGGTCGAGATGAGCTCCGCCGCAGCGTCTGCGGGTGTGGTCGTCGTCGGCATCCTGATCGGTGCGGGCGGCGACCTCAGTGCCGGCGAGCTCGTGGCGTTCCTCTTCCTCGTCACCTTCTTCGTCGTGCCGCTGCAGATCACGACAGAGGTGCTCAGCGAAGCGCAGTCGGCGATCTCCGGTTGGCGACGCATTCTCGGGGTGCTCGACACGCCGCCGGACATCTCCGACCCCGCGGACCGGATCGACGGCGGGATCGACCTCCCGTCCGGTCCGGTCGGGGTGCGGTTCGAGCGGGTCGGCTTCAGCTATCCGAGTGGTCCACCTGTCCTGCACGACCTCGACGTCGAGATCGCCCCGCAACGCCGGGTGGCCGTCGTCGGCCAGACCGGCTCCGGCAAGACGACGTTCGCCAAGCTGTTGACCCGGCTGATGGATCCGACGACTGGACGGGTGCTCCTCAGCGGCGTCGACCTCGCGGACGTGCGCTTCGACAGCCTGCGGCGCCGCGTCGTCATGGTGCCGCAGGACGGCTTCCTCTTCGACGCGTCGATCTCCGACAACGTGCGGCAGGGCTGTCCTGGTATCGACGACATCGGAATCGCTCTGGCGTTCACCGAGCTGGGACTCGCGGACTGGCTCGAGCAGCTGGCCCATGGGCTCGACACCCGGGTCGGGGAGCGAGGCGAGTCGCTCTCGGTGGGCGAGCGTCAGCTCGTGGCCCTAGCGCGGGCCTATGTCGCGGACCCGGACCTGCTGCTCCTCGACGAGGCGACATCCTCGGTTGACCCGGCTACCGAGACCCGCCTCCAGCGGGCCCTCGAGGGGGTGACCCGTGGGCGCACGGCGATCTCTATCGCGCACCGACTCTCGACAGCCGAAGCCGCGGACGAAGTCCTGGTGTTCGACGCGGGCCGGCTGGTCCAGCGCGGCCCGCACGCCACTCTGGTCGGCGAGCCAGGCGTCTACGCCGGACTCTGGGCCAGCTGGACGTCCCGCGGAGTCACTCGCTAGCGCTACCGCTGAAGGCTCAGGTCGGCGAGCTGGATCGATCCAGTAGCGGTCCGTCGTCCGAATCGCAGCGAGATGGCCGAGACCTTCTCCAGGTCGATGTTGCCGAAAGCTGTGAGGGGGATCCGGACGTCGGAGAGCACCAGGTTGCGCACAACGCTGCCAAGAGGAGCGTGCAGTGCCGGTCCCCACCGAGCCGCAGTGACGGCAGCGATTCGCCCCGATCGGTCGATCAGTACGACGTCGAAGTCCTGGACCGCGGAGCGCGGGTCCAGGCCGTCCGACTCCGGGTTGCGATCGTCGCTCCAGTTCACCCCGGTGCGCACGACGAGGTGGGTCGCGCCGCGGCTCGAGCCGACCGCTACCGGCACCGTCAGGGTGCCTTGGCGGTCCCAGGCGACCGTGATCTGCGGGCCTGGAGACCTGTTGGCCGCGTCGAATCCCGAGGCGCCGGGACACGGACGGTCGTCGCTGCCTGCTTCACACTGCGCGTAGGTCGACAGGCCCGACGTGAGGACTCGCCGTCCCTGCGATGTGACGTTCTCGTCGCTGCCGGGGACGAGAAGCAGAGTGCGCCGGTCGTGGCCCGCGATGTAGGACGACCGGATCAGGTCTGCGCAGCGAACCGGCAACCCACGCGAGCACGCCGGCGTCCAGGGAACCCGTCCGGCGATCAGCGCGTCGAGCCGCCGCTCGGGACCGACAAAGCGACGGAGGAATGCGCCGATGGTTGCCAGCCCGACCCGTCGCTGCTGCTCCGGCGTCATCCGCGCGTTGTCGTCGGACTTCGTGCTGCATGCGAAGTCCGACCCGAAGTAGTCGTCACCCGTCCACGTCGTGTTGAAGAAGTTGTGGTTGGCGCCTTCGACCGCGAGTTGGAGCTTGGGAGCATTGTCCAGCGGGGCGGCGTACTTGCTCCGCTCGAACACCGCGGCACCCTGCAGGTCGTAGACGTCTCCGTCGCACATCGGCAACAAGGTGGCGTACGGCACCCCGCTGACCGCCTGAGCTGTCGCATCGATCGGTGCGAGTGAGAAGACGGCGCTCGCCCGGTAGCGCGGACCGTCGGTGCGTCTCCGGTTGTAGTCGAGCCAGTAAGTCACGCCCTCGCCCCCGCGCGAGTGACCCATCAGGCCAAGGCGGTTAAGGTCGACGCGGCCGATCAGCCGGCCGCCGACCGGTGCGGGGCCGGGCGTGGTGGACCAGGATCGGAGCAGATCCAACGACCTCGAGATCAGCTGCGCCCGCGCCAGCGCACCGGCGGTGAGGTCGGCCAGGTCGTGGGTGTTGACGCCGTTGGCGTCGATGCTCATCACGAGGTAGCCGTGGCTGGCCAGGTTCTCCGCGAGGTAGTCGTACCCGGCGAAGGAGCGCACGTCCGCGGTGACCGGGGTGTCCGGGCAAGGGTGGCCGAACGTCTCCCGGCCGGCGAGTGCACAGGTGCTATGCCGGCCGTGCTGGAGCAGCACGACCGGTCGAGGACCCGGCGCCGAGCTCACGTGCAGCGAGCCGTGCAGGCGGGAGGGCATCGGCTGAACGGTCCGAGTGCCCGTCGTCGTATCCGGGCCGAGCAGCGTGAGGCCGGCGTCGTACTCGACTCGCGACACCCGGTGCTTCCCGGCGACGGTCGGATCTGCGGACTTGTCAGGCGCAGCACTCGACGGCGTCGGGGCGATCATGGCCATCGACGTCAGCGCGGCCAGCAGCATTCGGACGTGCCCGGCCCCCCGCATGCCGCAGAGTTCGACACCTGGTCGGTGGGAACCTGCTTGCGCGTGCGAAACTCGTCGACATGTCCGTTGACCGACCGTCCGCACTCGACCCGGCTATCGCTGCGAGGCTCAAGCGCGACGCCGATGGCCTTGTCCCCGCAGTTGCGCAGCAGTGGGACACCGGCGAGGTCCTCATGGTCGGCTGGATGGACGACGAAGCGCTGCACCGCACCCTCACGACTGGTCGCTGCACCTACTGGAGCCGCAGTCGTGGGGAGTACTGGGTCAAGGGCGAGACATCGGGTCACCAGCAGTGGGTGAAGTCGGTCGCGCTTGACTGCGACGGCGACACCGTCGTGGTCAAGGTCGATCAAGTCGGCGCGGCGTGTCACACCGGCGACCGGACCTGCTTCGACGCCGACGTCCTCGACGCAGTGGTCGGCGCCCCGCTCGTATGACGAGCTGCCCATCGGCCATGCGGGTGCAGCTGACCAGCAACTATGGCGTCCGCCCGAGGTCTACCCGGGAAGAATGCGCCATGGTTCGGGGGGCGGGGCGACGATGACGAGCGGCGTCGTCAGCCCTGACCTGGAAGCCTTCCGACAGCTTGCGCGAGACCGCAGAGTCATCCCGGTGACCCGGCGGCTGCTCGCCGACGGCGAGACTCCGGTCGGCGTCTACCGAAAGCTCGCCGCCGAGCGGCCCGGCACATTCCTGCTCGAGTCGGCTGAGCACGGCGGGGTGTGGTCGCGCTACAGCTTCATCGGCGCGCGGTGCGCGGCGACGCTGACCGAGCGCGACGGGCAGGCCCACTGGCTCGGCACTCCGCCGGTCGGCCTGCCGGAAGACGGCGATCCGCTTGACGCCGTACGCGAGACGTTACGGCTGCTGCGGACCGAGCCGCTGCCCGGCCTGCCGCCGCTCACCGGAGGTCTCGTCGGCTATCTCTCTTACGACGCCGTCCGGCGGCTCGAACGCCTGCCCGCCCACGCGACCGACGACCTCGGAATACCGGAGCTGGCCTTCCTCCTGGTGACCGATCTCGCAGTGCTCGACCACGCTGACGGTTCGGTCCTGCTCGTCGCCAACGCCGTCAACTGGGACGACTCCGACGAGCGGGTCGACGCGGCGTACGACGATGCCTGTGGCCGTCTCGCGGCCATGACCGCAGACTTGGCGTGCCCATCGCCGGCGACTGTGGCGACCGTGGGCGCCGACGTTGCCCTCGACGACATTGCCCTCGACGACGTGGCCTCGGTCGCGCCCGCGGGGGGATACGCCTTCGCCGTCGAAGCCGTGAAGGAGCAGATCCGGGCCGGCGAGGCATTCCAGGTCGTGCTCTCGCAGCGGTTTGAGACGCCGACCTCGGCCAGCGCGCTCGACGTGTATCGAGTCCTGCGTGTCCTGAACCCCAGCCCCTACATGTACCTGCTGCGACTCGACGGATTCGACGTCGTCGGGTCATCGCCGGAGGCGCTGGTCAAAGTCGAGCAGGGCCGCGCACTGCTGCACCCGATTGCCGGGACCCGTCCTCGCGGCACCTCACCGGAAGATGATGCGGCGCTGGCCGCCGAGCTCCTTGCCGACCCCAAGGAACGAGCCGAGCACATCATGCTGGTCGACCTGGGCCGCAACGACCTCGGCCGGGTATGCGACCCGGGGTCGGTCGACGTCGTCGGTCTGATGACTGTCGAGCGCTATTCCCACGTCATGCACATCGTGTCCACGGTGGTCGGCACGGTCAGCGCCGGCCGCACGGCGTTCGACGTGCTGACCGCGTGTTTCCCTGCCGGGACGTTGTCCGGTGCGCCGAAGCCTCGGGCGATGGAGATCATCGAGAGTCTCGAGCCCACCCGCCGCGGTCTGTACGGCGGGGCGGTGGCTTATCTCGACCTTGCCGGGGATCTCGACGCGTGTATCGCGATCCGCACCGCCCTCCTGCGAGACGGGGTCGCCTACGTGCAGGCCGGCGCCGGCATCGTCGCCGACAGCGATCCGGACGCCGAGGACCGCGAGTGCCGGGCGAAGGCGGCGGCGGTGCTGACCGCAGTCCGAGCGGCCGAGACGATCCGCCCGGCATGACAGGTCGGCGAGGCCTCACCGTCGCCGCGATCGCCTGTGTCGTCGGCGCGACGCTCGTGCTCACCGCCATCGGCCTGCCATGGGTGAGCGCGACCTCGCGCGCGGCGTCGCCGACCGCCGACCGTCCAGATGCCTACCTCGAGACAAGGGTGTCGTACAGCGCAGCGGACGCAGCCGCTGCGGTGGCACCGCTCGGCTTGCTCGCTCTGGCCGGTGTCGCCGCCCTTGTCGGCAGCCGCGGCCGTGGTCGCCAGGCTGTCGGCGTCATCCTGGTCGCGACCGGAGCTGGGATCACCGCCGCGGCCGCACGAGTCATTGACGACCCGGCGGCGGTCCTGGTCGCTCCGGCGTTCGAGGTCCGACTGCGGGTCGCCCCGGGTCTCGCACTGGCCGGCGGCCTGCTCGTGACGGCGGCTGGGGCCTGCGCAGTGCGCTTCGGTCGACGCTGGGCGTCCCTCGGCCCGACGTACGACACACCGGGGCGCGCCGAACGGGCGGCGCCTGACGAGCTCGGGGCTTCGTGGGACGAGGTCGAGCGCGAGGGCTGAACGTCGTCGTACGGCGCTGTCACCTCCCGGATACCTGGCGAATGTGCGCGCAGTGCGGTGCCCACGTTCATTGTGGACAGATGAACCGACGGGAGCTGGTGCGCGGGGGGATCGTGGCCGCCGGTGCATTGGCGCTGGCGGGCACTGGCTGGGTGGAGGCGTTGGGCGCGCCCGCCCAGACCGGCGCCGGCCCCTACGGTCCGCTGCGCGCCGCCGACCGCAATGGACTCGAACTGCCAGCAGGGTTCACCAGTCGGATCGTCGCGAGGAGCCGCTCGCTGGTCGGCGGCTATGTCTGGCATGACGCCCCCGACGGTGGGGCCTGCTTCCCCACATCGACCGGCTGGGTGTACCTGTCCAACAGCGAGCTGCCAGCGGGCACCGGGGGAGTCGGCGCCATCCGGTTCCGGCGGGACGGCGTTGTCGAGCGGGGGTACCGCGTGCTGCGCGGTACGACGGGGAACTGCGCGGGGGGAGTGACGCCGTGGCACCGCTGGTTGTCGTGCGAGGAGGCGCCGCGCGGCCGGGTCTGGGAGTGCGACCCGGCTGCCGCCGTTCGACCGGTAGCTAGACCCGCGATGGGGGTGTTCCAGCATGAGGCGGCTACCTGTGACGCGGACCTCCGCGTCGTCTACCTCACCGAAGATCGTCCGGACGGATGTCTCTACCGATTTCGTCCCGTCACGTGGGGCGACCTCTCCCGTGGAGTGCTCGAAGTCTTCTGCCTCGCCGCGCAGACCGGACGGGGAAGCTGGCAGCGAGTGCCGGACCCCCTGGCGAGCAGCCGGGACACTCGCTTCCAGGTCGCCGCGGCGCGAGCTTTCGCCGGCGGCGAGGGCGCCTGCTACTCCGGGGTGACCCGGAGCCTGTTCTTCACGACCAAAGGAGATGGTCGGGTGTGGCGGCTCGACACCCGGACCAGCACCCTCGAGGTGTACTACGACGACAGCGCTGTCGCGGGTAGCCCGCCGCTCACCGGCGTTGACAACGTGATCGTCTCTCGCAGTCAGGACGTCTACGTCGCCGAGGACGGTGGCTCGCTCGACGTCTGCCTCATCACGCCGGACCGCGTCGTGTCACGGTTCTTCCACCTGAACGGGCACAGCGGATCGGAGATCACCGGCATTGCGTTCGCGCCCACTCACGACCGGATGTACTTCTCCTCCCAGCGCGGCACCACGGGCCGCAGTCGCGATGGCGTGACCTTCGAGGTGCGGGGCCCGTTCCGCTCCGTCGCGGGATGAGGGCCGCACCGACGGCCGCAGTTACGATGGCCCCCCGGCTATGAATCGAGGAGTCCCCGCGTGAGTGTGCTCGACGACATCCTGCTCGGGGTTCGGGCGGATCTTGCCGAGCGTGAGGCCGTGACGACTCTCGATCAGCTCAAAGAGCGTGCGTCGCGTCAGGCTCCGCCCCAGGACTCGATCGACCGGCTGCGGGCCAAAGGAGTCGCGGTCATCGCGGAGGTCAAGCGCAGCTCGCCGTCCAAGGGCGCACTGGCGGCGATCACGGACCCCGCAGCACTTGCTCTCGACTACGTCGAGGGTGGTGCGTCGGTAGTCAGCGTGCTGACCGAAGGGCGCAGGTTCGGCGGCAGCCTGGCCGATCTGGCCGCCGTACGCCGCGCCGTCGACGTGCCACTCCTGCGCAAGGACTTCGTGGTCTCGCCGTACCAGATCTGGGAAGCGCGAGCGTACGGCGCCGACCTCGTCCTGCTGATCGTCGCAGCGCTGGAGCAGACGAAGCTCGTCAGCTTCATCGAGCGGGTGGAGTCCCTCGGCATGACGCCGCTGGTCGAAGTCCACGATCGCGATGAAGCGACTCGGGCGCTCGATGCGGGCGCGCGCGTCGTCGGCGTCAACGCGCGAAATCTGCACACTCTCGAGGTCGACCGGTCGATCTTCGCCGACGTCGCGCCGCTCCTGCCGAGCGAGTGCGTCAAAGTCGCGGAGAGCGGCGTGCGCGGCCCGCACGACTTGCTCGCCTACGCCGCCGCGGGGGCCGATGCGGTGCTCGTAGGCGAGGGAGTGGTGACCGGCGGGGATCCCTGCCACGCGGTGCGCGAGCTGGTCACTGCGGGCGCTCACCCGGCGACCCGCAGTGCCCCCCCGGACGAGCGGTGACCGCTTCCCTTTCAGGGTCCACGGCTGTGCCAGATGCGACCGGGCACTTCGGCACGTACGGCGGACGGTTTGTCCCCGAGGCACTTGTCGCGGCACTCGACGAGCTCACGGGCGCGTACGCGAGCGCCCGCGCCGACACCGCCTTTGGCACAGAGCTCGACCGGCTCCAGCGCACCTACGCGGGGCGTCCGACACCGATGACCGACGCTCGCCGGCTGGCCGCTCATGCCGGCGGCGCGATGATGCTGCTCAAGCGCGAGGACCTGGCGCACACCGGCTCGCACAAGATCAACAACGTGCTCGGCCAGGCGCTGTTGACCCAGCGGATGGGCAAGAAGCGCGTCATCGCCGAGACGGGCGCCGGCCAGCATGGCGTGGCCACTGCGACGGTCTGCGCCCTGCTCGGTTTCGACTGCACGGTCTACATGGGCGAGGAGGACACTCGTCGGCAGGCCCTCAACGTTGCGCGTATGCGCCTGCTCGGCGCCGACGTGGTGCCCGTGACCGTGGGGGCGCGGACGCTGAAGGACGCGATCAACGAGGCGATGCGCGACTGGGTCACCAACGTCGACTCGACGCACTACATCATCGGCTCCGTCGTTGGCCCGCACCCCTTTCCGGCCATGGTCCGTGACTTCCAGCGGGTGATCGGCGTCGAGGCCCGGGCTCAGGTCCTCGACCTCGTCGGTCGGCTGCCGGACGCCGTGGTCGCCTGTGTCGGTGGTGGATCCAATGCGATGGGAATCTTCCACCCGTTCGTCGACGACGCCGACGTCCGGCTCATCGGCTGCGAGGCCGGCGGCGACGGGATCGGCACCGGGCGCCACTCGGCGACGCTGGTGGGCGGTGCGCCCGGGGTCCTGCACGGGGCGCGGTCCTACCTGCTGCAGGACGCCGACGGGCAGACCTTGGAGACGCACTCGATCTCAGCCGGCCTCGACTACCCGGGCGTCGGGCCGGAACACGCCTGGCTGCGCGACTCCGGTCGCGCCACCTACCGCGCCGTCGACGACGCCGCGGCGATGGACGCGTTTCGCCTACTCTGCCGCACCGAGGGCATCATCCCGGCCATCGAGACTGCTCATGCGGTTGCCGGCGCCGTGCAGGTCGGCCGGGAGCTGGGGCCTGACTCGGTCGTCGTCATCAACCACTCGGGCCGGGGCGACAAGGACGTCGACACCGCCGCCCGCTGGTTCGCGTTGCTCGACGGATGAGCCCAGACCCATGAGCGCAGACCGCGGAATGACCCAGCTCCGCGACGTCTTCGCGGCGGGGCGCGCCGATGGGCGAGCCCTTCTGGTCGGCTACCTGCCAGCCGGGTTCCCGTCGCTTGACGGCTGCGTCGAGGCGTTCGAGGTGCTGGCCGCTGCCGGCGTCGACGTCTTCGAAGTCGGCCTGCCCTACTCCGACCCGCTGATGGACGGCCCGGTCATCCAAACTGCGGTGCAGCAGGCGCTTGACTCGAAGGTCGGCACGGCCGACGTGCTCGACACTGTCCGCCGGATCGTGGCCGCCACCGGCGTGCCGACCGTGGTGATGACCTACTGGAACCCGGTGGAGCGGTACGGCGTGGAGCGCTTCGCTGCCGACCTGGCCGCCGCCGGCGGCGCCGGGGTGGTCACCCCGGACCTGCTTCCCGAGGAGGCGGGCGACTGGATCGCTGCCCTCTCGCGCCACGACCTCGCACCTGTCTTCCTCGTCGCGCCGTCGTCGACCGAGGCCCGGCTGCGCGTCGTCGCCGACACGAACCGCGGCTTCGTCTACGCCGCGTCCACGATGGGCGTGACCGGCGCTCGTGACTCGGTGAGCGACCGGGCCGGTGAGCTCGTCGCCCGGCTGCGTGCCGTGACCGACATACCCGTCGCCGTCGGCCTTGGGGTGTCCACCGGCCACCAGGCTCGGCAGGTGGCGTCGTACGCCGACGGGGTCATTGTCGGCTCTGCGCTGGTCCGGGCGCTGCTCAGCCCGCCGGAGGGCGTCGCCCCGAAAGACGCGCTCCGGGAGCTGGCCGTCGAGCTCGCCGCCGGGGTCCGCGGCGCTGGGTAAGGGCAGCCTGCCCTCAGGTGCACCGGCCGGGTCGGCGCCGTACGGTCAGGTCATGGCCACCGATGCGCGCTCGCGCCCCGAGCATGTCGACCACCACGTCCGGCACCGTGACGTCACCGGTGGCTGGCTTCGCCCGGCGGTGTTCGGTGTCATGGACGGACTGGTGTCCAACGTCGCGCTCGTCGTCGGCGTCGCAGCCGCTGGGGCGACCACCCGGGTAGTGCTGGTGGCGGGTCTTGCGGGGCTCTTCGCCGGGGCGTTCAGCATGGCTACGGGGGAGTACAACTCCGTGCGCAGCCAAAGTGAGCTCGCCGCCGCCGAGATCGCGATCGAACGACGCGAGCTCTCTCGTGCGCCGGAAGCCGAGGAAGCCGAGCTCGCCGCGATCTACCGCGGCAAGGGGCTCACCCGTGAGCTGTCGGCGGCCGTCGCCCGCGAGCTCTCGCGCGACCCCGAGGTTGCCTGGCGGGTGCATGCCCGCGAGGAGCTGGGCATCGACCCCGACAATCTGCCGTCGCCGTGGACCGCCGCGTTCGCATCGTTCGTCTCCTTCCTTGTCGGGGCGCTCGTGCCGCTGCTGCCCTACCTCGCGGGCCTCGATGACCTGGCGCTGGTGGTCGCCTGCGTCAGCGGTGCCACGGCGCTGTTCCTGACCGGCGTCGCGGTGAGCCGGTTCACGATCCGTGGCGCGATGTACACCGGCCTGCGCCAGCTCACGCTCGGGTCGCTGGCGGCAGGTGTGACCTACCTGGTCGGATCCGTCGTGGGGGTCGGTGTCGCATGACGGGGCGGCTCTCAGACCTGCTGACCGCCATCCCGTCGCCACCCCGCTCGGAGATCTCGCTCGGTCCTTTTCCACTGCGCGGCTACGCCATGGCGATCATCGCCGGCGTGTTCGTCGCGGCTTTCATCGCCGAGCGGCGATGGATCGCGCGTGGTGGCACCCGCGGCGTGGTCGGTGACATCGCGATTGTCTCGGTCCCGGTGGGGATCGTGTTCGCCCGGATCTACCACGTGGTCACCAGCTGGGAGCAGTACGCCGACTCGCCGATCGACGCGCTCAAGATCTATGAGGGGGGCCTCGGCATCCCGGGCGGGTTGCTCGGCGGGGTAGTCGGCGGGATCTACGTCTGCCGGCGCCGCGGGGTGCGCGTCAGCGCGATGCTCGACACGGTGGCACCCGGGGTGGCGGTTGCTCAGGCGATCGGCCGTCTCGGCAACTGGTTCAACCAAGAGCTCTACGGGCGCCCGACCGACCTGCCGTGGGCGTTGGAGATCGACGTCGACCATCGGCCCGCGCGCTTCATCGGCGAGCCGACGTACCACCCCACCTTCCTCTACGAGCTGCTCTGGAACCTCACCGTGGCTGCAGTCGTGGTGATCGTCGAACGCCGCCGGCCGATGCGCCGTGGTCGCACGTTTGCGCTCTACATCGCGCTCTACGCCGCCGGTCGCTTCGTCATCGAAGGCATCCGGATAGATCCGGCCAACTCCGTGGGAGGCCTGCGCACCAACGAGATCGTCAGCCTCATCGCCTTCGCTGTGGCGACGTCGTACCTCGTCGGAACCCGAAAGAACCCTGACGACGACCGCCCGGTCGAACAGCTCCCAGCGTCCGACGACGCCACGCCTTCCAGTGGCTCACCTGTCTCGGCAGACACGACGAATTCCGAGTCAACTGAGCCACTCGCCCACGAGTCGTGAGCGCACTACCCCGATAGAGTCACCCGACCGGCCGGGATGGTGGAATGGCATACACGGAGGTCTCAAACACCTCTGCCCGTGAGGGCTTGCGGGTTCGAATCCCGCTCCCGGCACTAGGCTCCGCGGCATGCACGTCGACCCGCCTCGCCGACGCGTGCTCATCGCTGAGGACGAGGCGCTGATCCGCCTCGACCTCAAGGAGATGCTCGAGGAGGAGGGGTACGACGTCGTCGGCGAGGCGGGGGACGGGCGGACCGCGGTCGACCTGGCCGAGCAGCTGCGGCCTGAGCTCGTCATCCTGGACGTGAAGATGCCGGTGCTCGACGGGATCGCGGCTGCTGAGCAGATCGCCCGCCAGCGCATCGCCCCGATCGTCATCCTGACGGCGTTCAGCCAGCGCGACCTCGTCGAGCGGGCGCGGGAGGCCGGAGCGATGGCATACCTGGTGAAGCCGTTCCAGAAGAAGGACCTGCTACCCACGATCGAGATGGCACTCTCGCGCTTCTCCGAGCTGGTGGGGCTCGAGGCCGAGGTCGACGACCTGCAGGCCCGCCTAGACGCCCGCAAGCTGGTTGAGCGGGCCAAGGGGCGGCTCATGACTGAGCGCGGGATGAGCGAGCCGGAGGCGTTTCGCTGGATCCAACGAGCGTCGATGGACCGCAGGCTGACGATGCGTGCGGTCGCGGAAGCAGTGCTGAGCGCAGGCCCTCAGGGCGAGGTCGAGTAACAGCCGCACTACTTTCTGTGACAGAGCAGTAGGTAACGACACGATTACAGGCGTGTGTCGACGTATTCCACAATCGTAGGAAGGTCGGGTACGTTGCGCCCGCCCCCCCAAAGTTTCCGGGAGTGGCACGCCGATCGGTCGGGTCGGCGGAGTGTCTCCCACACAGAAGGGAGTCCGCGTGCGTTCACGCCGGCTCATCAAGATCGTGTCCCCGCTCATCCTCGGCGCCATGGCGCTGTCCGCATGTGGCGGAGGTGAAAGCGACGAAGACCCCTCCGGTGACAACGGTGGTGACAACAAGATCGTCAAGATCGGCTTCATCGCGCCGCTCTCCGGCGACCTGTCCGCGCTGGGTCTGGGCATGCGGAACGCCGTCGACCTGGCTATCAAGCAGGCCAACGAGAAGAACACAGTGAAGGGCTACACCATCCAGCTCGCCGCCGAGGACGACACGGCAACCGCCAACGTCGGTGCCACGGTCGCGGCCAAGCTCGCTGGTGACGCCGAGGTGGCAGCTGTCGTCGGCACGCTCAACTCGAGCGTGGCGCAGCAGGTCCAGCCGATCCTCGACAAGGCGAGCATCGCCATGGTGTCGCCGGCCAATACCAACCCGACGCTGACGCAGGGCGACAAGCCGGCCGCCAAGGCGCGGCCGTTCAAGTCCTACTTCCGGGTCACCACCACCGACGCGATCCAGGGCCCGTTCGCCGCGCAGTACGTCTTCAACACGGCCGGCAAGAAGTCCGTGGTCATCGTCCACGACAAGAAGACCTACGGTCAGGGCCTCACCGACGCCTTCAAGGCCGAGTACGTCAAGCTCGGCGGCAAGGTGCTCGCCACCGAGACCGTCGGGGACAAGGACACCAACTTCTCGGCCGTGATCTCCAAGATCAAGCCGCAGAACCCCGAGCTCGTCTACTACGGCGGTGAGTACCCGGTCGCGTCGCTGCTCTCCTCGCAGATGAAGGCCAACGGGCTCAAGGTGCCGCTGATGGGCGGCGACGGCATCTACGACGGCAAGTACATCGAGACCGGCAAGGCGAACGTCGAGGGCGACCTCGCCACCTCGGTCGGTGCGCCGACCGACCAGCTCGACTCCGCCAAGCAGTTCGTGACCGACTACGCCGCGGCGGCCTACCCCGAGGCCTACAGCGCCTACGGCGCCTACGCCTACGACGCGGCCAACGCGATCATCAACGCGCTCGCCAAGGCTCTCGACGGCAAGGACAGCGTCGCGGCAGCCCGCGCGGACATCATCGCCGCGATCCAGGACACCGACCTCAAGGGTGTCACCGGCGACGTGAAGTTCGACGAGTTCGGCGACACCACCACCAAGGTGCTGACTGTCTACAAGGTCACCACGGGCAAGTGGGCACCGGAGAAGACTGACACGTTCAAGTAGGTCGACCCGGCATCGAGGGACGACCAGAGGACGAACGGCGGAGGGGCAGGGCTGACGCCTTGCCCCTCCGTTCCGTCTAGAGTCGCGCCCAACCTTCGCCCGACGTGAGGACCGACGAGTGGTTCAGTTCCTGCAGCAGCTGAGCAACGGCGTGGTGATCGGTGCGACGTACGCCCTGATCGCGCTCGGCTACACGCTGGTCTACGGCATCATCCAGCTGATCAACTTCGCCCACGGCGAGATCTTCATGGTGGGTGCCTTCGGCGGGCTGGCTTTCTACCTCTACGCCCTGCCCGAGTCGCTCGCCGACGAGAGCTACATGCTCCCCTTGGTGTTCCTGGCCGCGATGCTCACCTCGGTGGTCATCGCGGTGCTGGTCGAGCGCTTCGCCTACCGGCCGCTGCGGCGCGCCCCTCGGCTGGCCCCGCTGATCACGGCGATCGGCGTCTCGATCTTCCTCCAGGAGGCGGTGCGGCTGTACTTCCCAGATGCGAAGTCGGCGCGGCCGTTTCCGCAGTACGTCTCGACCCGCAACGTCGGCTTCAAGGGCGTCGGGCTGCCGATCGTCGCGATCTTCGTGATCGTCGTCGCGATCCTGCTGATGATCGCGCTCAGCGCGTTCATTAAGACGTCGAAGACGGGCAAGGCGATGCGAGCCACCTCGCAGGATCCCGACACCGCCCGACTCATGGGCGTCAACACCGACAAGATCATCGTCATCACGTTCGCGATCGGCGCGGCGTTGGCCGGCATCGCCGGGGTGATGCAGGGCCTGCAGTTCGGCCAGATCAGCTTCAGCATCGGCTTCCTCGCTGGGATCAAGGCGTTCACCGCCGCTGTGCTCGGCGGCATCGGCAACGTCACCGGCGCGGTCCTCGGCGGGTTCACGCTCGGCATCGTCGAGGCGCTCGGCACGCAGTACATCTCCTCGACGTACAAGGACGTGTTCGCCTTCGTGGTGCTGATCCTTGTCCTCGTGTTCCGACCGAGCGGCCTGCTCGGCGAGCGAGTGGCGACCCGCTCATGAGCCTGCGCACGACGACCGACCGCCTCGTCGCGGAGGTCCAGACCCGGCTCACCGGCCGGACCCGTCCGACTTTGCTCGCCGGCGCTGTCCTCGTCATCGTCGGTTCGCTGCTGCCGTGGCTGACCTTCGGGGGCTACCCAGGGCAGCTGAAGAGCCCGTTCTTCTTCGGCGACTCGGGTGTGCGGATCTTCACCTTGCTGCTCTCGGTCGCCTTCCTGCTGGCGCTGTTCGCCCTGCCGGGTCGGCGTAAGGCCGGCATCGCGGCGTCCCTGGGGATGGTCGCGATCACCGCCGGGACGTTCCTCTCCGTGCTCAACGAGCGGGGCGGGCTCGGCGCGTTCGCGGTCGGCATCTTCCTCACCGGAATCGGGTCGGTGGTGGCGCTCCTGGGCTTCCTCGCGCTGCCTCCCGACGTCGAGCCGGGCCGGTGGCGGCGCAAGCCGCAGTGGGTCGAGCTGCTTATCGTCAGCGGCGCCCAGCTGGCGCTGCTGCTCGTCGTGGTCTACGCGCTCGACGTCGGCACCGACGACGGCGCGCGGTCCAGCCGCATCATCGGCTTCTTCCTGTTCATCATCGCCGCGAGCGCCGCTGTTCATGCCCTGGGGGTTTTTGCCGGGATCTCGACGCTCTACCGCCGCCACCGCGGAGTCACGATTGCGGCCGGCTCGCTCGCCGCCGCAGCGTTCCCCTTCCTCATCTCCGAGGTGCAGGACGGCAGTGCCTACTGGATTCGCGTGGCGGCCTCGATCGGCGTCTTCGCCGCGGCGGCCATCGGGCTGAACATCGTGGTCGGCCAGGCTGGTCTCCTCGACCTGGGCTACGTCGCCTTCTTTGGCATCGGCGCCTACGTCGCCGCCCTCCTCGGCAACGCCAACCTCACGACGTCGAATATCGACCTGCCCTTCTACATCGTCATCGTGCTGTCGGCTGTCGTCGCGGCGATCTTGGGCATCATCATCGGAGCGCCGACGCTACGGCTCCGGGGCGACTACCTGGCCATCGTCACGCTCGGCTTCGGCGAGATCTTCCGGCTGGTCGCGCAGAACTACGACAAGCTCACCCGCGGTCCCAACGGCATCTCCGGCGTACCCAACCTGAAGGTCGGCAGCTACGACTTCGGCGACAGCCACACCGTCCTCGGCGTCGATCTGCCCTACTTCGCCAACTACTACTTCATCGAGCTGCTCCTCATCGCTTTCGTCATCATCGTCTTCACCCGCCTCGCCACCAGTCGCATCGGTCGCGCTTGGGTGGCGATCCGCGAGGACGAGACCGCCGCACAAGCCATGGGCGTCAACACCATCTCGATGAAGCTGCTCGCCTTCGCCATCGGCGCTTTCCTCGCTGGGGGTGCCGGTGCTATCAATGCCCACGTCGCAACGCAGGTCTCACCCGACTCGTACACCTTCCTTGAGTCGGTGACCCTGCTAGCCGCAGTCGTGCTCGGCGGCATGGGCACCGTCGCGGGCGCGATCCTCGGCTCGGCGGTGCTCATCGCGTTGCCGGAGAAGCTGCGCACCTTCCAGGACAAGCGCCTGCTCTTCTACGGCATCGCGCTCATCCTGATGATGCGTTTCCGACCCACCGGCATCGTGCCCAACAGCCGACGCAAGCTGGAGTTCGACGACGCCGACCCGACGTCAGGTGACGCCGTCACCCAGGAGCAACCGCCTTCGACCGGGAAAGCGGTGATGGCCCAGTGACGACCACGGCCGTCGCCGTCGAGCGGGTGCTCGACGCCAAGCAGGTGGTGAAGCAGTTCGGCGGCCTCACCGCCGTCAACAAGGTCGACTTCCACATCGACTCGGGCGAGATCGTCGGGCTCATCGGCCCTAACGGCGCCGGCAAGACGACGTTCTTCAACTGCCTTACCGGGCTGGAGGAGCCCACGTCGGGAGAGATCCGCTATCGCGGCGAGATCCTCTCTGGCAAGCCGGACGCCGTGGTCAAGACCGGGTTGGCTCGGACCTTCCAGAACATCCGGCTGTTCCAGAACATGACCGCGCTGGAGAATGTCCTCGTCGGCCGCCACTGCCGTACGTCGACCGGACCGATCTCGGCGATCTTCCGCGGGCCGAAGTACAAGCGCGAGGAGAAGGAGTCGACGGCAGCTGCCCGCGGCTGGCTCGACTTCGTGGGCCTGTCGCGGATTGAGGGTGAGCTGGCCAAGAACCTGCCCTACGGCGACCAGCGCCGCCTCGAGATCGCCCGGGCGCTGGCTACCGATCCGGGCTTGCTGCTGCTCGATGAGCCCACCGCAGGGATGAACCCCATCGAGACGGCGCAGGCGATGGCCCTGGTCAACTCCATCCGCGACGCCGGCCTCCCCGTGATCGTCATCGAGCACGACATGAAGTTCATCTTCAACCTCTGTGACCGCGTCGCGGTTCTCGTTCAGGGTCAGCTGCTGGTCGAGGGCAGCCCGGCCGAGGTGCAGTCCGACCACCGAGTCATCGAGGCCTACCTCGGGGCGCCGGTCGAATGAGAGACGAGATATGAGCGCGATGCTCGAGGTGCGGGACCTGCGGGTCGCCTACGGCAAGATCGAGGCGGTCAAGGGGATCAGCTTCACGGTTGAGGCCGGACAGGTCGTCACCCTGATCGGCGGCAACGGCGCGGGCAAGACGACGACGCTGCGCACCCTCTCCGGGCTGCTGAAGCCGATGGCCGGCACGATCACGTTCGAGGGCAAGCCGATCAACGCCGTACCCGCGCACCAGATCGTTGAGCTCGGGATCGCGCACTCGCCTGAGGGTCGGAAGATCTTCCCGCGGATGACCGTGCTGGAGAACCTCGAGCTCGGAGCCTTCACCCGCAACGACGGCCCCGGCATCAAGGAAGACATCGAGCGGGTGTTCTCTCTCTTCCCGGTCCTTGATGAGCGCAAGACGCAGGCCGCGGGCACCCTCTCGGGCGGTGAGCAGCAGATGCTCGCGATGGGTCGGGCGATGATGAGCCGTCCCCGCCTGCTGATGCTCGACGAGCCGTCGATGGGGCTGTCGCCGATCATGATGCAGCGCATCTTCTCCACGGTGAGCACGCTCAAGGAGCAGGGCACCACCATCCTGCTGATCGAGCAGAACGCGCAGGCCGCCCTGTCGCTGGCCGACCAGGGCTACGTCATCGAGACCGGCAAGATCGTGCTGTCCGGCGAGGGCAGGGCGCTGCTGGGCAACGAGGATGTCCGCAAGGCCTACCTCGGCGAGGACTGACGCTCGTCGCTTCTTTCGCCCGGTGCCGGACATGCCGAGGCCCGGGCTGCCTTTGGGTCCACCCACGGCTTCCCCGTCCGAGGGTGTTGTCTACTCGGCCGCCCGGGCCACGGTGCCCGCTGATGGGGCGCGGGGCACCGTATCGCCGTCGTACACCTAGCGTCAATGTGTTGTTTCCCTTGCGCCGCAAGCGATGTGGCGACATTCGTGCGGCGATAGCATCTCGAAGATGAATTCTTCGAGCTCGTCCTTCCACATGTCCACAGACGACTTCCGGCGCCATGGCCATGCCGCCGTCGACTGGGTCGCCGACTACCTCGATCGGGTAGGCGAGCTCCCCGTCGCGTCGACGGCGTCTCCGGGTGAGATCCGCGCACTCCTCCCGGCCTCTCCTCCGCAGCACGGCGAAGACTTCGCTGAGGTCTTGCGTGATCTGGACCGGGTGATCCTGCCGGGCATCACGCACTGGCAGTCGCCGGGCTTCTTCGGCTACTTCCCCGGTAACAGCTCCGGTCCGTCGATCATCGGCGAGCTGCTGTCCGCGGGTCTCGGCGTGCAGGGCATGCTCTGGTCGACCAGCCCAGCCTGCACCGAGCTCGAGACGTTGGTGCTCGACTGGCTCGCGGAGATGCTTGACCTGCCTGCTGCATTCCGTTCCGACTCACGTGGCGGCGGCGTCATCCAGGACAGTGCCTCGAGCGCGACGCTGTGCGCATTGCTCGCGGCCCGACACCGAACCGAGTCCGACCTCGCTGCGATGACGGTGTACGCGTCGTCGTACGCGCACTCCTCGGTGGAGAAGGCGGTCCGCATCGCCGGGCTGGCGCCGGACCGGCTGCGGTTGGTCGACGTCGATGCGGACTTCGCCATGCGGCCCGAACGGCTTGCCGCCCTGATGGCCGGCGACGTGGCAGCCGGTTTGGTTCCCGCGTTCGTCGTCGCCGCCGTCGGTACGACGTCGAGCCAGGCGGTCGATCCGGTCCGGGATATAGCTGCCGTAGTCGAGCCGTACGGCGCATGGCTGCACGTCGATGCAGCGATGAGCGGGACTGCAGCGCTGTGCCCCGAGTTCCGCGGGATGCACGATGGCGTGGAGCTCGCGGACAGCTACTGCGTCAACCCGCACAAGTGGATGTTCGTCAACTTCGACTGCGACGCGTTCTACGTTGCCGACCGTTCCGCCCTCACCGCTGCGTTGAGCGTCGTACCGGAGTACCTCCGCAACGCGGCGAGTGACTCCGGGGCGGTCATCGACTACCGCGACTGGCAGATCCCGCTGGGTCGACGCTTCCGTGCGCTCAAGCTGTGGGCGGTCATCCGCCACTACGGCGTCGAGGGCCTGCGCCACCACGTACGGCGGCACGTCGCGCTCGCCCAGGACCTGGCCGGCTGGGTCCTGGAGGATCCGCGGCTCGAGCTGGCAGCGCCGGCGCCGCTCAACCTCGTCTGCCTCCGGCACGTCGACGGCGACGAGGCAACCCAGCGGCTCCTCGACGCGGTCAACTCCTCGGGCGAGGCGTTGGTGACCCACACTCGCCTCGACGGGGTGCTCGTGCTCCGCGTCTCGGTGGGCGCGGCTCGGACCGAAGGCGAGCACGTCGCCCGCCTGTGGGAGCTGATCACGGCAGCCTGCTGACCCGTCGGGTTTGTCATCCGAGCCCGCGACGGGGGTACGCTCACGCCGGGCTCACGGGGGGCCCAGGTCGACCCCAGCGTCCGTCCGTCCCGTGAGGAGCGCCCGTTGCGAGCAGCGGTGACCGTCCGTGATGCGCGCCCCGAGGACATGCCTGACCTCCTAGAGCTGTGGCTCGAGCTGCGCGAGCACAGTCCTCGCCGAGCCGGCCGTGCGCCCGACGCGCTGGTGGCCACCGAGTCTCGGTACGCCGAGGCCATGCGCAGTCCCGGCTGCCGGCTCGTTGTCGCCGAGAGCGCCGGTGACCTCATCGGGATGGTGCTCCTGTGCGTCGGCTCGGCGACGTCGATCGTCGACAGCCCGGCCATCGAGATGACCCACATGGTGGTGTCTAACCGGCATCGGCGACGTGGTGCCGGCAAGGCTCTTGTCGTCGCGGCGGCGTCGTACGCCGAGGAGATGGGCGTCGATCAGGTGGTGGCCAGCGTCCGACCCCAGGATCGGGAGGCGAACCGCTTCTACGCCCGCCTTGGCTTCGGGCCTGTGGTCGTCCGCCGGGTTGCCTCGGTGAGCGCATTGCGACGCCAGCTCTCTGGCGTCAGCGACCGGGCGGCGCTGATCCGCCGCGAGCTGCGCGTGCCTCGGCCCGGCACGCTGCGGCGGTCGGGCCGCAAGCCGGTGCCCGCCGTGACGGCTGACCGCTCTGATAGCTGAGGGTCGGCGAGAGCGACTCTAGGATGCGGGTCATGGCCCACCCTCAGGACGTCGGCGAGTGAGCGACGAACGCCTGCTGCTCCTCGACGGCCACTCGCTGGCCTACCGGGCCTTCTTCGCCCTCCCGGTCGAGAACTTCTCCACGACGACCGGGCAGCCGACCAACGCCGTGTACGGCTTCACGTCGATGCTCATCAACGTCATCCGCGACGAGCAGCCGACCCACATCGCGGTGGCCTTCGACCTGTCCGCCCCGACCTTCCGACACGAGGCGTACGCCGACTACAAAGCCACCCGGTCGGAGACGCCGACCGACTTCCGCGGCCAGGTGTCGCTGGTCAAGGAGGTGCTCGAGGCACTCCGGATCCCGATGCTGGAAGCCCCCGGCTTCGAGGCCGACGATGTGATCGCCACCCTCGCGACCCAGGCGAGCGCGCAGCACATGGACGTGCTGATCGTCACCGGCGACCGCGACGCATTTCAGCTCGTCGACAGCCACGTCACTGTCCTGATGACCCGCAAGGGCATCAGCGACATGACGCGCTTCACCCCCGACGAGGTGATGGCCAAGTACGGCTTGACTCCGGCGCAGTACCCCGACTTCGCTGCGCTGCGCGGCGACCCCAGTGACAACCTGCCCGGCGTACCTGGCGTAGGGGAGAAGACCGCGATCAAGCTGGTCCAGCAGTTCGGCACCCTGGCGTCGATGTGCGACCGGGTCGACGAGATCCCGGGCAAGGTCGGCGGGGCGATCCGCGAACACCTCGCCAGCGTGATGCGCAACCGCACTCTCACCGAGCTCGCCCGCGACGTCGCGCTGCCGCTCACGCCGGCTGACCTGAAGATGGGGGTATGGGACCGCGACGAGGTGCACAAGGTCTTCGACACGCTGCAGTTCCGGGTGCTGCGCGAGCGGCTCTACGCGAGCCTGTCCTCCGTCGAGCCCGAGGCGGACGAAGGGTTCGACGTCGCGACCCGGCTGCTCGGCAACGGCGAGCTCCGCGGCTGGTTCGAGTCGATCCCCACCGGCACCCGGGTGGGTCTGCACCTTCGGGGCACGTGGGGCCGGGGCACCGGCGATGTGCACGGCATCGGCTTTGCCCTGGAGAACGGCGAGGGTGCCTACCTGCAGCTCGAAGGACTGGCGGCCGGTGACGAGTCGGCGCTGGCCACCTGGCTGGCCGATCCGGCCGTCCCGAAGGCCGTGCACGACGTCAAGGGTCCGATGCTGGCCCTGCGCGCGCGGGGGCTCACGCTCGCCGGGGTGACCAGTGATACGGCGCTCGCGGCGTACCTGGCCTTGCCCGGCCAACGCAGCTTCGACCTCGCGGACCTCGCGTTGCGCTACCTGCACCGCGAGCTGCGCACCGAAGTGGCTGATGACGGTCAGCTGGCCCTGGACGGCACCGGTGACGACGACGCTGAGGCGACTGACGCCGTGCTTCGCGCTCGCGCTGTCGCCGACCTTGCCGCATCGTTGGACACCGACCTGGAGCGGCGCAGCGCCAGTCGCCTGCTGCGCGAGCTAGAGCTGCCGCTCGTCCGGGTGCTCGCCGACATGGAGCACACCGGCATTGCCGTCGACCGTGACCACCTGGCCATGCTGCAGGCGCGCATGTCGGCGAAGGTCAAGGAGGTGAGTGACGAGGCCTACGCGAGCGTCGGTCGGGAGTTCAACCTCGGCTCACCCAAGCAGCTGCAGCAGATCTTGTTCGAGGACCTCGGACTGCCGAAGACCAAGAAGATCAAGACCGGCTACACCACTGACGCCGACGCCATCCAGTGGCTGGCCGCGCAGAGTGATCATCCGCTGCTGGGGCATCTGCTGCGCCACCGCGACGTGTCCCGGCTGCTCACCACGGTCGAGAAGCAGCTGCTGCCGATGATCGACGACCACGGCCGCATCCACACGACGTACGAGCAGATGGTGGCCGCGACCGGACGGCTGTCGAGCACCGACCCCAACCTGCAGAACATCCCGATCCGCACGGCAGAGGGGCGGGAGATCCGGCAGGCCTTCATCGTCGGCGTGGCGCCGGACGGCACGGCGTACGAGTCGCTGATGACGGCCGACTACAGCCAGATCGAGATGCGCATCCTGGCGCACCTGTCCGAGGACGCCGACCTCATCGACGCCTTTGCCAGCGGCGAAGATCTGCACACGACGACGGCCGCACGCGTCTTCGACGTACCTCCCGAGCAGGTCGACCCGGAGCTGCGCCGACGGATCAAGGCGATGTCGTACGGCCTGGCCTACGGCTTGTCGGCGTACGGCCTCGCGCAGCAGCTGGGGATCACCCCCGACGAGGCGAAGGAGCAGATGACGGCCTACTTCGAGCGTTTCGGCGGAGTGCGCGACTACCTTCACGATGTCGTCAACCAGGCGCGGACCGACGGATACACCGAGACCATCATGGGCCGGCGGCGCTACTTGCCCGACCTCGTCAGCGACAACCCACAGCGCCGGCAGATGGCCGAGCGGATGGCGCTCAACGCACCGATCCAGGGGTCGGCGGCGGACATCATCAAGCTCGCCATGCTGCGCGTGGACGCAGCGCTTGCCACTGAGGGTCGCCGCTCCCGGTTGCTGCTGCAGGTCCACGACGAGCTGGTGCTGGAGATCGCGCCAGGCGAGTGCGCTGTTGTCGAAGAGCTGGTCCGCCGCGAGATGGGTGCAGCCTTCCCGCTGACCGCACCGCTCGACGTCTCCGTCGGGATCGGCCGGACCTGGGACGAGGCAGGTCACTGACCGTGCGCACGCACCGGCTCGAGCTCGACGACGCGACGCTGCGGGAGTGGGACGCCGTGGTGCTCGACGCGAGCGACGAGGGCGTGGTGCTCGACCGCAGTGCCTTCTACCCGGGTGGGGGAGGGCAGCCGCCTGACCATGGAGTCCTCCTGTGGGGTGGGGTGCAGAGCCGGGTCGTCGGTGTACGCAAGGGCGACGACCTGCTGTTGCAGATCGCTGATGACGACCCGGTGCCGCCGGTGGGGACGACGGTGCGTGGCGCTGTCGAGGACGAGCGTCGCACCGCGCTGATGCGGACCCACTCGGCCTTGCACCTGCTCGGCGGCGTGGTGTTCCGCGAGTTCGCAGCCCTGGTGACCGGCGGCAACATGGAGCCGCTGTCGGGGCGGCTCGACTTCGACCTCCCGGTCGTCCCGGGGGGATTCAAGGAACGGATCGCCGAGCTCTGTGCTGCCGAGGTCGACGTCGACCGACAGATCGAGGTGCGTGTCCTACCGCGAGCGGAGGCGTTCGCGATCCCGGACATCATCCGCACGGCGACCAACCTCGTGCCGGCCGAGCTGACCGAGGTGCGCATCGTCGACATCGTCGGACTCGACGCTCAGGCCGACGGCGGCACCCATGTGGCGTCGACGCGTCAGATCGGCTCGATCGAGGTCGTCAAGGTGGAGAGCAAGGGCAAGGCCAACAGACGCCTGCGTATCGCTCTGCACTGATCAGTTCTCGGGATCCTCGGCGTCCGCCGGCTCCTCGGGTGCCGGTGGCACCAGGGTGTCGTTGGACGGCAGGCTTGACGAGGTGATCGCGCGAACTGCGGCGACCACGTCGACCAGGCCATGGCCGCGGTCGAACGACGTCGTGGCTCCCCACCGCGGGGCAGGCTCGTAGCCGCCACCGAACTTGTAGGCCGTCGTCACGAGCGCCCACTCGATCTGAGCAGGCGTCGCCGACGGGTTGGCATCGAAGAGCTGGGCCACGATCCCGGCGATGTGGGGTGCCGCCATCGACGTGCCGGACTTGGCGCTGAAGGTGAAGCGGTCCGATGCGCCCGGACCATCGGCGCCGAACGATCCGTAGCACAGCGGGAGGTTGGCGCGGCAGGACGACAGGATGGAGCTCCCGGGCGCGACGAGGTCCGGGTAGGTCTGCGGCGAGCCGGCTGTCCCACGCGAGCTGAACGTGGACATCGACCCGTCCCGGGTGCCGGTCTTCTGGTCGTCGTAGCTGCCGACCATGAGCACCCCGGGCGTGGGGTCATTGCCGTTGCCACTGGTGCGCTGGGGTTGACCGAGCTCGTCCAGGCCAGAGCCGTCGCCGCCGTCGTTGCCGGCTGCCCAGACCACCACGACGCCTGCTGCGACGAGCTCGCGCTGAATCAGCGTCACCGTGCACTTCTCACAGAATGTGGAGCCGCCGACCGGACCCCACGAGTTGTTGACCACCTTGATCGGCGGGCAGCTGCGGGTGTCGCAGGGTTTGGCGTGGTTGTCCAGCACCCACTGCATGCCCTGCGTGCCGCTGCCCATGTTCGGACCGACGCCGACGCTTACACCGACCAACGAGGCGCCAGGTCCGGCACCGTGCAGGTTGAGCTGGGTGGGTGAGGTAGTGCGGACGTCGTACCCGGCGGCGATGCCGGCGACGTGGGTGCCGTGTCCGCCGGCGCCGAGGGTGTCAGTGTCGTTGCGTACGACGTCGTCGACGAAGCACACGCCGTCATAGACGAAGTTGCCCGCGAAGGGACAGACCGTACGAACGTTGCGGACGACCTTGCTGCCTCCCTCGGCGTCGAGGAAGAAGGGATGGGTGCCGTCGATCCCCGTGTCGATGATCGCGATCGACACACCAGAGCCGTCGACGCCGAGGTGACCCGGCAGCGAGCGGGCCTCGTGTCCCCGGGTGGCCACATGCGAGGAGTCCAGGAGCCACTCCACTGGGCGGTCGGCTTCCAGAAACTCGACGTCCAGCGTCTGGAGGTGCCGGATCTGACGGGCGGTGCCGGTGACGAGTGCCACGCGGACCTGGGGGAACCGGCCGACCACGGTCAAGCCAGCGACGCGGGCGGCGCGCTCGGCCGCGCGGACATCGCGCGCGTGGACATAGACCGACGTGGGGGCGTCCGCGGCTCGGCTGCTCAGCTGCCTCACGAGGTACGGGTCGAGGGTGGCTAGCGGGCGGGCGACAGCCTGGGGTGTCAGCACTGCCAGGACGGCGGCTACCGCGAGCAGGGCAGTACGGCGCAGGCTCACCCGCACCAGTTCGACGCAGACACCCCGGGCACCTTCACCCGGGTTTGTGCCGGTGGCGTGCGCTCAGGCCGGGCAGTTCGTGGAGTCGGGCTGCTGCTGGGTCACTCGTCCGGTCGGCGAGTCGAACCAGGCGGCAGCGCCGCCGTAGCTAGCCCGCACGCAGTAGGCGACGCTGCCACTCACGCTGTACACGGCGATCTCCAACGCGCTCACACCATCCGAGCGGTGGAAGCCCTCGAGGGCCAGAACGCTCTCATCGGTGCCATACGTGCCGGTCTCGGAGAGGTGGGCTTCCTGGGCCGCCGCGACATTGCGCAGGTCGGAGTGCAGGGTCGCGCGCTGCGCCTTGGCCTTCTGGCTCAGGAACGTCGGCAGTGCGATGGCCGCCAGGATCCCGATGACCACGCACACGGCCAGCAGTTCGACCAGCGTGAAGCCCTCGTCGGTCCCGCGTCGTAGTCGGCTCATGCAACTGATAATCGGAGCTCATTTACTGCACGTCATCACTCGGGCGGGTGAATCACGGTGCGGCCGGGCGAGCAGTGACCCAGATGGTGGTGCCGGGCAGCAGCATCCCGCGCAGGCCGCTCCACTGCGGGTACGACGTCCGGTGCCCGGGGGGCCACTCGGGCTCGAGCACATCGAGCACGACGAGGCCAGCAGCGGAGATCTCGCGGACCCGGTCGCCGATCGTGCGGTGGTGCTCCACATAGGTCGCTCGGCCTTCCTCGTCGTCTTCGACGTAGGGAGTCCGGTCGAAGTACGACGCGGACACGGTGAGCCCCCGAGGCCCCGGGTCGTCCGGGAAGCACCACCGCACCGGGTGCGTCACCGAGAACACCCATCGACCGCCGGGTCGCAGCACGCGCGCGACCTCCCGCATCACCTGGGCGCTGTCGGCGGCGAACTGCACAGCGCCGTAGGCCGAGCAGACCAGGTCGAACGACGCCGCGGCGAACGGCAGCGCCGTCGCGTCGCCCTGCACGACCGGCACCCGGACGCCGGCCTCGGCATCGAGGCGGTGGGATTGGCGCAGCTGGGCGTGCGACAGGTCGAGGCCCACTGGTGCGGCACCGTGGTCGAGCAGCCAGCGAGCGCACTGCGCCGCCCCGCAGCCGATCTCCAGCACGTCGCGCCCGCGGACGTCACCGAGCAGCCCTGCCTTGTCCTCGGTCAAGCCTTCGGGACACCAGAGGAACCGGGCGCTCCCGAGCTCGGCGGCATGGTCGCTCTGGTACGACGCAGCCTCGCTGTCCCACCAGGCCCGCTGCGCGGCGCTCGTCTCGTGAGCACTGACGGACCGACGACCGACGTACGCCACAGGCATGCTCCTACCCCGGTCAATTGACCCGTTGTTGTGGCTCGGAATATCCTCGCGGAAGCGCGACGGGCCTGCGCACGCCTCACCGAAGCAGGCTCGCCCTCGTCTGTCATCGTTTTTCGGCTACTACGAGACCGTCCCTCCGACTCCCTCGTCCACCGTCTACGGCTACTGACGAACAGGCCCGCAGCGCCCGTCAACCCGTAGCCGGAGCCACTCTCTCGTGACGACCACCACCACCGCACCTGCCACTGCTTCGCCCGACGAGCCCGCGCGGAGCACCACTCCGCAGGTCGCGATCAACGATGTGGGCGACATGCAGGCGTTCATCGACGCCATCGACCTGACCATCAAGTACTTCAACGACGGCGACATCGTCGAAGGCGTGATCGTCAAGGTCGACCGCGACGAGGTGCTGCTCGACATCGGCTACAAGACCGAGGGCGTCATTCCCTCGCGCGAGCTGTCCATCAAGCACGACGTCGACCCGTTCGACGTGGTCAGCGTGGGGGACGAGATCGAGGCCCTGGTTCTCCAGAAGGAGGACAAGGAGGGTCGGCTGATCCTGTCCAAGAAGCGCGCGCAGTACGAGCGCGCCTGGGGCACGATCGAGAAGATCAAGGACGAGGACGGCATCGTCACCGGCACCGTCATCGAGGTCGTCAAGGGCGGTCTGATCCTCGACATCGGCCTCCGCGGCTTCCTCCCGGCATCGCTCGTGGAGATGCGTCGCGTGCGCGACCTGCAGCCCTACGTCGGCAAGCAGCTCGAGGCCAAGATCATCGAGCTGGACAAGAACCGCAACAACGTCGTCCTGTCTCGCCGCTCCTG
>Ga0136633_1000158_pt1 | contig 49852 bp, 31 predicted proteins | sample AntDrymeUQ832206_2_FD_105494 | JGI IMG/M metagenome (GOLD analysis project Ga0136633, IMG submission 105494) | Polar desert sand microbial communities from Dry Valleys, Antarctica - metaG UQ83 (22.06) | ecosystem: Environmental > Terrestrial > Soil > Desert | place: Antarctica: Dry Valley... | reverse complement strand
TCCCCCGCCATCACCCGCGCCGCGATCTTGGCGATCGGCCGCCCGATCGCCTTGGCGACGAACGGGACGGTTCGGCTGGCACGCGGATTGACCTCGATCAGATAGACGCGGTCCCCCTGGATCGCGAACTGGATGTTCATCAGGCCCTTGACCCCGAGCGCTTGGCCGAGCGCTTTGGTCTGACGCTCGATCTCGGCGATGATCGCGGGTGAGAGGCTGTAGGGCGGGATCGAGCAGGCGCTGTCGCCCGAATGGACCCCCGCTTCCTCGATATGCTGGAGGATACCCGCGACCGCCACTTCGCTGCCGTCGCAGATCGCGTCGACGTCGACCTCGATCGCGTCGCGCAGATAGCGGTCGATCAGCACTGGGGAATTGCCCGACACCTGAACCGCGGTGGCGATGTAATGATCGAGCTGCGCGGGGCCGTCGACGACCTCCATCGCGCGGCCGCCGAGCACATAGCTTGGGCGAAGCAGCACCGGATAGCCGATCCGCTCGGCGACGGTGATGGCCTCGTCCCGGCTGCGTGCAAGACCGTTTTCGGGCTGCCTGAGATTGAGTTTGTCGACCAATTTGGCGAAGCGCTCGCGGTCCTCGGCGAGGTCGATGCTGTCGGGCGAGGTGCCGAGAATCGGATAACCCGCGGCGAGGATTTCGGCGGCGAGCTTGAGCGGGGTCTGGCCGCCCAATTGGACGATCACGCCGAGCAATTTTCCTCGCTCGCTCTCGCGACGAAGGATCTCGAGCACGTCCTCGCTCGCCAGCGGCTCGAAATAAAGGCGGTCGGCCGTATCGGGATCGGTCGACACCGTCTCCGGATTGCAATTGACCATGATCGTCTCAAAACCCGCTTCCTTCAAAGCGAAGGCGGCGTGGCAGCAGCAATAGTCGAACTCGATCCCCTGCCCGATGCGATTGGGACCGCCGCCGAGGATGACGATCTTGGTGCGGTCCGAAATGTCGGCCTCGTCGACGGGCTCGCCGAACAACGGAGCCTCGTAGGTCGAATAGAGGTAGGGCGTGGCGGCGTCGAACTCGGCCGCGCAGCTGTCGATCCGCTTGAACACCGGGCGAACGCCGAGCCTGAGACGAGCGGCGCGGACCTCGGCTTCGGTCACGCCCCCGGTGAGCGCGCGCAAGGCATCGTGAACGATCCCCGAGCCGCGCGCGGCGCTCTCGCTGGCGTCGCGCTCGACATGCGCCGAACGGAGCGCGAGCTCGGCGAGGCGCGCATCGGAAAAGCCCATCGCCTTGAGCCGGCGCATCCCTGCGGCGTCTTGCGGAAGGCCCTCGTCGCGGACCTGTTCCTCGGCGACAACGATCTCGGCGAGACGATCGAGAAACCAGGGGTCGAACCCCGCGATTTCGTGGATCCGCTGGACGCTGAACCCGTGGCGAAGCGCCTCGGCGGCGACCAATAAACGGTCGGGCGTGGCGCGGGCGAGCGCATTCTCGATCTCGGCGGGGGTAGCATGTTCAAGCGCGCGGACGCGGTCGAGCCCGGACAGGCCGATCTCGAGCCCGCGCAATGCCTTTTGCAGGCTCTCACCAAAGCTGCGCCCGATCGCCATCACTTCGCCGACCGACTTCATCGCGGTCGACAGCAGCGCCTCCGACCCGGCGAATTTCTCGAATGCGAAGCGCGGGATCTTGGTCACGACATAGTCGATGGTCGGCTCGAAGCTCGCCGGAGTCGCGCCGCCGGTGATGTCGTTGGCGATGTCGTCCAATGTGTAGCCGACCGCAAGCTTGGCCGCGACCTTCGCGATCGGGAAGCCGGTCGCCTTCGACGCCAGCGCCGAGGACCGCGACACGCGCGGGTTCATCTCGATCACGATCATCCGCCCGGTCTTCGGGTCGACCGCGAACTGGACGTTGGAGCCGCCGGTCTCGACCCCGATCTCGCGCAGCACCGCGATCGATGCCGAGCGCATTCGCTGATATTCCTTGTCGGTCAGCGTCAGCGCGGGGGCGACGGTGATCGAATCGCCGGTATGGACCCCCATCGGGTCGACATTCTCGATACTGCAGATGATGATCGCATTGTCGGCGCGGTCGCGCACGACCTCCATCTCATATTCCTTCCACCCGAGCAGCGATTCCTCGATCAGCACTTCGCTGGTTGGGCTGGCGTCGATCCCCGACCTGACGATCGCCTCGAATTCCTCGCGGTTGTAGGCGACCCCGCCGCCAGTCCCGCCGAGGGTGAAGGAAGGCCGGATGATCGCTGGAAGTTTCGTGCGTTCAAGCACTTGCAGCGCTTCTTCAAGATCATGTGCGATCCCCGACTTGGCGCTCTCGAGCCCGATCCGGTCCATCGCGTCGCGGAATTTTATGCGGTCCTCGGCCATCTCGATCGCCGCCGCCTTGGCCCCGATCAACTCGACCCCGAGCCGGTCAAGCGTGCCGTCCTTGGCCAGCGCAAGCGCGGTGTTGAGCGCGGTCTGCCCTCCCATTGTCGGCAGCAGCGCATCGGGTTTTTCAAGCTCGATGATCTTGGCGACCACCTCGGGGGTGATCGGCTCAATATAGGTCGCATCGGCAAGGTCGGGATCGGTCATGATCGTTGCCGGGTTCGAATTGACAACGATTACGCGAAAGCCCTCGGCCTTGAGCGCTTTCACCGCCTGCGATCCGGAATAGTCGAACTCCGCCGCCTGCCCGATGACGATCGGCCCCGCGCCGATGATCAGGATCGAGGAAATGTCGGTGCGGCGGGGCATTAGCGGATCATCCCCACGAATTTCTCGAACAGATAGAAGCTGTCCTGTGGGCCCGGGCTGGCCTCGGGGTGATACTGGACCGAGAACACCGGTTTGTCGGTCAGTTCGAGCCCGCAATTGCTTCCGTCGAACAGGCTGACGTGGGTTTCGCGGACGTTGTCCGGCAAGCCCTCGCGTTCGACCGCGAAGCCGTGGTTCATCGCGGTGATCTCGACCGCGCCGTCGGCAAGGCGCTTGACCGGGTGGTTGGCGCCGCGGTGTCCCTGGAACATCTTCGACGTCTTCCCGCCAACCGCGAGCGCGAGCAATTGGTGGCCGAGGCAGATCCCGAACAGGGGCTTGCCGGTGTCGAGCAGCTGCTTGATCAGCGGCACCGCATATTCGCCGGTCGCGGCGGGGTCGCCGGGACCGTTGGAGAGAAAAAAGCCGTCGGGATCGTGCGCCATCACGTCATCGAAGCTTGCAGAGGCAGGCAAGATCGTCACGCGCGCGCCGACTTCGACCAGATTGCGAAAGATGCTGTGCTTGGAGCCGTAGTCGATCGCGACGACGTGTGGTGCTTTCCCCGCTCCTTCTGGGGCGGGGCCGACCCGCCGTCGGCGAGCGGGGGCGGGGGAGTCGAAGGTGCGTGACTCCCCCGCCCCTTCGCCGCTGCGCGTCTCTTCCCCGCCCCTGAAGGGGCGAGGAGAAGAATCCTCATACCCTTCGCCCAAGCGCCACTTGCCCCCCGACCACGCCTCGAGCTGCTTGCGGCTGACATCTTTGGCTAGATCCATTCCCTCAAGCCCCGGCCACTCGGCGGCGCTTCGCTGCAGCGCGTCGAGATCGAACTCGCCCTTGGCATCATGCGCGAACGCAATCGTCGGTGGGCCTTCGCGGCGCACCAACTGAGTCAAAGCACGCGTATCAACGCCGGACACCCCAATCCGTCCGGTCTCCGCCATCCAGCTCGGAAAATCCTGTTCGCTGCGGAAATTGCTTGGGGACGTCACCGCCTCGCGCACCAGGCAGCCGAGTGCATGCGCTTCGCCAGCCTCGACGTCCTCGGCATTGGCGCCGACATTGCCGATGTGCGGAAAGGTGAAGGCGACCACCTGCCTGGCGTAGCTCGGGTCGCTCATCACTTCCTGGTAACCGGTCATCGTCGTGTTGAAGCACAATTCGCCGACCGCGGCCCCCTCGGCGCCGAAGCCTTTGCCCCAGATCGTGCGCCCGTCGGCAAACACGATCACGCCGGTCGCTCCGTGAGGTCGCGCGGGCATGGATCGTGGATCGGCCAAGTCGGCTCCTGCGCAAAAATTCGACGATGTCGCTAAGCCATGTCTGCTAGGCTTAGCCGCGCATCAGGTCAACGCTGTAAGTCGGCTGCGTTCGCCGCTACGACTGGTGTTTTTACGGCCCATTGAAACGAGACCCCAGGATGATTCGCAACGAGATCAAGGCCGCGCTGATCGGCGCGATGAAAGGCGGCGACAAGGCGTCGGTCCAGACCATCCGAATGGTCCAGTCGACTATCAAGAACCGCGATATCGAGCTTCGCACCGCCGCGATCCAGCCCGACGACGACGCGCTGGTCACCGAAGTGATGCAGAAGATGATCAAGCAGCGCCGCGAATCGGTCGAGCTGTACCGCAAGGGCGGACGCGAGGAACTCGCCGCGATCGAGGAGGCCGAGATTGCGACCATCGAGCGCTTCCTGCCGCGGCAGCTTAGCGAGGACGAGGCCAAGGCCGCGATCGCCGCGATCATCGCCGAGACCGGTGCGGCGAGCATGAAGGACATGGGGCGAGTCATGACCGAGGTCAAAGCGCGCCACGCGACGAGCATCGAACCGGCGCGGGCAAGCGCGCTGGTGCGGGGGTTGCTGGCGGGCGGGTGAGCTTATCGACTGCCTTTCTCGACGAGCTCCGCGCCAGGACCCAATTGTCCGGAGTAATCGCTCCCACGGTCAAGCTCCTCAAGGCGGGGCGCGAGTTTAAGGCGTGCTGCCCGTTCCATAGCGAGAAGACCCCGAGTTTCACCGTCAACGACGAAAAGGGGTTCTACCATTGCTTTGGGTGCGGCGCGCATGGCGACGCGATCCGCTTTCTCACCAATGCGCGCGGGCTGCCGTTCATGGATGCGGTTAAGGAACTTGCTGGCAAGGCGGGGATGGACCTGCCCGCGCTCGACCTGCGCGAGCGCGACCGGAGCGAGCGGTCGGGCGAACTGACCGAGGTCATGGCCGCGGTGCAACGCTGGTTCGCCGAGCAATTGAACGGAGTCGATGGCGGTGAAGCGCGCGCCTACCTCACCCGGCGCGGGATCGACGCGGCGACGGTGGCGCGGTTCGGGATCGGGCTTGCACCGCCGGGGCGCAATCGGTTGAAGGCGGCGCTGAGCGAGCTTGGCGAGGAGAAACTGGTCGAAACCGGGATGCTAATCCGCCCCGAGGAAAGCGACAAGGAAAGCTACGACCGGTTTCGCGCGCGGCTGATGTTCCCGATCCGCGATCCGCGCGGGCGGGTGATCGCGTTCGGCGGGCGGATCCTCGGCGAGGGCGAGCCGAAGTACCTCAATTCACCCGAGACAATCCTGTTCGACAAGGGCCGCACGCTCTACAATCTCGACCGCGCCGGACCCGCCTCGCGCAAGGCCAACCGGCTGATCGTGGTGGAAGGCTATATGGACGTGATCGCGCTCGACCGCGCCGGGATCGCCGAAACCGTGGCCTCGTCGGGGACCGCGCTTACCGAGGGCCAGCTGGAACGGCTGTGGCGACTCGAGCCCGCGCCGATCATGTGTTTCGATGGCGACGCAGCCGGGCAAAAGGCGGCCGTGCGCGCGGCGGTGCGTGCCTTCCCCGATCTTGGACCCGAGCGGACGCTTCGGTTCGTCGCCTTGCCATCGGGCCAGGATCCCGACGACGTGGTCCGCGCCGGCGGGCGCGAGGCGATCGAAGCGCTGCTCGGCGCGGCCGAGCCGCTGGTCGAACGGCTGTGGCGCCACGAGGTCGAGACAGGGCCTCTGGACACCCCCGAAGCGCGCGCGGGCCTCAGGCAGCGCTTGCTCGACCATGTAAAGACCATCGGCGATCCGAGCCTGAGGCAGCTTTATCGCGATGAGTGGCTGCGCCGGTTCGACGCGCTGGTGCGGCCGCAGCGCAGCGGCGTCAGCGATTTCACTCCGCGCGCAAAATGGAAGAAGAATCGCGACGGCCGTTTCGTCCCCCCAGAGCCGCCGCCGGGCGCATCGCTGCGGTTGATCGGCACCAGCGGCACCGACCGCGCGACCGCGCGCGCGCTGGTGCTCGGCCACGCGCTTTACCCCGAAGCGATCGGCGACCATGTCGAAGCGCTCGCCGCTCTGCCGATCCCCGATCGCTCCGCGGCGGTCATTCGCGATCGCATGGTCGATCTGACCATGTCGGGACAAACGCTTGATCGCCAAGGACTTGCCACCATATTGACGAGTGACAACACGGCGGCGCTTTGGCGAGATGTGTCGAAAGGCGGCGATATCGGTTTCTCCTTCACCCGCAGCGACAGCGAACCCGGGAACGCGCGGCGCGATCTTGGTCTTGCAATCGAGGCGCTGGTGGCGACGGCCGAGATCGAAGCGGCGCTTGGCGCGGCCACCGTTCGGCTGATTGCCGGCGACGATTCCGCCTTCGAGGAACAGCAGCGGCTTCACGCGGCAAGTGAAGCGATGAAGGAACGACTGGCTTCCTTGGCCAGCAATGAGTAAGCGCACGGCAATATGGCGAAAAACGACACCACCGAGGCGGAAACCGAGACCGGCGACGCGCCGCTCATCGACCTCAACGATGCCTCGATAAAGAAGATGATGAACCGTGCCAAAAAGCGCGGGGTCGTCACCTATGAGGAAATCAACGAGGCTCTTCCGCAGGACCAGCATTCGTCCGAACAGATTGAGGACGTCATGTCCCAGCTGTCGGAAATGGGGGTCAACGTCGTCGAAAATGACGATTCGGAGGATGAGGACGCCGAGGCCGAGAAGGAAGTCGAAGAAGAAGTCGATCCGCTCGACGACGGTGGCCCGCGTCCCTCCGCCGCGGTCAAGAAGGAAGCAGTCGACCGCACCGACGATCCGGTGCGGATGTACCTGCGCGAGATGGGCGCGGTCGAACTGCTCAGCCGCGAAGGCGAAATCGCGATCGCCAAGCGCATCGAGGCGGGCCGCGACATCATGATCTGGGGGCTGTGCGAAAGCCCGATCACCTTCAACGCGATCATCCACTGGTCGAACAATCTCAACGAAGGCACGATGCAGCTGCGCGAGATCCTCGATCTCGAGGCGATGCTGTCGAAGGGCCCCTCGCCCGACCAGATCGTCGAAGGCGAGGAAGGCGGCGACGACGAGATCAGCGAGAAGAATGCTGGTCCGACGATCAAGGAAGACGAGGAGCCCGAGGAAGAAGCCGTCGCGGACGAGGAGGACGAGCTCAACGAGCGCCGCGCGCCGCGTCCGGTCGACGATGAGGATGAGGACAATACGCTCAGCCTGGCGCAGATGGAGGAAGCGCTCAAGCCGGTCGCGCTCGAGAAGTTCGCGAGCATCACCGGGCTTTACAAGAAATTTTCGAAGCTCCAGCAGGCGCGCCTCGCCGCGCTCGGCGCTGGTAGTCCCTACCCGACGAGCGACGAGAAGAAATATCAGAAACTGTCCGAACAGCTCACCGCCGAAGTCGAGAGCGTCCAGTTTCACGCCGCGAAGATCGAATATCTGGTCGATCATCTCTACAGCTACAACCGCCGCCTGACCGCGCTGGGCGGGCAAATGCTGCGGCTGGCCGAACGTCACCGGGTCCCGCGCAAGGCCTTCCTCGACAGCTATATGGGCGCCGAGCTCGACGATAGCTGGCTTGAGCGCGCGGGGAAAATCGACAAGAAATTTGCCGCTTTCGCGGTCGCCGAGAGCGAGAGCGTCGAGCGCATCCGCGGCGAGATCGCCGAAATCGCCAATGCGACCGGGATGGCGCTTCCCGAGTTCCGGCGGATCGTCAACCAAGTCCAGAAGGGCGAACGCGAGGCGCGGATCGCCAAGAAGGAAATGGTCGAGGCGAACCTGCGCCTGGTGATTTCGATCGCCAAGAAATATACCAATCGGGGCCTGCAGTTCCTGGACCTCATCCAGGAAGGCAATATCGGGCTGATGAAGGCGGTCGACAAGTTCGAGTACCGCCGCGGCTACAAGTTCTCGACCTATGCCACCTGGTGGATTCGCCAGGCGATCACCCGCAGCATCGCCGACCAGGCGCGGACGATCCGCATCCCGGTGCACATGATCGAGACGATCAACAAGCTGGTTCGCACCAGCCGCCAGTTCCTCCACGAGACCGGCCGCGAGCCGACCCCTGAGGAGCTCGCCGAGCGATTGTCGATGCCGCTCGAAAAAGTCCGCAAGGTGATGAAGATCGCCAAGGAGCCGATCAGCCTCGAAACCCCGATCGGGGACGAGGAAGACAGCCATTTGGGCGACTTCATCGAGGACAAAAATGCGGTCATCCCGGTCGATGCCGCGATCCAGGCGAATTTGAAGGAAACCGTCACGCGGGTGCTTGCCAGCCTGACCCCGCGCGAGGAGCGCGTGCTTCGCATGCGCTTCGGGATCGGCATGAACACCGATCATACGCTCGAGGAGGTCGGCCAGCAGTTCAGCGTCACGCGCGAACGGATCCGCCAGATCGAGGCGAAGGCGCTGCGCAAGCTCAAACATCCCAGCCGCAGCCGCAAGATGCGGAGTTTCCTCGACCAATAGTCGAGACGAACGGTAGCCGGCGGTGCGTGAGGCGCCCTGCCCGGCCCATTCGACCAGGTCTATTGATGAGACGACCAGCCCGCGGGATCGCCGCCAATTGGCGCACGTCCATGCCGATGGGCGCAGGGGCGCACTGATCGGCACAGATTCACTTATCGGCGCAGATCCACTGGACAAAAGAAAACCGCTGCCGAACCCGTTGGGATCCGGCAGCGGCTTTTAGTTCAGGTTCGCGTTAACCGCGCTCGGGCGCCGGAGGCGGCGGCGGCGGCGGAACGTAAACCGGCGGTGCCGGGCAGATTTCCGTTGCCAGGATCACCGAACCGTCCGGGCACGTCTGCGTCGCGGGAGGCGGCGGAGGCGGAGGCGGAGGGGGCGGGGGCGGGGGCGGGGGCGGCGCGAAGTTGAAGATTAGGCTCGCCAGCAGCGAGTGCGAGCGGAACCTGGTCTCGACTTCCGAACTACCGCTGTCGAAGTTGAGCTTTCGCACGTTGAAAAAACGATATTTGAGGCCCAAATCCACATTCGGAGTAATCGCCTTGCGAATGCCGGCAATGGCCTGCCAAGCCAAGCCACGGTCGCTGTCGCTACCGCCGATGGCCTGGCGATCAAGCGAAACCTCGTCGACATTTAACTTGTACCGTACACGAGCTAGACCGACACCGCCGCCAACGTATCCGCTGAAGCCATCATCGTCCCCGAAGTCGAGCAACGCGTTGGCCATGGCTGACCATACCCGAACGCGGCCGTCGGTCTCCGGGTTGGCAACGCCCCCACTGAGTGCACTGCCAATACTGATCTCGTCAACCGAGGCACGCTTGTGACCAACCTCGCCTTCGACACGGAACATTCCGAAATCATAACCGCCGATGAGGTCCAGATCGATGCCAGTTTTATAATCGAGAGTGACCCCATCGTCGAACTGGACTCCTAGGGAGTTGGTAACATCGAAATCGGTATCTTCGACGAGCATCACGCCGCCTTCAACGCCGACGTAGAACGACTGGTCGCGAGCGACAGCCGGGGTCGCCAACGCGGTCGAAGCGAGCGCCATTGCAATGGCTAGCTTGCGCATAAAAATCTCCTTTCACGTGCATTCCGAATTAGAATTGCCCGGCGACAATATGAGAGACCGCGATGCCGCGCAAGTTCGCGTTGGCACTATGTGTTGCGCAAATGCCGCAAATCGCCCGCACCGCTTTCTTTTCGGCAGTCGGCGCACCGAACGCACTGCTGCCATGAGCGTTGAACAATTGTTCCGATGGTCCACCCGATCGAGGGCGAGCGCCGGTCGAACGTCCCGACTTCGGGCGCTTGTTAATCATGCTTACCAAAAATCACTTTTCACCGTAACCTCATCTTTACGCCCTTGCGCTAGTCCGATGCAGGGAATTGCCGGCGTGAAGCCGGCAACGGGCAAGGAGCAACGCGCAATGGCGATCAACGAGGCAGCCGAGCAGCGGGCACCGCGCGTTACCGAAGCGCGCGCCGCGCGAGTCGCCTGCGCCGGATTGGCCGACCATGATCATGTCGCGACGCTTCGTGACGCAAGCGGCGCCGAGGCGTCGCGCGATCTCGCCGACGCCGTCCATATGCTGTGCGCGCTCTATGGCCGTCACCCCGGGCTGGTCGAACTGGCCTTGCCGGGATGCCCGGCGGGCGAGGTCCGCGAGTGGCTGCGCGGAGCATGCGATGCGTTCGAGCGCGAGCGGCTTTACCTGGTGAGGTTGACCTCGGCGGTTGGCCCGATCCCTTCGACACCCGGCTCGGCCGAGACTCAATCGACCTTGTCGGCGCAGCGTCACGCGATCGAGACCCTCGCCTTGTCCGAGCGCCGCGGTTGCGCGCTGGGCGCGACTACCGCCCTTGTTACCGACTGGGGCGCGGTGCGCACCGTGCTCGCCCGGGCCGCGGCGCGGGCGGGGATCGAAGTGCCGCTCAGTTCGCTGCCGGACAGCGCGTCGGTCGGCGCGCTGGTCGCAACCGCGACGCTCGAACCCGCGGCCGAGCGCGGGCACGGCTTCGGCTCCGAACAATTATTGCTCCAGAACCGCGGCCTGTTCGATCTTCTCGAAGCCCGCGCCGCGGCGCGCGCCGCAAGCTGAGCTTGCCGAGCGCCGGCTTGCCCAATAGGGCAGCGCGATGCGCTTCGAAGGCACCTCCGACTACGTCGCCACCGACGATCTCAAGGTCGCGGTCAATGCCGCGGTCCAGCTGCGGCGGCCGCTGCTGGTCAAGGGCGAGCCCGGGACCGGCAAGACCGTTCTCGCGCACGAGATCGCGGACGCGCTCGGCGCGCCGCTGATCGAATGGCACGTCAAATCGACCACCCGCGCGCACCAGGGCCTGTACGAATATGATGCGGTGGCGCGGCTGCGCGACGGCCAGCTCGGCGATCCGCGGGTCAACGACATCGCCAATTACATCAGGCGCGGCAAATTGTGGGACGCGTTCACCTCGCCTGCCCTGCCGGTTCTGCTGATCGACGAGATCGACAAGGCCGACATTGAGTTCCCCAACGATCTGCTGCAGGAGCTCGACCGGATGGAGTTCCACGTCTACGAAACCGGCGAGACGGTCCGCGCCGACGAGCGCCCGGTGGTGGTGATCACCTCAAACAATGAGAAGGAATTGCCCGACGCGTTCCTGCGCCGCTGCTTCTTCCACTACATCCGCTTTCCCGACCGCGACACGATGGTCAAGATCGTCGAGGTCCACTTTCCGCGCATCCAGAAAATTCTCGTCAGCCGCGCGCTCGATTTATTCTACGAGGTGCGCGAGGTACCGGGGATCAAGAAGAAGCCGTCGACGAGCGAATTGCTCGACTGGCTGAAATTGATCCTGCACGAGGACATGCCGTTGGAGGTTCTCCAGAACCGCGATCCGACCAAGGCGATTCCGCCCCTGCACGGCGCCTTGCTCAAGAATGAGCAGGACGTGATGCTGTTCGAGCGGCTCGCCTTCATGGCGCGGCGGAACGGCTGACTTTACTCGTCTCTGTAAGCCAGTTCGAAATTGCCCCAGCGGCGGCCCTTGAAGAAGATCGGCACGAAGACGTTCTTGACCGGGATGTAACGGTCGCCGAGCTCCATCCGATAGGTCATCAGCATCGCCGGCTTCTCGCTCTCGATCGCCAGGCGGGTCTGTTCGTCCATGAAGATGCGCTTGTTGCGGCAATGCGCGTCGTTCCACACCGGGTCGGGCCCGGGGGTGTGGGTGCGCTCGGACAGATGGGTGGGCAAATAGCCGTCGACGTTGGTGATCGCCGAGCCGATGATTCGCGGCTCGCGCAGCTTGAAGCGGTCGAGGATCGGCTGGATCTGTGCTGCGGCGAATTCGCAAAATCCGTTTTCATATTGTGGCGGGTTGGAGCCTTCGATCAGCACATATTCTCGGTCGAGCGCGGCCTCGAGCGCAACGTCGCCGCGGTCGATGCCCTTTTCGACCGTGTCGACGATTGCGCGCATCGCGTCCTGGGCAAGCAGGATCATCGGCGTGTCGTCGATCTCGGCGCCCGAATTGGCGAGCGTGTCGAGCATCACGTTCGACATCATCTCAAGGTGCGACAAGCGTTTTTGAGCCTTGATCAGCTGTCCGCCATTGTCGCGCGCGTCACCGGCAAAGTCGCTCAAGCCCGCCTTGACCCGGTCGACGCTGACCTGGATCATGCTGGTCGAATGCGCGATGCCTTCGGTCTGGCGATCGACCATCGAGACGATCTCGGTGACCTCCGCGACGGTCTCGCTGATCTGCCCGAACCCAGCTTGGGCGGCGCGGCTGCGCTCGACCCCGGTCTTGATCTCGGAAGTGACTGCGCCCGCCTCGCGCGTGAGTTCTCCGATGGTCAGCGCGATCTGGCTGGTTGCGGCGCGCGTGTCGTGGGCGAGTTTCTTCACTTCGGCGGCGACGACGGCAAAACTGCGCCCCGCGTCCCCCGCGCGCGCCGCCTCGATCGTGGCGTTGAGCGCAAGCATGTTGGTCTTGCGCGCGATCGTCTCGATCGTCGAGGAAACCGTCTGGACCTGATTCATCGCGGAGGCAAAACCGGCCATCCTCTCGCCGAGCTGGACGACCAGGTCGGTCAGCCCCTTGAACCCCGCGATGGTGCCCTCGATCGCGGCTTTGCCCGCCTCGAGCTTGGACTTGGCCTGCTCCGAAAGCAGCCGCGCCTCGTCGGTAGAATCGCTGACCCGCGCCTGGTCGGTGAGCAGGCGGGTCATTACTTCCTCGAGCCCGTCGAGCATCTTGGTGTGCTCGGCAATCCGCTCGGAAACGTCCTCGACATAGCCGGCGACATCGCTGCACTCGATCGACAGCGAGCCGCAATCGCGCGCGACCGCGCGGATCGCGTTTTCGGTAACTTCTTCAATGCCAAGCGTCGCCATGTAACGGCCTTCCCCATGTCAGGTCTTGAACGACGCGTACTCGACAGGTGCTAAGGCGGGGTTAACCACGGCGGTGGCCTCGCGGCCCTTGGCGGTTTAGGGGGAGCGATGTTCATCGGCTTCGTCGAGGCGCTCCGGCGCGGCGGGATTCCTGCCAGCCTCAAGGAGCATCTGCTCCTGCTCGAGGCGCTCGACGCCGAGGTGATCGCGGCCGAGCCCGAGCAATTCTATTATCTGGCGCGGGCGACGTTCGTTCACGACGAGAGCCAGCTCGACCGCTTCGACTGCGTTTTCGGCGCAGTGTTCAAGGGGCTGGTCGGGCAAGGGGAGCTGGTCGGGCAAGGCGAGGAGATCGCCGCCGATATCCCCGAAGAATGGCTGCGGCTGATCGCCGAAACCTATCTCACCCCCGAGCAAATGGAGGCGATCGAGGCGCTCGGGTCGTGGGATGAAATCATGGCGGCGTTGAAGCAGCGCCTCGCCGAACAGGAAGGGCGCCATCAGGGCGGGAGCAAATGGATCGGCACCGGCGGAACCTCGCCGTTCGGGCATGGCGGCTATAATCCCGAAGGCGTTCGGATCGGCGGCCCGGGGCGCCACGGCCGAGCGATCAAAGTGTGGGAGAGCCGCGAGTTTCGCGATCTCGACGGGGAGCGCGAGCTTGGCACGCGCAACATCAAGGTCGCGCTTCGGCGGCTGAGGCGGTTCGCACGCGAGGGCGCGGCCGACGAACTCGACATGGACGCGACCATCGACGGCACCGCGAGGCAGGGCTGGCTCGACGTCCACATGCGCCCCGAGCGCCACAATGCGGTCAAATTGCTGCTGTTCCTCGACATTGGCGGGTCGATGGACGGCCACGTCAAGATCGCCGAGGAGCTGTTTTCGGCGTGCCGCACCGAGTTCAAGCACCTCGAGCATTATTACTTCCACAATTGCATCTACGAAGGCGTGTGGAAGGACAATCGCCGTCGTCATGTCGAAAAGACCCCGACCCTCGACATCACTCACAAATATGGCCGCGACCATAAGCTTGTCATCGTCGGCGACGCCGCAATGAGCCCCTATGAGGTGACCCACGCTGGCGGATCGATCGAACATTATAATGAGGAAGCCGGCGCGGCGTGGCTCAAGCGGCTGATCGATACTTTTTCGAGCGCGGCATGGATCAATCCGACTCCGCAAGCCTATTGGGGCCACTCCGCCTCGACCACGATCCTCAAGCGGCTGATGAACGAACGCATGTATCCGCTCACGCTCGACGGGCTCGATCAGACGATGCGCGAACTGAGCCGCAAGCGTTAGTATCGCAGGAAGCGTTGGCGCTCGGCGTCCCAAGCATGTTCGTCCGGCACTGCCAGCGCATCGAGATCGCTCGCCTCCGCCCCCGCGTCATCGACCCATTCCCTTAGCCCGGGCCCGCCGTTGATGACGTCGATCGGCAATTTTCCGAATGCATATTCATAGGGGAAATCGCGCCACAAATCGTAATCGGGGAAGATCGCGCGGATCGCCTTGAACGCCAGTGCCTGCAGCCGCCACGGCTTGAACGCGGCGTGGTCATAGGCCTCGCCCTCGGCATGGATATGAACCCCGCTGCACAATTGCCCGACGTGCTTGTGGAAGGTCGGCTCGAAACTCACGTCGCGCAGGATGCACCCTTCAAGCCATTGGGGCGCCAGGTCGCGCATCACCTTGATCACCGCGCGCGCATCGATGTCGGGCGCGCCGAATAGTTCGAGTGGCCGCGTCGTCCCCCTGCCCTCGCTCAGCATCGCGCCCTCGAGCATCACCGTCCCGGCATAGCAGCGCGCCATGTTGAGGTTGGGGGCGTTGGGCGACGGGTTAATCCACAATCGCTCGGCGGGCCAACCGAAGCCGGGACCTTCGCCGGGCTGATAACCCTCCATCTCGATCACTCGATAATCGACATCGATCTTGAAATGATCGACGAACCAATGGCCAAGCTCGCCCAGTGTCAGTCCGTGGCGCATCGGGATCGGCCCAGCGCCGACAAAGCTCTCCCAACCGCGCAGGAGGATCATCCCCTCGACCGGGCGGCCCGCGGGATTGGGACGGTCGAGCACCCACACGCTCTTGCCATGTTCCGCCGCGGCTTCGAGCATGTACAGCAGGGTCGTGATGAAGGTGTAAATCCGGCAGCCGACGTCCTGCAGGTCGATCAGCACGGTATCGAAGGTCGACATCGACTGGCCGCGCGGGCGGCGGACATCGCCGTACAGGCTGAACACCGGGATTTCGTGGACCGCGTCGATGAAGTCCTCGCTCTCGACCATATTGTCCTGCTTGTCACCGCGCAGCCCGTGCTGCGGCCCGAAGGCGGCGGTCAGCCGGACATCGCCAAGCGCGGCGAGTGCATCGAGGCTGTGGGTCAGATTGCGAGTCACCGACGCCGGATGGGCAAGCAAAGCGACGCGCTTGCCGGCAAGCGGCGCGCGCAAGGCGGGATCGGCAAGCAGCCGTTCGATACCGAATTCCATCGGCCCGCTATTCCGGCAGCCGCGCGATGAAGCAAGAGGGGTCATGAAAATCTGGCGGGCCCCCGGAATGCGCCAACGCCCAATAGCTTTTATGGCCGCCTTCCTCAGAGATCACCGCCGACAGTCCGAGCGGCGAACCGGTTTTGTCGCACTCGACGGCCGCTTCGACCGCAATCCAATCCTCGCCGCCTTCGAGCGACAGCTCGATCTCGGCCTCGGCGTTGCGCATTCCCTCGCGCGGTCCGTCGAAGTCGTAGGCCGCCCATTGTCCCGAGGGAGAAAAATTATATTCGCGATAGGCGTGCGCACCACAGCTCACAAAGGCTTCGAAGCAGCTGCTTTCCCAAAGACGATCGGCGCGCCCGGGTTCTGCGGGACCCGGAAGCACAAGCTTGCTCTTCCCGTCGAGCAAATAGCGAACGTGCAGTCGCCCGCCGTGGCGCCATATCGTGACGGCGATCACCCTGACGGAAAGCGGAGGTGTCGCGGGATGGGGAAGGAGCTTGGCTTCAATCACCGGTTGTTCCACCAATCCCGTTCGTCCAAAGCTTGCCGTCGCGTCCTAATGCTAGTTGCAGGAGCCGTCCCTCGACAAGCCTGTCCTGAGAAACGCCAATCGGTCAGGATGAACGGTTTTCCTTAGCTCTTGCCCGATGCTAGGCGCCTACCATGACCTACTCCTCCTCGCTCCTCCGCCTGCTCGACGAGCGGGGCTATATCCATCAGGCGACCGACGCAGCCGCGCTCGATGCGTTAGCGGCGAAGCAGATAGTGCCGGGCTACATCGGCTTCGACGCGACCGCGCCGAGCCTCCACGTCGGCAGCCTGGTCCAGATCATGATGCTGCGGCGGCTGCAGCAGGCCGGGCACAAGCCGATCGTGCTGATGGGCGGGGGAACGACCAAGGTCGGCGATCCGTCGGGCAAGGACGAAAGCCGCAAGCTGCTCACCGAGGCGGACATTGCCGCCAATATCGCATCGATCCGACGCGTGTTCGAACATTTTCTTACCTTTGGAGACGGCCCGACCGACGCGGTGATGGTCGACAATGACGAATGGCTCAGCGCGCTCGGCTATCTCGATTTGCTGCGCACGGTCGGCCCGCATTTCACCGTCAACCGCATGATGACCTTCGATTCGGTCAAATTGCGGCTCGACCGCGAGCAGCCGCTGACCTTCCTCGAATTCAACTACATGATCCTGCAAGCCTATGATTTCCGCGAATTGTCGCGGCTGATGGGGTGCCGGCTGCAGCTCGGCGGATCGGACCAGTGGGGCAATATCGTCAACGGGATAGAGCTTGGCCGGCGGATGGATGGCGTCGAGCTCTACGGCGTGACCACCCCCCTCATCACCACGGCCGACGGCGCAAAGATGGGCAAGACCGCGAGCGGCGCGGTGTGGCTCAACGCGGACCAGCTTGGTGCCTATGATTATTGGCAATTCTGGCGGAACACCGACGACGCTGACGTTGCCAAATTCCTGAAATTGTTCACCGATTTGCCGCTCGATCGGATCGCGGAACTTTCAGCTCTCGAAGGTGCGGCGGTCAATGACGCCAAGGTCGTGCTTGCCAACGAGGCGACGGCGTTGCTGCATGGAGCCGAGGCGGCGGCGAGTGCCGAAGGCACCGCCCGCGCAACCTTTGCCGGTGGCGGCGCGGGCGAGGACTTGCCGACACTGAAGGTGGCCGGTGGGATTGGCATCGTCGCAGCGCTAACGGCGCTCGGCTTCGCGGCCTCGAACGGAGAAGCGCGACGCAAGATCGCCGAGGGCGCGGTCAGGCTTGATGGCATGGTGGTCAACGACCCCGCAGCGCTGGTCCTGCTCACCAACGATGCGCCGGTAAAACTGAGCTTGGGCAAGAAGCGTCATGCGCTGCTCACGCCCTAGCCCGACCGCAGCAACCCAACCGCGGCGTCGCGTTCGAACAGGTACAGGCACAGTCGCGCCGCCTGTCCGCGCTCGCTCGCCAGCCCGCCGTCGCGGTCGAGCAACAGCCGCGCGTCGGATTGCGCCAGCGGGGCCAATTCGGCGACATCCTCGGGCGTGGCGACCGTAAAGCCTTGCTCCCCCGATTGGCGGAGACCGAGAATCTCGCCCGGACCGCGCAGGCGCAGATCCTCCTCGGCAATCCGAAAGCCGTCATTGGTCTCGCGCATCAAGGCGAGCCGCGCCCTCCCCGTTGCGGTCAGCGCCTGACCGCGAAGCAGGATGCAGCGGCTCGCCTGGCTCCCCCGCCCGACGCGCCCGCGCAACTGGTGGAGCTGCGCAAGCCCGAACCGTTCGGCGCCCTCGACTATGATCAGGGTCGCATTGGGGACGTCGACCCCGACCTCGATCACCGTGGTGGCGACGAGTACGCCAAGATCGCCGTCCGCGAACGACGCCATGACGGCATCCTTGTCGGCGCCTTTCATCCGGCCGTGGACCAGCCCGACCCGCTCACCCCCGAACCGCTGGCGCAACGTCGCGGCGCGATCCTCGGCCGCGGCGGCGTCGATGCTCTCGCTTTCCTCGACCAAAGGGCACACCCAATAGGCCTGCCCGCCCGCGGCGAGGTGGCGACCGAGCCCGTCGATGACGTCGGCGAGCTTGTTGTCCGAGATCACCAGCGTCTCGATCGGGGTGCGGCCGGGGGGCATTTCGTCGATCTGGCTAACATCCATCTCGCCGTAATGGGTCAGCGTCAGCGTCCGCGGGATCGGAGTCGCCGTCATCGCCAGCAGGTGCGGCGGGCGAACCGCCTTCTCGCTGAGCAGAAGCCGCTGCGACACGCCGAAACGGTGCTGCTCGTCGATGACGATCAGCCCGAGGCGGTGATAAGCGACATGTTGCTGGAAAATGGCATGGGTGCCGACGAGAATGTCGATTGAACCGTCGGCCAGACCCATCAGCACGGCTTCGCGGATGCGCCCTTTCTCGCGCCCGGTGAGGATCGCGACTCGCACCCCGATTGCCTCGCACTGCCGCTGCAAGGTCGCGAGATGCTGGCGGGCGAGGATTTCGGTCGGGGCGAGCAGCGCCGCCTGCGCCCCGGCTTCGACCGCTTCGAGCATCGCTAGCAACGCGACCAGGGTCTTGCCCGATCCGACATCGCCCTGGAGCAGCCGAAGCATCGGCCGGTCCTGCGCCATGTCGCCGCGAATCTCGCCGATCACTCGCGTCTGAGCGCCGGTCAATTCGTAGGGAAGCCGCAGCCTAGAGGTCAGCCGGCCATCGCCCTGGAGCGGAACGCCGCGCTTGCGCCGCGCGACCTCGCGAAGCAGGAGCAAGGCGAGCTGGTTGGCAAAGATTTCGTCGTAGGACAATCGCTTGCACGCCGAAGTTGCGGCTGGCTCCGAATGCACTTCGGCGAGCGCGGCGCGCCACGCCGGCCAATTCTCGCGCGCCAGCAGCGACGGTTCGATCCATTCGGCCAGGTCGGGTGCGCGCTCGAGTCCGGCCAGCGCCAATTCGCGCATTCGCTTGTTGGCAATGCCTTCGGTCAGGCCGTAAACCGGTTCGCGAAGCGCAATTTCGCCAGCGGCGGCAAGTTCAAGCACTTCGGGATGAACGATCTGCCACTCGTCTCCCCAGGCGTCGAGCTTGCCAGTGACGAGCCGCTTTTCGCCCAGCGGAAGCTGTTTCCTTGCCCAGCCGGGATTGTTGAAAAAAGTCAGCGTGATCGTGTTGCCGTCGCGATCCGAAGCGAAAATCCGCAACGGTGCCCTGCCCGCTCCGGCACGAACTTCGAACGGCGTGACGTCGAGGATCACGATCCGTCCGATCAGCGCCGCGTTGGCGTTGGACGCGTGGATGCGATCGATTGTCCCGGTCGGCAGATGATAAGCGAGATCGAGCGCGCGGCTGATCTGCAAACGGGCAAGCGCCTTGGCGATATTCGGCCCAACGCCCTTCAGCGCCTCGACTTCGGCAAACAAGGGATTCAGGATTTCAGGCCGCATCGACAACGACCCTAGCGCGCGCCGGACCGACTGCCTACATGGGCGCCACAGCACCCGCGGCGAATTCGCCTCCGGGCTATTTGCGCGTGGAGCGGCACGAATGGACGAAACATTGCGCGCGCTCAACTATCGCGCCTGGCACCGCGGCACTCGCGAGGCGGACATGCTGATCGGCGGGTTTTTCGAGGCTTATCACCGTACCTGGGGGGCGGACGAGCGGACGCTGTTCGCTGCGCTGCTTAACGAGACCGATGTCGACATTATGGCGTGGGCGATTGGAACGGAGGCCGCCCCGGAGCGCTACCAGGGTCCAATGCTGGACGCGCTCCGCAAACTCGACTTCATCAAGGTGGCCCGGTGAGCGACCCGTTTTCGAAAATCCGCGACGCGCGATCACCGCTGACTCTCACGGGCGTCTCGAGCGGGTTCCTGCCGTGGCTCGCCGCCGATCTGGCACGCGCAGTCCACGCCACCGGCAAGGGCGGACGCGCCGTGATCATCGCCGCCGATGAAGCCGCGATGCGCGCGATTGCCGACACGGTGCCGGTGTTCGCTCCCGAGATCGAGGTGCTGACCCTGCCCGCATGGGATTGCCTGCCCTACGACCGTGCAAGCCCGGCGCTGCGCGTGATGGCTGAGCGGCTGCCGACGCTCCAGGCGCTGCAAGTACCGCGCAAGGTGCCGCAGCTGCTGATCGCGACCGCCAATGCAGTCACCCAGCGCGTGCTGACCCCGTTCCGCATCCGCCAGCTTACGCGCCGCCTTGCGGAGGGCGAAAAGGTCGAGCGCGACCGGCTGGTCGAATTGCTCGTTGCCAATGGGTATCAGCGCACCGACGCGGTCCATGACGCGGGCGAATTCGCAGTACGCGGATCGATCATCGATCTCTACCCGGCGGGCGAAGCGAGCGCGCTGCGGCTCGACTTCTTCGGCGACGAGATCGAGACGATGCGGCGCTTCGACCCCGCCGATCAGCGCACCACCGCCACCGCCGGAGCCTTCACCTTGATGCCGGCGTCGGAGGCGTTGCTCGATGAGGAGACGATCAAGCGGTTCCGGGCCGGTTACCGCGAAACGTTTGGCGGCAATGCAACCGGGGATCCGCTTTACCAGGCGGTCAGCGAGGGGCGCCGCCTGGCTGGGATGGAGCATTGGCTGCCCTTGTTTGAGGAGCGGCTGTCGAGCGTGTTCGAGCATCTTGGCGAGTATGACAAGATTGTTCGCGACGCGGGGACCGACGGGGCGCTCGAGTCGCGCTCCGAGGCGATCGAGGACTATTTCGCGAACCGCAACGAGGCGATGAAATCGGCGCCGGGGAGCTACCGCCCGCTTGCCCCGAGCGACCTCTATCTGGCGCGCAAGGAGTGGCGGGCCGAACTCGCCGAGCGGCCGATCCATCTGGTCTCGCCCTTCTCCCAGCCGCCGGGCGAGAGCGTCGTCGATTTCGGAATCGAGGGCCCGCGCGACTTCGCCCCCGAGCGCGCCCAGAACGCGAATGTCTACGAAGCTGTCGTCAGTCACGTCGCCAAGCTGCGGAAGGACAAGCGTAAAGTAGTGCTGGCGAGCTACACCATCGGCGCCCGCGAGCGGCTTGCCGGCCTGCTCGACGAACATGGGCTCAAATCGATCAAGCTGGTCGATAGCTGGCAGGAAGCGCTCGGCGCGCGCGCCGACGTGGCGCTGATCGTGCTCCCGCTCGACCATGGCTTCACCGCTCCGCAAGTGGCGGTGCTGACCGAGCAGGACATGCTCGGCGACCGGCTCGTCCGCCGCAAGAAGCGCCGCAAGAGCGCCGACGCCTTCCTTGCCGAACTGGCCGCGCTGACCCCCGGCGACCTCGTCGTCCACGCCGATCACGGCGTCGCGCGCTACGAGGGGCTGACCTCGATCATGGTCGGCAAGGCGCCGCACGACTGCGTTGCCTTGTCCTATGCCGGCGGCGACAAGCTCTACGTCCCGGTCGAGAATATCGACGTGCTGACGCGCTATGGCAGCGACAGCGAGAAGGCCGTGCTCGACCGGCTCGGCGGCGAGGCGTGGCAGCGGCGCAAAGCACGGATGAAGGAGCGCATCCGCGAAATCGCGGGCGAGCTGATCAAGACCGCCGCGATTCGCGCCACCCGCCCCGGGCAAATCGCCGAACGCGATGCCAGCTATCCGCAATTCGTCGATCGATTCCCTTATGAAGAAACCGACGACCAGGACCGAGCGATCGGCGAAGTGCTCGACGATCTTTCCTCCGGCCGCCCGATGGACCGGCTGGTGTGCGGCGACGTCGGCTTCGGCAAGACCGAGGTCGCGCTTCGGGCGGCGTTCGTCGCGGCGATGGCGGGGTACCAGGTTGCGCTGATCGGGCCGACCACCTTGCTCGCCCGGCAGCATTATTCGAATTTCGTCGAGCGGTTTCACGGTTTTCCGATCAACATCGGGCGACTGTCGCGGCTGGTCCCCGCGGCCGAGGCCAAGGCGACCAGGGACGGGGTCGAAAAGGGCCAGGTCGACATCGTCATCGGCACCCATGCCTTGCTGTCGAAATCGATGAAATTCAGGAAGTTGGGACTGGTCATTGTCGATGAGGAGCAGCATTTCGGAGTGACCCACAAGGAGCAGCTCAAGACGCTCCGCGAGGATGTCCACGTGCTCACGCTGACCGCAACCCCGATCCCGCGAACGCTGCAGATGGCGATGTCGGGCCTGCGCGAACTGAGCGTGATCCAGACCCCGCCGGTCGATCGGCTCGCGGTACGCACCTATGTCGCGCCGTGGGACCCGGTGGTGGTCCGCGAGGCCCTGCTCCGCGAACATTATCGCGGCGGCCAGTCGTTCGTGGTCGCGCCGCGGGTGTCCGACCTTGCAGCGCTCGAGGATTTCCTTCGCGAGGAGGTGCCCGAAGTGAAGGGGATTACCGCGCATGGCCAGATGAGCGCTGGCCAGGTCGAGGAGCGGATGAGCGCTTTTTATGACAAGACCTACGACGTGCTGCTGTCAACCACGATCGTCGAGAGCGGGCTCGACATTCCCTCGGCGAACACGCTGATCGTTCACCGCGCCGATCGGTTCGGACTTGCCCAATTGTACCAGCTTCGCGGCCGCGTCGGACGCTCCAAGGCGCGCGCTTATGCCTATCTGACGACCACTCCCGACCGTTCGGTCAGCGAGGGCGCGGACAAAAGGCTTCAAGTGCTCGCCAATCTCGACAGCCTTGGCGCCGGGTTCCAGCTTGCAAGCCACGACCTCGACATTCGCGGCGCCGGCAATCTGCTCGGCGACGAGCAGTCGGGACACATCAAGGAGGTCGGGTTCGAACTGTACCAGTCGATGCTCGAGGAGGCGATCCTCGAGCGCAAGGCGGGCGGCAGCGAGCGGCGTGAGGGCTTTACTCCGCAGATCAGCGTCGAGGTGCCGATCCTGATCCCCGAAACCTATGTCCCCGACCTCGACCTGCGGATGGGCCTGTATCGCCGGCTCGGCGACCTCGACGAGCGCGCCGAGGTCGAGGCCTTCGCAGCCGAGATGATCGACCGCTTCGGCAAATTGCCCGAGGAGACGAACAATTTGCTCCAGATTGTCGAGATCAAGATCAATTGCCGCAAGGCGTGCATCGCCAAGCTCGACGTCGGAGCGAAGGGCGCGGTGGTGACTTTCGCCCCGGGCGGCTTCCCCGACCTCGCCGGGCTGCTCGCCTACGTCGAGCGGCTAAGCGGAGCGGCGAAACTTCGCCCCGACAGCAAGCTGATCGTCAGCCGCGACTGGCCGAGCGGCGAGGCACGCCTCAATGGCGCGCTGCAATTGTCGCGCGGGCTGATGCGAGTGCTCGCGGCGAGCGAGATCGGCCGCGAGAAAGCGATGGAGCCGGCGTGATCGCCTAGCCCGACGCCGCCGGACGAGGGTCGAGGCCGCGCTTTGCGAGAAGCATTGCGCCGACGATGCAGCCGCCGAACAGCGCGCCTTCCAGGCCCCCGGTGACGATCTGGCTAACCGGGCCGAAGCCGGTCTCGCCCAACAGCGCGCCGATGCGGTCGAGACGAAGCCGCGAATCGGAGAAGCTTCGAGAAAGCAGCTCGAGGCTGCCGCCCATCAACCGGCCCCCGGCCAGGGTGATCAGCACGCCCGCCGCCCCCGCGGCCAATGCCGCCACGGCAATTGCGCGACGAAGCGAGACCATCGCTCGGCTTGCAAGCCAGGCGCCGACGCCGACGCCGCCGCCGAGCAATGCGCCTTCCGACGCGCCGGTGATGTTGCCGGGCGATTGCCCGAGCAACAAATTGAACGCGTCGAGGCCGATCAGCTTGACCGCGCCGCCGACGATCAGGCCACCGGCGGCGCCGCCGGCAATGATCCAGTGGCGAGCGGTAGCGAAGCCCGCCGCGGCAATGCCGAAGCTCACCCCCGCTCCCCCCATCAGCGCGGCCATCATCGTCAGCCACAGGAGGACCAGCAGCACGGATGCAGCGCCCATCCCGGTGCCGAGCGGCTGGGCGGCCCCGGCAAAGCCGTAGAACAGGCCGCCGATCAGCCCGGCGACCCCGGCACCGATCGTCCCTGCCCCGCCAAGGAGCAGGAATCGCCGCAGGTCCTGGCCCGGGAGTGTCCCCGCCGCCGGCGCAATCGCCGCTTGATTGCCGGCCGGCTCGACCGCGGCGATGAAGCGGTAGCCATGCTTGGGAATGGTCTCGATGAAGCGCGGATTGGCGGCATCGTCGCCAAGCGCCCTGCGCAATGTCTTGATGCACTGGGTCAGCGCCTCGTCGGTTACCGGCACGCCCCGCCACACCTCTTCGAGGAAGCGGTCCTTGGTCACCAGCCGGCCCGCCTCGCGCACCAGCAGCGCCAGCGCGTCGAGATAGCGCGCGTTGAGGTCGACTCGGACATCGCCCTGTCGAAGCTGGCGGTTATCGGTGTCGAGCCAAAAACGGTCGAAGCGAAAGCTGCGGGACTCCATTTCAGCAAATCCTCACAAGTCGCTCATGCCGCTCACGCACCGCGCGTGACACAGCCAAAGCCTCAATCAGGAACGGAGACAAGGCAATGGCAAAAGAAGCGGCAGACAATGGCGCGAGGCGCGGCCTTCCGTGGCGAATCATCGGCTGGGCCATTGCGGCGCTCCTGCTGATGGTCCCGCTCGTCGCGATGCAATTTACCGACGAGGTGGACTGGACCGCTTCGGACTTCCTGTTCATGGGCGCGCTGCTCGGCGGCGTCGGGCTGGCCTTCGAATTCATCGTCCGCCGGTCGGACAGCGTCGCCTACCGCTTCGCCGCCGCGCTTGCGCTCCTCGCCGCCTTCCTGACTGTGTGGGTCAACGCCGCGGTCGGAATGATCGGGTCCGAAGACAATGATTTGAACCTGATGTTTTCCGGGGTGCTGATGGTCGCGCTGATCGGCGCCATTCTCGCGCGTCTCAAGCCAGCGGGAATGGTCCGGGCGATGATCGCCGCGGCGATCGCTCAAGGCATTGCGGGCGCGATCGGCCTGTCCATTGATCCGCGCGGAGCGGTCTTCAGCATGCAGTTCGCATTGTTGTGGCTGTTGGCGGCCGCCTTGTTTCACGCCGCGCGAAAGGAGGCCTAGCGCCCGGGAACGTTCAGGCGGCGAGGGTGCGCGAGGCCGAGACGAAGCGGGTGAGTTCGGCTTCGTCGAGCGCGCCCGCCCCGAGAAACCCCTGGTAGAGGTCGCAGCCCCAGTCGGCGAGCAGTTCGAGCTGGCCGAGGCTTTCGACCCCTTCCACGACGACCGCGAGGCCGAGCTCGCGCGCGAGGCTGATCATCGCCTTGACCACGATCCGGTCGCGCTGCTCGCCGACCAGATTGGCGACCATCGCGCGGTCGATCTTGATCGCGTCGAGCGGGAGCGAGGTGAGGTAGGCAAGGTTGGCGTAGCCGGTGCCGAAGTCGTCGACCGCGATCCGGACCCCCTGGGCGCGGAGGCGCGCGAGCCTGAGCGCGACTGCCGGACGATCCGACAGGAGCCCGCTTTCGACGATTTCGACGGTGATCCGGCGCGGATCGAGCCCGGCGGCGGCAATTTCCTCGAGAAACCATGCCTCGAACCCGCCGCGGTCGAGGTCGCGCGGCAACAAATTGATCGACAGGTTCAAGCCGCGCATCGCGCCGCTCCAGCCGCCCGCAATGCCGAGCGCTTTCCGCTGCACGGTGCGCGACAGCCGCTCGGCGAGCCCCGCCGCCTCGGCGCGCTCGAACAGAGCCTCGGGGCCGTCGGCTCCATCCCAGCGGGCGAGCGCCTCGACCCCGGCGATGCGGCCGGTGAGCGGGTCGATCTGCGGCTGGAAGCGGACCTCGATCTCGTCACGCACAAGCGCGGCTTCAAGCACGCGGTCGCGGCGCGGGCGCGGGGCGGCCCGGCTCGGGCGATCCGATCCGCGCTTGTCCCTGCTCCAAAGCCAATGCCATTTGATCATGGCGAATGATGTGCCCGCTTGAGCCGCCCAGCGGAAGGGCGGGAGCGGTGCGTGCGCCATTACGGGACGGTGGCGTCGCGGTGCGACATCGCTATGGTGGCGGGCATAGGATCGTCGTCAGGAGCGGCCGTTGACCGCCGAAAGTGCATCGCCCGTGCCCAGCGATCGCGACCTCGCCCAAGCCGGGATCGGATTGGTCGCGGGCCGTACGCGCGCGGCCAAAGCGGCCGAGACGCTGCTCCGCCGGCGCTACCGCTGGGCCGCGGCGGACGAGGCCGAAACGCTGGTCGCGCTCGGCGGTGACGGGTTCATGCTGAACACGCTTCACGCAATGTTGAAGGAAGAGCGCCCGCGCCCGGTGTTCGGGATGAACCGCGGCACCGTCGGTTTCCTGATGAACGAATGGCGGATCGACGATCTCGCCCGGCGCATCGCCAATGCCAAGCATATCGCGGTCACCCCGCTCGAGATGCGCGTGACGACGATCGGCGGCGAGACGCTCAAGCACCCGGCGATCAACGAGGTGTCGCTGCTTCGCGAGACCCGCCAGACCGCCAAGCTGGAAGTCAGCGTCAATGGCCGGGTGGTCTTGCCCGAGCTGGTCGCCGACGGAGTGCTGGTCGCGACTCCGGCTGGATCGACCGCGTACAATCTGAGCGCCAACGGGCCGATCCTGCCGCTCGCCGCCAGGATGCTTGCGCTGACCCCGATCAGCCCGTTCCGGCCGCGGCGCTGGTCGGGCGCGATCCTGCCCGACAACGTGGTGGTCAGCTTTCGAGTGCTTGAAGCGGAGCATCGCCCGGTATCGGCGGTCGCCGACCAGTTCGAGGTGCGCGACGTGGTCAGCGTCGAAGTCACGCTCGACCGCAGCCGCTCGCTGACCCTGTTGTTCGATCCCGAACATGCGCTCGACGAACGGATCGCGATGGAGCAGTTCGCAAGCTAATCGTGGCAATCCGTCAAGCGGAGTGCGTTCAAGGCTTGCGAACTTGGTTTTGCTTTGTCATAGGCGCGTTCGTCCGTGAGGATTGCTCCCCGATAGCTCAGCGGTAGAGTAGGTGACTGTTAATCACTTGGTCGTTCGTTCGAATCGAACTCGGGGAGCCACTTTTTAAAGCATCGAAAACGGCGGGCCGGTCCCGCCGTTTTCCGTTTCAGCTGTCGGTCGCCGCCATCAGGCTGGCGTTGCCGCCTGCGGCAGTGGTGTCGATGCAGGTCACTCGCTCGGTCGCGAAGCGCGCGACATAATGCGGGCCGCCCGCCTTGGGCCCGGTTCCGGACAGGCCCTCCCCGCCGAACGGCTGGCTTTCGACCACTGCGCCGATCTGGTTGCGGTTGACGTAGAGATTGCCGACGCGAGCGTTGGCCTCGACGTATTGGCGAGTGGTATCGATCCGGCTCTGCAGCCCGAGCGTGAGGCCGAAGCCGGTCGCGTTGATCGCATCGACGACCTTGTCGAGTTCGCCCGACTTCCAGCGGATGACGTGGAGGATTGGACCGAAATGCTCGGCGTCGAGATCGGCGAGGCTGTCGATCTGGTACATGGCCGGGGCCACGAAATGGCCGTTGGCGGCGGCTGGCGGGAGCTCGAGCCGGCCAAGCAGGGTGGCGTCGCGGTCGAGCTGGGCGACATGGGCATCGAGCGCGGCCTTGGCCTCGGCGTCGATCACCGGGCCGACATCGGTGGTCAGCTCTGCCGGGTCGCCGATGGTGAGTGCTTCCATCGCGCCCGCGATCATGCCGAGCATCGCATCGGCGACATCGTCCTGGACGAATAGCACGCGCAGCGCCGAGCAGCGCTGGCCGGCGCTCTGGAAGGACGAAGCGACGACGTCGCGGGTGACCTGTTCGGGAAGTGCCGAGCTGTCGACGATCATCGCATTCTGGCCGCCGGTCTCGGCGATCAGCGGGATGATCGCCCCGGCGCGCTCGGCGAGGCTTCGGTTGATCGCCCGGGCGGTGTCGGTCGAGCCGGTGAACGCGACCCCGGCTATCAGCGGGTGCGCGGTCAGGGCGCCGCCGACACGGCCGTCGCCGGGCACGAGCTGGACGATGTCGCGCGGGATTCCCGCCCGGTGTAGCAGCTCGACCGCGAAGGCGCCGATCAGCGGGGTCTGCTCGGCCGGCTTGGCGAGCGCGGCATTGCCCGCGGCAAGCGCGGCGGCAACCGGGCCGATGAAGATCGCGAGCGGGAAATTCCACGGGCTGATGCAGGCGAATACGCCGCGGCCATGGAGCCGAAGCTGGTTGAGCTCGCCGGTCGGGCCGGGCAATTCGGTCGGCCTGGTGAACAATCGCCGCGCCTCGCTTGCGTAATAGCGAAGGAAATCGACCGCCTCGCGGACTTCGAGCACCGCGTCGGGAAGCGTCTTGCCCGCCTCGCGGATGCACAACGAAAATAGTTCGTCGCAATGCTGTTCGAACAGATCGGCGGCACGGTCGAGTTTTTCGCCGCGCGCAACGCCGCCAAGCTGGTCCCATGCGTGCTGCGCGGCAAGGGCAGCACGAACCGCGCGATCGACATCGGCCTCGCTTGCCTCGGTGACGGTGCCGACATTTTGGCCGGAGTCGTGCGGCGAGACGATCGCGGCCTGCTCTCCCCCGCCGCCGAGCGTCGGGGCGGCGGTCCAGTTGCGTGCGGAAAGCGCTTCCAGGCGCCGGGCAAGCGGCTCGCGCACCAGCGGGTCGCTGAGGTCGAGCCCGGCGCTGTTGATGCGCCCCTTTCCGAAAATCGCATTGGGCAAGGGGATCGACGGATTGCGCCTCGGCTCGATCGATTCGAGTTCGGCGACCGGGTCGCGGATCAGCGCATCGATCGGAATATCGTCATCGGCGATGCGATTGACGAAGCTGGAATTGGCGCCGTTCTCGAGCAGGCGGCGGACGAGATAGGCGAGCAGTTCCTTGTGGCTTCCGACGGGGGCATAGACCCGCACCGGGGTCGGCACCTCGCCGAGCGCGGTTTCGAGCCTGGCGAGTTCGTCGTACAATCCCTCCCCCATTCCGTGCAGCCGCTGGAATTCGATCGGCGCGGCGCCCGCAAGCGCTTTCACCGCGCCGATGGTGTTGGCGTTGTGAGTCGCAAAGGCGGAGTAGATGCAGTCGGGCGCGGCGAGCATCGCCTTCGCGCAGGCGAGGTAGCTGACGTCGGTCGCGACCTTGCGGGTAAACACCGGATAATCGGTCAGGCCCGCGACCTGCGCGGCCTTGATCTCGCTGTCCCAATAGGCGCCTTTGACGAGGCGCACCATCAGCTTGCGGCGGTGCTTGCGGGCAAGCGCGACGGTCCAGTCGACCAATGGCACCGCGCGCTTCGAATAGGCCTGGATCGCAAGCCCGAACCCGCCCCATCCGCCAGCGAACAAGTCGTCGTCGGCAGCAAGCGCCTCGACGATGTCGAGCGACAGTTCGAGCCGGTCGGCCTCCTCCGCATCGATCGTGAAATGGACGTCGGCCGCGGCTGCCTGCAACGCCAGTTCGCGCACCACCGGCAGGATCGCAGCCATGGCCTCGGCGGCGTGACTCCATTCATAGCGCGGGTGAAGCGCGCTGAGCTTGACCGAAATGCCCGGCGATGCGCGAAAGCCTCCGCCGGCGTCACGGGCAATCGCCTCGAGCGCTCCGGAATAAGCGCGGGCATGGCGCGCGGCGTCGTCATGGGTTTTGGCCGCTTCGCCGAGCATGTCGAAGCTGTGGCTGGTCCCCCTGGCCTGATCGGGCGCGGCGCGCTGAAGCGCTTCGTCGATGCTCCGCCCGAATACGAACTGGCGGCCGAGGATCTTCATCCCCTGCCCGACCGCGGTGCGGATCACCGGCTCGCCGAGCCGGCCGACCGCTCGGCCAAGCGCGGCTCGCCAGCCTTCGGCCTTGTCATTGGCTTCCTCGAGGACCTTGCCGGTAAGCAGCAGCGAGAAGGTCGCGGCATTGACGAAGGTCGAGCGGCTGTCGCCGATCTTGTCCGCCCAGTGCGGGCCCGACAATTTATCGGCAATGAGGTCGTCGGCGGTGGCCGCGTCGGGCACGCGCAACAGCGCCTCGGCGAGGCACATCAGCGCAATGCCCTCCTCGCTTCCAAGATCATAGGCCCGGAGGAAAGCATCGAGCCCCGCCGGCTTGTGGCTTCGCACCGCCTTGACCAGGGCGCGCGCGATCGCCTGGGCTTCGCCAGCCTGCGCCGGTGCAAGCCGCGCCTGGGCGAAGCGCTCGGACACCAATGCATGTTCGTCGGGCCGGTAGGCGCTGCGGAGGGCGGCGCGGTCGATCATGGTTTCTTAAGTCCTTACAGGCGACAAGCAAAGCGATTGCGCTGCCTCTCGCACAGCCGGGGTAGCAAGAAAAGAAGCGGGCGAGCGGGACCAGTGACGACCATCCCAACAGTGGCAGGACAAGGCGGATCGAAGCTCCTCGGGCTCGAGATCGTCCGCTTTACCTGCGCGATGGCGATGCTGGTCTGGCATTACCATCATTTCGCGATGATCGGCGATGGCGCCGCGATGCTCGGCCCGCACCGGCCGCTGGAGTGGCTGCTTTATCCGGTCTACCGCTTCGGGCTGTTCGGGGTTCAGATCTTCTGGTGCATCAGCGGCTTCATTTTCTACTGGAAATATGCCGACGGGCTCGCGGCGGGGCGGGTCCAGCCCAGGCGCTTCTTCTGGCTTCGGTTCTCGCGGCTTTACCCGCTTCATTTCGTGACCCTGCTCGCGGTCGCCGCGATGCAGCCCGTCTATAGCGCACTTGCCGGTCACTCATTCGTGTTCGGCGGCAATGATTCGACCAGCTTCCTCCTCCATCTGTTCCTCGCCGACCAATGGGCGGGCACGCGCGCGTTGAGCTTCAACGGGCCGATCTGGTCGGTCTCGTCCGAAGTGTTCGTCTACGTCGGCTTTTTCCTGTTGGTCCGCGCCTTCGGCCGCTCGCGCCTGGTGATCGGCACGGCGATCGCTGCCGGGCTGTGGAGCATGTGGTCGGGAAACATCTCTCCCGCGCTGATCTGCGCAAGCTATTTCTTCGCCGGTGGCGCGGCGGCCGAAGTGCTGCGCGGCGACCTGTTCCGCCGCCGCCCGGACCGGGCGCGGTCGCTTGCATTGCTGATGGTCATCGCCGGCGTCGCAAGCGCGGCACTGTTCGATTTGTCGGGCTCGGACGATTTGCTCGCGACCTGGTTCCTGCTGGTCGCGCCGCCGCTGATCTTCCTGTGCGCGCAGGAGTTCCGCTTCCTCGATCGCTGGCAATACGGAATTCAGGCGTCCGGAAACCTGACCTATTCGACCTATCTGATCCATTTCCCGATCCAGCTCGGCGTCGGCATTTTCGTCATGGCGAGCGGGGTCGTGCTGCCGGTCGGCGAGGCCTGGTTCCTGCTCGCCTATCTGGCGACGAGCATCGTGCTCGGGCGGATCGTGTTCCTCCGCTTCGAAGGCCCGGTGCAGGAGTGGATCAGGGCCTCGACGCTGGAGCCCAAGCGCGAGCGGATCGCGGCCTGACCGTCAGGCGACCTGCCCGTGGCAATGCTTGTACTTGCGCCCCGACCCGCACGGGCATTGCGCATTGCGGCTGTCGGGCTCGGGCACCGGCGAGCCGTCGGGCATGGTCGGGCTGATCGTCGAAATCGGCGCAAAGGTCCCGAACCGGACCGGTGAGCCAGCGTCGAAATCGGCGCTGTCGTCGTCGCCCGACAGCGGATCGATGTGGTGGGTGATGAAGTCGGGCAACTGGCCGCCGAACGGAAGCTGCATCGGCGCCGATTCGGCCTGGACCTGCGCCATCATCAGCATCCGAGTGACGTCCTCGCGGATCGCGACCAGCAGCCGCTCGAACAGCAGGAACGCTTCCTGCTTATATTCGTCGATCGGCTTCTTCTGCGCGTAGGACCGCAGGTGGATCACCTGGCGAAGCGCATCTAGTGTTGCGAGATGCTCCTTCCAGAAATGGTCGAGCGTCTGGATCAAGATGTTCTTCTCGAAATCGATCCAGCGCGCCGGGTCGGCAGCGGCAAGCTTGGCCGCCATCTGTTCGTCGGCGATTGCCTGGAGGCGCTCGACGATCAATTCCTGCTCGACCGCTTCCTCGCCCAGCCACTCGTCGATCGGCGGCTCCAGCCCGAGCACCGCAAGCACATTGTCCTTGAGCTCGGCGACGTTCCACTGCTCGGGATAGGTGCCCGGAGGACAGGCCGCGGTGACCAGGCCCGCGATCGTCTCGGCGCGGAAATCCTCGACCACGTCGCTGACATTGTCCGCGTCCATGATCTCGGCGCGCTGTTCGTAGATCACCTTGCGCTGGTCGTTCATCACGTCGTCGAACTCGACCACCTGCTTGCGGATGTCGTAATTGCGCGCCTCGACCTTTTTCTGCGCGGTCTCGATCGCCTTCGAAATCCACGGGGAAACGATCGCCTCGCCATCCTCGAGATTCTTGTTCATCAGCCGCGCAAAGGCGGTCTGTGGCCCGAAGATTCGGAGCAGATCATCATCGAGGCTGAGATAGAAGCGCGACAGACCGGGATCGCCCTGGCGTCCCGAACGGCCGCGCAGCTGGTTGTCGATGCGGCGGCTTTCGTGGCGCTCGGTACCGAGCACGAACAGCCCGCCAGCGGCCAGCACCTGCTGGCGCTCGGCCTCGATTTCGTCGGCAAAAGCGCGAATGGTCGAATCGCGCTCGGGGCCTTCGGGTGTCTCGCTGAGCTCGTCGTCGATCCGGAAATCGAGGTTGCCGCCGAGTTTGATGTCGGTCCCGCGTCCGGCCATGTTGGTGGCGATGGTCACCGCGCCGAGCCGGCCCGCCTGGGCGACGATGTGCGCCTCGCTTTCGTGGAAGCGGGCATTGAGGACTTCGTGGCGAATGCCTTCCTTGTTGAGGAATTCGCTGAGCATTTCTGACTTTTCGATCGACACCGTGCCGACCAGCACCGGCTGGCCGATCCCCTGGCGATGCTTGATCTCCTTGGCGATCGCTCCGAACTTGTCGGTGATGTTCTTGTAGAATTCATCGTCCTCGTCGCGGCGGTCGACCGCGACATTGGTCGGGATCGAGACCACGTTCATCCGGTAGATGTCGAAGAATTCGGGCGCTTCGGTAATTGCGGTCCCGGTCATTCCCGACAATTTGGGATACATTCGGAAATAATTCTGGAAGGTGATCGAGGCCAAAGTCTGGTTCTCGGGTTCGATCGCGACCCCTTCCTTGGCCTCGACCGCCTGGTGGAGACCGTCCGACCAGCGCCGCCCGTCCATCATCCGGCCGGTGAATTCATCGATGATGATGACCTTGCCGTCCTTGACGATGTAATCGATGTCCTTCTTGAACATCTTGTTGGCCTTGAGCGCCTGGTTGAGGTGGTGGACGACCTGGGTGTTGCCGATGTCGTATAGGTTCTGCCCCTCGATCAGCCCGGCGTCCTCGAGCATCCGCTCGGCCTTCTCGGTGCCGTCCTCGGTCAGCACGATGCTCTTCTGCTTCTCGTCGAGGTCGTAGTCGCTCTCGACGAACTGCTTCACCAGCGCATCGACGCCGATGTACAGCTCGGACTTGTCGTCGGTCGGGCCGGAAATGATCAGCGGGGTACGTGCCTCGTCGATCAGGATCGAATCGACCTCGTCGACGATCGCGAAACCGAACGGCCGCTGGACCATCTGGTCGCGCGAATATTTCATATTGTCGCGAAGGTAATCGAAGCCGAGCTCGTTGTTGGTCGCGTAGGTGACGTCGCTGCCATAGGCCTCGCGGCGCTGCTCGTCGCTGAGGTTGGGGACGATTACGCCGACGCTGAGGCCGAGGAAGCCATAGACGCGCCCCATCCATTCGGCGTCGCGCTTGGCGAGGTAATCATTGACCGTGACGACGTGGACGCCCTTGCCCGGGAGCGCGTTCAAATAGGTCGCGAGCGTCGCCACCAGCGTCTTGCCCTCGCCGGTCTTCATCTCGGCGATCTCGCCGCGGTGAAGCGCGATTCCGCCGATCATCTGGACGTCGTAATGGCGCTGTCCAAGCGTGCGCTTGGCCGCCTCGCGGACCGTGGCGAAAGCCTCGGGCAGCAAATCGTCGAGCCTGGCGCCCGCGGCGAGCCGCGCGCGGAACAGATCGGTCTGGCCGCGAAGTTCGTCGTCGGTCATCGCCGCGATTGTCGGTTCGAACCCGGCAATCGCCTCGACGATCTTGCCCATCGAGCGGACGTAGCGGTCGTTCGACGATCCGAAGATGCTTTTGGCCAAAGCGGCGAGCATTGCTGGTAATTTCCTCAAAGAAGCCGGGCGCGCGAACGGCGGTCACGGATTGCCCGCGCGCGAGCGATGACGGGGCGCGATGTAGGCAGGGGCCCGCGCCTCGTCAATCGAAACGGCAGCGTTGCGAAAGGCTAGAGCTGCCCCTCGAGCCACTGCTGGATCTGGCTGCGGGGAGCGGCGCCGACCTTTTGCGCGACCGCTTCGCCGTTCTTGAACAGCAGCATCGTCGGAATGCCGCGAACTCCATATTTGCCCGGCGTGTCGGGATTCTCGTCGATGTTGATCTTGGCGATGGTCACTTTCTCGCCGAGCGCACCGGCGATTTCCTCGAGCGCGGGGGCGATCATCTTGCACGGCCCGCACCATTCGGCCCAGAAATCGACGAGCACCGGAAGGTCGCTGTCGAGCACGTCGGCCTGGAAGCTGTGGTCGGTGACGGTTTTTGTGGCGTGGCCCATGATGTGCTCCTGATCGATGTTCGAACTCGCATATGGGGAGGCCGAAGCGCTGGCTCAACCGTCAAGCAGGATGAGTCGCGGCCCGGCGGTGTAGAGCAGCCCCGCTTCGATCCGCCGGCCCGGGAAGATCACCGCCAAGGCCGCGGCATAGGCTGCCATCTGCGCGGCGTGAGCGGGGGGCACGTCGGCGGCGGCCGCAGGGATCGAGCGTCCGGTCTTGAAGTCGATCACGCGCACCACTTGGTCGCCGATGCACAACCGGTCGACGGTGCCCGCGATCACCCGGCCGTCGGCCAGGGTCGCGGCGATCGGCGCTTCGGCAAGCGCTTCGGGGGCGAACAGATCGGCGAAGCGCTGGTCCTCGATCACCGCGAGCGCGGCGTCGGCGATTTCCGCGCCGCGGCCTTCGCCGGAAACCCCCATCCGGTCGAGCCAGCGCAACGCCACCGCGCGGCGCTCGGCCGGCGCGACACCGGGGAGGCGATCGAACAAGATGTGGAGCAGGCTGCCACGCTCGGCCGCCGCGCGTTGCTCGACGCTCGGCGGAGGGAGTGATTCGCGGTCGGCGAGGATCGACGAAGGCGCAAGCGGCCGCGGCGGGCGTTCTTCCAGCGGGGCAGGGTTGCGAGCCCAGTCGGGCACCGCCGGTGCCTCCATCGGGCGGCGGCCGGCGCGAAGGCGGTGCTGTTTGGCGGGGACCGACCCGCGCCAACGCATTCCAACGCCCCAGCGGTCGACGATCGGCTCGGCCCCGAGCGATGCCAGAGCGGCGGCGGCGCGGCGATGCCAGCTGTTCTCGACCGGGTCGCCGCGCGGCTTGACCCCGGCGATCACCAGCCGCTCCGCGGCGCGGGTCAGGCCGACGTAGAGCAGCCGCCAATGTTCTTCGAGGTCGGACGCCTTGCGGTCGCGATCGAGAGTCGCGAACGGATCGACCAGTTCATCGCCGCGCGGCCGCACCACGGGCACCGCGCAACCGTCGATTGGCAAGGTTATCGACACCGGGTGGCGCCCTGCCCTTGCCGGGTCGTGGGTGGCGTCGGCGAGGATCACCAGCGGGGCTTCGAGGCCCTTGGCGCCGTGGACGGTCATCACGCGCACCGCATTGCCAGCGCTGGCGGGATCGCGCTTGACCTCGACCTCGCCGCGCGAAAACCAGGCGAGAAAGCGGTCGAGCGACGCCCCCTCCTGGGCCTCGAACTCGAGCGCGCTGGCAACCAGTTCCTCGATCGGATCGCGTGCCGCTTCGCCGAGCCGCCCGAGCAGCTTGCGGCGCGCATCGATCGGCCCCGACAAGATGCTTTCGAGAAAACGCGCCGGCGTGATGTAATCGGCGCGCTGGAGCAGCCCGGCAAGCAGCGCGTGCGCGGTCGTGAAGCGCGGATCCTCGCGGCTCGCCTGAAGCTGCGACCACAATGACCCAGTGCGGCCGTGGGCAAGCTCGAACAGCAATTGCTGGTCGGTCCCGACGATCGGCGAGACCAGCAGATTGGCAAGGTTGAGATCGTCGAGCGGCTGAACCGCAAAGCCGACCGCGGCAAGCAGATCCTTGACGCCAAGCGGCTTCGACAGATGGAGCCGGTCGATCCCGGCGACCGCGACATTATGCGCATAGAGCCGCGCCACGAGGAGCGAGGCAAGTTCGGAGCGGCTGCGGACGAGGATCAATATGTCACCCGCGCACAATGGGCGCCCGGTGCTCGCCATCGGTGCAGCCTCGTCGAGCCAGGCCTTGACCTGGCGGGCAAGCGCATCGGCGAACAGGCGAACCGGTTCGGCGACCCAGCCTTCCTCGCCGGCGTCATAATCCTCCTCGTCGGCCTCGGGCGGCTTGAACGCCGTCCACCACAGCACTTCTCCGGAGCGATGCTCGTGCGCGGCGGCGTGGCGGTTGGGCCGGGAGGGAAGTCCCATCGCGACATGCCCGACCTCGTCGATCAGTGCATCGACCACCTCCAGGATCGCGGGCGAGGAGCGAAAGCTGGCATCGATCGACAAATCGCGGAATTCACGAGCCCAGGAGTCGCTGTCGAGCGCGGCCTCTCCCGCCCGCGCCGCACGATCCGCGACCGAAGCGCGAAATTTTTCGAACTGGCGCGGATCGGTCCCCTGGAAGCCGTAGATCGCCTGCTTGAAATCGCCGACCATGAACAGTGTGCGCCAGCGATCGTCGCTCTCGCTCTGCCCGCTGAAATATTCGCTGCCGATCGAATTGACGATCGCCCACTGGTCGGCATTGGTGTCCTGCGCCTCGTCGACGAGGATATGGTCGGTCCGCTGGTCGAGCTTGAAACGGACCCATTCGCCCATCCCGTCGACCCCGAGCAATCGCCGGGTCCAGAAAATCAGATCGTCGAAGTCGGCGACCCCCGCCGCGCGCTTGGCCACGCGATAGGCGCGCGCAAAGGCCTGGCCCGCGCGAAGGCCGGCAGCCTGGACCGGAACCAGCGCCGCGGCGCATCGCAAGCTTCGGATTTCGACCAGCCAATGAGCGAATTCGGACAGCAATTCGGCATATTCGGGGTGAATTTTGAGTTGCCCCGAAGACGCCTTGCACGGCTCCCCCTTGCCGGTAACGAGACAATCACCGACCTGATCGAGCAACTCGACGCGCTCGGTCGGGGATGCGGCGAGAAACGCGGATAGATTGGCGACGATGGTGGTGGCCTTGGCACCATTGCCCCAGGCACGATTGACCGCGACCAAGGCCTCGATCGTCGGAACGTCGATTTCCTCGTCGGTCAGCCGCGCGGCCAGCCCGGACTGGGCGTCGCCATGCTCGATGCCAATCAGGCGAAGCAAGGCGGCTTCGAAGCCTGCCGGATCGCCGAGCGAGCCGATCGCTTCCTCGGCGCTCGCGCAAATCCTGAGATATTGCTCGGCCCCGCTCTCGCCAAGACGCAGGCTGAGCGCCTGGACGTCGCCGATCAGCCCCTCGTCACCGCTCGCCTCGGCGCCGGCGAGCAGGGTCGCCAGCGTGCGGCGGATCAGTTCGACCTCGGCGCGGCCCTCGATCGGCGCGAAGCCCGGGCTGATTTCCGCTTCGGCGGGGAAGCTGGTGAGCAGCGCCTGAGCGAAACCGTGAATGGTCTGGATCCGAAGTCCGCCCGGGGTTTCAAGCACTCGCGCGAACAGCCGCCGCGCGCGCTGCAGCGCCGGGGGATCATGATCCTCGCCGAGCGCGAACAAATCGTGCCCCAGCGCATTGTCGTCCATCCGCACCCAGGCGGCGAGCCGTTCCCCGATGCGGTTGGCCATTTCGGCAGCACCGGCCTTGGTGAAGGTCAGGCACAGGATCGCACCGGGATCGACCCCGCCGAGCAGCAGGCGGAGAACCCGCGCGGTAAGCACCTGGGTCTTGCCCGTTCCCGCCGAGGCCGACAGAGCGGCGTGCACGGTCGGATCCGACGCCTTGCGTTGGTCGCCTTTCAATATGGGCAGGGGTTTCGGGCGGCGCGACATTCAGGGGAGCGCATAGCAAGCCCCGCCGCGCTTCCCAAGCTCGGCCGGCTCGCTTAGATGTGATCGCCACGGTGAAGTGGAGACGATGATGGGCGACAGTGACGAGGGCGAGCGGCGGGCGAAGCTGGTCAAGGCGGGAGTTGCGGTCGGGATCGGCTCGGCAGCGATCGTCGCAGCGCTGCTCTATGCGTCCAAGGTCAAGAAGCCGAAGCCGCGGCCGATCAAGGCTCCGCCGACCGATTGAAGTCCGGGAGCCTCAGTCGCGACCGTACCACTCCTCGAGCCGCATCAACTGATCATAGTCGCCATAGGGGGCGTAGGCCGGATGCAGCTTGGCCGTGAACGGCTCTTCACCCGTCAGATAGTCGCCCGCGGCCTTGGTGAAGCGGGCGAGGACATGGTCGAGGAGGCCGTCCCCAATCTCCTTGTCGGCGCGCACCCGCTTTCCGAACCTGTCGCGATCCTTGGCCAGCGACCAATATTCGAACGCACTCGCGCCTCCGGATATGCCCGGAAATCCACCGCGTTCGGCGATCAGCCCGAGCAGTCCGAGCTGGAGCGCGAACCCTTCGAGCACCGCCTTGCCGCTGGGCGCCTTGCCGGTCTTGTAATCGACGATCGCAAGGCTGCCGTCGGCAAGGCGGTCGATCCGGTCGACCTTGCCGTAAAGCTCGACCCCGGCGATGGCGGCGAGCCCCTTGAGTTCGGCCGCGACCGGCGAGCGGCCGGCGGCGCGGTCCTCCTCGACCGCGCCCGCGATCCATTGCACCGCCTCGATCAGCCGCGGCTGCCAAAGAGCGCGGAGCATCGGGTGGATCGCTTCATCGCCGACCAGCGCGCGGGCGCGATCGACCAGCGTGGCGGGATCGCAATCGTCGTGCTTGAACCATTGCTCGAGCACGTCGTGGACTGCGGTTCCCTTCCACGCGGCGGTATGATCGGCGTCCACCGGGTCGAGCTGCCGAAGCTTCAGGATTGCCTTGGCGTAGAAGGCGAACGGGTCGGCCGACAGGCGGTCGAGATCGGTCACCGCGATCCTGCGCGGCCGCGCGGACGCCGGTGGCGAGGGCGCCGGGCGTCCGACGGGTTCGAAGGCCGAGGGCAGGTCGATCGCGTGGGCAAGCCGTTCGAGTCGGCAATCGCGCGCGAGCCCGCCGGTCATCGCTCGAAGCCTTAGCCACAGGCGCGATGCAACTGTCGGCGACCCGCCATCACGGCGCGCGCGGGTCAACAGCACGCGCGGGGCGCCCAATGCGCTCATGAAATCATGCGCGGCGAGCCCGGTTCTAAAATCGAGGCCCGAAAGGCCGAGTTCGCGGCGGATGCGCGGCGCCAGCCACGGGTCGGGACTCGGCTGCGCCGGCCAAATGCCTTCGTTCATCCCACCGAGAATCATCAGGTCGGCCTGCTGCAGCCGCGCCTCGAGCAATCCCCAGATCGAGATTCGCGGATGGCCTCCATACGGGCGCCGCACCGGCATTTGGTCGAACAGCGAGCGAAGCAAGGAAAGCGCCTCATCGAGCCCAAGTCCAAGCTCGGCTGCCGCGTGGGATTGCTCCAGCGCTGCAATAAGCTCGGCCGCTTGGCGCCCGTCGGCATCCCTCCACGCGGCTGCGCCCGCCATCGTCTCGACCGCTGCGCGCAGGGCTTGGGCAAGCGCGGCAAGGGTGGTCGCTCCGGACAGGGCCGTGGCGGTCCGTTCAAGCAAGGGTTCGGCCAGGCGCCATGGCGCTCCGGCCTTTGCCGCGGTTCGATCGCGCAAGCCCGCGAGCCCGGCAGCGGGACGCGGGCCGCGCAGTGCAAGATCGATCGCTCGAACCGCGTCGAGCCACGCCAGCCGCTCCTGATCGGCGCCACCGACCAGCGGGTGCTTGAGCAGCGCCAGCGTCGCGACCGGCGCCCAATCTTCGGCGGCGGCCGCGACGATTCCCAGGACCAGCGTTCCGGCGGGCGTGCGGGACAGCGGCAGGCCCGCGCTATCGTCGGCCTCGACCCCCCAGCGTTCGAGGTGAGCAGCGACCCGTGCCGCGAGCATCCGGTCGGGAGTGACCAGCGCCGCGGTCCGTCCGGGCGTCTCGAGCGCTTCGCGCAGCGCGAGCGCGATTGCCTGCGCTTCCCCGGCCGCGTCCGGAAATTCGGCGCAGCTGAGCCCGGTCAGGCGACGCTCCGGCGGGGCAAGCGCGCTCCATTTATCCGAGAAATCGGCCGAGGTCATGGCGTGCATCACCGCGCGGCCGCGCACCGCCGGCGAGGCGGCGCGCCCTCCCCCGCGCCAAATGGCGACCTCATCGCGCGCAACGCCGAGCCGGTCGAGCATGCGCTTCAGGTGAAACTGGGGATGGGATTCGATCCCGCGAAAATGCTCGTCGGGGCCGAGCGCGTCCCACTCCTCGGCCGGCATGATGTTGGCCAGGCCCAGCGCTGGAAGAACGACCGCGCCATCGGGCAAGCGCGCAATCGAACGAAGCAAGGCCGCGACCGCTGGCGCCGAGGTCGTGATCCCCGCGGCAATGGTGAAGCCAGGCGGCGGGCGGGCGGTCCAGCGCGCGGCCATCGCGCGCAGCAGGCGGCCGCGGCGATCGGCGCGATCGATCGCCCCGAGCGCGGCAAGCTCGAGCGGCCAGCGCTCGATCACGGCAAGGAAGCGCTCGAATGCGCGCGCCCAGTGAGCGGCGAGGTCGGGGGCCAGCAGCGCCGCCTCGGCGAGCCGGCGCGGGTCGATCTCCTCGACCTCGAGCGCGTCGAGCGCACGGCCGAGATCGGCGGCGAGACGCATCGCCTCGGCGGCGCTTTCGCCCGGTCCGCGAACGATCCGCGCAAGCCGCAACTGGCGTTCGAGCGGGTCGACCGCTGGCGGCAAGAGGTCGTCGAGATCGAGCGGGTCGAGCGCGCCGCCGATCCGGTCGTCGAGCTCGGGATCGCCGATCGCGACCAGCCGCGGGAGGATCAATCCATCGCCACTGGCGCGGACGAACGCTTCGGTGACTGTCCGAACCGCGCGGTTGGTGGGGAGCAGGATCCGGCCGTGAGCGAGCGCGGCGGGTTCGCGCCCGTAGCGGCGAAGCACTCCGTCGGCGAGCGCGTCGGCGAAGCTGCGGTGCGCCGGGATCGTGAAGACCGCGGGGCGTTCGGGTCCAGCCATCAGCCGGCCTCAGCCATCAAGCAGCGCGGCTTCGGTGGCGGCGATCGATGGCGGGCTGCCGACGTCGAACCACAGGCCCTGATGGACCGCCCCGAAGCAACGCCCATCGGCGATCGCCCGATCCCACAGGATGTTGGTCGAAAAGGGGCCGCCCGGAGCATCGCGAAGCAGCCGCTTCGAGATGATCTGGATCCCGGTGTAGACGAACGGCGCGACCCGGCTCAGCCCGCGGCGGCGCAGGCGGCCGGCGGCGTCCATGTGAAAATCGCCGGCACCGGGATTGTTCGAAGCGCGCGCTTGCGGAACGAGCAGCAGCAGCGCGTCCATCTCGCCGTCGCGCCAGTGCGAGGCAAGCAGGCGCAGCGTGTCGGACGGCCCGTCGATCCAGAAATTGTCGCTGTTGACGACCAGGAACGGATCGTCATGGATCATCGGCGCGGCCTGGACCAGGCCCCCGCCGGTTTCGAGCAGCAGCGAGCGCTCGTCGCTGACGGTAAATTCGAACGCGCCCGAATGACGCTCGAGATGAGCTTCGAGCGCGTCCGCGAGATAATGGACATTGACCACCACCCGCTCGACCCCCGCAGCACCCAGCCGGTCGAGGACATGGTCGATCAGCGGCTTGCCGGCCACTTCGATCAAGGGCTTCGGGCGAGTGTCGGTAAGCGGACGCATCCGCGTGCCGAGTCCCGCCGCCATGACCATCGCGGTGCGCGGTGCCGCGGCATCGATCGCCGGGCGTAGCACCATCGCCGGAGCGCGGCGGGTCATTTGAATTGCTCCCAGAAGGCGGCGCGCGACGCCGCGGGCACGAATTCGTCGAACCAGGCGCGCACCGGGGCCAGCGTCGGCTGTTCGAGATCGCGTTCGAGCAAGCCCCACATGCGCGGCTGGAACTTGCGATAGGCGGGCTTGCCGTCGCGCTTCCACAACCGGACGAACACGCCGAGGATGCGCGTGTTGCGCTGCGCGGCGAGCGCCCAATAGGCGCGCTCGAACGGGTCGCCATTGCCCGACGCCGCGCAATAGCGATCGATCATCGCGCGTTCGAGCCCGGCCGGCACGTCGCGCCGCGCATCCTCCAGCACCGATGCGAGATCGTAAGCAGGATGGCCGGCAAGCGCGTCCTGGAAATCGAGCAGCCCGAAATATTCGACTCCCGCGCGGCCCTCGACCAGCATCACGTTTTCGGCGTGATAATCGCGAAGCACCGTGACCGGGCCGAGGCCGTCGCTCGCGACCGCCTCGAGAACTTCGGTCCACGCGGCGCGATACGCCGCGGCATCGACCGCCAAGCCGGCCGCGGGCGCGTACCAGTCCGTGAACAGCGCCAGTTCGTCGAGCCATTGTTCAACGCCATGAACCGGCAGCCCGGCCATCGGCGGATGCGCATGAAGATGGACGAGCAGGTCGGTTGCGATCTCATAGAGCTCGCGCTCGCTTTCCGGAGCGGCGTCGAGGCGCTCGCGCAGTCGATCGTCACCGAAATCGCCGAGCAGGAGCAGCCCGCGATCGAGGTCGCGGGCAAGTATTTGGGGCGCCGACAGCCCGATCGAGGCGAGCCACTCGGCCACCTCCACGTACGGGCGCGGGTTTTCGTGGGGCGGCGGAGCGTCCATCAGCACCGCCTGGCGCCCGTCGTCGAGGAACACCCGGAAATACCGGCGGAACGAGGCGTCGCCCGCAAGCGGCTCGACCCGTGCCCCGGCCCAGCCGCTACTGCTTAGAAAATCGTCCGCGGCAGGCGGCGGAATCATCGATTGTCCGGTTCGGGAGGCCATCTTTTCTCCCAGCCTTCCCCGCGAACCGCTGTCAAGCGCCGAGCGCCGTCAGGACGCGGTTCGAGCGACAGGCGGAGCGCGCTCGCTTCCCAGGCCCCCTCACCCGCTCGCGACGGCCATTCGACCAGCAGCGCGCCTTGATCGAGGATCGTGTCGAGCCCGAGCTCGTCGAGCTCGCGGGGATCCTCGATCCGGTAGAGATCGACGTGCCACACCGGTGGCGAAAGGCTTTCATACGGCTGGACGATCGCGAAGCTCGGGCTCGGCACTTCGCCGCGATGGCCAAGCGCTGCAAGCAGCCCGCGAACAAGGCTGGTCTTGCCTGCCCCGAGCGGACCATCGAGAAGCACCACATCGCCGCGACGAAGCACTTTGGCGAGGCGCGCCCCGGCCGCGCGCGTCGCGACTTCGTCGGTCAGGATCATTGCGGCGCGCGGGGGACGGTGAGCGTCACCAATGTGCCCTCGCCGGGGGTCGAGGCCAAGGCGACAGTGCCGCCATGAGCCTCGATGAACTGACGGGTGAGCGGAAGCCCGAGGCCAAGCGCGGCCTCCCCCCGAGCGCCCGCCATGACGCGGTGGAAGCGCTCGAACACCATTGCCTGATGCTCCTGCGCGATACCGGGACCGTCGTCGCCGATCGCGATCACCGCTTGCGCGTCGTCGCCGGTGGCGCGAAGCGTGATCTTCCCGCCGCCGTCGGTGTACGCAATTGCATTGCGAAGCACATGCTCGACCGACTCGCGAAGCCTCCTCGAGTCGCCGATGACCGTCCCCGCCGATGCTTCGATCACGCAATCGAATTGCTGTTTCTTGCTCGCGGCGCGGCTTCCGAGCGCCTCGCCGACCGAGCGGCACAAGCCGCCAATGTCGACCCTTTCGCGCTCGAGCACGATCGCGCGCGTATCGCCCTGCGTAAGGTCGAGGACATCGTTGATCAGCCTCGACAGGCGCGCGACCGCTTCCTCGATGGCGTCGACATAATCCGAGGCGGCGGGCGAGAGCTTGCCGGCGTAGCCGCCCGCGAGCATCTCCGCGAACCCGCCGATCGACGTGAGCGGCGTTCGCAATTCATAGCTCATGTTGGCGACGAAATCGGTCTTGACGCGGCTTGCCTCCTCGAGCGCGGTGGCGCGCTCGCGCAGCGCGGCCTCGATGCGCGTCGAATCGGTCACGTCGATCATCGTGAACAGGCAGTTTCCATCGGGAAGCGGGACCGCTGCAAATTCGAAGTGGCGACCATCGGACATCGACGCCCGGCCAGTGCCCGACTGGCGGCCGCTGGTGGTCGACCGTATCAATTCGCGGACTTCGGCGGCGGCGGCCGGGTTGACCAATCGCCGCGCCATCGCCGGGACCAGTTCGTCGACCCGCGGATGCTCGCCGAGCCAGGTTTCGTCGAGGCTCCAGACTTCGGAAAAGCGGCGATTCCACAGGTAAAGCCGTCCATCCGAGGCAAATACGCTGATCGCCTCGAACAGATTGTCGAACGTCGCCGCGCGGACCCGGAGCAATGTGTCGCGCGCCGAGGACAGGCGCACCTGCTCGGTCCGATCCTCGACGATCAGCCGCAGGCCGCCGTCGGGCAGCGGCTGCGCGACGACGCGCAGATGATCGCCGCTGGCAAGAATCCAGTCTTCCTCGATCAATTCGTCGGGCGAGATGAACCAGTCGCGCCGCTCGGCCTTCCATGCCGGGAAATCGCGCACTTCGGGAAGGCGGTTCATTTCCCGCATTCGTTCGAGCACTCGGTCGAACTCGGGCTTTTCGGCAAGCCAGTCGGGGTCGAGACGGGCCATGATCGCGAACGGCTGATTGAAGAAGTCGAGCATGCGGTCGGGATCGAACTGGACCGCGCCGGCGGTCATGTGATCGGCAAGCTCGCGCTGCGATTCGACGTGGCGGGCAAGCTCGATCCGAATGTCCTCGAGATCCTGGATGTCGATCGCGAAGCCGGCCACGGCGCCACTCGGCAAGGGAACGTCGACCAGGCGAAGCATTCGCCGCTCGTTCCCGATGGTCGCCGGCTGGGTGCGCGAGAAAGGCTTTCCGAGCTCGAGCGCGCGCTGGGCGGCGTTGCGGGCTGAATCGCCGCCCGGAATATCGACCAGTTCGCTTCCGCGCGCGATGACCTCGGCGGCGTCGCGTCCCTCGACCGCGGCGACGAACGCCGAATTGACCAGGCCGAGCGTAAGGTCGGGCCCGCGGTACCACATCGGAAACGGCGCGGCCTCGATTAAATGGGTCAAGGCGTCGAGCGCGCTCTCGGTCTGTCCAAGCCGCCGCGACAGCGTCGCGCGTTCGCTTTCCGCATCGCTGATGTCGAATATCCATAACAGCAAAGTGCCTTGTGGATGCGGCGGCGGCGCGAGGGCACCGCGCACCTCGACCATCCGGTTCGATGCGGCCAGGCGCACGGTCCGGCGCCACGGCCTTGCGCCGAGCGCGGCCTGGTCGAGATTGGTCCTGAGCGAGCCGAGGTCGGCCGGAGCGATGCCCCAAGTCTCGCCCCCCAGTTGGTCGAAATGCTCGGGTTCGCGGTCGAGGCCGAGATCGCGGATCAATTGGCGGTCCAGCTCGACGCTCCGGTCGGGATGAACAATCATCGGGCGCGCCGGCGCCGCCTCGAGCAGCCCGCGCATTGCGGAAGCAGCATCGAATACCGACTTTGCGCGATGGATTCGTAAGCCCCCAATGATCGATAATGTCGCCGCGATCGCCACCCATAGCGCCGCAACGACGATGATCGCCACAACGCTATGCACACCGACCGTCAAATCTCAATCTCCCGACACCTCATGCGGGTTTCTTATGAGGGACACACGACAAGAAGAAGGGTGGAAGCCAAGCTGGCGTCCACCCTCCCTCAAAAAACGCGACAGGTCGTTTTAGAATACTACCGAGGTACCGGCATAAACGTAACGGCCAACAGAGTCGAACGGATCACCACCCGCGACGCCGAGCAAGCCAAGTGGTGGCTTCTTATCAAAAATGTTGTCCGCGCCGATGTAGAAATTGAACTTCTCCTTGCCTTGGGCAGGCAAGCGGAAGTTGGCGCGCAAAGCGTGGTATGTCACGCGCGGGTAAAAGACTTCACGAGTGGAGTCGGCGTTCTGCGGGGGGCGGCCCTGCACGGAGAAGTAATTCTCGTACGCACCTATGGTCTGCTTGCCGATGAAGTTCAGCGAATAGCGCAGATCGAAGTGACCGATGCCGTAAGTAATGTTGGCATTGGCAGCCCACTGCGGATCGCCCAATTCGCTCAGCTGCCGATCAGCGAAGTCCGGATCGGTGGGGCTGACGAAGTTGTTCCGCTTGATAACCCGCGTGGCGATTGCCCGCATGTCAAGACGATGACCGTTCGAGAACCTGCGGCGATAGGCAACTTCAACATCGATACCGTTTGCTTCCTGGCGGGCAAAGTTGATGCCCGATGACAAAAGCGCCGGCGACGCCAGCAGGCTGCCTTCGTTCTCAGGAGTCGCCGGATTATCGGCCTGACGAGGATTAATGAGCTGACAGAACTGGTTGCTCAGATCCGGAAGATCGACGCATTGATTAAGGATCGTCTGAGCGCCCAGCGTGGCGATTAGGTCGGACACCTTAATCCGGTAGTAATCGACCGTAAAGCTCAGCCCCGGAACAAAAGACGGAGTGAATACGCCGCCAATCGTCAAGCTCTTGCCGGTTTCCTCCAGCAGATTGGGATTGCCGCCGGACTGAATCTCGATAGTCTGAGTGCGAGCAACGGTGTTGACGAACCCGGCCGGAACTCCGAGCGCGGCGCAGTTTGCGGCGCGATTGGAACTGCCGGTGCCGATGAACAGGATATCGCAAGGATCGCTCACGAACGCGAAGTTCTGGGTCGCAGGCTGGAACAGATCGCCGAGCGTCGGCACGCGAACCGATTTTGAAAGATTTGCGCGGAACCGAAGATCTCGGATGGGCGAATAGGTGCCGTTGAGGTTCCAGGCGAAGGTCTTGTCGGCTGCGGTATTATAGTCCGAGTAGCGTCCTGCGGCCGAAACCGTGAGTTCGCGGACGAACGGCAGGTCCCTGAGCAACGGAACTTGAATTTCGCCGAACCCTTCCCAAACTTTCAAAGCGGGCGGATCGAAGTCCGAGAAGGCATTAAAGAAAGTTCCGCCGCTCGCCGACAGGGGATCGGCAGTCTGCCTGGCGGTTTCCTTGCGATATTCACCACCGATGACGAACCGAACCGGGCCGCCGGGTAGCTCAAACACCTGCGAGGAGTCGCCGCTGACAAAGGCCACGGCATTCAATTGAGTCGCCCTGTCCTTGATGCTGGACGTGGTGTTGACGAAGTCGAGCGCCTCCCGGCTGGGCTGCCCCCCGCCGAAGACGTTAATCGGGACGCATCTCGGATCGTCATTCGCGGGATTGGCATCACCATTGATGCGGCAGACGATCTGGCCCGAAGCGTTGCGAATCGGATCGGTAGCAAGCAGGAAGGCGGCTGGGTTGCCGTCGAGGTCGAACAACTGAAGGTCGTTGCGCGCCTGAAGCGAAGACTTGAGGCGACCGTAGTTGAGGACGGCTTCGTAGCTCCAGTCGCCATTGAACTCGCCCGTGACCCCACCGACGATACGATAAGTATCGCGACGAATGACCTGCCCGCGTCCACCAAAATCGACGTTGAAGCGCGAAACCGGAAGGACTTGTGTCGTGTCGGCGCCAAAGTTGGGATTCGTCACCGTTACGCCACCAACCACGATGGTCGGTCGAGTGTCGAATGTTTGCGCCGAACCCGCCGCGCAGCGGCCGGTCGCCTGAAGCTGCGCAATGTTGGCAGGTGTCAGGAATGGATTATCGCAACGCAAGCCGCGACCGCCTCCGAAGAAGCCAGGGAAGCTTCCCTGGAAAAAGCTCGGCTGCCCTTCCTGCAGCGCGTCGACACGGGCGAACTTGGCTTCGATGAACGGCTTGAAGGCCGGGCTGACCTCGAAGTTCATCAATATATTGCCGGTGTAGCGATCAAGACCGGGCGCCAGTTGACCGGTGTTGCGCAGCGTCGAACCGGGAACGGTGCTAGTCGGGCTGGAAATGATGTTGCCCGACCCGAACGGACGGAAGTCAAGCGACGGAATGTCCTGAACGAGATTGCCGTTCGAATCGAAGCGGAAGATACGCGGTTGACCCTGTGGCGTCCCCGGATTGAGGCAGCGCGCCGCGAGCGTCGCGGAAAGAGCGGGGTTCGTACAGGAGACCACGAAATTTGGACTAGTGGGACCAAAAACACCCACACCGGCTGCGAGCAAAGTGCCACCATCGGAAATCGTGGCGTTGCGGACGCCACAGAAGAACTGGTTATCCGGGACCCCGTCTCCCTCGGGAGGCTCGCCGATGGTCGGCTCCGCGAGCTGGAACTGGCAGCGCCCGCTGAAGGCGCCCGTCAGCGAGTCGCGCTGGGTGAAGTAAAGCGGATCAGCATTCACATATTCGAGGTTGACCGCGACGTTGGCGCGATCGTCGAAGAAGTTCTTGCCTGCGACCATCGAGACCGACTGAATGCCGCGGTCGCCGCGCGATGAAATACCTGCCTGCCCGCGCACCTTGACGCCTTCATAATCCCGCTTGAGGACGAAATTGACGACACCCGCAACGGCATCAGAACCGTAAACCGCCGACGAACCGCCGGTGATGACATCGACTCGTTCGATCAGGTCGGTCGGGATTGTGTTGACGTCGACCAAGAAATCGCCCGGCGAGTAAGTGACGTGGCGACGGCCATTGACCAGCACGAGCGTCCGGCTGACGCCGAGGCCGCGAAGATCGAGCAAATTGACGCCGGCGGTGCCGATGAAGCGAGTCGAGTTCGCCTGGCTGAAGGTCGAGCGGATCGCCGGAAGGTCGTTGAGCGCGTCACCGATGTTGACGTCGCCCTGCGAGGTCAGGTCCTCGGCGCTGACCGACGTGACCGGGACCGGCGAGGCGATGTTCGGGCTCCTGATGCGCGAGCCCGTGACGACGATAGCATTATCGTCGCTGGCGTCCTGGCCCGATTCGATTTCGACCTCGCCGCTGATGCAATTGTCGCGTGCTTGTCCCTCGGGGAGATTGGCGCAAGCGGGATCGGGCGTCTCGCCGGCGGCACCCTGCGCGGCGGCGGGCGAAGCCGCGGCAAGCGCAAGGGCGGTAAAGGAGACCGTCGAAAGTGCAAAAGCGAAGGATCGGCGCATCTGTGAATTCCTAATGAGCAGGTACGAATGATGAGCCGGGAATAGACAATTCATCTGGAAAGAAAACGGGTTACCGGTCACCGCGGTCGGTTTCCGCGCCAGTGTCACATTAGCGCCACAAGAACCCCATTGGGCGAGCCTCCCGTCAGTAGCGATAATGATCGGACTTGAACGGACCTTCCTGCGGGACCCCGATATAGGCCGCCTGCTTGTCGCTGAGCGTGGTCAGCTTGACCCCCAATTTGTCGAGGTGGAGCGCGGCGACCTTCTCGTCGAGGTGCTTGGGCAGGACGTAGACGTCATTGCCATATTTGTCCCCGCCGTTCCACAGCTCGAGCTGGGCGAGCACCTGGTTGGTGAAGCTCGACGACATCACGAAACTGGGATGGCCGGTCGCATTGCCGAGGTTGACCAGGCGTCCCTTCGACAGGACGATGATCTTCTTGCCGTCGGGAAACTGGACCTCGTCGACCTGCGGCTTGATCTCGGTCCATTTCATGTTGGCGAGCCCGCCGATCTGGATCTCGCTGTCGAAATGGCCGATGTTGCAGACGATCGCCATATTTTTCATCGCGCGCATGTGGTCGACGGTGATCACGTCCATGTTGCCGGTCGCGGTGACGAAGATGTCGGCGCGAGTGACCGCCTCGTCCATCGTGATCACTTCGAAACCCTCCATCGCCGCCTGCAGCGCACAGATCGGGTCGACTTCGGTGACCAGCACGCGCGCGCCGCCATTGCGAAGCGACGCCGCCGAGCCCTTGCCGACGTCGCCGAAGCCAGCGACGCAGGCGACCTTGCCCGCGAGCATGACGTCGGTCGCGCGGCGGATCGCGTCGACCAGTGATTCC
>Ga0136633_1000157_pt1 | contig 49861 bp, 47 predicted proteins | sample AntDrymeUQ832206_2_FD_105494 | JGI IMG/M metagenome (GOLD analysis project Ga0136633, IMG submission 105494) | Polar desert sand microbial communities from Dry Valleys, Antarctica - metaG UQ83 (22.06) | ecosystem: Environmental > Terrestrial > Soil > Desert | place: Antarctica: Dry Valley... | reverse complement strand
CGACACCACCGAGCGCCGGCTGCTCGAGACCCAGGCGCCGTCCGTGGTGGAGCGCCAGCCGGTGAAGGAGCCGCTCCAGACCGGGATCAAGGCCATCGACGCCATGACCCCGATCGGTCGGGGTCAGCGCCAGCTGATCATCGGCGACCGCCAGACCGGCAAGACCGCCATCGTGGTCGACACGATCATCAACCAGAAGTCCGAGAACATGAAATGCGTCTACGTCGCCATCGGGCAGAAGGCGTCGACGGTGGCCGAGGTGGTCGACTCGTTGGAGCGGGCCGGCGCCATGGCATACACCGTGGTGGTCCACGCCCCGGCATCGGCGTCTGCGGCGCTGCAGATGTATGCCCCCTACGCCGGGTCGGCGATCGCCCAGTACTGGATGTACAACGGGGAGCACGCCCTGGTGGTCTTCGACGACCTGTCGAAGCAGGCGGTGGCCTACCGCGAGATCTCGCTGCTGCTGCGGCGTCCCCCCGGTCGTGAGGCGTACCCGGGCGATGTGTTCTACCTGCACAGTCGGCTGCTGGAGCGATGCGCCAAGCTCTCCGACGCCCACGGGGGCGGATCGCTCACCGGGCTCCCCATCGTGGAGACCAAGGCCAACGACGTGTCGGCCTACATCCCCACCAACGTGATCTCGATCACGGACGGCCAGATCTTCCTCGAGACCGACCTGTTCTTCTCCGGCATCCGGCCCGCGGTCAACGCCGGCATCTCGGTGTCCCGGGTCGGCGGCAACGCCCAGGTCTCGGCGATGAAGAAGGTGGCGGGGCCACTGCGGCTCAACCTGGCCCAGTTCCGCGACCTCGAGGCGTTTGCCGAGTTCGGCTCCGAGCTCGACGCGGCGTCGCTGGCCCAGTTGGAGCGGGGTCGCCGGGTGGTCGAGGTACTCAAGCAGCGCCAGTTCGCCCCGGTCCCGGTCGAGGAGCAGGTGCTGTCGATCTGGGCGGTGACCAACGGGCACATGGACGACGTCCCCATCGGCAAGGTTGCCCGGTTCGAGCGGGAGCTGATCGACTTCGTCGGGACCCGCCACGGGGATCTGCTCAGCGGGATCCGGGAGTCCGGGTCGCTGCCCGATGCCGCCGCCCTCACCGAGGCGGTGACCGCCATGAAGGAGACGTTCGCCACCGAGGACGAGGGGTAGCCACCGGCCATGGCCTCAGCCGAGCTCCGCGACACCAGGCGCAGGATCAAATCCGTCCAGGCGACGGCCAAGATCACGCGGGCCATGGAGCTGATCGCCGCCTCCCGCATCCCCAAGGCCCAGGCCAGGGTGATCGCATCCAAGCCGTACACCTCCAAGCTGATCGAGGTGATCCGCAACGTCGGTGGGGCGTCCGGTGGTGCCAGCCACATGCTGCTGGAGTCGCGTGAGGTCAAGACGGTCGGCGTGCTGGTGATCTCGGCGGATCGCGGCTTGGCGGGCGCGTACGCCTCTTCGATCATCCGCCTGGCGGAGGCCGCCATGATCGCCCACCGCGGGGCGGGTCGCGAGGTGCGTCTCTTCGCCGTCGGCAAGAAGGCGCACACCTACTTCGACTACCGGGGCTATGCCATCGAGCGTTCCTTCCTCGGAGTCACCGACACCCCGGGCTACGGCGACGCCAGGGCGATCGCCGCCACCGTGATGAACGCATACGCCGCCGGCAGGGTCGACGCCGTCGAGGCCTTCTCCACCCGGTTCGACTCGATGCTCACCCAGACCCCGATCACCTTCGACCTGCTTCCGGTGCAGCCACCGGAGCACGACCAGGGCGCCGCCACCGTGAGCTATACCTACGAGCCCGCCCCGGAGGAGATCCTCGACCGGCTGCTCCCCCGGTACGTCGAGGCCATCGTCTACAACATGCTGCTGGAGAGCTCGGCATCCGAGCACTCGGCCCGGCGCCGGGCGATGAAGGCGGCAACCGACAACGCCGACGAGCTGATCACGGTCTTGACCAATGTCGCCAACCGGGCACGCCAGGCGGAGATCACCACCGAGATCTCCGAGATCGTCGGCGGCGCCGAAGCGCTCAACAACTAGGCGCGACGGCGCCCGCAAGCAATGAGAGAGGACACCGTGGCAGAAGCACAGAGCATCGGACGCATCACCAAGGTTGCCGGCCCGGTCGTGGACGTGGAGTTCTCGCCAGAGGGCCTCCCCGAGCTCAACCACGCCCTCGAGATCGACTTCACCGTCGCCGGCGAGGCCAGGACCGTCATCGCCGAGGTGGCCCAGCATCTCGGGCACAGCAGGGTGCGGGCCATCGCCATGGCGCCCACGGACGGTCTGGTTCGCGGCTCGGAGGTGCGCAACCTGGGGGAACCCATCTCGGTCCCGGTCGGGGACCAGACCCTGGGGCACATCTTCAACGTGTGGGGCGATTCGCTCGACGCCCCTGACCTGGAGTTCGGTGAGCGCTGGCCCATCCACCGCCAGCCACCCAACTTCGAGGACGTCCAGCCCACCAAGCAGATGTTCGAGACCGGGATCAAGGTCATCGACCTGCTCTGCCCATACCTGCAGGGAGGCAAGATCGGCCTGTTCGGCGGTGCCGGGGTGGGCAAGACGGTGCTCATCCAGGAGATGATCAACCGGGTGGCCACCCAGCACGGTGGCGTTTCGGTGTTCGCCGGGGTGGGGGAGCGCACCCGTGAGGGCAACGACCTGTTCCTCGAGATGCGCGACACCGGGGCCATCGAGAAGGCGGTGCTGGTGTTCGGCCAGATGGACGAGCCACCCGGGGTCCGTCTCAGGGTGGCCCTGTCCGCCCTGACCATGGCCGAGTACTTCCGCGACGTGCAGCGCCAGGACGTGCTGCTGTTCATCGACAACATCTTCCGCTTCACCCAGGCGGGCTCCGAGGTGTCGACGCTGCTGGGGCGGATGCCGTCGGCGGTGGGCTACCAGCCGACGCTGGCCGGCGAGATGGGCTTCCTCCAGGAGCGGATCACCTCGCTCAAGGGCCGGTCGATCACCTCGATGCAGGCCATCTACGTGCCGGCGGACGACATCACCGACCCGGCCCCGCACACCGCATTCGCCCACCTCGACGCCACCACGGTGTTGAGCCGCCCGCTCACCGCCCTGGGTATCTACCCCGCGGTCGACGCCCTCGACTCGACCAGCAGGGCCCTCGACCCGCAGATCGTCGGCGACGACCACTACTCGGTGGCCACCGAGGTGCAGCGCATCCTGCAGCGCTACAAGGACCTGCAGGACATCATCGCCATCCTCGGCATCGACGAGCTGTCCGAGGATGACAAGCTGATCGTGGGCAGGGCCCGCCGCATCCAGCGGTTCCTGGCCCAGCCGATGTTCGTTGCCGAGCAGTTCACCGGCCAGCCCGGGGTGTACACCACGCTCGAGGAGACGATCGGCTCGTTCCGCGCCGTCATCGACGGCGACATGGATCAGCTCCCCGAGCAGGCCTTCTACATGGTCGGCGGCCGGGACGACGTCGAGCGGCGCGCCGCCGAGATCGCCAAGGAAGGGGCCGCCGCCTGATGGCCAAGCCCTTCCGGGTGGACATCGTGTCGCCGAACGGTCTCGCCTGGTCGGGCGAGGCCGAGTTCGTGGTGGCCCGCACCCCCGAGGGAGAGATCGGCATCCTGGCCGACCACGAGCCGGTGATGGCCTCGCTGGTCCAGGGAGTGGTCTCGGTCGACGCCGTCGGCGGCGCCAGGGTGAGGGTCGACGTCGAGGGCGGGTTCCTCCAGGTGCTGGCCAACCAGGTGACGCTGATCACCGACCGCGCCGTCATCACCGAATAGCCGCTCGGGGCAGAACCGTCCGGCCGCTTCGTACGTATGATCAGGTGAGGTGCTCACACCGGGCACCATGGAGGGAGAAACATGCGACGGCTCTTCGCAATCGCGGCGGTAGCCGCCCTGAGTACCGCTCTGATGGTCCCGGCCCAGGCAAACAACGTTCTTCCCGACTTCACCGTGGCGCTGTCCGGCGACGAGGAGGTCGGCGGCGGGGATCCTGACGGGTCCGGCATCGCCAGGGTCGACTTCGGTGGCGACCAGGTGTGCTTCATCATCGACCTCACCGGGGTCGAGGATGTCACCGCGGCTCACATCCATGCCGCCCCGGCGGGGGTGAACGGGCCCATCGTGATCGACTTCGACATACCCAACAACGGGCTCGAGGGCTGCGTCACGTCGGATCGTCAGCTGATGAGGCAGATCCTGAGGAACCCGGCCGGCTACTACGTGAACGTGCACTCGGTGCCGTTCCCGGCAGGTGCGGTGCGCGGCCAGCTCGGCTGACCACGGCCCTCGGGGTCTTCCGGGAGCGCCGTTTCGGGGGGACGGCGCTCCCGGCGCGTCACAGCGCAGCGGCGAAGTGGTCCACCTGGCGGGGGAGCCCGCTGCCGATCGCCTCGGCGACCACGGGGAAGAACAAGGTCGACAGCATCCCCCGCGCCGATATCTCCAGAGTGACCGTGACCGCGGTCCCGTTCCCCGGTGCGCCGTCGAGGTCGGCGGTGAGGGTCCCTGCGATCTCACTGGCGTCAAGGTCGAGCTGCATCCTGCGGTTGGGCTCGGCGACCCTGACCGTGGCCGATCCGGTGTACGACGTGGGCCCGATCGTGGTCCGCCAGGCGAAGGAGCGGAGCGTCCCGTCGACCACCACCGGGCTCCACACCTCGTCGACGGGACCGATCTCCGCCCAGGTCTGCTCCCGCTGCAGCGCCTCCCACACCTCCCCGACGGGTCGCTCGGTACGGGCGGTGTGGGTGAAGGTGGCGTTGGGCATGGTCGGGCGAGATTAGTGATTGATTGGTGGGGACGGCCCGGAGGCGAGGTGCCCGCCGGGTACACCGGTATGCGCCCCATCCGCTCCTACAATCGCCGGATGCGTCGCCGGTTCATTCTCTCGGTGCTCTACACCGACGTCGCCCTGCTTGCCATCGCCTTCGGACTAGCCACCTGGTGGACCCTCGGCTCGCCGTTCCCGTGGCAGATCAGGCTGAGCCCGTCCGCTCCCACCTCGATCTGGCCGTTTGCCACCCTGCTGCTCACCGGGTTGGTGATCGGCTCGTTCCTCTCGGCGCGGACGGCGGGGGTCGCCGTTCCCCGGCCCAGCTACGGACGTGCCTTCGCCATCGCCGGGATCGCAGCCGCCTTCACCGCCACCGCCGTCGCCGTGACCCGGGTCTACCACTCCAACACGGTGCTCGTCATCAGCCTGTCGACGTGGCTGATCATGGGGCTGGTGCACCGGGCCGTCCGCCGCCGGAGGCCGTGGACCGAGCGGATGGTGGTGGTCACCGCCGAGAAGGGCCTGGTCGACGATCTGAGGGCTGCCCGGCACGTCGACATCGTCGCCGTCTTCGATCCCACCGGGGAGCCCCCCGAAGCCGAGTTCCCCGGCACCTCGTTGGTGCTCGACCTGCGCGAGGTCCTCTCCGACCGGATGGCCCAGTTCGTGTCGTCGTGGAACCTGGCCGGGTACCTGGTGCGGACGCTCACCGTGGTGTACGAGCAGCACACCGGCCGGCTCCCCATGGTCCATCTCGCCGAGGGGTGGGAGCTGAGCGACCCGGTGGCGGCCAACGACTACGCCCCGTACAAACGGGCGGTCGACCTCCTGTTCGGCCTGATCACCGCCGTGGTGTGGGTCCCCCTCGGCATCGTGCTGTGGGTGATGGTGAAGGTCGATTCGGACGGCCCGGCGATCTACTCGCAGACCAGGGTCGGGCTCAACGGCAAGCCGTTCACCCTGTACAAGTTCCGCACCATGCGGCTCGACGCCGAGCCGAACGGCCCCCGGTTCGCCGTCCCCAACGACGACCGCCTCACCCGCGCCGGCCGCTGGCTGCGCCGGGTCAGGGTCGACGAGATCCCCCAGATGTGGAACGTGGTCAAGGGCGACCTGAGCCTGGTCGGGCCCCGTCCCGAGCGCCCCGAGTTCACCGCCCAGTTCGAGCGGACCATCCCCTTCTATCAGTACCGGCACCTGGTGCGGCCCGGTGTGACCGGCTGGGCCCAGGTGAACCACGGGTATGCGGACGACGAGGCCCAGACCGTGGAGAAGCTCACCTACGACCTCTACTATGTCAAGCACATGTCGCCCGGGCTCGATGTCGAGATCCTCGGGCGCTCCATCTGGACCGTCCTGTCCGGTTTCGGTGCCCAGTAGCCCGGGAGGCGGTCTCCGGATGACGCCGTTCGTGACGGCCATCGTCCTCAACTACCAGCACGCCGACGACACGCTGCGCTGTGTCCACAGCCTGGCCCAGTCCGATCACCGCCGGCTGTCGGTGGTCGTGGTCGACAACGGCTCGGATCCGGACGTGGTCGAGGTGCTGCGGGCCGGCCTGGAGCCGACCACCACCCTGATCCTGTCCGACGACAACCTGGGGTACGCCGCCGGCAACAACCTCGGGATCCGCCGTGCCCTGCACCTCGGCTCGGACTTCGTGTGGCTGGTCAACCCGGACGTCGTTGTCGGCCCGGAGACGCTGCCCTCCTTGGTGGAGGCGGCAGACGAGCGGCCGACGGCGGGGATCATCGGATCCCAGATCCTCCACGGGGGCTCGTATCCGGCCCGCATCTGGTTCAACGGTGGGCTCATCGACTGGGAACGGGGCGGGTCCCCTTCGCACCGACATTCCGGCGACCTCTTCGTCGAGGGTGATCAGGGGCCAATCGTCGACGTCGACTACGTCACCGGCGCCTCGATGCTGGTGCGGGCCGCGGTGTTCGACACGATCGGGCTTCTCCCCGAGGACTACTTCCTGTACTTCGAGGAGACCGACTTCAACGTGAAGGCCAACCGGGCCGGTTGGGAGATCGTCGTCCAGCCCTCCTCGGTGCTCTCCCATTACAAGCGCTCGACCGGCGTCCTCCCCGAGCCCTACTACATCTACTACTTCGTGCGGAACCGTCTGATCTTCGGGAGCCGTCATTCCTCGGTCGATCCCACCGATATCGCCCTCGACCTCGAACCGTTCATCTCCGGGTGGAGGGGAAAGGTGGCCAGGCACGCCCCCGAGTGGCTGCCGGTCTTCGAGCAGCTCGTCGACACCGCCATCGACCACGGGCTCCACGGCCGCACCGGTCGGTGGGAGGGGCTGGCCGAGGTGACCAGAGCGGCCAACGTCGCCTGATGGAGCACACCCACCACGACCACGAGCTCGACTCCGAGGCGACCAACAACACGCACGCCACGATCCTGTCCATGGCGCTGGCCGGGGGCACCAGGGTGCTCGACCTCGGATCGGGGCCCGGCATCGTCGCCGCCCACCTCGCCGGGGAGCACGGACGGTCCGTGACCTGTCTCGATGCGGACCAGGAGCTGCTCGCCGTCGCCAAGGAGCGGGGGATCGCGTCCACCATCGTTGCCGATCTCAACACCCCCGACTGGCCCGACACCCTCGAGGGTCGGCAGTTCGACGTCGTCATCCTCGCCGGCATCCTCGAGCACCTGGCATCGCCCGAGGCGGTGCTGGCCGCCATCGCCGAACGGAAGCTGCTGGCTGACGGCGGCTTCCTGGTGGTGGCGATCCCCAACGCCGCCCATGAGGCGGTGATCGCCGAGCTGCTCACCGGTCACTTCACCTACCATCCCACCGGGCCCATCCGGTTCTTCACCAGGGACAGCTTCGTCGAGCTCGCCGCCGACCAGGGGTTCGCCGTCACCGAGATCCGCAGGACGCTGCGAACCCGGGAGCTGACCGAGGTCAGGGAGCGGGTGGCCGAGCTCGACCCCGAGGTGCGCAGGATCGTGACCGACCGCGGTCTCGACGCCCAGACCTACCAGCTCATCATGCGGCTGGTCCCGCTGGATGCCGACGGTGGGGCCGACCTGCGCCGCCGGGTCGACCAGCTCTCGGAGGCGAATGCCGAGCTCTCCGCCAGGAACGCCGAGCTGGAGGAGCAGGTGGGCGTCCTCAGGGGCGGGATGGCCGAGGCCGCCCTCGCCGCCCAGCAGCTCAACAACAGCCTGAAAACCGACCTGCGGGGCGCCAAGCGGAGCGCCGACGAGTCGGAGAGGAGGGCCGCCCGGCTCTCCGACGAGATCGACGTGATCCACGACAGCTTCACCTGGAAGGCGGGCAGGGTGGTGAAGCGAGCCGTCGACCCCGCCATCGCCGCCCGAGCCGCCCTCATGCGGCGGGTGGGGAGGCGGGGAGCACGGTTGTCGAAGCGGCCCAGGGCCCGAACCGGCAGGAAGACGCCCCGGGACGAGGACCCGGCGGTCCCCACGGTCGATCCCGGCTCGCAGGCAGCCTCTTTCGCCATCTCCGAGCACCCGCTCCGCTCCGAATACGAGGGCGAGGTGCGGCGGGCCACGTTCGCCGGATCCGGAGGCCGCAAGGTGGTGATCGCCATCCACACCGCCGACCTCGCCGAGGGCCGCGGTGACGTGTACGTGGCCGCCGGGATCGGCCGCCGCATGCGTGAGGCGGGCGCCGACGTCGCCTACCTGCCCAGGGACCGGTGGCACGATCTGCCCGGTGGGACCGACACCGTTATCGCCATGCTCCCCACGCTGCGGCCCAGCCGAATCCCCTCAGGGGTGCGCTGCATCGCCTGGGTACGCAACGAGGTGGACGCCTGGCTGGATCATCCCGAGGTGAGGCTGTTCGACGGGATCCTGGCCTCGTCGGAGCGGTCCCGGATAGCCCTCTCCCGGGTCTTCACCGGACCCACCGGGGTGCTCAGGATCGGGGTCGACATCGACCTGTTCTCGGCGGCGGGGGCCGGCACCCGCCACGGCGTCGTGGGCACGGTCAACCTGTGGGGCCGGGAGCGCGACGTCCACCGGGCCCTGCGCTCGGCGCCGGTCACGTTCCCGCTGGCGCTGTACGGTCGGGAGCGGGGTCTGCACCCGTCGCTGGTGGGGTACGGCAAGGGCCCGGTCAGCTACTTCGCCCTGCCCGGGCTCTACAGCCAGGCGGTGGTGGCACTCGACGACTTCAACCACACCACGGTGCGATGGGGCAACGTCAACTCCCGTTTGTACGAGGCGCTGGCCTGCGGGGCCCTGGTGGTCACCAACACCGGGCTGGGGCTCGACGAGACCGGGCTCGGCGAGGTCCCCACATTCGAGGACGAGCCCGATCTGCACGCCGTGGTCAACCGTCTGCTCGCCGACCCTGGGGGGACCGCCGCCCTCGCCGCCCGGCTCACGGAGGTGGTGCGGACCCGTCACGGGTTCGCCGACCGGTCCCGTGAGCTGCTGGCGTTCCTCGACCGGGTGGAGCGGGAGCCACACCGTGGGCACCGGGTGCTCGCCTTCTACCCGGGCACCTACCGCCACGGCAACCCGTACCAGCAGATGCTCTACACGGGTCTGGGCGAGCTCGACACCGTCGCCATCCCCACCGACGATCCGTTCGAGCCGAGCGGGTTCGACGGGTTCACCCGCGCAGACGGGGCCAGGGTGCTCCACATCCACTGGACGGCACCGATCCTGGGCGGGGCTCGGGGGGAGAGGGACGCCGTCGCCATACGGCGCCGCCTCCTCGACGGCATCGACACCTTCCGCGCCGGCGGTGGGCGCCTGGTGTGGACCGTCCACAACGTGCTCCCCCACGAGTGCGCCCATCCCAAGGTCGAGGCCGGGCTCCGCCAGGGGCTGGCCGACCGGGCCGACGCCGTCCACGTGATGTGCGACGCCACCGCCGCCGCCGTGTCCGAGCACTACACCTTGCCGGCCGATCGCACCTTCGTGGTCCCGCACAGCAGCTTCGTCGGGGTGTACGGCGACGCCATGCACCGGGGGACCGCCCGGACCGGGCTGGGCGTGGCCGACGGCGACATCGTCCTACTCGCCCTCGGCGGGATCCGTCCCTACAAGGCGATCGACCGCCTGCTCGACAGCCTCGATCGTGCCCTGGCCACCGAGCCCAGGTTGCGGCTGGTGGTGGCGGGCAAGCCGGGCCGGTTCCCTGGTGTGGTCGAGCTGGAGCAGCGTTGCCAACGGCACCCCCGGGTGATCGCCCGCTTCGAGCCGGTTCCCGCAGAGGAGCTGCAGATGTACTTCAAGGCGGCCGATGTGGCCGTCCTGCCCCATCGCGCGGTGCTCAACTCGGGTGGCCTGCTCCTCGCCTACACCTTCGGATGCCCGGTGATCGCCCCCACCGCGGGCTGCCTGGTGGACGCCCTCGACCCCGGGGCCTCGATCGGCTTCGACCCCGGCGACGAGAACAGCCTGGCGGTGGCACTGAGCAGGGCAGGGTCCCTGCTCGGGCCGGAGCACGGTCGGGCGGCCCGCGCCATCGCCGAGAGGTACAACCCCCCGGACATGGCGGGTGACTTCGCCACCGCCCTCGCCCGGGTGATCGGTTGACCCGTCTTGCTCCGCCCGGCGTGCACCCGTCGCCCCATCGGCTTCGAGCCGGGGCCGGGCGGGCGCCCGGGGGCCCGCTGCCCGTCGTGTCGGGCGCTGGAACGGCATCGGTTCCTGGCGGTGCTGCTGGCCGGGCTGGAGGCGGAGCACGAGGCATCCGCCGTGATCCTGGAGGTGGCCCCGGCCGGTTCGGTGAGCGCCGTGCTGCGCAGCCGGGGCGGGCTCTATCTGGGGGTCGACGTCGATCCGGCGGCGGACCACCGCATCGTGCAGGTGGTCGCCGACCTGGGCCGCTTCGCCCTGAGGGACCGCTCGGTGAACCTCGCCGAGGTGTTCCACGTCTTCGAGCACATCGGAGACGACGCTGCCGCCATGCGGGAGCTGGCCCGGGTGCTGGCGGACGACGGGTTGGCACTGATCCAGGTCCCGTGGCGGCGGGGGGCGGCCACCGACGAGGACCCGGGCGCATCGGCGGAGGAGCGTACCCGCCGCTTCGGGCAGCCGGAGCATGTCCGGTTCTACGGGGCCGACTTCGACGGCAGGCTGCTGGCCGCAGGGCTGCACACGGTCCGCATCCGACCCGAGGACCTGCTCCTCGACGACCTGGTCGAGGCGATGGGATTGACCGACCGCACCCCGATCTGGATGGGCTCGACGGCGGGAGGGCGGGTGGCGGGCATGTCGCCGGAGGACATCGTGGCCATGCTGAAGAGCAGGCTCGAGGCGGGGGCGATTTCCCGGTGGCGGGAGTGGCTGACGCTCCCGGTCGAGGTGGGGCCGGGTCTGCCCCTGCCCGGTTGGGTCATCGCGCTGGGCGGTACCAGAGTGGGCCGTACCCTGCGAGGGTGGATGGTGCCGTAGGGCTCACCCGCGGCGTGGTGAGCGAGACGAGTGGAGATGGGATGGGACGCAGATATCTGGTGACGGGCGGGGCCGGGTTCATCGGCTCCAACTTCGTGCGATGGGTTCTCAACCACGAGGATGACGCCACCGTCACCAACCTCGATCTGCTCACCTATGCCGGGGTGCAGGCGACGGTCGACGAGCTCGACGGCTACCCTGGGCACCGGTTCGTCCACGGCGACATCGGCGACGCCGGCCTCATGGACGCCCTGGTTCCCGGGCACGACATCCTGGTCAACTTTGCCGCGGAGAGCCATGTCGATCGCTCGATCGACGGGCCGTTGGTCTTCCTGGAGACCAACGTGGTGGGCACCGGCACCATCCTCGACGCCGCTCGACGCCACGACGTCTCCCTCTTCATCCAGGTGTCCACGGACGAGGTGTACGGGTCGATCGCCGAGGGGTTCGCCCTGGAGACCGCCCCGCTCGACCCCTCGTCGCCATACTCGGCGTCGAAGGCCGGGGCCGATCTGCTGGTGCGCTCGTACGGGGTCACCTTCGACTATCCGGCGATCATCACCCGGTGCACCAACAACTACGGCCCGTACCAGTTCCCCGAGAAGATGATCCCGCTGTTCATCACCAACCTCACCGAGGGCAGACCGGTCCCGCTGTACGGGGACGGGCTCAACGAGCGGGACTGGCTGTACGTCGAGGACCACTGCGCCGCCATCCACCTCCTCGCCGAGCGGGGCGAACCCGGCCAGGTCTACAACATCGGCGCAGACGCCCAGGTGCCCAACATCGAGTTGACCAGGCGACTGCTGGCCATCACCGGGCGAGACGACTCGTACATCACCTACGTCGCCGACCGGCTCGGGCACGACCGGAGGTACGCCGTCGACTCGTCCAAGATCCGGGCCATGGGCTGGGCGCCTCGGCACAGCCTGGAGCACCGGCTCGAAGACACGGTGCGGTGGTACACCGACCGGGCGGACTGGTGGCGGCCGATCAGGGAGCGCCCGACGTGAAGGGCATCATCCTCGCCGGAGGAGCGGGGAGCAGGCTCGACCCCATCACCCGGGTGGCATCGAAGCAGCTCCAGCCGGTGTACGACAAGCCGATGATCTACTACCCGATCGCCACCCTGCTCCAGGCGGGGATCGGTGACATCCTGGTGATCACCACCCCGGTCGACCGGCCCCGGTTCGAGGCGCTACTCGACGACGGCAGCCAGTACGGGGTCTCGTTCCGCTACGCCACCCAGCCGGAGCCGAAGGGGATCGCCCAGGCGTTCCTGGTCGGAGCCCACTTCCTCCAGGGCGACCCGGTGGCGTTGGTGCTCGGCGACAACATCTTCTACGGAGAGCTCGGGTTCGACGAGGCGGTGGCGACCTTCACCGACGGGGCCCTGATCTTCGCCTACCCGGTGAGCGATCCCCGCAGCTACGGCGTCGTCGAGTTCGACGGGTCGGGGACCGCGGTGTCGTTGGAGGAGAAGCCGGAGCGACCCAAGTCCCGCTACGCCGTCCCCGGGATGTACCTGTACGGCGGCGACGTGGTCACCGTGGCCGAGGCCCTGGAGCCGTCGGCCCGGGGCGAGTTGGAGATCACCGATCTCAACCGGGTCTACCTGGAGCAGGGCAGGCTGCGGGTGCGCACCCTGGGCAGGGGGGTGGCCTGGCTCGACAGCGGCACCCACGACAGCCTGCTCGACGCCGCCAACTTCATCGCAACCATCGAGCACCGGCAGGGGACCAAGATCGCCTGCCTGGAGGAGGTCGCCTTCCGGGCCGGCTACCTCGATCACGGAGGGCTCGCCGCTCTGGTCGCCTCCATGCCGGGGTCCGGCTACCGGCGGTATCTCGAGGAGATCCTGGACGAGGAGGAGACCGGGTGATCGTCGTGCTCGGCGCCGGTGGCCAGCTGGGCACCGCCTTCCGGTCGATGCTCCCCGATGCCCGCTTCGTCGACCGCAGCGGGCTCGACCTGACCGACACCGGCGCCATCGAGGGCAGGCTGGCGTCGATGGCGCCGTCTGCGGTGGTCAACTGTGCCGCATACACCGCCGTCGACCGGGCCGAGGCCGAGGAGGACCTGGCCACCGTGGTCAACGCAGAGGCGGTGGCGGCGATGGCCCGATACGCCGCAGCCGCCGGCATCCCCCTGGTCACCTACTCCACCGACTACGTCTTCGCCGGTGACGGCGTCGCTCCGTATCTCGAATCCGACCCGACCGACCCGGTCAACGCTTACGGCCGGTCGAAGCTGGCCGGAGAGCGCGCCGCGCTTCGCATCCATCCCGCCACCCTGGTGGTCCGCACCTCGTGGGTGGTCTCGGCCACCCATCCCAACTTCGTGGCCACCATGCTGCGGCTGGCCGGCAAGGGGGAGCCGTGGAGGGTGGTCGACGATCAGCAAGGCTGTCCGACGATGGTGGACGACCTTGCCGCCGCCACGCTCGAGGCGCTCGATGCCGGGGTGACCGGGATCCTCCACCGGACCAACACCGGTGCCACCACCTGGTTCGCCCTCGCCAGGGCGGTGGTCGAGCTGGCCGGCTTCGACCCCGGTCTGGTCGGGCCGTGCACCACCGCCGACTACCCGACCCCGGCGCGGCGGCCGGCGTACTCGGTGCTGGGCAGCGTGCGGGCCGAGTCGCTCGGGCTGACGGCGCTGCCCCCATGGCGGGCGTCGCTGGAGGCGGTGGTCGCCGGGCTGACCGAAGTGTGACCGGGCCCGGTCAGGTCGACACCACCCGATAGGTGTCCTCGATGATGCGGAGCCGCTCCGCTCGGTACCGGAGGGAGGAGCCGGGGAGCAGGTGCTCGACCACCGGCCCGGCGGCGATCTGATCCGCCGGGATCGACTCGGAGAACAGCAGGTCGCGCACCCCGTCCGCCGACGCCGCCCGTGGCGTGTCGACGATCGCCACCCGGAGGCGATGGGGGATGCCGCCGGTCTGGGGACGGCCCAGCAGGACCCGCACCCGTTCGGTGGCGGTGGGCCCGATCATCCGTTTCACCGCCTGGCGGCCTGCGGTGCGGCTCCGGGCCATCCGCGCCACCAGGGCGACCGGCGGGCGGGCGCCGGCCCTCAGCCCCATGACCAGCCCGGCGGCGGCGGCGGCGCCACCGGAGCGCCGGTCCTCGGGGAGGGCGGCGCATGCCGCCGCCAGGTTGGCCCGCACCTCGTCGATGGAGAGGATCCGCACCGCGGCGGTGATGGCTTCGGCTTCGTCGGGGTGGGCGGTCAGGGCCAGACCGACGCCGCCGAGCCACTCCGCCCGGGCCATCTGGTCGTCGGTCCTGGTGGCGGTGTTGGGGATGAGCAGGGTGGGGAGCCCTACAGGGATGAACTCGTGCACCGCGTTGTACCCGGCCGAGCTGACCACGGCGTCGAAGGCACCGAGATACCGGGCGAGCGGGTACACGCCCCGGAGCTCGATCACCCGCTCCGGGTCGACCAGGGGCACCGCCCGCTCGGCGACGGCGGGCCGGGTGACGCACACCTGCCAGCGCCGGTCCTCGAGCAGGGCGGAGACGGCGACCGCACCGGGCCCGGCCACCTCCCCGACCCGGCCCGTCCCCAGCGTCACCAACGCCGTGGGCCGGTCGGGGTCGATACCCAGCTCGGCGGCTGCGGTGACCCGGTCGGGACGGTCGATGATGTCGACCTGGGTGATCGGCGGCACCAGGATGGCGTCCGATCGGCCCGCCGTCGGCCCCCGGTCGCCGGCGGCGGCGAGATCGCCCGGTTCGATGATGAGATCGAAGACCGGCGACCCGGCCAGTTGATGATCGTTGGCCCCCGGGCGCCACATCCCGCGCCGGATCCACACCATGGGGACCTCGCCGAGGTCGCCCCGGGCCGCCACCAGACCGGGGTAGGGGGCCACCCCGTCGAAGGCGATCACCTGGGCGTCGACCTCACCGGCCAGGGCAACGATGCGCCGCCGCAGATAGCGGTGCCACAGGTGGTCCGGCATGAACCGCCGCTCGGCGCTGGGGCAGTACTCCCCGGTGAGCCCATGACCGGCGACCACCGGGAACGCCACCGAGAGGGACAGCATGGTGGGGTCGGCGGCGCCACCGGCGGCGACGGCGACGGCCAGCATCCGGCTGAGGTGGCCCATGCCGGCACCGTTGCTGGTGATCAGAAGCGCCCTGACCGGCGACGTCGCCATGCGGTCATGGTACGGCCCGATCGCCCGCCCCTCGCTCCAGCGCCGGCAAGAACCGCTCAAGTCGCCCCGGCCCGGGGTCGATGACATCGACATGAGTACCACAAGCAAGCCACGCGCCCGGCTTCGGCCGATGACCCTTGCGGCACTGGCTCTGTCGCTCCTCGTCTCCACCCTCGTCACCAACCCGGCTCCGGCTGCGGCGGCCCCCGGCGACGTCGTCGTCGACGGCTCCGGCTGGGGTCACGGCGTCGGCATGAGCCAATACGGCGCCTACGGGATGGCGAAGGAGGGCTACACCCACGAGGAGATCCTGGCCCACTACTACCAGGGCTCCGGTCTGACCAAGCTGGGCACGGAGGGCCTGGACCTGTCCCCGCCCATCTGGGTCAACCTCGAGATGGACTTCTCGTCGATCACCCTCAGGGTCGATGCCATCGTCGGCGATGGCAAGCCGGTGACGGTGACCCGTGCCGGGGTGCAGTGGACGGTCCCGGTGGGCAGCACCATCGAGATCAACGGCCCGAGCAACTGCTACCTGGTCATCGACCCCCCGGGCGAGGACAACACCTACGAGACCCCCAAGGCCGGCTGCGCCTTCACCTTCAAGTGGTACGCCTGGCGCACCACCGCCCAGCCGAAGACGGCGCTGGCCATCGTCGGCTGCACCCTGACCGACTGGAACGTGTACCCAACCGTGGCCCGGGAGTGCAAGTACGCCCGGGGGTCGCTGGTGGTGCGTCCGGGCGAGGGCGGGCTCGACCTCTCCGCCAAGATGAAGCTGTACGACTACGTCCGGGGCATCGCCGAGATGCCGTACGCCTGGGGCAGCACCGGCGGAATGGAGGCGCTCGAGGTGCAGGCCATCGCCGCCCGGTCGTACGCCCGGGAGCTGATGCTGCAGCGGGGCGCCCCCGCCAGCAACAGCTGCGCCGCCTGGTGCCACGTCCGTGACACCACCTGGGACCAGCGCTACGTGGGCTGGGGTCACGGCCAGCCCAACTGGGAGACGGCGAACGCCACGACCGCGGGTTGGGTGGTGACCCACCCGGACGCCCCCAACCAGACGATCGTGCGCGCCTACTACAGCTCCTCGACCGGCGGCGCCACCGAGAGCATCGAAGAGGTGTGGACCGGCTGGGACGCTCGGGCCTACTACCACAGCGTCGACGACCACTGGGCGATCGACGGCACGGTGACAAACCCCAATGCCGCCTGGACGGTGAGCATCGCCAACGCCGACCTGGCGTCGGATGTGGGGCTGGCCACCATCACCGATGCCTGGGTGAGCGTCCGCAACACGTCGGGGAGCGCCAACACCATCAGCTTCACCGATGGGACCACCACCGTCACCAAGACCGGCTCGTGGCTGAAGACGACCTACGGGCTGAAGTCGATCTACGTCGACGTGTCGCTGGAGGGCTGACACGGATCAGGGGGGATGAGGGAAAGACGGCGGCGGGTGGAGGGATCCACCTGCCGCCCGACGCTCTTCGAGCTCTTCGGCTCGTCGCCTCATCGCGGTGCGGTTGGGGGCCCCAGCCCCAACCACCGGAGCTGTGCCCTTTCGGCGCACCTCCTTTGTCAGCGTCCATCGGATCTACACTCTCCGGGTTCCCAAACCACCCTCGTCCTGGAGCCGCATGTCGCCACGCGCCCGCTACTTCGCAGAAGAGACCTGGACCGGCGGGGTCATCGGTCTCGGCTACGTCGGGCTTCCGTTGGCCGTGACCATGGTGCGGCGCGGGCTGCCGGTGATCGGTTTCGACGTGTCTGCGGCGCACGTCGACCGACTCAACCGGGGTTCCTCGCCGGTCGAGGATGTCACCGATGCCGAGCTGGCCGAGGCGCTGGCGTCGGGGCTGACGGTCACCGACGATCCGGAACGGCTCACCGCAGCCGATGCGCTGTTCCTGTGCGTCCCCAGCCCGCTGGGCCGGCACCGCGAGCCGGACATGTCCTTCATCGAGTCAGCCGCCGCCACCGTCGCCGCCGTGGTCAGGAAGGGCATGCTGGTCTCGCTGGAGTCGACCACCTACCCGGGGACCACCGAGGACCTGCTGGTCCCGGCGGCGACCTCGAGCGGGCTGGTGCTCGACCGAGACGTGTTCGTGGCGTTCTCGCCGGAGCGGGTCGACCCGGGCGCCGAGATCAAGACCGGTCAGATCGCGAAGGTGGTGGGCGGGGTGTCACCGGCCTCGACGGAGGTGGCACGGGCCGCTTACGCCCGCATCGTCGACTCGGTGTACCCGGTGTCGTCGGCCCGGGTCGCCGAGATGGCCAAGCTGCTGGAGAACACCTACCGGGCGGTGAACATCGCCATGGTCAACGAGATGGCCCAACTGGCCCACCGCCTCGACATCGACATCTGGGAGGTGGTCGACGCCGCCGCCTCCAAACCGTTCGGGTTCCAGCCGTTCTACCCGGGTCCCGGTGTCGGCGGCCATTGCATCCCGCTCGATCCGCAGTTCCTCGCCTGGAGGGCGCGCGAGGCGAACGTGGCCACCCGGTTCATCGACCTCGCCGAGCAGGTCAACAAGGGCATGCCCGGCTACACCGCGGGCAGGGTCGCCGACCTGCTCAACGAGCGCAGGCTCCCGGTGGCGGGGACCCGGATTCTCGGGGTGGGCATCGCCTACAAGCCCAACATCGCCGACGACAGGGAATCGGCCTCGATCGAGGTGCTCCACCACCTGGCCGACCGGGGGGCGCTGGTGTCGGTGCTCGACCCCGTGGTCGGGGCCGATCGCATCGCATCGCACGGGTTCGCCGCCGTCGGTCCCGACGACGACCTCTCCGGGTTCGATCTCGCCGTGCTCCTCACCGACCACGACGCCCTCGATCTCGAGGCGCTGGCCAAGGCGGTCCCCGTGGTCCTCGACACCAGGGGTGCCTACCGCCGCCGGGGGATCGACGGCGACGCCGTCGTCGCCCTGTGACCACCGGGGGCGCCGGGCGCCGGGTCCTGGTGGTGTCCTCGGTGCATCCCCCCGACGACCCCCGCATCCGTTCCAAGCTGGTGGCGACCCTGGCCCGGTCGGCGCGGGTGCGGTACGCCACGACCGCGCCCGGCCCGGCGTCCGCCCCCGACTTCGAGGTGGTGGCGCTCGCCGGTGGCAGGCTGCGCCGCTCGCTCACCGCCTCCCGGCTGCTCCTCGCCGGTGACTACGACGTGGCCTCGGTCCACGACCCCGAGCTGCTCCCCGCCGCCATCCTCGCCGGGCTGCTCCGCCGCATCGTGGTGTTCGATCTGCACGAGAACCTGCCGGCATCGATGGGGGCGAAGCGGGCGGTCCCGGTCCCGCTGCGCGCCGCCGCCGCATGGCTGGCGGTGAGGCTGCTTCGCCTCGTCGAGCGGGTGATCCCGGTGACGCTGGCCGAGCAGGGATACCGCTCGCTGTTCGCCCGGGACCATGCCGTCTTCCCCAACTACCTGGTGATCGATCACCCGGTCCTGACCCCGGCGGATCGGCGGTCGGGTGTGGTCTACCTGGGAGACATCACCGAGGATCGAGGGCTGCTCGAGGCGGTCCGGGCCACCGGGATGAGCGGCGCCCCGGCGATCACCCTGATCGGGCGCTGCCACCAGACGATGCGGACCAGGATCGAGGCGGTGGCAGCCGAGCACGGGGTCACCGTCACCTGGGCCGGGTTCCTCCCCCACGACCAGGCCCTTCCCCTGGTGGGTCGGCACGCCGTCGCCCTGTCGCCGCTGCGTGACCTGCCCAACTACCGGGACTCGCTGCCCACCAAGCTGCTCGAGTACCTGGCCATGGGGGTGCCCGTCGTCGCCTCCGACCTACCGGCGAGCCGGGAGGCGCTCGGCGATGCCGATGCGGTCGTGTGGGTGCCACCGGGAGACCCGGCCGCCATCGCCGCCGGGATCGACGAGGTGCTTGCCGACCCGGCGCTCACCGCCGCCGCCATCGCCCAGGCCCCGCAGATCGTGGAGCGCTACCGGTGGCCGGCGGAGACGGTGCGCTCCTTCTACGCCGAGGTCTGACCGAGCAGCCCGCGCCCGGTCTCGATCAGGAAGCCGCATCCCCAGGCAAGGTGCATGGTGGCGACCGCAGCCGGCATCAGCAGCGCCGCCGGGTCTCGGGTCCTCACCAGTTTGGCGACGGCTCCGCCGGTGAGGGCAACCGTGTAGACGCCTGGCACTACACCGGCCAGCACCCTGGCCCCGGCGACCGCCGCCGCCGCCGATCCGGCCAGACCCGTCACCAGCATCGGGGCGGCGAGCTGGCGGAGCCGAACCGACCGGGGATGGAGCCCGAGCATGATCCGCTTCCCCACCCCGTAGTCGAAGTACTGACGCCACAAGGCCCGAAGCGACGACCGGGGGCGGTAGTCGACCACCATCGCGGGATCGAACCAGACGGTTCCCCCCGCCTGGCGCAGCCGGTGGTTGAGCTCGTAGTCCTGGTTGCGGACCAGCGTCTGGTCGAACCCGCCCACGGCGTCGACCGCCTCGCGGCGGAGCACACCCAGGTAGACGGTGTCGATGGGCCCGGCGGAGCCGCCGTAGTGGAACCTGGCGTCCCCGACCCCGAGCGGCGAGCTCATCGCCATGGCGATCGCCCGCGACACGGGTCGCTCGCCGACGGGGCGCTGCACCCCCCCGACGTTGACCGCCCCTGTCCGGTCCAGGGTGGCCACCGCCGTCGCCACGTAGTCCGGTGGCAGCACGGCGTGGGCGTCGCAGCGGACGATGATCTCGCCGGAGGAGGCGGCGATGGCGGTGTTGAGGGCGGCAGGGGTCACCAGCTCCGGGTTGTCGACCAGCCGCACCCTCGGGTCGGCGGCGGCGATCGCCTCGACCACATGGCGGGTGCCGTCGGTGCTCATCCCGTCGGCGACGACCACGTCGATGGACCCGTCGTACCGTTGATCGAGGCAGCTTCGCACCGCGGCGCCGATGCTGCCCGTCTCGTTGCGAACCGGGATCACACATGACACCGTCGGGGTCACGTGGTCGCCTTCGTCAGCTGCGCCAGCCGCTCCATCTCGAGCTGCCGGGGCGGGGCGCCCTGCCGCTTGCGGAGCTCGATGTGGACGGTCGCCGGCACCCCGCCAACGCCCCGGATCAGGAGACCGACCAGGTGCCGGCCGAGCGGAGCAGCTCGGCTAGGTTGCCGGGCCCCCGCTGCGCCTGGGCGGTGACGATCTGGCTCTGCACCAGCTCGCGGTAGCTGGGTCTGGCGACCGAGCGGAACACCCCGATGGGTGTCGGCCCGTTGGGCCCGTGGGCCAGCCTGCTCAGCGAGTACGCCACCCCTCCGGTATTGGAGGGGTCGTGGACGTGGATGGCGTCGATCCCGACATCGGCGACGTCGACGATGCTGGCGCCGTTGCTGTCGAGCACGACACCCCTCTCGTTGTCGGTGCCGAAGACGATCGGCTGGCCAGGCTCGAGGTAGATCCGGTTGGCGTCGCGCTCGTCCTTGCCGGTGAGCTGGATGAAGGCCTTGTCGTTGAACACGTTGCAGTTCTGGTAGATCTCGACGAAGGCCGATCCCTTGTGCTCATATGCGGCCTGGAGGATCCGGGTGGTGTGTCCCCTGTCCATGTCGATGGTCCGCGCCACGAACGTCGCCTCGGCTCCCAGCGCCAGGCTGACCGGGTTGAACGGGTAGTCGATCGAGCCCATCGGGCTCGACTTGGTCAGCTTGCCAACCTCGGAGGTGGGGGAGTACTGGCCCTTGGTCAGACCGTAGATCTGGTTGTTGAACATCAGGATCTTGATGTCGACGTTGCGGCGCAGCGCATGGATCAGGTGGTTGCCCCCGATCGAGAGCGAGTCGCCGTCCCCGGTGACCACCCACACGGTGAGGTCGGGGTTGGCGGTGGCGACACCGGTGGCGATGGCAGGGGCGCGCCCGTGGATCGAGTGCATCCCGTACGTGTTGAGGTAGTACGGGAAGCGGGCGGCGCACCCGATCCCCGACACGAACACGTGGTTGTGGCGGTCCATGTCGAGCCCGGCGAGGAGGCTCTGCACCGTGGCGAGGATGGTGTAGTCACCGCAACCGGGGCACCACCTCACCTCCTGGTCCGACTGGAAGTCCTGGCGTGTGTAGCGGGCGACGGTCTCGGTCATGCCCGGTCCCTGGCGTCGATGAGCTCGTGGATCTTGGCGGCGATCTCGGCAGCCTTGAACGGCAGCCCCTGCACCTTGTGCAGCCCGACGGCCGGCACCAGGTACTCGGCCCTGATCAACTTGAGGAGCTGGCCCCTGTTGAGCTCGGGGATCAGCACGGTGTCGTGCCGGGCCAGGATCTCGCCGAGGTCCGGGGGCAGCGGGCTGAGGTGACGGATATGGAGGTGCGCCGCCCTGGCCCCGTCCCGGTTGGCGTTGCGCACCCCGGCCCTGATGGCACCGTAGGTCGAGCCCCATCCGACCACGAGGACATCGGCGTTCTCGTCGCCGTAAAGCGTCGACGGCGGGATCGAGTCGCGCACCCGCTCCAGCTTCTCCTCACGCAGGATGGTCATCGCCTCGTGGTTGAGCGGGTCGTACGAAACGTTGCCGGTCAGGTCCTCGTGCTCGAGACCGCCGATGCGGTGCTCCAGCCCGGGCGTGCCGGGGACAGCCCAGGGGCGGGCCAGCGTGGCTCGGTGGCGTCGGTAGGCGAGGAACGGCTCGTCCGGGTCGGCGGTGGCGAACGGGACCGAGAGGTCGGGGAGCTCGTTCACATCCGGCAGAGCCCATGGCTCCGAGCTGTTGGCGATGTACCCGTCGGACAGCAGGATCACCGGGGTCATGTGGTGGACGGCGATCCGGGCCGCCTCGATGGCGGTGTCGAAGGCGTCGCTGGGTGAGGCGGCGGCGATCACCGGGATCGGGGCCTCGCCGTGGCGGCCGTAGATGGCCAGCATCAGGTCGGCCTGCTCCACCTTGGTCGGCATCCCGGTGGACGGCCCTGCCCGCTGCACGTCGACGATCACCAGGGGAAGCTCGACCTGGAAGGCGAGGCTGATGGTCTCGCTCTTCAGGGCGACTCCCGGCCCGCTGGTGCCGGTGACCCCGAGGTGGCCGGCGAACGAGGCACCAAGGGCGATGCCGACGGCGGCGATCTCATCCTCGGCCTGGACGGTGCGGACCCCGAAGTTCTTGTGGCGGGCCAGCTCCTCGAAGATGCCTGACGCCGGCGTGATCGGGTACGAGCCGTAGAACAGCGGCAGCTTCACCGCCTCGGAGGCGGCGATCAGCCCCCAGGCCAGTGCCTGGTTGCCGGTGATGTTGGTGTAGGTGCCCTTCGGGAGCTTGGCCGGCTGCACCTCGTAGGTGTGGTGGAACTCCTCGGTGGTGATCCCGAAGTTGTATCCGGCCCTGAAGGCGGCGATGTTGGCGTTGCCCACCTGGTCGTCCTCGCCGAACCTGCTCTTCACCCATTCGAGCACCGGCTCGACCGGGCGGTTGAACATCCACGAGACCAGGCCGAGGGCGAAGAAGTTCTTGGAGCGGAGCACCCCGCGCCCCCGCAGCCCGGTGGACTCGACCGCCGTCTTGGTGAGCTCCTCCATGGGGGCGGTCATCAGGTGATACCCCTCCAGCGACCCGTCGGTCAGCGGGTTGGCGGCATAGCCGGCCTTGGTGAGGTTGCGCTCGTCGAAGGCGTCCTTGTTGACCACCAGCAACCCACCGCGGCGCAGGTCGCCGATGTTGGCCCGCAGCGCCGCCGGGTTCATGGCGACCAGCACATCGGGGGAGTCGCCGGGGGTGAGGATGTCCCAGTCGGCGATGTGGACCTGGAAGGAGGAGACCCCGGGCAGGGTCCCGGCAGGCGCCCTGATCTCGGCGGGGAAGTCGGGGAGGGTGGCGAGGTCGTTGCCGAACAGCGCCGAGGCGTCCGTGAAGCGGGTGCCGGCGAGCTGCATGCCGTCACCGGAGTCACCGGCGAAGCGGATGACGACGCGGTCGAGCTTCTCGACGTCGCTCGACCTGATCAAGATGTCGTCTGACAGGGTTTCTTCTCCTGGTGTCGCCACGGCTCCGGGGTGACCGGAGGGGCGATGGTGTCTGGCGAGCCGCCTGGCGACGGCGCCTCCCATTCTACGTCCATCGGCGGTTCATCCCGGCGTCATGTCGGACCGGTCAGGGTGGCGGCGGGGCGGCGGCCAGACCCCCGCTCTCCAGCGCCATGGCCAGCTCGAGCAGACGGTGGTCGAGGTGGCGCCCGCCGATGAGCTGGATGCTGGGCGGGGGCGATCCCGGCACCGAGATCGGAACGGTCACCGCCGGGTTGCCCGCATGGTTGACCACGGCGCTGAAGCAGCTCAGCGCCTGGCGGTAACCCTCGGGCCGGCCGCCGACGTCGATGGTGTCGACCCCGATGGTCTTGCGCATGGCGGCGACGGCAGGGGTGATCACGGCGTCGCACCGGGTCAGGGCAACGTCGAGGACGTCGGCGATCCGGGCTCGCCAGGCGAGCCCTTCGAGGTAGTCGTCGATGGTGTAGGCGAGGGTCGAGGCCACCCGCTCCCCGACCTCGCCGCCGTACCGTTCCGGTTGGCTCTGGTACCGCTCGGTGTGGATGAGGGCGACCTCGGGGTACATCGAGGCCAGCATCTCGCCCGGGTAGTCGAGCTCGGGGAGGTCGAGATCGACCACGGCGATCCCGGCGCCGGCCGCCCTGTCGAGGAACGCCGCCCATGCCGCCGCCACCTCGTCGGTGAGCGGGCGGTCGACCCAGGGATGGGGGATCCCCAGCGTGATGCTCTCCAGCGGCGGCGGGTCGCCGGGCAGAGAGGGCGGGGTGACCCGGGACCAGGGGTCGGCGGGGTCGTGCCCGGCGAGCACGGCGAACAGGGTGGCGGCGTCGGCGACGGTCCTGGTGATCGGTCCCACCGTGTCCAGCGACGGCGCCAGCGGGAAGACGCCGCTGGTGGGCACGGCGCCGTGGGTGACCTTGAGCCCGACCACCCCGCACAGGGCTGCCGGGACCCGGACCGAGCCCCCGGTGTCCGTCCCCAGCGCCACCGGGACCATCCCGGCGCCCACGGCGGCTGCAGACCCTCCCGACGACCCACCGGGCGACGTGGTCGGGTCCCAGGGGTTGCGCACCGGCCCGAACCACTCGTTCTCGGACGAGAAGCCGAAGGCGAGCTCGTGGAGCCCGGTCCGGCCCACGATCACGGCGCCGGCCCGATGCAGCCTGGTGACCACGGCGGCGTCGTGCCCGGGTATGACCGGTGGGAAGCCAGATCCCGCCGTGTTGGGAAGCCCTGCCTGGTCGATCAGGTCCTTCACCGCCACCGGGACCCCGGCCAGCGGCCCCGGCTCCTCCCCGGCGGCGATGCGGGCATCGATGGTGTCGGCGGCGGCTCGGGCGGCGTCGGCGCTGATCAGGGTGAAGGCGTTGAGCGGATCGTCCCCGATGCGTTCGAGACAGGCCGCCACCACCTCGGCGGCGCTCCGTCGCCCCGAGCGGACGGCATCAGCGATCTGCCATGCGGTATCGGGCACCAAAGTCACGGGGCGGACTCTAGGGGAGGGTCACCCAGACCAACCTAAGGTTCCTGCGTGTCGCCACGACACGTAATCCGCTGAAGTTCGGCCGGATCACCGAACCTAAGGTTCGCCGTACCCCTGGCGAGTACCAATCCGCTGATGTTGAACCTGAGGTCGCTGGGTGTCGCCACGACACGCGATCCGCTGATGTTGAACCTGAGGTCGCTGGATGTCGCCACGACACGTAATCCGCTGAAGTTCGGCCCGTGGTCCATATTGTGGGAGGGTCACTCCCAGGAGAGAGGCCGGTGGTTGGGGAACACCGACACCCACAGGTGACCTGCGGGCACCACCATCTCGGCGCCGTCCGTCGTGGTCAGCGTGAAGAAGTCGGCGATGGACTCCCGCTCCCAGGTGCCTTCGACCACGGTGCCCTCGGAGAACAGCAGCGCCTCGCCGCTGCCGGTGGTCTCCTCGGCGGGCACACACGAGCCCGATCCGGATGGGCATGCGGTGTACTGGGCGGCCTTGATCACCAGCAGGGTGTCCGCCGCGATTTGGCCCCGGTTGCCTTCGAGGTCGATCCAGTCGTGGGGGGTGTCGCCGTTGGAGCGGAGGTAGCGCTCGCCATCCCATTGCCAGCGGACCTCGGGCAAGTTGGCGTCCCACGACATCGTCACGCCCACGGCGGTGACGGTGGACGGGGACGGCGCGCCGAAGGCAAACCAGCTCGAAGGGGGCGGGTCGTCGGGGAACCCGCGGGCGTCGGCCACGTCACGCACTCCCTGGGTGGTCCCGTACAGGGTGCGCTCATACGCCCGGTTGCCGGCGGGGATCCGAAACGTGCTCCCCTGCGTCTCGGTGAGGAAGGGAACCCCGGCCGCATTGATCAGCGACTGGACCCATGGCTGGGCGCCGGAGATCTGGAAGGTGGCGCCGAGGGGGCGGATCATCCCGGGGTCGGTCGGCCTCCCCGAGCGGATGGGGCCGACGTAGTCGGAGTCCGTGCCGTGGAACAGGGTGATGAACCGGGTGATCCCGCCCTCGACGATGATCTCGATCACCGCCTCGGCGTCCTGGACCCCCGACTGGGGCCTGGCGTCGGGGTGGTTGTCGATCTTGATGGCCACCACCCTGCGGTCGAGGTCGGCGTCGACGTCCAAGGGCAGCCCGTTGAGCAGCGAGGTCGGGCCCGCCACCACCGTGGTGGTGGTGGTCGACGAGCTGGTGGTGGTTGACGGCGGCAGCGTGGTCGATGTCGACGACGTGGTGGTGGTCGTCGTGGTGGTGGGTGCCTCGTCGTCACCACCACAGGCGGCGGTGACGAGGCTGAGGGCGAGCGCGATGAGCAGGAGGCGTAGTGGTCTCACGAGGTCGGCGAGTGTATACGGCGCCGGGCGGTACGGGACTTCGGTATGGTCCGCCGATGTCGATCGACGCCGGCGAGCACACCGGGGCGCCCTGACCGTGTCGTGGATCCTCCCCACCCCCGAGGAGCGCCGCGCCTACTGGAACGACCGGTTCGGCGGTGACCGGACCGTCTTCGGGCAGGAGCCCAACCGGTTCGTCGCCGAGTACCTCGCCGGGTTGGCTCCGTGCCGGGTGCTCGATCTTGGCGCCGGCCAGGGCCGCAACGCGGTGTGGCTGGCCACGCAGGGCCACCGGGTGACTGCCGTCGATCTGTCTCCGATCGCCGGCGAGCAGACCCGCGCCGCCGCCACCGCCGCCGGCGTCGAGGTGGAGACTGTGACCGCCGCGAAGCCCGGTTCTTCCGAACTTCAGCGGATTGGTACTCGCCAGGGGTACGCAGAACCTTAGGTTCGACGAATCCTGGCGCCGCTCGTCGAACTTCAGCGGATTACGTGTCGTGGCGACTCCCAGGAACCTTAGGTTGGCCGGGACCAGGACCTAGGCCCGGCGCCGTCCGTACCGGCCCACCACCCGCCACCGCACCGCTTCCACCGGCACCGGTCCGGTGGTGGGCGAGTCGCCCGACGACAGGGGGCGGTTGTCGCCGATCACGAACACGTGGCCTGCGGGCACCGGCCATTCCCCGTCGGGCGTGGCCGGCCCGTGCCCCCATCGATCCGCTCCCCCGTCCCGGTCGACGAGGAGCCGGCCCCCGGTGATCGCCACGGTCTCGCCCGCCAGCCCCACCACCCGCTTCGCCAGCTCGAGTCCAGGCAGGTGCGGGCCGGTGAGGATGACCACGTCGCCCCGTCGCGGTGCCCGCCGCATCGCCATCGTCATCACGTAGTCGCCCGGCCGGAGACCGGGCTCCATCGAACGCTCGGCGATCTCGTAGCGGCGGAGGCGTGCGGTCAGCGCCACCGCCGGGCCGAGCAGCCCTGCGGTCAGCAACACCCGCCGCCTGGTCAGCCCGGTGGCCATCCGGCGAGTGTACGGCGGGGTCGGGTGGGGTATGGTCCCCTGAAGCACCGAGGAGGTCCCGAACCATGGGTCTGTTCCAACCAAGCCGTGTCGCCCACGCCCACTGCGATCTGTTCTGCGGGGTGTACGACCCTGCCCAGGCAAAGATCGAAGCGATGTCCGTGTTGAAGGCGGCCGAGAAGTACCAGGCATCGGACGACGACGTGTTCCGGGCCAGGGCGATCGCCATCAAGGAGGAGCGGGCCGAGCTGGTCAAGCACCACCTCTCGGTGCTGTGGACCGACTTCTTCACCGCCGAGCACCGCAAGGAGTTCGCCCAACTCGACGACCTGTTCTGGCGGGCGATCCTCCAGTCGGGCAACGCCAAGAAGTCGGTCGACCCGGCCGATGGGCAGAAGCTGCTCGATCTGATCGACGAGATCGCCGACATCTTCTGGCAGACCGCCAAGGCAAAGGACGCCGGGGTCTACCCGCCCTCGATCTGAGCTGAGGGTCAGTGCACCCGCCGGCCCGGTCGGGTACCACGTCAATCGACCGAGATGGCCGGTGCCCGCCCGAAGCGGTCGTGGAGCAGACCGCCGAGGGCCAGCCCGACGGTGGCGAAAGCGGCCGCGCCGACCAGCACGGCGATGACCCCTGCCCACCACCCGTGCCCGAGGCCGCGGGCGACCAGCAGGCCCATCGCATACGCCGCGGCCGAACCGGCGGCGATGAGGGGAACGCTCCGGGCCGGGCCGGCCAGCATGGTGCCCGCCCGTCCTCCGTCGCCCACCCGGCGGTACCAGGCAACCCCCAGCACCAGCGTGTACAGCGTCAGGATCAGCGACGAGGCCCCCGCCACCCCGTCGAGCCCGTACCGCCCCTGGAGGGCCAGATAGAGGGGAACGGCGACCACCGAAGCAACGGTGCCGATCACCACCGGGGTCCACATCTCCCTCCGGGCGTAGAACCCCCGGCTGTAGATCTGCAACGCCCCCCACGCCGGGATGGCGAGGGCGTAGAAGAACAGGGCGGATGCGGTGGCGACGGTGTCGGCGGCGGTGAACGATCCCCGCTCGAACAGCGTCCTGATCACCGGTTGGGTCAGCGCCATGGTCAGCCCGGTGGCAGCGAGCGACAACACCAGCAGGGTGCGCAGCGTGCGGTCGACCGAGTCGGCCAGCGACTTCGGTCTGCCCTCGGCGAAGAGGCGGGCGAGGAAGGGGAAGGCGGCGACCCCCGCCGCCTGACCCAGGGCGCCGACCGGGACCAGCATGGTGCGCCTGGCGTATTGGAGGTGGGTCTGGCTGGCCTCACCCACCCGGTTGCCGAACACGCTCATGAAGGTCTCGTCGAGCACCACGACCGACTGGCCGATCATCAACGGCAGGGCGATGGCGAGATACTCGAACACGGCGGGGTGGTTCCACGGCGTCCCCGGCACCCACCGCATCCCGGCCCGCCCCGCCCCCCACCACTGGAGCAGGAAGTTCCCGATGAAGGCGCCGACCAGGGCCCCCCAGATGAAGCCCTCGGCAGACGGGTCGCCTCCGGTCACCACCGGGTGGAGGAGCCCGCCGCCGATGATCCCCAGGTTGTAGGCGATGGGGGCGATGGTGGGGATGACGAACCGTCCCTTGGCGTACTGGACGGCGCTGAACAGCGCCCCCACCACGAAGAAGATCTGGGCGGGGAGCACGATCCTGGTGAGCCGCACCGCCTCGGCGAGCTGTTCTGCGGAGAAGTCGGGGAAGAGCCGGCTGATCACCGCCGGTGTGAACACCCAGCCGATGGCGACCAGGACGGTGATGGCGATGGTCAGCGGTCGGATGATCGAGGTCAACGCCCGCCATCCCCCGGCCTCGTCGTCGTCCGCCAGGTACCGGGCGAACATCGGGATGAAGGTGATCGACAGGAAGCCGCCGGCGAGCAGGTAGTTGAGGAAGTCGGGGATGCGGAAGGCGGCGACGTAGACGTCGGTGGCGCCGGAGGCGCCGAGCATGCCGGCGAACACGATGTCGCGTACCTGCCCCAGCAGGCGGGAGATCAGCACGCCGCCGGAGACGATCAGGGCGGCGATGCCCACCCTGCGCTGGATCTGCCTGGTGCCCTCGCTCACAGGGGCGGACGCTAGTGGAGCGGTCCCCTTCCGCCTCGCCGTCCCGGTCAGACGTTGTCGCGCCTGGCCAGCAGCCAGGCGGTGGCTGCGGTGCCCAGCACCACCAGCACCAGCGCCTTGACCACGGCACCACCCGCACCCGGGGTGACGTTGGACAGGGTGAAGTCGGCGATCACCACCCTCGCCTCGTCCGGGGCGAGCCCGGCGAATGCGCTCAACCCGATCCGCCACGGCGAGGTTGCGGACAGCCCGGGCAGGGTGCCGACCACGGCGGTCTCCCAGATGAACACGTAGGCCAGCCCGATCAGCGTTGCCCGCTCGCTGACGTAGCCGAGGGGTAGGAACAGCCCGCAGTACGAGACGACCCCGACCAGCCCGCCCACCAGCACGGGGAGGGTCCAGCCCCACCCCCCGCCCCGGATCGCCATGACCAGCCCGACGGCGAAGGCGCCGAGGGCGGCAACGGCGGTGCCGGCGGTGATCGCCCCCGCCATCTTGGCGGCGGCGATCCGACCTCGCGAGATGGGACGGAGCACGATGAAGGACAGGGTCCGCTCCCGCCGCTCGTCCCCGAGGCTCGACGACGCCAGCACCAGAGAGAAGATGGGGACCACCAGGGTGAAGTACATCCCGGTGACCACCCCGACCGACGCCTCGGCCCGTCCTCCTTCGGTGGTCCTGGCGGTGGCGAAGATCAGCACCACTGCGGGGGCCAGGGCGAGCAGCCCGAGCCAGATGAACCGGCGCAAACCGAGCACCTGGCGCACGGTCATCGCGGTGATGGTGCGGGCGATCGTCATCGCTTGGACACCAGGTAGCGGAACACGCTCTCCAGCGAGTCGTCCTCGGGGTGGAACCCGGTGAGCCTGACCCCGATGCCCTTGGCGACGGCGGGGACCTCGGTACCCAGGATTCGCAGGCTGGTGGTCTCGACGTGGAGCCGCCCGTTCTCGATGCGCACCCCCGAGATGCCGTCGTGTCTGATCAGAGCCGAGCCCAGCGTGCGCACGTCGTCTGCGTCCACCACCACCCGGTAGGGGATATGGGCCATGGCAGCCCTGATGGCGGCGATGTCACCGGCGGCTGCCAGCTTGCCGTCGACCATGGCGATGACCCGGTCGGTCATCCGCTCCACCTCTTGGAGGATGTGTGAGGACACGATCACGGTGCGGCCCTCGTCGCCGAGGGCGCGGAACAGCTTGATGAGGCGGGCGCGCTGCACCGGGTCGGTGCCGTTGAGCGGTTCGTCGAGCACCAGGATCAGCGGATCGTTGGCGAGGGCGGCGGCCACCTTGGCCCGCTGCCGCATCCCCTTGGAGAACTCGCCCACCTTGCGGTCGGCGTCCTCCTCCAGCTCAACCGTGGCGATGACCCGGACGGCGTCCGCATCGGGATCGGGCCGACCGGAGAGCTTGGCGGCGTACCGGACCACCTCGGCGGCGGTGAAGTCGTCGTAGATGGCGCTCTCCTCGGGGACCAGCGCCATCGAGGCGTACACCCTCGGGTCCTTGCGTGGTTCCGAGCCGAGGACGGTGACGGTGCCTTCGGATGGCATCGCCAGCCCGGTGAGCATCCTCAACAGCGTGGTCTTGCCTGCGCCGTTTGGACCGAGCAGACCGGTGACCCCGGGGCCGAACGAGCAGGTGAGCCCGGAGACGGCAACCTTCTGCCCGAACCACTTGGAGACGGCGTTGATCTCAACGGTGGGCGAATCGACCAGCGCCGGGCCGGGGGCGGGGTGTCCGGCGTCGGTCACATCAGGCTCCGGTAGCGGCGCCGGGGAACGAGCGCGGCCAGGGCCACCAATGCCACCACCACGGCGATCGACACCCACACCTCCAGACCTGCGTTGTGCACCACCAGGATGGTCTGGGTGTCGTAGATGGCGTCGCGGATGGCGGCGGGGTGGTCGATCAGGGCAAGCGCCCCGGCGGCGGTGGTGCCGGCTTCGACCAGCCCGGCGGCGGCGCCCTGGAGCACGAACATGGCGGCGACGTAGATGCCGGAGGCGACCGAGGACCGCTTCACCAGCGCCCCCAACAGCAGGGCGGGGGCGCCGTAACCCGCCACGTAGCCGAGGGTGGCGCCGACGAACTTGGGGATCTCGTCGAGGGTCGACACCATGTTGGAGCCGAAGCCTCCCGGTTGGAGGGCGGCGAACCCGAAGTAGAGGAGAAGCTGGGGGAGCAGCATGAACCCGGCGAGCACGATGGCGAGGGCGCCGGCCCGCGCCGCCAGGTAGACCCCGGCGGTGAGGGGCCGGGAGGCGTAGACGCTGAGCACCCCCTCGGTGCGGTCGGGGATGAGCAGCTCGGGCCCGGCCAGCGCCGAGAACAGGAGCACCGACACCGCGGCGAGGTCGAAGTAGCTGGCGTGGTTGGCGAAGGGGGTGTCGACCACCTCGGACACGGCGAGCTGGCTGGTGAAGAAGACCAGCCCGACGAAGACCACGGCGGGGAGCAAGGCGATGGCGAACAGCGCCCATGGGAAGATCTTCTTGCGAATGCTGCGCCGCAGCCCGAGCACGCGGCGCACCCCGTCCTTGATGGTCGCCTTCACCGTGGCGCTCCTGCCCAGCCGGGGGCCTTTGTGCGGCTTGTAGCCCAGATCGAAGACGGCACCGCGGTCGCTCACGGCCGCTCTCCCGGGGTGAGGAAGACGTCCTCGAGGGTCTGCGCCCTGGTGCCCATGCGGCGGATGCCGAAACCGGTGGCGACCACGGCGTCCCGGATGACGTCGCTGACGTCGCCGTCGGGCACCGACACGGTGAGCCGGTGACCGTCCCTGATGACGGCGGCGCCCGCCATGGCCAGCCGCTCGATCAGCGGTTCGGGATCCTCGAACACCTCGACCTCGACGGTGTCGGAGGCGAGCAGGGTGCGCAGCGGCCCCTGGCGGAGCACGCTCCCCTGTTCGAGCATCACCACCCAGTCGCAGGTGCGCTCGATGTCGGACAGCAGGTGCGACGACGTGATCACGTTGATCCCGAAGTCGCCCAGCCGGGCGATCAGGTCGAGCATCTCGTCCCGGCCGGCGGGATCGAGCCCGGCCGTCGGCTCGTCGAGCAGCACCAGGTCGGGGTCGTGGACGATGGCCTGGGCGAGCTTGGCCCGCTGCTTCATCCCGGTGGAGAAGCCGCCGAGCGGTCGGAACCGCTCCTCGTCGAGCCCGACCAGGGTGAGGACGTCCGAGGCGCGCTGGCGGGCGGCGCGGGGCGGGATCCCTGCCAGCTCGGCGGCGTACACCATGAAGTCGGCGGCGGTCTGGGCAACCGGCAGGCAGTCGACCTCCGGCATGTAGCCGACCCTGGAGCGCACCGCGATCGGATCGTGGTGGGGGCTGTCGCCGAAGACGGTTGCGGTGCCCACGGTTGGGTGGAGGATCCCGAGCAGGATCCGGATCAGCGTTGTCTTCCCGGCGCCGTTGGCTCCGACCAGCCCGATCCTCCCTTCGGGGATGGTGACCGACACGTGATGCAGGGCGACGTGATCGCCATAGGCGTGGCCGAGATCCTCGGTGACGATGACGTCGCTCACCGGCGCAACCCTAGGTGGCGGGAAGGGGTTGGGGTTGGAGGGTCACCGGTGGCGGAAGATCCGGTCGAACAGGGTCCTGAAGCCGTCCTTGATCTTTCCCGACAGGCGCTCCGCCCAGGCGAACTCCAGCGACAGGATGGCGAGGCCGGCGAGCACCACGATGGTCCCGGGGCCGGGAAGGGGGATCAGGGCGATCCCCAGCAGCAGGACCGGGACCCCGACCAGGAGCACGCCGACCTTGCGGGAGATCGACCTGGTGCGGGAGGGCCGTGGCCCATCGGTGGTGACGGTGCCGTCCTTGGCGTGCGACCGATCGGGGGGCGGGTGATCGTTGCTCACCACGGAGAGTGTACGGAACGACGGTGACAAGGAAACCGGACGGTTTGCCCAACCCGGTGGCACCGCCCCTACAGTCGCCATCCGATGGACACCGCACTCGCCGTGCTCGCCGCCATGGTCGCCACCTGGTTCTCCATCGAGCTGGGGCGCTCGTACCGCAGCCGCCCCCGGTTCCACGCCGGGGTGTGGGCCGCAGCCCTCGGGATGTTCGCCGCGGCGTGCTGGGGACTGGCATGGGGTCTCGGGTTCGGGTGGGGCCAGGCAGACTTCAGGGCCTTCTACTTCCTCGGCGCCATCGCCAACATCCCGATGCTCGCCGCCGGCTCGGTCGCCCTGGTGATGGGGGAGAAGACGGGGAGGCGCTTCAAGGACGGGGTGGTGGTGTTCGCCGTGCTCGGCGCCATGGTGACGCTGGCGGCGCCGATATCGGGAACCTTCCCCGCCGATGGTGTACCCGAGGGATCCGAGCTGTTCGCCTTCACCATCGAGATGGCTGGGATCACCGTCCCCGGTCCCCGGGTGTTCGCCATCGTCGCCGGGGCGGTGGGGACGATCATCGTGGTCGGTTTGGCCCTGGTCAGCGCCGGGCGCTTCCGCCGCACCAGCCGCAGGCTCGCCGCCGGGAACCTGCTGATCGCCGCCGGCGCCATCGTCCCCGCCTTCGGCGGCTCGCTCGCCGCCATCGGGCGGGGGAGCGGGTTCGCCCTGTCGCTGCTGGTGGGGGTTGTGATGATCTACCTCGGCTACCGGTTGGCCACCTCGGGGCGACGGTCAGCGCACCCCGGCGAGGCTGCGCTCGGTCTGGTCGGTGACGATCACCCCGAGCAGGATCAGCGCACCTCCGGCGACGATGCCGATCTGGAGCCGCTCGTCGAGCAGGATCACGCCGGACAGCAGCGCGATCAGCGGCACGACGTACCCCGACAGCGACGCCATGGTCGCTGAGGCGCGCTGCAGCACCCAATAGAAGAGCAGGAACGGGAGCAGGCTGGCGAAGAGGGCGAGCGCCACCAGCACCACCCAGCCCTTGGGGGTGATACCCGTGGGGATGCCCTCGGCGACCAGCATCAACGGGAGGAGGACCAGCCCGCCGATGAGGAACTGGACCCCGGTGAGCGGCACCGGCGTGAACGATGTCTGGTGGCGCTTGGCGTATGCGGAGGAAACCCCGACGGCGATCACCGCCCCCAGCCCGAGCACGATGGCGAATTCGGGGCGGCCACCCTCGACCAGCCCGCTGTCGCCGGAGAGGAACAGGAGGAAGACCCCGCCGAGGGCGATCAGCATCCCGCCCAGCTTGGCCACGGTCATCGGCTCGTTCTCCACGGTGAAGTGGGCGAAGCTCGCCGTGGTCAGCGGCATCAGCGCCGCCAGCAGACCGACGAACCCGGCGGAGGCGTACTGGTAGGCGGTGGTGAACAGGGCGAACGGGACCGCCATGTTGAACAGCCCGGCCACGGTGGCGGTCCGCCAGAACTGTCGCTCGGTAGGGACCCGCTCCCTGCGGGCGTACAGCAGACCGAGCACCGCCAGCGCCACGATGGCGGATCGCACCACCACCATGGTGATGGGTCTCACCCCCTCGGCCAGCGCCACCCGGACCCCGACGCCGGCCATGCCCCATCCGAGGGCGGCCACCGCCAGCGCGATCAGGATCTGCCGCCGTTGCATGGCGGCACACTACGGGGCGGCCGGTCCCCCTCGGCCGGGGCGGGGCTGCCACCACGGCCCGTAAGATGCCGCAATGGCGACCACCTCCGCCCTGTCGGTGCTCTCGGGGTCGGTGACACCGGCCCGGCTGCGCAGCTACCTCAACGCAACCCCGTCGGTCGATGAGGTGGGCGTCACCGAGCGGGTCGCCTCGCTGGGCACCCGCAGCATCAAGCACGGGTCCAAGATGACGGCGTTGCTGCTGGCGGTGACGATGATGGACCTGACCACGCTCGAGGGCCAGGACACCAGGGGCAAGGTCCGCCAACTGGCCAGCAAGGCGGTCAGGCCCGACCCGCTCGATCCCTCGATCCCGTCCGTCGCCGCGGTGTGTGTCTACCCGAGCATGGTGCCCACCGCGGTCGCCGCCCTCGGGGGCACCGGGGTCAACGTGGCCTCGGTGTCGACTTATTTCCCCAGTGGGCAGGTGCCCACCCCGTTCAAGATCGCCGAGGTGGAGGCGGTGGTGTCGGCGGGCGCAGACGAGATCGACATGGTCATCGACCGGGGCGCCTTCCTCTGCGGCGACTACCTGAAGGTGTTCGACGAGATCGTGGCCACCAAGGAGGCGTGCGGTCAGGCCCACCTCAAGGTGATCCTGGAGACCGGGGAGCTGGGCACGCTCGACGCGGTGCGCCGCGCCTCGATGCTGGCGATGGCGGCGGGGGCGGACTTCATCAAGACGTCGACGGGCAAGATCAACCCGGCGGCGACGCTTCCGGTGACGCTGGTGATGCTGGAGGCGATCCGCGACTACAGGTCGCTCACCGGAGGGATCATCGGGATGAAGCCCGCCGGCGGCATCCGCACCGCCAAGGACGCCATCAGGTACCTGGTGATGGTGCGGGAGACGCTTGGCACGCAATGGCTGACCCCCGACCTGTTCCGCTTCGGGGCGTCGAGCCTGCTCAACGACGTGCTGATGCAGATCCGCTGGCTGCGCACCGGCCGGTACCAGTCGCTCGACTACTTCACGAAGGACTGAGATGGCCGAACTCCCCGCGGTGCGAGACGACTGGGACTACCTGCCATCGGCGCAGACCGCCGAGATGGTGGCCATCGCCGACAAGTACGGGCTGTTCATCGACGGGCGGTCCCGGGCCCCCAAGTCCCGCAGGTACCTCGACACCATCAACCCGGCCACCGAGGAGCCGATCGCCAAGGTGGCCGAGGCCGGCCCCGCCGACGTCGATCTGGCCGTCACCGCAGCCCGCACCGCCTTCGAGGGCGACTGGGGCCGGATGGGTGGGGCGGAGCGGGCCAAGTACCTGTTCCGGATCGCCCGGATGCTCCAGGAACGCTCCCGCGAGTTCGCCGTCCTGGAGACTATCGACGGGGGCAAGCCGATCAAGGAGGCGCGCGACATCGACCTGCCCCTGGCCGCCGCCCATTTCTTCTACTACGCAGGCTGGGCGGACAAGCTGGAGTACGCCTTCGCCGGGGTGAAGCCCGAGCCGCTCGGTGTCGCCGGCCAGGTGATCCCGTGGAACTTCCCGATGCTGATGCTGGCGTGGAAGGTGGCGCCGGCGCTCGCCGCGGGCAACACCGTGGTGCTCAAGCCGGCCGAGACCACCCCGCTCACCGCCCTCCTCTTCGCCTCGCTCACCGCCGAGGCCGGGCTTCCGCCCGGGGTGCTCAACATCGTCACCGGGGCCGGGCGGACCGGAGCCGCCGTGGTCGAGCATCCCGGCGTTGACAAGGTCGCCTTCACCGGGTCCACCGCCGTCGGCAAGGGCATCCAGCGGGCCCTGGCCGGATCGGGGAAGAAGCTCACCCTCGAGCTGGGGGGGAAGGGTGCCCACATCATCTTCGAGGACGCCCCGGTCGACCAGGCGGTGGAGGGGGTCATCAACGGGATCTTCTTCAACCAGGGCCACGTGTGCTGCGCCGGGAGCCGGCTGTTCGTCCAGGAGAGCATCCACGACCACTTCCTCGACAAGCTGCGCAACCGGCTGGAGACGTTGCGGGTGGGCGACCCGCTCGACAAGAACACCGACATCGGGGCGATAAACAGCGCCGAGCAGCTGCACCGGATCGAGGCGCTGGTGTCGGCAGGTGTCGAGGAGGGCGCCGACCTGTACCAGCCGGACTGCGCCCTGCCCACCAGGGGCTTCTACTTCCGGCCGACGCTGTTCACCGGGGTGTCGCAGAGCCACCGCATCGCCCAGGAGGAGATCTTCGGTCCCGTGCTGTCGGTGATGAGCTTCCGCACACCCGCAGAGGCGGTGGAGAAGGCCAACAACACCCCGTACGGGCTGTCGGCCGGGGTGTGGACCACCAAGGGGTCGAGGATCCTGTGGATGGCGGACCGGCTCAGGGCCGGGGTGGTGTGGGCCAACACCTACAACAAGTTCGATCCGGCCTCACCGTTTGGTGGGTACCGGGAATCCGGCTTCGGACGCGAGGGCGGGCGCCACGGGCTGGCCGCCTACCTGAAGGGCCCGTGGTCGTGAGCCGCATCGCCGTCAAGAAGACCCACAAGCTGTACATCGGCGGCGGCTTCCCCCGTTCCGAGTCTGGGCGCAGCTACCCGGTGGTCGACGCCTCCGGCGAGGTGGTGGCCAGGGTGGCGTGGGCGTCCCGCAAGGACCTGCGCGATGCGGTGCGCTCCGCCCGCGCCGCCCAACCCGGCTGGGCGGAGAAGACGGCGTACAACCGGGGCCAGGTCCTGTACCGCATCGCAGAGATGATCGAGGACAGGGCGGCCATCTTCGCCGAGCAGGTCGCCTACACCGGAGCGTCGGAGGCGGACGCCGGGGCCGAGGTCGACGCCGCCATCGATTCCACCGTCTGGTACGCCGGGTGGGCGGACAAGTTCGCCCAGATCCACGGCAACCTGAACCCGGTGGCGGGCCCGTTCTTCAACATCTCGGCGCCGGAGCCGTCCGGGGTGATCGGGGTGGTCGCTCCGTCCGAGCCGTCGCTGCTCGGGCTGATCCACCGGCTGCTCCCGGTGATCGTGTCCGGCAACACCGCGGTCGTGGTGGCCAGCGAGCCGTGGCCCATCCCTGCGGTGAGCCTGACCGAGGTGCTGGCCACCTCCGACCTGCCGGGAGGCGTGGTCAACATCCTCACCGGACCCCCCGCCGAGCTGACCCCGTTCCTGGCGGGGCACATGGACGTCGACGGCATCGACCTCACCGGCGCCGGCACCGAGCTGGCGTCGGCGGCCTCGTTCTCCGCCGCCGAGAACGTCAAGCGGGTGGTGGTGCGCCGCAACCCGCTCGACCGCAGCCCGTACTTCATCGCCGACTTCACCGAGACCAAGACGGTCTGGCACCCCAAGGGTCTGTGATCCGGTGACCGCGCCTCATCCGCGGCGATGGTTGGCTGCGCTCGGCCTGGTGCTCACCGTCGCCGCCTGCACCGGCTCGGACGAGAACGTTCCCGAACCGGCCGAGGTGGAGGACTGCGACGGGCTGGTCGAGGTGGGAGCCCAACTGGTCAGGGCATACGCCCGCCTGCTCGACCAGGTGCGGATCGATGACTTCGTAGAGGGGGAGCCCATCCCCGAGCTCGACGAGCTGGAGCGCATCGGCGGCGAGCTCGACGCCTCGGTGACCCGGCTCGGCTGCGACCCGGCCGACCTCAACCAGCGCATCGCCGCCGAGGTGGACGACCTGGTGACCGACTCTCCCGCCGGCTCCGTTCTCCTCGAGGTGGTGCGCCGCGGGGTGATTACCACCGGCCCACCCGCCACCGTCTCCCCGGGTGCGACCTCGACCACCAGCGGCTGATCGAGGATCGGCCCGCTCGCCATCGACGATCCAGCGCAGACCGTTGCCATCCAGTTCGAAGCGGTCGACCAGCCGGAACGTGAAAGCGGCTTTGCGGAACAACGTAAAGGTACAGCTCGAAGAAACGTCAAAACGTAAGGAGGCGCGGTCGAACTCAACCCTCGGCGGTGAGCTCTCGCTCCAGGGGGGTGCGGAACCTCGGGGTGACCACGGTCCCGTCGAGCCACCGCTCCAGCCGCTCGGCCTCGGTGTCGATCAGGTCGCGGCCGGCGGGGTCGACCTGGTCGAGGAGGCGAACGGTGATCGAGCCTTCGGGCCGCTGCGCCCACCCGCCCACCACCCGGCCCGAGACCCACACGGTGCCCCCGGCGTTGCCGTTGGTATCGAACAGCTCCGGCACCATCGCCGGGTCCAGGTACCAGTCGCGTTGCTTCCAGCCCATCACGGTAGGGTCGAGCCCGGGGAGGAGGGCCGCCCACGGCTTGTGCACCGGCTCCTGCCGGCCGAGGTCGTCGGGGGCCAACCACCCGGCGCCGCCCTCGTCGAGCGTGACCTCGACCGCCCCGGCCGCCTCCAGCGCTGCCGTCACCGCCTTCTTGGTCAGCCCGGTCCACCAGGTGAGGTCGGTCGTCGTCCCCGGTCCCAAGCGTTGGAGCCAGCGCAGGATCAGCTCGGACTGGGCCTCGGCGGTGTCGATCCGCCGCAGCAGCTCCGGCGACCAGGTGTCGGTGGCGGCCCACCGGTACTGGCTCGACAGCCAGCTCCCCAGCGGCCGTGCCCTGATCACCATGGCGTCGGTGGCGAGCAGGAACAGCATCCGGGTGGACACGGCGACTTCGGCCGCCCATCTGCCCTGGCCCATCGTCACCTTGAGGCCCATCTCTGGGATCCGCACGGCCAGCTCCCTGGCGGTGGCGGGTCCGTTGCGTCGCAGATCGTCGAGGACGCGCTCGGTCATGGCGGCGATCCACCTCGATCCGTCCTCGGTCACTCCGTTCGCCTTCAGCACACCCTCCAGGCGGCGGTGCTCCCCCGCCGACAGCGTCCTGGTGCAGGCGGCGTCGATCACCGCCCCGACCTCGGGGGTGACCACGAACATGGTGCGGCGCATCCCGAGCAGCTTGAGCAGCGTACGCCGCTCGTAGAGGGCGTCCTCCAAGGCGTCGACGGTGAGCTCCGGGTACCGGGCCCGCGCCGCCAGGTACACGGTCACCGGGTCGGTGGCGTGGTAGCCGACCAGGTCATCGGCGATCTGGACGATGTCCGGCCCCGGGGCGGCGAGGTGATGGCGGACCGCCAGCCGATGGCGGCGCTCGTCGGTGGTGACGCGGCGCAAGAGGGCCTCAGGTCGGCTCGTGGTCGAGGGTGAGGGTGGGGCCACCGTGGTGGTGACCGTCGATGACGACGCTCGATGCTGCGGTGACCATGGGCGGGCTCCTCTCAGGTGGGGTGGCGGAGCCGGCTCGCCGCCGCCTCGTCGAGATACCAGGTCGGCTCCGAGGTGCCGGAGGAGACCAGCCCTGCGGGATACGGGGCGCCCTCGTCGAGGATCTCCGCCACGACATCCGCCTTCGACTCGCCGGTGACCAGGAACCACACCTGGCGGGCCGCCCACAGCAGAGGAAGGGTGGCGGTGAGCCGCCAGGCGGCCCTGTCGGGCACGTAGTTGGCGACATAGCAGCGCTCCCGCTGGTCGAGGGCGTCGGTTCCCGGGAACAGCGACGCCGTGTGCCCGTCGTCGCCGATCCCGAGCAGGACGAGGTCGGGACGTCCGTCGTCATCGGCAAAGACCTCGTCGAGGATCTGCTCGTACTCGGCGGCGGCCGCACCGGGATCGCCCAGGTCGTAGTTGGCGGTCACCAACCTGGTCGCTCCCGGCCCGAGATTGGCATTGATCATCCGGGCGTTGGAATCCGGATGGTCGGCCGGGACCCATCGTTCGTCCGCCAGCCACAGCAGGGTGTCCGCCCACGGGAGGTCGAGCCCCGAGCAGCGGCGATAGGTGGCCGCCGGTGTGCTGCCCCCGGCCAGCCCGATGGTGGGGCGGAAGGCGGAGGTGACGTGGTCGGCGATGTCCTCGGCCAGGGTGTCGGCCACATCGCCCGCGGTCGGTCTGATGACCAGTTCGAGGCTCACGGGTCGTCGAGCCTAACCCTTGGTTCGCCGCCCGCGGCCACCCGGTCTCGAACTTCAGCGGATTGGTACTCGTCAGGGGTACGCAGAACCTTAGGTTCGCTGCCAACCGCCATACTCGGCGGGTGCGCACACCGACGATCACAACGGCGTCCGGTGACCGCCTCCCCACCCGGCTCGTCGGCGGTGGCGCCGTGGGGGTCGTGCTTGCCCATGGCGCCGGCGCCGGTCAGGACCATCCTTGGATGGTGGCCATGCGGAACGGTCTCGCCGCCACCGGGTTCACCGTGCTCACCTTCGACTACCCGTACATGGCGGCGGGCCGGCGGGCTCCCGACCGTCCCGATCGACTGCTCGACGCCCACGCCGCCGCCGTCGTCCGGCTGCGCCCCGAATGCGACTCGGTGGTGCTCGCCGGCAAGTCGATGGGGGCCAGGATCGGATCCCATTTGATCGTGGACCGGGGCGAAGACGCGGACGGGCTGGTGCACTACGGCTACCCGCTGGTGGCGATCGGCAAGACCGAGCCGCGACCCACCGACCATCTGGACAGGATCGAAGCCCCTCAGCTCTTCTTCGCCGGGACTCGCGACCGCCTCTGTCCCCTCAACCTGATCCGACCCTTGGTGGAGGCGCTGCCCAATGCCGAGCTGGTCGCCATCGAGGACGCCGACCATTCGTTCGCCGTCCCCAAACGGTCGGACACCACCACCCCCGAGGTGCTGGCAGGGCTGGTGGAGACGACGGCGGATTGGATCGACACCCGGACCAGGTAGCCAGGGTCGGGGGGTCGCGGGCGTCGTTCGTCACCTATCTGATCCCGGTGGTCTCCCTGGTGCTCGGGATGGCCCTTCTGGACGAGACCGTTGCCGCCATCGCCCTGCTTGGGGTCGTGTTGGTCCTCGGCGGGGCGGTGCTCGCCTCACGCCGCGAGCACTGACGGGCCTCAGCCTCAGCCCGGGGGGACGTAGGTTCCCGCCGTGACCCTGCCCTTGTGCAGGTCGAGGTCCCACACCGAGGCCTTCTTGCACTGCAGGTCGCCATCGAGGGCGACCCCCTCGGCGGCGAGCATCCCGATCAGCCCCGAGACGATGTCGCCGTGCGAGCAGAGAACGGCGGTGGCTCCCTCGAGATCGCCGAAGAGATCGAGGAGGCCCTCCAGCGGCTGGCCCTCGGCGAGGGCCTTGTCGATCTCCACCGGCATGTCCAGGGAGTGGGCTATCCCGGCAACGGTCTGTTCGCACCGCACGTACGGCGAGCTGGCTATATGGGTGATGGGTGTGCGCAGCAGCCTGGCCGAGATCGCCCTCGCCCGCTTGCGACCCAGCGGTGACAGCGGCCGCTTCTCGTCCGCCCCCTTCCACGCCGACCGGCTCCCCGCCTCGGCATGGCGGACCAGGTGGATCCGGCCCGACCGGGGCGTCTCCAGCCGTCGCATGGCGGCGGTGATGACGGCCCGGTCGCCGTCGTACGAGGTCACCAGCAGCGCCTTCTTGGGCGAGACCCACATCACCTCGTCGACCTCGGCGTTGGGGCGGAAGCTTCCGCCGGCCGCCTCGACCAGCCAGTAGCGGACCACCTTGGGCCTGTTCAGCACCCGGTAGCCGATGCTCCCCACCAGCGCCCCGATCTTCCCGGTGACCCCCGCCTCCTCGGCCAACTCGCGCAGCGCAGCCGCCTGGTAGCTCTCGCCGCCGTCGAGGTGTCCCTTGGGGAGCGACCAGTCGCCATACCTGGGGCGGTGGACCAGCAGGATCCTGGTGCCCTTGCGCCCGTCGCGGAGGGCGACGGCGCCGGCCCCACGGGCCGGTGCCAGTGGGTCGGTCGTCATCAGCGGGCGCCCTCGGATTCCTGGCGGTCGAGGGCGAGCCGCTGCAGGGCGGCGTGGGCGTCCAGCCCGGTGACGGTCGGCACCTTGGTCCACGTCTCCCCGGAGAGGGACCAGGCCAGCGCGTCGTCCTCCATCAGCACCTGCAGGATCTCCTCGAGGCGACCCTTCAGTCGGGGATCGGTCACCGGGACCAGGGCCTCGACCCGCTTGTCCAGGTTGCGGGTCATCATGTCGGCCGACCCCAGGTAGTAGACGGCGCCGTCGTCGGGATGGCCGAACCGGTAAATGCGGGAATGCTCGAGGAACCGACCCACGATCGAGCGGGCCCTGATGGTGGGGGAGAGCCCGGGCACCCCTGCCCGCAGCGAGCAGATGCCTCGCACCACCAGATCGATCTGGCAGCCCTTCTGCGAGGCCTGGTACAGCTCCTCGATGATCCCCGGATCGTCGATGTGGTTGATCTTGAACAGGATCCTGCCGTCGGGCCCCCGGTCGCCCTCGTGGCGGATCCGTTCGGTGATCCGGCGGCGGAGGGTGGTGGGGGCGACCAGCAGCTTGCGGTACGCCGTCGATTCGCCGTAGCCGGTGAGGGCGTTGAACAGCTCGGACAGGTCGCGCCCGATGTCGGGGTCGGCGGTGAAGATCCCCATGTCCTCGTAGAGACGGGCGGTCTTGGGGTTGTAGTTGCCGGTGCCGATGTGGGAGTAGCGGCGCAGCCCGTCACGCTCGCGCCGGATCACCAGCAGGATCTTGGAGTGGGTCTTGAGCCCGACCACTCCGTAGACGACGTGGACCCCCGAGTCCTCCAGCATCTTGGCCCAGGTGAGGTTGGCCGCCTCGTCAAAGCGGGCGGTCACCTCGACCAGGACCACCACCTGCTTGCCGGCCTCGGTCGCCTGCATCAGCGACCGCACCACCGCCTCCTCGCCGCCGACGGCGGGATCCTCGGAGGCCCAGGTGCGGTACAGCGTCTGCTTGATGGCGAGCACGTGCGGGTCGGCCGCCGCCTGGGCGAGGAAGGCCCCGGTGGAGGTGGCGAACGACTCGTACGGGTAGTGGACCAGGATGTCGCCCCTGCGGATGAGATCGAACATCCGCACCTTCTCGTCGCCGCCGGACCGCATCCTGAGACCGGTGGTCGGGGACCATGGCGTCTCCTTGAGGTCGGGTCGGTCGAGGTCGTAGAACGACATCAGGGAGCTCAGGTCGAGCAGCGCCGCCCGGGTGTAGATCTCGCCGGTCTCGAGCTGGAGCTCTCGGCGGAGCAGCTCGACCGCCTTCTCGCCCGACCGCTCCTCGACCTCGAGCCTGATGGCTCCGGCGGCGCGCTGGCGGAAGCGGAGCAGCGAGTCGATCGCCTGCAGCAGGTCGTCCGCCTCGGCCTCCTCGACGGCGAGCTCGGCGGTGCGGGTCACCCGGAAGGCGAAGGTGTCGACGACGGCGTGCCCGGGGAACAGCCGATCGCAGTTGGCGGCGATGACCTGCTCCACCGGGACGAAGCGCCCGTCGCCGAGCGGTGAGAAGCGGGGGAGCAGCGGCGGCACCTTGAGCCGGGCGAACTGGATCTGATCGGTGTCCGGGTCGCGCACCAGCACCGCCAGGTTGAGCGACAGGTTCGAGATGTAGGGGAAGGGATGGGCCGGATCGACCGCCAGCGGGGTGAGCACCGGGAACACCTGCTGCTCGAACCGGTCCTGCAGTTCGGCGATCTCGTCGTGGGCGAGGTCCTGGTACGAGACCAGGTGGATTCCCGCATCATCCATAAGCGGGAGCAGCTCCTTGGTGAACAGGGTGTCGATCCTGGAGAACAGCTCGATGACCCGCTCGTTGATGGCCTCGAGCTGCTGGGTGGGGCTGCGCCCGTCAGGGCCGGTGGTGGTGACGCCGCTGTCGACCTGGTTGAGCAGCCCCGCCACCCGCACCTGGAAGAACTCGTCGAGGTTCTGGCTGACGATGGAGACGAACTTGAGCCGCTCCAGAAGGGGCAGGTCGACCCGCTCCGCCAGCGCCAGGACCCGCACCTGGAAGTCGAGCAGCGACAGCTCGCGGTTGACGTAGTGCTCGGGGGAGCCGACCATCGCGGCATCGTACACGCGGCGGGTGAGCGGTCCCCAGGGAGATGGGTGCCCGGGAAATCGGCCCCCGGTAGCCTGCCGGGGTGTCGCTCCGTACCGTGGCCTTGATGGTGCTCGTTCTGCTCGCCCTCTCCGGATGTGGCGGGTCGGGCCCGGACGCCTCCGCGCCCGGGGCGGCCACCGAGGCCTGCGCCGCCGACTTCTGCGTGACCTATCCGGACGACTGGGAGGTGGTGGAGCGGTCCGATGAGTTCGTGTCGCTGCGCCACCCTGCGGACGAGTCCATCGGGGCGACGGTGAGCGGGGTGAGCATGGAGGCGCTGGCGACCGCCAACGGGCTCGTCTGGCCGCAGACCCCCGAGGTGATCCTGCGCAGCTTCTGGGCGCTGATCGACGATGGAGATGCCGAGCTGCAGACCACCAAGCCGTTGGTGGACGGCTCGGTGACCTCGTTCGGGTCGTACCGCGACGGGCGGCTGTGGTTCCGGTTGATCCCCATCGGGGGCCTCGACGCCATCGCGGTCGAGGTGCGCGCCCCCAACACGTCATGGTCCGAGCACGCCGAGATCATCACCGGCTCGGTGGTCCCGGTCCCCTGAGCGGCGGGATCTGGACGGGTTTACCGGCAACGACCCATAGACTCGCACCAATGAACGAGATCCGCCTGGTGGGCGGGCGTCCCCTCAGCGGCCCGGTGGCGGTGCTGGGCGCCAAGAACGCCGTGCTCAAGCACATGGTGGCGACCCTGCTCGCTCCCGGCCGTCATGTGCTGAGCAACGTGCCCGGGATCCTCGACGTGCGGGTGATGGGTGAGGTGTTGGTGCACGTCGGTGCCCGGTGCATCCTTGACGGCACCGAGCTGGTGGTCGACGTCCCCGAGGAGCCGATCGCCGAGGCACCGCTCGAGTTGGTGCGGAGGATGCGTGCCTCGATCCTGATCCTCGGTGCCCTGCTCGCCCGGCGGGGGGAGGCCAGGGTGGCGCTGCCCGGCGGCGACGACTTCGGTTCGCGACCCATCGACATGCACCTCGACGGGCTGGAGGCGATGGGTGCGGTGTTCACCCTCAACCACGGCGTGCTCGAGGCGTCCGCCCCCGACGGCCTCCACGGCACCGAGGTCGCCCTCGACTTCCCGTCGGTGGGTGCCACCGAGAACGTGCTGCTCGCCGCCGTCCTCGCCCGGGGGACGACCATGATCACCAACGCCGCCCGCGAGCCCGAGCTGGCCGACCTCGCCGAGATGCTGACCAAGATGGGGGCCAAGATCGAGGGGGCGGGGACCTCGACCATCGAGGTGCGCGGGGTCGAGTCGCTCCACCCCACCGAGCACCGGGTGGTGCCCGACCGGCTCGAGGCGGGCACCTACGCCCTGGCCGGTGCCATCACCGGAGGCACCGTCACCGTCACCGGCTGCGTGCCCGACCACCTCCGCATGGAGCTGCGCAAGATGCGGGACGCCGGGTGCACCATCGACGTCGGCCTCGACACCGTCACCGTCACCGGGCCGGACCGGCCGACCGCGGTGGACTTCGCCACCCTCCCCTTCCCCGGCTTCCACACCGATATGCATCCGCAGATGGTGGCGTTCCTCTCGGTCGCCGACGGGACCTCACTGCTCACCGAGAACGTCTACGAGGCCCGGTTCCGCTACATCGGCGAGCTGGGCCGGATGGGGGCGGACATCCACACCGACGGCCAGCACGTGGTGATCCGCGGGGTGGGGCGGCTCAGCGGGTGTGAGGTCGACGGCTGCGACATCCGTGCCGGCGCCGCCCTCGTCCTGGCCGGGCTGCGGGCGGACGGCGAGACCGTGATCACCGACGCCCACCACATCGAACGGGGCTACGACGGGCTGGTGGCCAAGCTGGCCGCCATGGGCGCCGCCATCGAAGCCCGGTGACCCCCGGACAGGTTGGTCGCCGGGTGGGGCGGCGCCGTACCGTGGCACCGAGGTGGTCGGTCGCCGTCCTGGGTCTGGCGTTGGGGGCCGGTGCCATGGCCACGTTCCCCGTCAGCTCCGCCGCCGCCCAGCCGGGCGGGGAGCTGGTCCCGGAATCGCCGTCGGTCTCGCTGATCCCGGCACCGGGCACCGAGTTCGTCATCGCCGACCACCGTTACGCAGGGGTGCTCGAGGTGTCCGCCCATGGTGACGGGCTCGCCCTGGTCGAGGAGGTGGGCCTCGACGGCTACCTGGCCGGGATCGCCGAGGTCCCGTTCTCGTGGCCGGCGGCGACGTTACAGGCCCAAGCGGTGGCCGCCCGTACCTATCTGGCCTGGACCCTGGCTCAGGGCCGCTCGTCCTCCGGCGCCGCCTACGGGTTCGACATCTGCGCCACCGACCAATGCCAGGTGTACGTCGGCTCGGGGCTGGTCGATCAGAGCGACGGGGGGCGTTGGGTGGTTGCGGTGGCCGCCACCGCCGGCCAGATCCTGTTGCACGACGGGGCGCCGGCCCAGGCCCTGTATTCGTCCAGCGCCGGATCGAGGACCCGGCCGGTGCAGGACATCTTCGGGGGTGATCCCAAGGCGTACCTGGTGGGAGCGCCGTCCCCCGAGGCCGCGGTGACGCCGTTCGCTCGGTGGGAGGTGAGCGTCGACCTGAGCCAGTTCCGCCGGATCATGGCGGCGGCGGGCCATCCGATCGGATCGAGGGTCGACGCCGTGGCGGTGGAGACGCCCCCGGAGGGGGAGGGGACGGCGGCCCTGGTGGTCGACGGCCTCGACCGTGTCGAGATCCCGGTGGCCGACGTCCGCGCCGGCTTCAACCGGTACGGGCCGGTGTTCTACCCGGCGGCGCTCCCGGCGAGAAGACCGGACGGCAACCGCTGGCCGCAGACGATCCCGTCGTACACCTTCGAGGTCGGGTACACCCCGGCACCGCTCCTGGGGCTTCCCCTCGGGATCCCGCCCGAGGATGTGCTCGGCGTCGGCCGGGTCACCTTCATCGGCGAAGGCTGGGGCCACTCGGTGGGGATGAGCCAATACGGCGCATACGCCATGGGTCTCGACGGCGCCTCTGCCGGCGAGATCCTGGCCCACTACTACAACGGCCTGGTCCCCGAGAACGGCGCCGGGTTCGTCCCCGAGCGGGTGCGGGTCGGGCTCGACTGGGGACAGGACATCCTGCGGCTGGTCGCCACCGGGCCGTTCGAGGCCTCCGGCCTCGCCCTGCGCGCCGGGTCCTGGAGGCTGACGGACGAGGGCGGCCTGGTCCGGCTCCGACCCGCCGAGTTCCCAGAGTTCGATGCCGACCGGACGTGGAGGATCCGCTTCCGCTGACCGTGTTGATACACGACTCCCCGCCGCACACCATTTCTCCTATCCTGATGGTGGGAATGCGACCGGGCCCGAGCCGGTTGCCACCAGAGACACATGACTGACACCCCCGACACCATCACCGCACCCAAGATCACCGGCTCGGTCATCGAGGTGGGCCCGCCCGCAGATCCATCCGATGCCCCCACCGGCGCCAGCGACATCGACCTGGGCATCCTCCAGGAGACGCTGGAGTACATCCGGCCGGCGCTGCAGTCGGACGGCGGGGACCTGATCCTGCTCGGCACCAACGGCGGCAAGGTCACCCTCCAGCTGGTCGGCGCCTGCGGGGGCTGCCCGATGTCGACGATGACGCTGACCGCCGGGATCGAGCGCATCCTGCGCGACCGGGTCCCCGGGGTCGAAGAGGTCATCGCCGTCTGAGATCGTTCCGGCCAATTCTTGCTGCTCGATGAGGCGATCGGTGTCACGGTCCTCGAAGTAGGTGGTTGCTCGGTGTGGCTTCGGCTCTGATGGCCCTCGCCTCGACGGCATGCGGGTCGGATGCGGAATCATGGGGGCCGCTCGCCGTCCTCGGACCCGGACCCGGGCAGCGAGGATGTGCTGGCCGGCACCGGTGAGGTGGTCATCGCCGAACGGTGCGTGAACCTGGTCAGGGAGGATGACACGATCGTCCTCCTGGTGAGGGAGTCCGACGAGGTTGCCCGGGATCCCGAGTCGGGCGACGATCACGTTCACCGACCGAGGATCAGCCCCGGTCGCCATCCGCACCGGCGACACGATCACCGTGGGCGGCGGTCCCCTGGCCGACGACGTGCCCATCGAGCGGGACCTCGAATGGGTGGCCGAGCCCGATCCTTCCTGCACCGGCGAGCCCTTCGTGGCCGACTCCGTGACGCTTTCCTGACGAACGGCCCCACCGGCCGGGACAGTCCGGCACCGGCGGCGCCCGTCGGTATCCTCCCGGCGATGGCGATCCCGTCCGATCCCGCCGCCCTGATCGCAGGCGCCCGCCAGGGTGACCGGCGCTCGCTGGCCCGGCTGCTCACCTTGGTGGAGGCCGATGGCGAGGCGGGGCGACGGGTCCTGGCCACGTTGTTCAGCGACACCGGGCGGGGCTGGACCGTCGGTCTCACCGGCGCCCCCGGTGCCGGCAAGTCGACGCTGACCAGCGGGCTGATCGGCCGGATCCGCACGGAGGGGTCGTCGGTGGCGGTGGTCGCCGTCGATCCTTCCAGCCCGTTCTCCGGCGGCGCCATCCTCGGAGACCGGGTGCGGATGCAGGACCACACCGACGACCCCGGTGTCTACATTCGCTCGCTCGCCACCCGGGGCCACCTCGGCGGCATCTCCGAGGCGACACCGCGCTGCCTGGCCGTGCTCGACGGGATCGGGTTCTCCGAGATCCTGGTGGAGACGGTGGGGGTGGGACAGGCCGAGGTCGACATCGCCGGCAACACCGATACCACCGTGGTGGTGGTCAACCCCCGGTGGGGGGACAGCATCCAGGCGGCCAAGGCGGGGCTGCTCGAGATCGGCGACGTGTTCGTCGTCAACAAGGCCGACCGGCCCGGGGTGAAGGAGACGGTGCTTGACCTGCGCCAGATGCTCGAGCTGGGCGGGGCCCACGGATGGCAGCCGCCCATCGTCCCCACCGTTGCGGAGAGCGGCGAGGGGGTCGCCGACCTGTGGAACGCCATCGCCGCCCACCGGCGCCACCTGCTCGAGGACGGCGAGCTGCAGGCGCTACGCCGAGACCGGCTGGTCCAGGAGGTCAGGGCTGAGGTGATCAACACGGTGCGCCGCCGGGTGCGAGGTGGCATCGACGACAAGACCTGGCATCGGATCATCGACCGGGTGGTGGCCAGGGAGGTCGACCCGTGGACGGCCGCTCGGGAGATCACCGACATGGCCCGCCCCGACGAGACGGAACTTTGAGCGTGTGACACTGCCTG